>VFQP010002099.1_pt1 | contig 23453 bp, 40 predicted proteins | sample 3512351 | NCBI WGS metagenome assembly VFQP01 (sample SAMN10412372, study PRJNA504923) | tailings metagenome | isolation source: Relicate 1 Philex TSF1 revegetated site | place: Philippines: Tuba, Benguet | collected 2017-08-29
TGTGTGTGTGTGTGTGTGTGTGTGTGTGTGTGTGTGTGTGTGTGTGTGTGTTTAATCCATGTTTGTGTTTAATCCATTGTTTGTGTTTAATCCATTGTGCTGGATTGATGTGAACATGCACCCACACACACCACACACACACTACACCCACAACACAACACATACACACATACACACACTATACACACACCACAATACATACACACACTACACACATCACATAGGCAACGCGTATGGCAGCAAGTCATTGCGGACCTGCAAGAGGAAGCAGCCAACCCAGGGAGGGGGCCCAAACACAAACGAGGAGGGGCCCCCATGCAAGGGCCCCCCTATGGCCGAGAGAGGGTGCGGCATGAGGATACCACAGATGCTGCCTACTTGAGAGAGTATATTGCTGTTGATCGTAAACGCCTCAAACGTGGGTGAAAGAGGACGGGAGAGGAGTGAATGAAACAGGGGTGGGAAGCGTGGTTCAAGTCTGTTTACAATGGTTGTATGATTGATGTTAGTGGTATTCATTTTGTTATTGGCATGCAAGCCGACATGCAAAGCATGCAACCATCTACTCTCTCTCACACGCGCTCCGCATGGAACCCCTATGCTTGGCATATGCAACACGTCAGGCTTGGCATATACAACACATCAGGCTTGGTGTGGCACAGCACATCATCATAGTACTGCACATCACATGCACTCAACTACCCTTTACACAAGAAATAAGCAGCCATGAAACAAATCGGTAGCGAAAAACAAGAAAACAAAGATATACCCACAAACAACTCGAGCAACATCAAACCCTGTACAATGCACTGCACACTACCTACATGATGATTGACATCATGCACCCCATCACATAAGGTACATGATGAGTGACAACATACACATCACACACACAGCGTATCACACACATGCAGTGCACATCACATACACAGTGCACATCACATACACAGTGCACATCACACCCCCATACAAATCACACCCACCAATCAAACAAAACACAGCTATGGTTTGAGCCCTGTGCTTGTGTAGGGTGTGTCGTCCTCTCCATACATAGGAGAGTAGTGAGGAGCACTCGGTGTGTCTTGAGCAGTGGGTTGTGCGAGGTACAGAGTGGAGGGGTCACTGGGATCAACAAACCTGGGGGAAAGAGGGGGGGGAGTGTTTCATGTATGTGTGTGTGTGGAAGGAGGGGTTGGGTACAGAAAAACAAGACAGGAAAAAAAAAAAACACGGAAAAACAACACAAGAAAACTACACAGTCATACAGCATGTATTTTCACACTTCACCCATGGTAATACCCCACCCATGTTGATACCCCACCCATACTACTACATACGCTGTGTTGGTCCAGTTGGAGGGCATGTCATATGGATTGGGGGGCTGTGAGGGTGCCACCTGCTGCTGCTGTACCTGCTGTATGTATGACTGGTAGTAGTCTCTAAATTGAAAGTAAAAGGCTGTGAAGGTACCTGGAGGATGCACCATGGGGGAGGGTGTGTTGTATTGTGGGAGATGACAGTGTGGAGATCAGGGTGGTGGGTGAATGGGTGTGTGTGGATGGATGGTGTGATGGATGGATGGTGTGATGGATGGATGGTGTGATGGATGCTGTGGATGGATGCAATGAAGACGCACATGGGAAATACATGTATTAGTCAGGATTCCATTTGCACACAAAAACAGGGCACATACACCCATGACCCCCATTCCCCTTATCACCACGTACCACAGCCACCCTCTTTAAAGTAGAGTGAGAAAGTAAAGGGGGGAAGGGATCCCATGGGCCCCCCCTGGGGCTCTGCTGGCCAACATTCACCAGACAAATTGTTTGCTCCAAATATGGGTTGGTTGAATTTATCTTTTCGTAGGTAGACCAGTGGGAGGTCAAAGCCTACCAATCCTATATTGGTGGTGGTATTGGTGGGTACATATATGGTGTGTGGTGCATATGTGTATGTTGCATATGTGAATATTGTATATGTGTATGTGTTACTGATGTGTATGTGTTACTGATGTGCATGGACAGCATTTCATATGTGTCGCATACTAGGGTATTCAGGAACAACGTGTGCCACACACAACAGTTGCCCAACACGGATTTGTTGTACACGGCTTGTACCTGATGGATCAGCTTTCTGTGCCAAAAACACCAAGCGTATGTTGGTCAGGAACAAAGTCCCACGTGTTTTCCACCTGTTGTGATATGCAAAATAGGTGATCAGCAAGGCAGGCATGTGTATTACAATACATTAGATTGTAGATGTTTGTGTATACCTTCCCATTTTTGTACGCACGCCCTGCAAGTCGATATCCACCCCTGGTCGTTGCATAACGATTGTCTCGCCGGGGTAGGGAGTGGGCACCATTCGTCCATCAGGCATCCTAATTAGTGGAGGGTTGGCAGACATACTGTTTTGGGTTGCAATACACTTGGGTATGATATACACAGTGAATACACAGTGTGCAATACAGTGTGAAAAACATAAAAATGTGTTTCCAGAAAATCAAAAAGTTGCCCATCAACATGCACCTTCCAGAGCTTGAGCCACCCTCACAACCTCTGCAAAACTCGCATCCGTCTTTACCCCCCTCGGTTCCGCATGTGACCGTGCTGCAGCAAACCCCTCTGCTCGCAGTGCAGCAATGACAGCATCGCGCTTGGGTGGCTGTGACAAGCCCCCCCTCTGTGCCACCTGGTCCATGGTCACATACCAAGGTGACAATGCAGGTGCGCTCTCCTCCACCAGCACATCAAGCAGCTGGTCGACCTTCCATGAGCGTGCTCGTGTTTTTGCAGACGACCATTGTGGGGCATTGGGATCCACAGCAAGGCCTGTCCATCCCAGAGACGTGCACACCTCTTGCATGGACCTGTGTGGGTTGGGGTGTTGAATAATTCTTGGATGATTCATTGATCAATTGATGCATTCATATGAGAGGAAAGTCGTTACTGTTCTACCGAGTATGCCTATAAGATCCATGCACTACAGTCATCACAAGAACAAACAAACGTACACAAAATCAGTACCACACAATTAATACCACACGCAATCCGCAACACCCACACTATACACACCCCAATCAACACACTCGACACGCACCGTATCATGTGTTCATCATGCAGGGCCCCCGTCCAACAGGGCCCCGTCAGCGACAGCCCCTTGCTCCCCCCACATGCCCCACACACCCCGGCCCTCCTCCCCCCGAGCTCCTTCCAATCAACAAGTACACTATGACCACATGCATGACAGTGACCAATAAACCCATAGGCCTGACGCGGCCACCGTTGACCCTGACGTGTGACACGCAGCATGGTGCGAAACACAGGGCCCAGTGGGGTACATAGGGAAAAGACAGGGGAGACATGCAGGCCCTGCGGATGGGGAAGGGTGATGGGGGTGGCAGTGAGGGGGTGATGGAGGTGGTTGACACACACACACACACACACACAAACTCACAGCATACCCGTGTGGCCCCCTCTTTCACAGCAGCACCTATAAGCATTCGCAACCCCTGTTCCATAGTGGATGGGTGTGCCCTTGTAAAACACCCATAAGCACCAAGTGCCTTGTCTGGCTCGATACCACCTGCAACTGTGCCTGTGGGTGTGGGGGGGTGAGGTATGGGTGGTGGTGAGGTGTGGGTGAGGTGTGTATTGTGATGATGGCAATAGAGAGGTGTGTGTATAGTGATGATGGTGGTGAGGTATGCCCATTCCCATTGCACACACGCCCCTTTTCACATACACACACCCTGATGTACATATAACATCCCCCCCCCTTACCTGATGTGCATGTGACGTACACCAACCCTCCAAACGCAGCCACTTGCAGTGCTTGTGACAACACACTCCCATCAGCACCAAACGAGTCAACATCCACGAGGTCAAAGTAACACTCATGTAGACACAGTGCTTGCAATAGACGACCTGCCTCCAGTGTGGACACCCGAGCAAGGGGGTGGGGGTGGGTATGTTGGGTGTGTGTGGTGGATGAAGGTGTGGGGGTGGATGGGGATGGGGGTAGTGTGGATGATGGTGTGGATGTGGATGGGGGTGTGGATGTGGATGGGGGTGGGGGGATGGAGCTGTGTGATGATGGTGTTTGTGGAGGATCACGTGATGTGTTGGAATCATTGCTGTACATGTTGTTGCTGCTACTCTTGTTGCTACTCTTATTGTTGTTGTTGACGCTATGTGTACTGGTACGATCATCATCATTGTGCTGCTCATCCATCAAGGTGTGTATGTGTGCACTGCTTGGATCTGCACTGGGTGACAGGGTGGTGATGGGGCGACGCACGCCGGGGAGATGTACCAGGTGGGTGTGTATTGGGAGAGGGTTGGCAGAGGATATGTTGTTGTTGTCTACTGGGGTTGGTAGTAGGATGTGTGTGTATCAGGTGTACAATCAGGTGTACAACAAATGAAGATCGAGACAAAAAACACCATTACCACCACCACAACACCACATTACACCAACAACACACCTGCCACGACGCGTTGCAGTGCAGCACTCAAATTGTCCATCAACAATGGCACCGCAGTGGGGTTGTAGTCATTGCACCATACGTGATCAGCGCCAGCTTCTTGCATGTAACGAGCCCCACGCACACCACTGGCTGCCATGACATCAAGCACACGGAGCGATGATGTTCGCTGACGTTGCACAATGGCAGCGAGTACTGCAAGATCACGTGCTATGGAACTCTCTGGGCGATAAAATGATGTTCCTAGAGGGTGTCATTGTGTTGTGAATGGTCAAATATGGCGGTCAAACTTGTACATGGTTTTTGATCAATCACCTCCGTCACACACCTGCTTCAAACTGCACAGTGCGTTCGGTGCATGCTGTTGCTACGGTACGGTACTGTATAATGCTGCATCTTTTGCGGCACAATTCGCCGTCTAGCATCCCAGGTGCCGTGTGCAAAAGCATGCCCATCCCGGGTTGGCTTTGTTTGTTGCACTTGGTTACAACAAATAGCGAGGTAGTTTTGTACCACAGCTGATGATAACAACAAGAGGTTTGGCTTACACAAAAATGCATGTCTTGCAACAACAACCAAAGAAAAACACACCAACGATTCAAAATGGGGGTTCCACATCCCCACCATACCCGCCACCATACCCGCCACCATACCCGCCACCATACCCGCCACCATACCCCCCACTGTTGTTTTGAGATGTGTGCATGACATCAACCCCCTGCAGTGCTCGATCAAACCCATACAAGTAGGGCAAACAAAACTGTGTGGGTGTGTGTATATGTATATATGTAGAGAAGAACATGAGCAAGTAATGTTGTGGGTATACACTGTGCTAGTGTACGCATGTGCATCTCATCCCCATCATACAACAAAACAAACAAACACATACCTGTACGTTGGTTGTGAGCACATGGAGTTCAGCACGTGACACACCAATGCCAATGGATTTCTGTGGGTTGGTGCGTTCTGCATTGAAATACAAACTGCGCTTGTCCTTTGATTGGCTGATTTGAAAGTACTTGAGCAGCTGTCCCTCACCACTGTGTGTGGGTGTTTGATTGGGTGGGTGTGATTGGGTGGGTGATGTGCATGTGGGGGATGTCATTTGTATGATTGGATGTGGGTGGGGGGTTTGTCCTATTGTATTGTAGCTGTTGCAACACATGTGCATACACTCTGTGCATATGGTTGGTATTGTACAGGCCGCTCGACACATGCTGGACACCAAACCATAAAAGACTTCCCAACACCACTACCAACACGTACGCGCGCCCCTTGTTGCTGTCGTGGATGATGCGTGGGGGTGGGGTATCAGTAGGGTTTGCTGCCCACAGGAGCTGCTCCATAAATTCGTCGGCGTTCAAGTGAAGGATGATTTTGTTGTCCCAGTCAAACTTGCGATTGCCAAACCCACCAGCTGCAGCCTGTGTACCATCCAGTGCTGCTGCAAACTCCAGTTTGATTTTGCCTGGACGTGCGAGTGCCATAGTTGCACCGCTGTCTGTGCGTCGCCATTCTGGTGGAATCACAGACATCTGGAGAGTGTGGTGGGGTAATGGACGATGCTGATGGTTGATGGTGATCAGCGTCAAGGCACCAGCAAAAACGACCTCAACCACACTCACACCTGCAAGACTGATTTGGTGCGGTAAATGGGATACACTGCAGAGTATCGTGGGACAGGCATCATGCCACCACCATGTTCCCCACTTGCCATCTCCCCTTGTGTCACAAATGCTGCTGCTTGTGGTAAGCTACTTGCTGTGTTCATTCTCAATGAACTTATGCCTGTGCTCATTCTACGCAAAGAGGGTTGTCGAACTATGGATGAAAGCAACCATGACGATGGTTGCTGTGCAAGCTGCATTGTTGTTACGTGGTATGTTGATTTGTTACTATGAGCATTCTATGTTGATTTGTTGTTGTTGAGATATTTACTATAGCTATACTCCAACCTAGAAAAATCACACAAAACAGCTCACCCCCCCACCCCCATAACCTCCCTCGTGCCCGCAGATGGTGAATGCTGCCCCTCTGCCTCCAACAGTGATGTGCGCAGCTCCATCAGCAGCTTGCCCAGCATGTTTTGACCACGCCCCGTAAAACCCCGTCCCCAAAACACATCATGTGGGGATGCCTCGATCAGCAACGACCCTGCATAATCCCCCATGCCACTCTCCAACAGCAGTGCCCGTGGTGCATCGTGTTGTGTAAACTTGGCTCGTAGTGCTGTACGCATGACCTCCACCTTGACGCTTGCCCAATCAGGGCGCAGCAAGTGTCGCTGCTGTCGTTCTGCACGGCGCCCTGTGCCTGCAGCCTGTATTGTGTGTGTGTGTGTGTGTGTGTGTGTGTGTGTGTGTGTGTGCAGAGAATATATCTTGTGCATCTGACACTGTGTCAAACTGGGGGCACAAGCAGCATATTGCTAGAAGGCTGCACCATCGTACACATTGCACACACCACCACCACACCACCACACATACACCACCACCAACAGCACCAAACACACAAACCACCAACAACACCAAACATACACACCACCAACAGCACCTACCTCTTCAGGTGATGGTGCATTAATGATAGACTCCACCAACGCCTCTGCACCTACTACCCCAGCAAACTTTTGAGACTGGTAGTAATGCTCCACACTAGCATATCGCCTCAGCGGTCGTCCCCCATTCGCGGGGACCCCATTTGCCAGTTGCGCTCCCCCAGTCACTGAATCCACTGCTGCTGCTGATGATAATGATGAAGAAGAAGAAGAAGGAGAAGAAGCTGTAGGGAGTTGACATGGTGTATCTGGCAGGTCGATGGGGTGTGGGCTAAAGTTGGAAAACACACCCCAGGGGTCCCAGGCTTTATAAAACTCAACTGCACGACTGCAATCACCCCCAAATAGTGCTTGGGAAGAGGTTGAGGTTGTTGTTGAGGTGGTTGAGGTTGTGGTTGAGGTGGTTGAGGTAGTGGAGGTGGAGGTGGAGGGGCCTGCTTGGGAAGAGGAGGAGGGGGAGGATGGGTTGCCGGAGGAGCGGGTGGGGGTGGTTTGTAGGGACGCAGACAGTGTGTCTGGTGGGAGTGTGATAGATGTGTCAGGGGTGGTGTGTTGGGCAGTGCGTGTGTGAAGCACATCGACACCTGTGTGTGTACATTTGTATGCATGTGTGTACATGTGTGTATACATCACATGGGTAGTACACATGGTGCAAGCACAATACATGACAGTGTCTTCACACACCCACACCCACACCCCACACCTGCAACAGGTCTCCTCAACCCAGGTAGCTTGCTCACAGCTGCCGCCCTATCAGCCAGGGCACTCAACCCCCCAGAACAGGGCAGGTAGCCAGTCATCAGCAAATCAGGTCCCACCTGCTGCCACTGTGTGTCAGTGAGCTCAAGTGCCTGTGTCATTTCCACAAAGCCTAGTTCACCCACAGGAGTGGGGGCCCGGGGTCCACCAATCTGTGAGTAGTGGTGGTGGTGGTGGATATGGTGTGGTTGGATGATGATGTGGTGGATGACAATGTAGTCGAATAAGCATAGGAGAAATGAATCTAACAAACACCAGCACACATACACAACACAACCCCCCCCACACACACACACCACTTTGGGTGCCACAAACGCCATGAGCTTGTGTATAGCATGCCCTGCAATAGCAGGTGCTGCCAGCATACCCCCACACTCCCACAGCAGCTGCATAAACCCCCTATCATAGCAATATTCAGCCACACATTCAGGTGTGAGGAAATCAAATTCCACCACCTCCACACCATGGTCACGTAGGAATGATTGAAATGATGTTTTGACTCGTCGTTGTGTCATGACGATGGTGGGGGCTGTGGAGACGTCCCACAGCTTGGCATCCTATGTGTGTGGGTGGGTGGGGTGCATTGTATGCATGTGGGGGGTGCGTTGTGTGGGGGGGGAAGTACAGCAACATAGAACAACATGACATTGCACACCAACACCCCCAAACACCCCCTCCAAACACAAACAAAAACACACAAACACACACCGTAGGCAGGTCCAATGTGCGTGACATGACAATCCTCACAGGCAAGTGCCCCCCTTCCTTTCGTGTGGTGAGCTGTGGGTTATCCCTGCGCACAGTCTGACCCCCAACCACCACCGCATCAGACAGAGCCCTCGTTGCAAAGACAAGGCCCCTTGCTTGGGGGCTGGTCACCCATGCAGAGTGGCCTGTTTGTGTTGCGATTTTTCCGTCGAGTGTCATTGCGTATTTCAATACACCGAGGGGTCGTTTTGTGACCGCTCTGTGGAGTAATGCCTGTGTGGTATGGGTTTGTGTGTGTGTGGGGGGGGGGGTATGCAAACGAGGTTGTTGCATATGACTTGATATGAAAGAATACAACAACAAAAAACATGTACAACAACAAAAAACATGTACAACAACAAAAAACATGTACAACAACAAAAACCATGTACAACAACAAGAAACATGTACAACAACAAAAAACATGTATGTGCATATGAGGATCCGTGCATACCATCTGTGCATACGACACATATATGTATTCACACCCTACCCACACACATATATACATACACCCTACCCACACACACCTCATTCGCCATCAAACACGCCTTGTATGCATCTTCCTCTGCACCTTCCACCCCAGCTACGCAGGGCACCTCCCTCAACACATCCACTAGTATGCCTGCTGCCTGAAGAGCAGTGATGGACTCGTTGCGCAGGTGGGGGAGGGGGTGTCGTATGCCTACCACCACACGTGCCACCTGACCATCTGTGTGTGGGGGGGTGGGGTATATATATACATACATACATATGTGTGTGTGTGTGTATGTGTGTGTGTGAGAGAGAGAGAGAGGGAGAGGGAGATGCATGTGTGGGTGTGGGTGTGTACGTATGTGTGGGTGGGTGTGTACGTGTGTATGTGTTGCATGTAAGTACACACTACTGAAGACACAAGTATGCCACACAATACATACACACCCTCCACCATAAAGCCACCCTCCACCCTCCACCACACACACACACCCTCCACCACACACCCCTACCCTCCACGCAACCCTCCACCACCTACCCACTCCCCTACCTATGCCCTACACAGTACACATACACCCTACACAACACACACAACCCATTCCCTACCTATGAGTGCCCTCACAGCAGCAGTGTCCCCATGACAGTCACCACTCTCTAGGTTTAAATATGCTGTTGACCCTGCAGCTGCACCTTGTGCTTGTGTGACTGCTTGTACCTCGGGGGATTCGGTGCCCTGTGATGCATGGACAATGTACGATGGGCTGTATTAAAAACAAGCGTGTGTGTGTGTGTGTGTGTGTGTTTGGGTTGTTGTAATACAAGTGTTTGTGGTGCTCTTCATATACTCGTGTGTGTATACTGCAATCTATACACTATTACACATGTATATTGTGAATATTCGCTTTTGTGTGTATTGCTGCGTGTAGTTAAGTATGTAGACGACAAAGACACTGCTGTGGCAGTAATAGTACACATGCTATGTGGCAGTAATAGTACACATGCTATGTGGCAGTAATAGTACACATGCTATGTGGCAGTAATAGTACACATGCTATGTGGCAGTAATAGTACACATGCTATGTGGCAGTAATAGTACACATGCTATGTGGCAGTAAAAGTACACAATGCAATGACCACCCCTATACACACACCTGTGCGCGTTGGTATGTCTCTGCAATCACTCGACCACTGCTGCTAACCAAGACACACCCAGCATTGGGATGTGGTTGTGTGAGGCCAGCGGATGAGGTTGATACTGTCGCCGCCTGCTGCAAAAACTGCAAGTCGGTGTCTGTGTGTGGACGGCATGAGGGTGTACGTGTGTACACAAACATGTTGCATGTATGTACACGATACATATGCATGCCACCATACCATTTATTTGGTTGCTGGAAGATGCATGGCACCTGAGAGTCTGTGTGTGTGTTTACAAAAACCCGGCAGTGAAGGAAATGTAGATGTGGATGAGGTGAACCTGCTGACCACATGTAGCACACCTGTCGACGCGTGCATACTGTTGTAGGTCTCTGGTACAGTCCTTGAGGTAATCCAATCGCTGTGGGGGGCATACTGAAGCCCAACTGGTGGCTGCGTATCAATAAATGGATGCTGTACAACGCCCCACGAGGCCAACGCCACCGGTTTGTATATAAACAGCAGGATGGACTAATGTGCGTGCGTTGATTTCTTAGTTGAGATGTTGGGTGGGTTGAGGCTTCACGACACCACGGTCAATGAAGCATCGCATGTTGGTCGTTGTCAGGAAGCATGATGGATGTGATTATAGATGTATTATTGGATTGTGCCTATTAAATCTATGCAATCAACAGTAACGCTGTGCCGTGTGGCAAGTTTTTTGTTTTTTCCAACAACGTCCTCAGCGATGACAACACAACGTAAGCCACTGCTCATCAAGACCTTTGTCCACTAGGAACGCAAACCAAAAACAAAAACAGCAACAAATACACACGATCAGTGCATTGAAAACATCACCGCCTATGGTTGTTGCCATCTTGCAACAGTGGATTTGCAGCCCCAAAGCAATTGCCACTGCCATATTTCTTGTGATCCTCAACATCTTGTATTATGGGGGTCTGTCTGCATCTCGTCGTACCCAAGCACCTTCCCGTACCCAGCAGCAGGGGTTGCAACTGTCTGCCGAGCAAGAGGAGGAACTGATCAGACGAAGAAGGTTGGCTGTAGAGAAGCAACAGGCACAACTAGAAGCAGCCGCTGCTGCTGCCATGGAAAAACGTGCACAGCAGGAACAAGCAGAGCGGGTATTGAAGGGGGACCAAGCGTTGATTGGTGTGGCGTACGAGAGTGCGCAAACACCCCCACACCGCTACTACCACCATCACCACAGAAAGCACGGCTCGAGTACATTAATGCGAAAGCAGCATCGTATGGCATGAATAATACACCACAAGGGCGCAAGCTGGGCACCTGAGGGCCAATCCTGCAACATTGTCTTGGTGACTTGTACAGCACGATGCGCTTGTTTGCTTTGTACATTACCTTGATGTGCCACCCCAAACACAACACGACACACTAAAATCATAATGAATACATGTCATATGCAATTTGTGTGATAGTCAACAGAGCAGTCAACATGAATGTGAAAAAACATTCCAGTGTAATGCAAAACATGTGCACTTGTATGTGCAGCAAAAAAATATACAACAATGATAATGCTTGCCTGATACTGCAAGCAACTGTGCACAACGATACCATGTGCACACGCACACACACACACACACACCATCATGACCATCGTGTTTCTCCTCATCCACCACCATCCCCATCATCATTGCCAACGTCTGCCAAGCTAATAAACATCGCTTCCTCCTCCTCCCCACCACCCCTACCCCCACCACCCCTACCCCCCTCTTTCCGCCCATCTTCCCCCGCACTCCCTGCCCCCACACTGGCATGCCTCTTTTTTACAATGTGGGTTGTAAACAGTGCATCGAGACGTTCCTTGAGGAGGTGCTGTACCTCTTGTTGCTGCTCCTGGGTAAGCCATCCTGTTGTTTTGCTGCATGCTGTGACTGCAACTGGCTGACTGAGAATAGCGTCCACCTGTGTGCGTGGGGTGTAGGTAGGTGTGAGGTGTGTGTGGAGTGTATGTGTATGCGAGTGTTGTGTGGCATGTGGCATGTTCCTGTGCTGCATTTCAAAACCCATCGTCATGTGCATATCATTCTCCCTCATTTCACTCTCTCTCGTACCCGTCGATCTCGAATATCACACATGCACAGTACAATCCTCCCCTCCAATGGTACTGCCTGAAACCTGTTATTAAGGACAAACACATGTTGGTATACACAGGAAACACACATGTGCACACAACATACCACCATCGTCATACATACCACACAGCCCACTATACATTCCACTCGCAACCCCCCCCCCCCACCCCCCCACACCCTCCCACTCCCCACACATACACACACACACATACTCTGCCACAGGCCCCGGCAGCACACCCAGTGGCGGCAACCCCGGCCATGTGACCACTGCACTTTCCACCGTCTGTATAGAAAACGACGTGTTGGCCTTTCTCACCTCCTCCGCCCACTGGGGGGGCACCTGGTACACAAATGCCTGGTAGGCACGTGCTTGCTGGTCATTGCGGGGGTCGTAGCCACGTCTGTTGAGGAGCCCCTCCCATGGACCTGTGTGTGGAAAAGGGAGATGGGGTGTGTGAAAGAGGAGATGGGCGTGCGAGAGATTGCATACTCCATACATGTATAGAACAACGTTGCATTCACTGCATACGCTCCATACACTCCATACGTCCATACACTGCATGCACAGAGCAACAACCCCCCCAAACCCCCCCCTCCCCCCAATAAATAAATAAAAATAACACACACACACATGCATACCACTCTTCCATTTGTAAGTCAACGCCCTCTGCGCATCCTGAAACATAGAGCGCTCCCCCCACCCCGGCTTGAGCACCTCTTCAAAATGGTGGGGGGACCATATGGGGCGCTTGTCCAGCGTGGCAGCAACGTCCATGCCAATTGCACGAGGGACGCCATCAATGTTGACCTCCTTTTTCAGGTCTGTGGGGAGATAGGGTGGGTATATGCGGGTGTACATAGGGTGAGGGGGGGTGCATAGGGTGTGGGGGTGCATAGGGTGGGTATCAGTAGGTGAGTGTAGGTGTGTACAGGTGTGTACAGGTGTGTACAGGTGTGTATTGTGTAGTGGGGGTGAGACATGGTATTCTCTCAACACATTTACACACACATTTGCATTTGCATTCACATGCACAACCGTGTAAATATATATATATATGTCACATTCATATGCAAGTGTATATTCATATGCACATACTTTCATATGCTACCCCCACATACCAATGCCCAGGGTGCTGAGGTCTGGGTAGTCAGGGACAGTGGGTGCTGAATACTCCACATTACCAGCGCGCTTGCCTGTGAGAATGGAGGTGTATGGAGGTGCATGGAGGTGTATGGAGGTGTGAAAAGGCGCATGGAGGTGAACAAAGGTGTATGGAGGTGTGTACATGTATGTATGTGTGTGCGTGCATGTGTGTGTGCATGATGGCAGGTCTTGTTGTGTGCATGTACATCCATGTGTTGGCATTGCTGCAAGTGCTGTACACACTGCACGCTGTATTCTTCTGTTTTTTGTATGCAAATATTCAACACACCATCCAACACCATCCAACACCCCCCTGCACACATGACCACACGCACCACTCCTGCCATCAACTGCGTTGTTTCTGCCTACATACTGCCTGTAATTGTATTCGAATGGTTTTGTAATGGGGCTAAACACAGGAGGCACCACCAGCAAGGGTGGGTCTTCATCCCCCACAGGCCCCTGGTTGTAGGGGGCCTTTGTTGTGATCCAATCCTGTTGTTGTTATGGTGTGTGTCATGTGATGGTGTGTGTGGTTGCTGCGGCTGGGGGTGATCTGTCGAGGTGGATGCATACATGTGAGATTCGTACACATGCCATGCATATGAGGTGCATACACAAAGGACCGCCTCCCCACCAACACCAGCAGTACCTCTTCTGGCCGTACATCCACCCCAACATATTGAAAGTCTGCCATGTTGTCAAATGTATACACGCTGCCACAGCAAGCCACTGTGGTAACTGCAACTGCGACCTCCACCTCCTGTTCGTCCACAGCACGCACAACCGTCGGTTGCCTGACATCATCCACATCCATGGATTTGGTGCTATCATCTTGTATAGTATTGTGTGGTTCAATCTTTAAGACGAGCAGCTGCTTGTCGGTGTGCTCCGTGGCGACGAGGGGATGGCTGAGAGGATCGTTAGGACGCCAACGCAGTGTTACGTTGCAATTTCCCGCTTCTCTTCCCTGTGCAAGCTGTTCCTCCGATGGCAACAATGCCCTAGCATTGTCAAGGTTGTTGATATAGCCAGGAAACAGGATGGAAAAGCCATCGATGGGTGGAACGGTGATGGTTATGTCGGGTATGTCCATTTGGTTGTTTCTTGTGGTGTTACAACATGGTGGTAGACGATACAAGGATACAAGGATAAAGGCGAGAAAAACAAACAAACATGACTGGGGGGTATCGTACAAGCTCTCAAGTTATGCAACTGCAGGGTGCTGCGTTGCACACAATGGCTCGATGCTCATAGCAAGGCTGGCTGCATTAAACCCAAAATTGCAGAGGTTGGCAAATGCACGTGTGTACTGCATCGTGTAGCCATCCAGGGGGCCACACGCACCCTCCCATGCACCCACCATGCCCTGTGTGGATGACATACAAGTGGATGACATACAAGTGGATGACACACACAACACAACATCCCATTCATCACAGCATCATAAACATCAATATACACCTACATTCCATACAACCCCCACCATGCACCTACCCGCAGACACTCCCAATCCTCAACCACTGGCTTGCCCGCATTGGCTGCTGCTGGTGGTGCACGTGTTACCATGGCTTCCATGAGCCATGTAGCCCCCACACCCCCCACATCCCCAGTGGTGTTGCCCTCGGAAGGTTGTGTGCCCTCAGAAGGTTGAGCATAATGAAGCTGTATCATGTCGAATGCGTTGCTCGTGGACAGTAGCTTGTTGATGGCTTTGTGTATGAGGACATCCATGTCCACCTGCTGCTTCACCATTGCTTGTGCTTCCTATGTGGGTGGGTGTTGGGGGATGTGCATTTCCTTGGTATGTCCATGCATACACCCATACTACACACTACAACCACAAGCACCCCTCTCTCTACAAACACATGCCCCCTACACTCTCTATACACACACATGCACCCTTCTCTCTCTGTACACACACATGCACCCTTCTCTCTCTGTACGCACACATGCACCTTTTTTTCTACACCCCCACCCCCCCACACATACCGCCATGACTTGTTCTTGTGCATGTCCTGTGAGTTTCTGTGCCTTGGCAAGCAAGTGCACCAGCTCTGCTCGACGTGCAGGGATGACATTGGTGTTTGTATGGGTAGATGTGTTGTGTTGCAATGGCTGCTGGGGCGCATTGGGCATGATAAAGAGTTTTGCCCAGCTACTTGCTGTGTGTGTGTGTGTGTGTGTGTGTGTGTGTGTAGTGTGAACGACGGTGTACGTATGGTGTGTACATGTTTTGCATGGGTATACATACATAAACAACGAGTATGCCCGTCCCACATACACCTCCACATGCACCACCATACTCCACCCAAATACACCAGCAAACAACATCCAAACACCCACCCACCTACGTACGTGATATGCTCCCCTCCTCGAGCCACCCATCCAGCGTTTCCCCCGCAATCTTCAAATTCCCATATTCCATAACATGACTCCCCATGGAATACGTGAAATTATTACTCGTACGCTGCTTTACATTTTTATACAACACCTTCAGCGTTTCCGCATCCAACCCTGCGTTTTCTATGAGTTGATCGACTTCCTCCAGCCAGGCCACGCTGTACAGATCGCCCAAGCATGTGGTGAATTCAGCAGGGGGAGAAGGGGCCATGCCTGGGCAGTAGGTACCCCAGGAGCTCTCATGTGCGTTGGCAGCAGTGGTGACGTAGATGGGGAGATCAGCATTGAGCAACCCCTCAAACATGCTGCCAGATTCACATGCTTCAATAAACAAGACCATCTCCTTGAATGCCCTGTTGTGTGTATGTAGAGGGATTGATCATTGGTGTGTGTACAATTTGTACAATGTACAATTACTCAATACACATTGGTGTGTATACTCTCTGTATACTCTACACAGGGCATGCATACAACTTACATGCCACTAAACCCCCCCCCCCCCACACACACATACTTGGCCTTTGCCTTTTTCTCCAATGTGTTGATCAACTGATCTGCATATAAAAACGGCCCCCAGGGCATGCCCAAAATACCAGGGGCCCCATGATCTGCATAGTACACAAACACCAGGTCTTGGGGCCCACTGGCAATGACGGGGCCCCCTGCTGCATCAGGTTCCAGTGCAGACTGTGTGGAGAGAGGGTGGATGTGGAGGAGGGGAGAGAGGGAAAGGGGGTGGAGGCGCTACGTTTGGTACCACAGTATGGTGCTACAATATGGCGCAACAGACAGACTTGGTGTGTTGTGGGTGTGTACACATACATACAGCATACCTGGTCACCAGCAAGCACTGCCAAAAAGTTTTGTGCTGTCACCTTGAAACCACTGTAATCCTGTTTATGTGAATAACATGGAGCATTTGTGTGAATAACATGGAGCATTTGTGTGAATAACATGGAGCATTTGTGACTCACACGCACACACACTGACACAGATACACGATACAGATACGTTTGCATTGTACATTTGCGTTGTAATGCAATTGAAATATACACACTTATACAAAACATCACACACATATACAAAAACACAAACAGATTCACACACCGGTTTGAGGTCTTTGTACACGTTGGGACCACCAGGGCGATTGTACAATTCCCCTGTGTATATGCATGTGTGTGTATTGTGCACCCTGTCACACACACCACACAGCCAAACATACCAGGGTAAGGGTTTTCCACACTGTACGCCACATCATCCGCCATCATTACGATGATATGCTCGGGTTTCAACCCACCAGCACGCATGACCTGGTATGAATGCGCTACATCTGCCTGATGGCGGTAGTTGCCATATCCACCAGAGCCAGCAATGAGCAGCGCCCAGTGTGTCGCTGATGATCATAGGATGGTGTGAAAGACCCATGTGTACTACCAAAAGAGCTCCCAATACCACTCACACTAACCATAACATAATACACAGGCATGTTGAGTACCCAGCACACGCCACAACAACGCGCCTAGGGCGTGGCATCGAACCAACGCCCTTGTGTCACCACTTTCGTACCGTTTTCATTGGCTTGCTTACTCTTGAGCACGCCATCAAGAAACTTGGCAAGCGCATGAGGCATACCCCAGCCCTGCAGGCCATTGCATGCGCTGGGTACAGCAAGGCAAGACAATGCCAAGAACAACGCAAGCAGATGACGCATCGTGCAAGCCCACGACATGGTCGTGGCAACGTGGTGTTGGTATGGCTGGTACGATACCGACTGGGCGTGTTTGAGGGGGGGTGTATCGCGTTTTTTTGTTGTGTATTTACTTGGTGGTTTTGCCAAAAAACACACCATCGCTCCACATCAGTTGTTGTCTGTGCAAGACCCAGCGTTGAGCCCTGTGTGCATTACCAGTCGCTCTTCATATTCACGCCCATGCAACATGATCCTGGTGATCGACCACCTGGTCCTGAAAGGCATCACCCAGTGGCTGATGGTGTGTAGGATGGCCCCTCCCCCAAACAACACTGCTCACACCATATTCCCACCCCCATTCCAGTGGGCAGTACCGACGTCCATGGTCAGCAGCAACCACCCCAAGCACAGCACGTGATGACTGGGGGTACAGTCAGTGGTGGTCCTCGTGCCAATGTCCAATCTGCCCAGGCTGCTGCAACAGAACTGCGGGTTATTGAAGCAGGCATTGATGATCAGGCAGGTTATTCATGTGCTGTGTGTCGACATCATGTGCTGTCTGCATCGACAAGACAAACCCATCAATCCACCATGTCTCCTGTCGCACACGCACAACAGCACACATTTCTTCAACATTACTCACCCTCATGATAACTCCCACCTGCTCCACACGTGCACCCCACACACCCACAACAGTACAAGCCCTCTGAATGGCACACGAACAGACAAGCATGGATAGGTCAATGTGAGTCTTGTCGTACCATCAGGGATGTGGTAGAGGCGCTCATCGAACTAGACAACCACCTTCCATTCCTGGCTGCATTGAGGATGCCACAGCATGTATGTGTTGTCTTGGTTGGTGTAGTTGTGTGCATGTTGGTGGTCTGATCACAACATTACATAATGTATATATAAATATAAATATATATATATATATATATATATATATGACAATGTCATCATCCCCACTACGCTAGTCTCATTGTTCCTTTTTCACTCTTGGCAGGTACGAGATGCATGGCGTGCTCGTTTACGCACCCTTCACACCTACCCCACCCTTACAAATGCCATCAACCACTATCGGTATGTATTGTTGTGTGCTGGTGTGATGGTCAACACCATGGTCAACATCATGGTCAACATGTTCCAACAGTAGTACAAAAACAACCACACATCCCACCACAGCAATGACATCATGCAGGTCATTGCCAGTAGTGCACCACCACCACCCCGGGCACCACCCCATCAGCACCTCGGGGGGGGCCCACATGACGATACCCCCACTCCCCCACTGTGGCAATTGCAGCCCCCCTCACAACCACCCCCACCCACTGCTGCGCAACACGGGCCCCCCCCTCCCGATGCTACCAGGGGCCGCCACAGCGTGGAGGGCACCAAGGAGGGCCCCCCCTCAAACCATGTACCCAATAGGGGGGCCCCTGCAGCCGCTGCAAAGGGAGGGGGCCCTGCTGCTGCAGGGCACACCACAGGGGATGACGCAGCAACACCAGCAGTAGCAACACCAGCATCAGCAGCATCACATGGTCAACAGTGGGATTTGTTGACTGCAACAGCAGGGTTGGGTCAGTTGGTGGCGGCACTGGATACACGTGCACAGGCAGTGGAACATCGTGTGACACACATGGAGGTGCGTTTTTGATGTACAATGCATTGTGTAATAATGGGTAGTGTTTTGCAATGGCTGGAATATCGTGTGAGGGGAAACACTGTTTTTGAGGAAAAACGCTGTTTTGAGGGGAAACGCTGTTTTGAGGGGAAATGCTGTTTTTGAGGGGAAATTCTGTCATGTGGACTGCAATCATGACTGTGTCTACATGCAAAACCACAGGCACGGTGTTCTTTGCTCGACACCATGTTGCATCAGCACGTGGTATCCACAGAGCAAAGCAACCTACAGATGCAGCTCAAAGTGTTGGAGTTGAGTGATGCGCTGCATGACCTTGCTGCCCGGTGTGTGTGTGTGTGTGTGAGGGTGTGTGTTGTGTGAGAGGGTGAGGGTGAGAGGGGGGGGGGTATTGCTTGCTTGTGCACCACAATAGGGGGGTGGGGGGGATTGTGCAGGAGAAACGTGTTGATGCATGTACGCACACACACGCAATCACATGCATCTCCTTGCTCATAATACCACACAGTTTGCGTGTATGCGAGCAACGCACAGTACGCACCACTGAGGAAAGTGAGGGGCGACTGGATGCTGTGTTGTCAGGGGTGGTGCAGGCCCTCCAGCGGCAAGATGCCACTGACACAGTGCAGCTGCAGTTGACCAACATGAGCCATGTGTTGACCAACCTGTCGCACAAGATAGAGGTGGTGGAGACATCGATGTTGACAGGATCACATGAAGGGAAACAGGAAGGGAAATCACGTAATGTGGGGGGGGAGGGCAACTTGGCAAGCCCACCTGTTGGTGGTATGTTGCGTGTGGTGTGTGTGTTTTGGGGGGGAGTACACTCAACAGCATGTTGCTGACACACACACACACACATAGGGGTGTCTCCCACGTGTATTGCATTGCCTAGTGTGGCAGAGGAGGTGATTCAAGAGTTGGCACGGCGTCGTGTGGACGATGGTGGTGGGAATGAACGCGATGCTGTTTCATAACTTCTTCATACAGTTTTTTGTCTTTCCCACATTTTCCAGATGCATTCTACCACAGCATATGACCACCTTAACATTGAAATGTAAGCCAATCATCAACACAGCAACATTCATTCACATTGCAATGTAACCCAATCATCAACAACATGGAACACGATACTGCCAACGATGATCAGATTGGCCTTGCGACAGATGTGCTGTCAGGGATACTGCTCCCGTTCCAAATGGAGATGGTTACACAGCTGATTGAGGCTGATGCACTCTGCATCATCGCTCAAGGATTGGCATGGCAGCAGGTGGTGGGGGTGTTGCTTCGCTTGCAGGAGGTCAAACTGCGATCGGAACCAGGCAAAGGAGTGGTCCTCATACTTGGAGCAACAGAATGGCAGCGTGAAGCGTTGAAACAAGTATGAAGTGATGATGAGCATCATCAAACCATCGTTGCCCAACACACCACCACCGCCCAACCCACAGGAGCTACGCAGGCTCGACCCCATCATTGCAGCACAGTACGGCACCACCCTCCGCAACGCCGCCAGCACCAGCACCGCAGGTGCCATCCGCACACTCACCACTGCCGAGTCCCCCGCAGACATCACCAATGAAGTGCCAGCCACTGATCGCCTTGACCTCTACCACGCACGTGCCTGCTTATTCGTCACAACTCGCATCCTCGTAGTGGACCTGCTGGCTGCACGCATCCGGCCAAAGGACATTGCAGGCATGGTGATCCTGAATGCACACAGGGTGACAGACACCTCGGGGGAGGCGTTTGCAGTGCGGCTATATAGAGCAGGGAACACTAGTGGGTTTGTGCGAGCTGTGTCTGACTCACCACTGGCGTTTAATGTGGGGTTTAACAAGGTGGGGTGGTGGGTGTGGGGATTTGGGGAGGAGGGTGTTGGTGTGCAATATGGTCTACATACTTGTGTTCACAAAGCATACTGGTCCCACACACGCCCACATGTGTAATGCACATGTACACATGCACATGCCATACACACACATGTAAAATGCACACGCATGTAGTGCACACACACACACACACACACATGCAATACACACACAGGTGGAGAAAGTGATGAAGGCCCTCTACTTGCGTAAGCTAGCACTTTGGCCCCGATACCAATTAGAGGTCAAGGAACACCTGGGACAACGACCACCAGAGGTGTGGTGTATTGATGGGGGGTGACTGTGGTGTGTGTGTGTGTGTGGTGTGCGGTTTGTGTGTGTGTGTATTTGTATTTATTTATGTACTTATTTATTGTTTATTTTTTGGGTGTACACACCCTTGCTCACCCACTTTTGCACACACCCCCACTCTCCCTTCCCACCTCAAAATTCATTCCACCTCAGCCATACCCTGTTATGCTTCCCCCCCCATCCCTTTCCTCCCCCTTTTCCATCCACACTGCTCATGAAAATACCACAACCAGTATATCCCCCCCCCCCACATACCCACACACAGCTCATCGAGGTGTCACAACCACTGTCCCCCTCCATGTCATGTATAGCGGATGCCCTCCTAGAGCTCATTCACATGTGTATTAAAGACCTGCAACGCAGTAATAAGCTGGATACCACAGATCTTACCCTGGAGCAGGGCATATTCAAGGCATTTGATGAAATTGTGAGGAGGCAGTTGGATCCTGTGTGGCATACTGTGTCTGCCAAAACAAAACAGGTGTTGTATGTGTATGGGGGTTGTGTACGTATTTGAGTGTAGTGTGTAGTGTACGTATACAAATGATGTGCGCATGCGTGTGTGGTGATGATTTGTACACACCTAGATACATCGTCAGGCAAGTCCCCATTATCACACATAACCAATTTCCAATTATCACAATAACCTATTTCCAATTATCGCATGTAACCAATTTCCAATTATCACACATAACTAATTTCCAATTATCACATAGGCAATTTCCGACTTGAGAACCCTCAGAGACCTTGCTGAGCGTCTATTACAATTTGATGCCGTCACATTTTTGCAATACCTTGAGAATGTGAGGGTAATTGATGGTGGAAAATCTACATGGATGTTTCATAATGCTGCTCATGTTGTGTTTCAACAGGTACGAAGACGGGGTGGGCTTGTCTGTACGACAGGGTGGGGTTGTGTATATGGTGGTTGTGTATGCGGTGGATGTGTATGTGGTGATGTACATTTGCATACATACTGCTGTGTGTTTTGCTGTGTGACATTGTGGTGTGAAGTATGTCATACAAAATATTACATAGTAATTGTTCATGATGTCATTACAATGTGCATCCAGGTTGTGCACAACCCACCAACACCCACCCACACATCACTTCCCATTCCACAAATCACCACCCCTTGCACAACCAGGCCCGTCACCGTGTGTACACCGTCATCTACCACAACCCCACTACAATTACATTCAACACAAACAATACAACCAACACAACCAGCAGAAAACGAAAAAACACTGGACATGACCAACCCACCCACAACAACACACCCTCCTCTGACACACACACACCCGCAACAGCAGCACACGCGCAACATACAAAAACAACAGCAACAACAGCAAGCCCGCAACAGCAGCAAACAAAAGCAGCAGGGGCTACCACCAGTATGGGGGCTACCACCAGTATGGGGGCTACCACCAGTATGGGGGCTACCACCAGTATAGAGCCTGTGTTGGAGGGGTTACCCAAGTGGGAATTGCTGCTAGAGGTGATGGAGGAAATACAGGTTACACGTGCTGCTGCTGCAAGTAGACTGCTTCACAACAGAGGGGGGAGTGGTGGTGGTGGTGGTGATGGTGGTAATGGTGGTGGTGGTGATGCTACTGCTGCTGGTGGTAGTGATCATGGGGTACACATTGATACCACCAGCACCCACCACACCAACACCGAGACCACCACCACCACCAACAACAACACCAAGAAACACAATAAACACACCACCAACCGAGACAATGAGGACGAGGAGGATGACGTGCAAATGTTGCATACATTTCATGTGCCCCCCAACAATGCACATGCAAACAACACAAATGCAAACAACACGTCCTCATACACTGCACAAGAGCATGCAGTCGACACACTCGTTGCAGAGGCACCGGTGGTGGTGTTTGCACAAGATGCACACACAGTGCTGCAGATTAAAGAGGTGCTCAAGTCAAGGGGACACACACCACTGATGACTGCCTTGTATGAACATTTTCTGCTGCAGCGGTTGCAGGGGAGACGAGGTGGTGTTGGGCAGGGGAGGGGGCAGCAGGGGGGACATAGGTGTGTGTGTTGGGGGGGGGGGGGGGAGGGGGGGGTTGCATAGTAGGAGTGATGTTGTTTGG
>VFQP010002100.1_pt1 | contig 23438 bp, 20 predicted proteins | sample 3512351 | NCBI WGS metagenome assembly VFQP01 (sample SAMN10412372, study PRJNA504923) | tailings metagenome | isolation source: Relicate 1 Philex TSF1 revegetated site | place: Philippines: Tuba, Benguet | collected 2017-08-29
ATCGCGGAAGGCGTGATCACTGCGGCGCGCGAACTGGGGCTCACCATGCCGCTGGTCGTTCGCCTCGAAGGTACGAACGTTGAAAAGGGCAAGAAACTCCTGAAAGAGTCGGGCCTCAACATCATCGCGGCGGACAACCTTGCCGATGCCGCGCAAAAAGTCGTTAAAACCGTCAAAGCGGAGGCTGCATAATCATGGCCGTACTTATTAACAAAGACACCAAAGTCATCTGCCAGGGTTTCACCGGCGCGCAGGGCACGTTCCACTCCGAACAGGCGCTGGCATACGGCACGAAAATGGTCGGCGGCGTGACGCCCGGCAAAGGCGGCACCAAGCACCTCGACCTGCCCGTCTTCAACACGGTGAAAGACGCCGTGAATGACACTGGCGCGAACGCGTCCGTCATTTACGTGCCGCCGCCGTTCGCGGCTGACGCGATCCTCGAAGCGATCGATGCGCAGCTGGAGCTTGTTATCTGCATTACCGAAGGCATTCCGGTTCTGGACATGGTGAAGGTCAAGCGCAAGCTCGCGGGCTCCAAAACCCGTCTGATCGGCCCTAACTGCCCCGGCGTGATTACGCCCGGCGAATGTAAAATCGGCATCATGCCCGGCCATATCCACAAACGTGGCAAGGTCGGCATCGTGTCCCGCTCCGGCACCCTGACGTACGAAGCGGTCGCGCAGACCACGGCCAACGGCCTTGGCCAGACGACCTGCATCGGTATCGGCGGCGACCCCGTGAACGGCACCAACTTCATCGATGCGCTGCAACTGTTCCTCGATGACGATGAAACCGAAGCGATCCTGATGATCGGCGAAATCGGCGGCAGCGGCGAAGAAGATGCAGCCGAGTTCATCAAGAACAGCGCCAAGAAAAAACCCATCGCCGGTTTCATCGCCGGTGTGACGGCCCCTCCGGGCCGCCGCATGGGCCATGCCGGTGCGATCATTGCGGGCGGCAAAGGCGCGGCGAAAGATAAAATCGCCGCGATGCAAGCCGCAGGCTTTGTCGTGTCCGACAGCCCTGCCGGTCTTGGCGATGCCGTGATGCAGGCCATCAAGGCGGCATAATAAAGATATGCGCGGGGCGGCCTTTGTGCCGCCCCCGCTGTCTTTGCAAGATACAGAAACGACCCCATACATTCTCAATACCGATACCCGAAAGACCGACATCATGTCCCAGCGCAATGCTCTCAGTTTCCTCTCTGCCGTCGATGGTGATTACATCGCGGGTCTGTACGAAAAATTCCTGCAAAATCCGGCGGCCGTTGATACCAGCTGGGCGGAATTGTTCAAGGACCTCGGTGCGGAAGGCAAGGAGCTGATCGCCGAGCTGAAAGGCGCCAGCTGGACGCCGTCGGCTGAAAAGCTTTCTGCGGTTCTGTCGACCGCCGCCAATAACGAAGACGCCGCGCCCAAGCCTGCCGGCAAAAAAGGCGACAAAGGCGCGGCTGCTCCTGCCGCCGCAACGGCGGCTGATCCGCGCGCCATTCAGGATGCGCTGCGTGCGCAAATGCTCATTCGCGGCTACCGCGTACGCGGGCATTTCCTCGCGAACCTCGACCCGCTGGGCCTGTCGCAAAAACACCGCCATGCGGATTTGGATATCCATACCTATGGCTTTACCGAAGCCGACCTCGGCCGCGAGATTTTTGTCGATGGCGCATTCGGCGCCCAAAAGCTGACGCTGGCCCAGATCATTGAAAAAGTCGAGGCCTCGTATTGCCAGTCGATCGGCCTTGAATATATGCACATTCAGGATCTCGGCCAGCGTATGTGGCTGCAAGAGCGTTTCGAGCAGCCGCATGCAGGGATGAATTTTACCGCACCCGAGAAAAAACACTTCCTGCAGCGCCTGACGGCGGCGGAGGGGTTCGAAAAATTCCTCGACATGAAATACACCGGCACCAAACGTTTCGGCGTTGAAGGTGGCGAAGCGACTATTCCGGCGCTGGAAGAGGTCATTTCCGCAGGCGCGCGTCTGGGCATCCGCGAGGTGGTTGTCGGTATGGCACACCGTGGTCGTTTGAACGTGCTGACCAACGTGATGGGCAAAACGTTTACGGCCATGTTCTCCGAATTTCAGGGCACACCGGCGAAGCCGGACGATGTACAGGGCTCGGGCGATGTGAAATATCACCTTGGCACCTCGTCCGACCGTGATTTCGGCGGCAATATCGTTCACCTCTCGCTGACGCCCAACCCGTCGCATCTTGAATTCGTCGACCCCGTCGCGGCTGGCAAGGTTCGCGCGAAGCAAGACATCCGCCAGGACGAAGAACGCCTGTCGGTGATGACACTGCTGATCCATGGCGACGCCGCGCTATCCGGTCAGGGGATCGTGCCCGAAACATTGATGATGTCCGACCTGCCGGGGTACCGCGTGGGCGGCACCATGCACGTTGTGATCAACAACCAGATCGGCTTTACGACCGCGCCGCTTTATTCCCGCTCCGGCAACTACTGCACGGACGTGGCGAAGATGGTGCAGTCGCCCATTTTCCACGTCAACGGCGACGATGTCGAAGCGGTCATGCATGCCGCGCGTCTGGCTGTCGAATTCCGCCAGACTTTCAAAAAAGACGTGTTCCTCGATATCGTTTGCTATCGCCGCCATGGCCATAACGAGTCGGACGAGCCTGCATTCACCCAGCCCCAGATGTACAAAATCATCAAAGGCAAAAAAACCACCCGCGCGATCTATGCCGAACAGCTGAACGCCGAAGGCGTGATGACGGCCGAAGAAACCGACCAGATGTACGCCGACTGGAACGCGTATCTGGAGAAGGAATTCGTCGCCGCCACCAGCTATAAACCCAACCGCGCCGATATGCTGGAAGGCCACTGGACGGGCCTGAAGCAAGCGCACGGCGATGAACGCCGCGGCGAAACCGCGCTGACCGACGAGGTCATGCAGAAAATCGGCAAAGCGATTACCTCTGTGCCCGAAGGTTTCGACCTTAACAGCAAAATCGCGCGCCAGCTGGATGCGAAAAAGAAAATGTTTGAAACCGGCGAAGGTTTTGACTGGGCAACGGCGGAGGCGCTGGCCTATGGCTCTCTCGCGCTTGAAGGCCATCCTGTGCGCCTGTCCGGTCAGGACTGCGGCCGCGGGACGTTCTCCCAGCGTCATGCGGCGCTGACGGATCAAACGACGGAACAGCGTTATATCCCGCTCAACAACATCGATCCCGCGCAAGCGACGTTTGAAGTGCATGACAGCCCGCTCAGCGAAGCGGCGGTTCTGGGCTTTGAATACGGCTATTCCACCGCGAACCCCAAATCACTGGTGCTGTGGGAAGGCCAGTTTGGCGATTTCGTGAACGGTGCGCAGGTGATCATCGACCAGTTCATCGCGTCAGCCGAAACCAAATGGCTGCGCATGTCCGGCCTGGTCATGCTGCTGCCGCACGGTTTCGAAGGACAGGGACCTGAGCATTCCTCCGGCCGTCTGGAGCGTTTCTTGCAGCTGTGCGCCGAAGACAACTGGCAGGTGCTCAACTGCTCGACCCCCGCCAACTATTTCCACGCGTTGCGCCGCCAGATGCGCCGCGACTTCCGCAAGCCGCTGGTGATTGTCACGCCGAAATCGCTGCTGCGCCACAAACTTTGCGTGTCGCCGGCCAGCATGTTCACGGGCAAGGAAACTTTCCACCGCGTGCTGCACGAAGACAACCCGTTGCCCGTCAAAGGGATCAAGCGCGTTGTGATCTGCAGCGGCAAGGTTTATTACGACCTGCTCGAAGCGCGCGAAAAAGCGGGCATCGACAACGTCGCGCTGGTGCGTCTGGAACAATTCTATCCGTTCCCCGAAAAACCGCTGGCGGAAGAATTGGCGAAATACCCGAACGCCGAAGTTGTCTGGTGCCAGGAAGAGCCTGAAAACCAGGGCGGCTGGAACTTCGTCGATCGCCGCATCGAAAAAGCGCTCGCCAGCATCAAGCACAAGGCAGGCCGTCCGGTTTACATCGGCCGCCCCGCCGCCGCCGCGCCCGCGACCGGTTCGCTGAAAACCCACAACAAGGAACAAGAAGCGCTGGTGACCGCCGCGCTGACGGTTTGATTGAATTTTACGTCCAAGAAAAGAAGGTATAAGAAAAATGGCCACTGAAATCATCGTCCCCGCCCTCGGTGAATCCGTCAAGGAAGCGACCGTTGCGAAATGGCTTAAAAATGTCGGCGACAGCATCGCTGTCGACGAACCGCTGGTCGAGCTGGAAACGGACAAGGTGACCCTGGAAGTCAACGCGAAATCCGCAGGCGTTCTAAAGGAAATCAAAGTGCAAACCGGCGGCAACGTTGAGGTCGGCGCCGTTCTGGGCTTTATCACCGAAGGTGCCGCAGGCGCCGCGCCCAAGGCGGCTGCCAAAGCCGCGGCTCCCGCGAAAGCCGAAGCGCCCAAAGCGCAGCAAGCCGCCGCTAAAGCGTCGAACAACGACACCTTCCTGTCGCCCGCGCCGCGCAAAATCGCCGATGACAACGGCCTTGATGTCTCCGGCCTGCAGGGAAGCGGCAAAGACGGCCGCATCACCAAAGGCGATGTGCTGGAAGCGCTGAAAGCGCCTGCAGCCGCACCGGCGGCCAAAGCGCCTGCCGCCCCCGCGGGTCCGCGCGCGAAGGCGGACCGCGAAGAGCGTGTGAAAATGACACGCCTGCGCCAGCGCATTGCCGAGCGCCTGAAAGAAGCGCAAAACACCGCCGCCATGCTGACGACGTTCAACGAAGTCGACATGAGCCACATCATCGCGCTGCGCAACCAGTACAAAGACAGCTTTGAAAAGAAACACGGCATCAAGCTGGGTTTCATGTCTTTCTTCGTCAAAGCCGCCATTCAGGCGCTGAAAGACTTCCCGGCTGTGAACGCGGAAATCGACGGTACCGATATCGTTTACAAAAACTACTATGACATCGGCGTTGCCGTCTCCACCCCGACCGGTCTGGTCGTGCCTGTGGTGCGGGATGCGGATGTAAAAGGCTTTGCCGGCATCGAAAAAGAAATCGGCGATCTGGGCCTGCGCGCCCGCGACGGCAAATTGGGCATGGATGACCTGTCGGGTGGTACGTTTACCATCACCAATGGCGGCGTGTTCGGCTCTCTGTTGTCGACCCCCATCATCAACCCGCCGCAATCGGCCATTCTGGGCATGCACGCAACGAAAGAGCGTGCGGTTGTCGTGAACGGCCAGGTTGTTGCCCGCCCGATGATGTACATCGCGCTCAGCTACGACCACCGCATCATTGACGGTAAAGAAGCCGTTTCGTTCCTTGTGCGTATCAAGGATGCGATCGAAGATCCGCAGCGTCTGCTGCTCGACGTCTGATAAAGGGAAGGGGCGCCTGCGTGGCGCCCCGTTCTTTTGATGAAACGGTTTTTGTTTTTCCTTTTCCTCTGTGTGGTTTCATTCGCATCGCCTGCTTTTGCGGAAGGCATGGCGGATAAGCCATCCGGCTACGTCGTGCTGCTGCACGGCATCGGCCGCAGCGCATCGGCCATGGAGAAGATGGCCACCGATTTACGCGCACGCGGCTATGCCGTTTTGAACGTCAATTATGAATCGCGCACCTATGATATCGCCACGCTGGCAGAGCGTATGCATGCGGATATCGCAGCCTTCAATGCCGACAAAACACGCACGATCAACTTTGTCGGGCATTCCATGGGGGCACTGGTGATCCGCGCCTATCTCAATAACCACCGCCCCGAAAATCTGGGCCGCGTGGTTGCCATCGGCAGCCCGAACAAGGGTAGCGAAGTGGCCGATTTCCTCAATAATTTTGGCCTTTACGACAGCTTTTATGGACCTGCCGGACAGCAGCTGACCACGGTCTATGATATCTCGCAAACGCTGGGCAAGCCGGATTATGAAGTTGGCGTGATTGCGGGCGACCGCACGATTGATCCAGTGTCGACGTTGATTATTCCGGGTGCGGACGATGGCAAAGTATCGATTGCCAGCACGCATATTGACGGCGAGAAAGATCATATTATCCTGCATGCCAACCACGCGACCATGCCGATGAATGCGGCGGTTATCATTGAAACCGCGCATTTTATCCGCTACGGTTTCTTTAAACGCGACGGCGTTAAAAAAGAAAAAAAGAAAATAGCGGGGGATGCGCAATGAGCCTTGAAAACTGGGTCAGCCGCGACGGCGATATCATGAACGGCCAGACGGTTTTTCGCGGCACCCGTGTACCCGTCGCCGTGCTGTTTGACAACCTGCAAGACGGCCAGCGTCTGGAAGAGATTCTGGAAGCCTATCCCGCCATTCCCGCCGATGCGGCGGTGGCGGTTTTGTCATACGCCCTGCGCCATATCCTGCTGGAAACCGGCGAATTGTCGATCGAGGATATGCTGAAATGACGCGCATTCTGGTTGACGAATGTTTGCCTGCCAAACTGGCCGATCGCTTGCGTATGGAGGGGCACGATGCCCATAGCGTATCGCGCATGGGCTGGAGCGGCAAAAAAGATTCAGAAATTTTGCAGCTGGCCGAGCGCGAGGGGTTCGACGTGATTTTGACGGCCGATGCCAAAATGCGCAACCAGCACAACTTCAGCGCGCGCCCCTTTGCCGTGCTGGCCATTCCGACCAACCGCATGTCGCAACTGAAAGACATCTGGGCGCATATCAAAGCGTCGATGGCACAGCTGGTACCCGGCAGTTTTACGGTGATGGATTTCGCCGGTGCGCAGGATTGGCGCAAATCGGCGCAGCAAAGCACGCACCGCCAGCATGGCGTGGGCTATCACGTCTTTAAATAAGCGGATTAGATGCCGAGCGAGCCTTGCTGCGGCTTGGCGTCTTTTTTCGGTTGCGGCTTTTCATCGGGCGTGAACTGCGTCGCGCTCACGACTTTCCAGTGCATATCCAGAAAAACCACGGGCTGATTTTCATCCAGCTCGCGCCGTGCGCGCTGTGCTTCGTGCCAGTGCAGCGACGGGCGGGCGATCAGGTGCACGTCTTCACCGCGCAAGGTTTGGCGGAATTTATCGTCGGTATCGGCGCGCTGCAACATCACAATGCGCTGACCGGGTTTTTTGTAGATGTTGATGGGCGTACCGCGCAGCGATTTGGTGCGGCCTTCGCGGCTGCCTTCAGTGGCGCTGAAGCGGATCAGACGCGGGAAATCGGTGATTTCCTGCACGCTGTGGATGGCATCGGGGCCATGCTGTTTGATCTGGCGCGGCGTGCTCTGCATGGTCAGGTACATGTTGTTGAGCAGATTGCGGTATTTGTCTTTGCTGTCGATGATGAAATCTTCCAGCGGCAGGGTCTTGCCCTGATAATTCACGCGGGTTTTGGCGCGCGCGGCGTCGCCGCCTTTTTCGGTTATGGTGTTTACAATGTCCAGCACCTCTTCGATATTGCGTGCGCTGACGGGGGCGTAATCGCGTACCTCGTTCGTGCTGCTTTGGCAGACCAGCGCGCCCGCGATGCCGTTGAAGTTTTCCATCAGGCGGACGTTGAGGTTGATGACAATATTTTTATTTTCGCGGATCGCCTGCTCCAGCGATTTACGTTGCTTGGCCTGAATGGCCAGTTCTTCGTGCGCGCTGCAATCGGTGATGTGTTCTTTGACGCTTTTTGAAAAAAAGTGCGCGCTTTTGAGGGCGAGGCTGCCGTGCGTCAGGGCTTCTTTGCGAAACAGCATATGCGCCCCGCAATCGGGGTCGGCGCACAGCAGATCCGTGCCGTGCTCTTCGCGTTTGTACTGATGTGCCAGAAGGATTTGGCCGTCCGGCAGGCGTGCCTTTTTCATGTCAGATGCCCCGCAAATGCGCGTTTAACATAACATAATCAGTGTCGTGCCGCAAGCCTTACGGCCATGGATTAGTCAAATATTTGATAAGCCTTCATAAAAAAGCGAAAGGGCCGGTGTTACGGACCGGCCCTTTCTTCTTGTAGACACCCTCTATCAAGAAACTTCTTCGACAGCAAAGGAGATCGCTTGAATCGAAGATTCCCGAATATCAAAAAACGATGATTCGGGTCAAGATAGATTCGTAAAAAAGTGTTATTTTTCAGAATATTGCGGAACCGTTGTGCCTGTGAAACGTCGGCCAATTGACTCGAAAACAGGGGCAATTTGGCGTACAGTCGGCACACAAAACATGATTAAAAAAAGAGGGAAAACCATGTCGTCTGAAACGTTTGATGTTGTTGTAATCGGCTCCGGCCCTGGCGGGTATGTTTGCGCCATCCGCGCGGCGCAGCTGGGCCTGAAGACGGCCTGCATCGAGAAAGACAACACGCTGGGCGGCACGTGCCTCAACGTCGGCTGCATCCCCTCCAAAGCGCTTTTGAGCGTATCCGAGAAATTCTCCCATGCCGAGCATGATTTCGCCGGCCTGGGCATCGATGTGGGCACACCGAAGCTGGATCTCAAGAAAATGATGACCCACAAGGATAAAGTCGTCGCATCCAACACGCAGGGCATCAGTTTCCTGTTCAAGAAAAACAAAGTCACGCATATCGTCGGCACGGGCAGCATCACCGGCCCCGGCACGATCGAGGTGAGAGGCAAGGACGGCAAGAAAACTGTGCAGGCGAAAAACATCGTGATCGCCACGGGTTCTGAATCCACGCCCCTGCGCGGCATCGAAGTTGACGAAAAACAAATCGTCACGTCCACCGGCGCGCTCGCGCTTGATAAAGTTCCTGCCAGCATGGCGGTGATTGGCGGTGGCGTGATCGGTCTTGAAATGGGCACCGTCTGGCAGCGTCTGGGCGCCAAAGTCACGGTGATCGAATTCCTTGACCGCATCCTGCCGGGCATGGATATGGAAGTATCGAAGGAAATGAAAAAAATCCTCGGCAAACAGGGCATGGAATTCAAGCTGGGCACGAAAGTCACCGGCGCCGACGCCAAAAAAGGCAAAGTCACCCTGACGCTGGAGCCCGCCGCAGGCGGTACGGCGGAAAAGCTGGAAGTGGAAACGGTGCTGGTCGCCATCGGCCGCCGACCGTACACGGCGGGTCTTGGTCTTGATAAAGCGGGCGTCAAAGTCGACGCGCGCGGCATGGTTGAAATCGACGATCATTTCCAGACCAACGTCGCAGGCATCTACGCGATCGGTGACGTCGTGCGCGGCCCCATGCTGGCGCATAAGGCGGAAGACGAGGGCGTGGTGGTTGCTGAAATCATCGCGGGTCAATCCGGCCATATTAATTACGACTGCATTCCCGGCGTTGTCTACACGGCGCCCGAAGCGGCGAGCGTGGGCAAGACCGAAGAGCAGCTGAAAGAAGCGGGCATTCCTTACAAAGCGGGCAAGTTCCCCTTCATGGCAAACGGGCGCGCGCGGGCGATGGCGGCGACCGACGGCTTCGTTAAAATTCTGGCGCATGCGGAAACCGACCGCGTGCTGGGTTGCCACATCGTAGGGCCCGAGGCGGGCACGTTGATTGCAGAAGTCGTCGCGGTGATGGAATTCGGCGGCAGCGCCGAGGACATTGCGCGCATCTGCCATGCGCACCCGACGCTGAACGAAGTTGTGAAGGAGGCGGCGCTGGCTGTTGATGGCCGCCCGTTGCATATCTGATGACGCGCGGTATCGTTCATATCTTGACTGTAGTGGCTGTCGTGCTGGCGGTTTCGGCGTTGCCCGCGCGCGCGCAGGAAAGCAGCAGTAAAGCGCAGGAAATTGACAGCCTGTTCACGGGCATGTGCCTTGCCTATCTGGGCGATGGGCACAAGATTGTCGAACAGGCCAAAGTGATCGGCGCCAAGCCGCTGCCCAACATGATTGCCAGCCAGTTCCTCGCCCCGCGCAAGGGCGTGGCCTGGGCGGTACAGGGCAAGGCGGGCATGTATATGCTGGGCCTGAATGACCAGCTGGGTTGCCGCGTGATTGGGCCCGATGCCTCTGCGGCGGAAACGCTGCGCACCTTTGCCGCAGGGCCTAAGCGCCGCAAGATCGGGGAAGAGGTCGTGAACGACCGCGTGCAGCATGTCTATGCGGTCGTCATGAACGATGCGCAAACGGCGCAGGCCAAGCATATGGTGGTCATTGCCACCGTATCGCCCGATGCGGCCACGCCGGGCGTGTTTCTTGATGCGTTGCCCTATGGCATTGCCCAGCAAGCAGGGATTGTCATCGACCATTGGCCGGAATAACCGCCGCGCCGAATGCAAGCAAGAAAAAGGCCGGATGTTTGATCATCCGGCCTTTTCATTTAACGATGGTTGTTCACCGTATGCGTCACCTTGTGGCCGCTGATCTGCGGCGGCAGGCGCTCGGGCGCGGCCGAAGCGTGGCTTGCGAATACGAAATTGATCACGGGCATGTTGCCTTCGATCGCAATGCGCACATCGTGCAGCATATGCGGAATTTCGCGGGCGATGCTCTCGATTTGTTCGGCAGCGCGGTTGAAAATGCTGTCCAGCTCTCGCTGCGTCCAGTCACGTGGGGTCGTCATGTATCACCTTCTAGTTTTTTTATTGTTTTTAATTTCGGCGTGTTTGGTTTTCGGCCTGTCATATCAAAAAAGAATGGGCAGGGGGAGAATCAAAAAATTGCGGCGGTGCCGCATATCCGAAGAAACGGAATATCTGCCTGTTTTATGTAAGTGTCAACGGCATCTTGCAAATAATTTCAAGGGGTATGCGCGCAAAGAGGCAAGCCCTGTTGCTTTTGACGCCGATGGTGTATGTTTTTCTATCATTATTTCAGACAGTTAAGAGGTCAGCATGACAGCCGAAGCCGCACGTATGAACAAGCGCATTATCCAGGCGCCCCATGGCACGACATTGAATGCGAAATCGTGGCTGACCGAGGCGCCGCTGCGCATGCTCATGAATAACCTTGATCCGGACGTTGCCGAAAATCCGGATGAGCTGGTTGTCTATGGCGGCATCGGCAAGGCCGCGCGCAACTGGGAATGCTATGACCGGATTGTCGAAACGCTCAAGAACCTCGATCTGGATGAAACGCTGCTGGTGCAGTCGGGTAAACCCGTGGGCGTTTTTAAAACGCACAAAGACGCGCCGCGTGTGTTGATCGCCAATTCAAATCTGGTGCCCAACTGGGCGAACTGGGCGCATTTCCGCGAACTGGATGCCAAGGGGCTGATGATGTACGGCCAGATGACGGCGGGGTCGTGGATTTATATCGGCACGCAAGGCATTGTGCAGGGCACGTATGAGACTTTCGTCGAAGTGGGACGCCGCCATTATAACGGCGATCTGAAAGGCAAATGGATTTTGACCGGCGGCCTTGGCGGTATGGGCGGTGCGCAGCCTTTGGCGGCGACCATGGCGGGCGCATCCATGCTGGCCGTTGAATGCCAGATGAGCCGTATCGAACGCCGTCTGGCGACGCGCTATCTCGACCGCAAGGCGACGTCGCTCGACGAAGCGATCGACATGATCCACGCGGCGCATGCCGAAGGCAAAGCGATTTCTGTGGGGCTACTCGGCAATGCCGCCGATGTTTTCCCCGAATTGGTCAAGCGTGCGAAGGCGGATGCAAAATACCGGCCCGATGCCGTGACCGACCAGACCTCGGCGCATGACCCGCTGAACGGCTATCTGCCGAGCGGCTGGACATGGACAGAGGCTGAGCAAAAACGCCGCCTAGAGCCGGACGCCGTCATCAGCGCCGCCAAAAAATCGATGAAGGTACATGTGCAGGCGATGCTGGATTTTTATGCCATGGGTATTCCTACGTTAGATTACGGCAACAACATCCGCGCGATGGCGGAAGAAGAGGGGCTTGAAAATGCCTTTGCCTTTCCGGGGTTTGTGCCCGCCTATATCCGTCCGCTGTTCTGCCGCGGCATCGGCCCTTTCCGCTGGGCGGCGCTGTCGGGCGACCCGCAAGATATCTATAAGACCGATGCCAAGGTGAAAGAACTGCTGCCCGATAACAAACACCTGCACAACTGGCTGGATATGGCGAAAGAGCGCATCCAGTTCCAAGGGTTGCCCGCGCGTATTTGCTGGGTGGGTCTGGGAGACCGCGCGCGCCTCGGCCTTGCGTTCAACGAGATGGTGAAGAATGGCGAACTGAGTGCGCCCGTCGTCATCGGCCGCGATCATCTGGACAGCGGATCCGTCGCCAGCCCCAACCGCGAGACGGAGGGCATGCAGGATGGCAGCGATGCGGTATCGGACTGGCCGCTTTTAAACGCGCTATTGAACACCGCCAGCGGCGCGACATGGGTATCGCTGCATCATGGCGGCGGCGTGGGCATGGGCTTTTCGCAGCACAGCGGCATGGTTGCGGTGGCGGATGGCACCGATGACGCCGCGCGCCGCCTGAAAAATGTACTCACCAACGACGCGGGCACGGGCGTGATGCGCCATGCCGATGCGGGATATGACATCGCCATTGAATGCGCGCATGAAAAGGGTCTGCATCTGCCGATGCTGGCCGGCAAGGGAGCCAAGAAATGAAAAAAATTGTGATCGAGCCGGGCGAGGTCAGCCTCTCGCTGCTGCGCATGGTGGCCAAACACCATATTCCGGTATCTCTGGCACCCGCGGCATATAAAAATATCGATCTGTCGCAGCGGCATATACAGAACATCATTGACGATGGCCAGACGGTTTACAGTATCAACACGGGCTTTGGCGCGCTGGCCAAGGTGCGCATCGATCCTGATGATTTTGAAACGCTGCAGCGTAATCTTTTGCTGTCGCACGCGACCGGCGTCGGGCGATTTATGGATGATGACATTGTGCGCATTATCCTGCTTTTGAAAATCAACGCGCTGGCGCAGGGGTATTCAGGTGTGCGCCGCGATGTCATTGATTTTTTGATCGAACTTTATAACCGCGAAATCTATCCCTGCATCCCCGAAAAGGGATCCGTCGGTGCCTCCGGCGATCTTGCGCCTCTGGCCCATTTGTCGCTGCCGCTGATCGGCGCGGGACAGGTGCGCGTGGGCGGCATTCTCAAAGACGCGCGGGCGGAGATGAAAAAGCAGGGGCTCAAGCCGCTGCAACTGGCGCCCAAGGAAGGCCTTGCGCTGATCAACGGCACGCAGGTATCGACGGCGCTTGCGCTGCGCGGGCTTTTCCGCGCCGAAGATTGTTTTGCGGGCGCGGTTGTCGCGGGGGCGCTGACGGTCGATGCGGCCAAGGGTTCGACCACGCCGTTCGATCCCGAAATTCAACGCGTGCGCCGCCAGCGCGGACAGATGGATGTCGCCAAAATTTATATCAACCTGCTGAAGGGCAGCGCCATCCGCAAATCGCATGACACGCCGGACGATACCAAAGTGCAGGACCCGTATTGCATCCGCTGCATGCCGCAGGTGATGGGGGCATGCCTCGATCATATCCGCTTTGCCGCCGATGTGTTCCACCGCGAGGCAAATGCGGTCACTGACAACCCACTGATTTTCCTTGAAACCGGCGAAGTCAAATCGGGCGGCAATTTCCATGCGGAGCCGATTGCGATGGCGGCAGACAGCCTTGCGCTTGCGGTCGCCGAAATCGGCGCGATGAGCGAGCGCCGGACCGCGATGCTGATCGATAGTAAAATGAGCGGCCTGCCGCCGTTTTTGGTCAAGGATGCGGGCGTCAATTCAGGTTTTATGATTGCGCATGTGACAGCCGCCGCGCTGGCGTCTGAGAACAAAATGCTGGCGCATCCGGCCTGCGTCGATAGCATTCCGACATCGGCTAATCAGGAAGACCACGTCAGCATGGCCACCCACGGTGCGCGCCGCCTGAACGACATGGCGACGAATACCGCGAATATCGTGGGTATCGAATTACTGGCCGCTGCGCAGGGCATCGATTTCCAGTTGCCGCTGCAAACGTCAAAACCGCTGCAGGATGTCATGAGCATTCTGCGGGCGCAGGTCAGCCACTACAGCGAAGACCATTATTTCGCTCCCGATATCCGCATCGCCACGCGTCTGGTGGAGGCGGGAACGTTCCTGCCCTTCGTCGGCCGTAAAACGCTGCCGTCTTTCGCGATTTGATCCGGAGATATTGAATGCAGGTGCGCAAACTGTTTCAGGCCGAAACGCCGCTGCTGGTCAGCATTCCGCATATGGGCACATATCTGCCGCCGGATATCAAAAGCCGTTTGAATGCGATCGGTCAGGCCGTGCCCGATACCGACTGGCATCTGGATAGCCTTTATGACTTCGCGCGCGCTATGGGGGCCGGGGTTTTGATGTCGACACATTCGCGCTACGTCGTCGATCTCAACCGCGCGCAGGAAGATACCGATTTGTATCCGGGCCAGGTCAAAACTGGCCTGTGCCCGCTGCAAACGTTTGATGGCGACGATATTTATTTGCCGGACGAGGCGCCGGACGCCGTTGAAAAACTCAACCGCGTGGGGGCGTACTGGCTGCCGTATCATGATGCGCTGGCCGCCGAGATTGCGCGGATCAAAAGCATTTTCGGTTATGCAATTTTGTACGATGCGCATTCGATCCGCGCCGAAGTGCCGCGGCTGTTCGACGGACGTCTTTGGGATCTGAACCTGGGCACCGCGCATGACACCAGTTGCGATCCTGCTATGTCGCAGGCGGCGCTGGCCGCTGCGTCATCGGGCGCGTATTCGGCCGTGCTCAACAAACGTTTCGTGGGCGGGCATATCACGCGCCATTACGGCCAGCCGGCGCAAGATGTACATGCGATCCAGATGGAATTGATCTGGGATCTTTATATGGATGCAGGCGCGCCGTATCACTACCAAAACGAAAAAGCGGACAAGCTCAAGCCCGTGCTGCAAGCCGTTTTGCAGTCGCTGTTGGTTTTTGGCAAGGCGCGCTACGGCCGGTAGTGTTTACTCCATAGGGTCGCGGGCGAAAATCTGATCGACGTTGAAATAGACCGTACCCGTGCTGCCGTTTTGCGCGGTATAGTCGAATACATCAAACACATGGCCGTCTTGTTGCAGTGTCGGGCGCTTTTTACCCTGCACTTTCAACACGTCTTTCATCAGCATATATTCTTCCTGAATGTCGATGACGGTAAAGGCCGATGCAGGCGTTTTGCCGTCACCATTTTTCAGGATGCTGGCAATGATGCCGTCCAGATGTTTTTGATGCGCGGCTGGGTCGATAAAAACAGGTTTGCCCGAATTGGCCAAACCGATGGCGTGCAAATGACTGGCAAAATGCCCCAGATGCGCGCGCACCAAAGTCTGGTAATCGACGGTTTTGGCGGAGTCTGCCATGGCGTCGCGTGCAGCCTTGTCCAGCTTTTCGGTCAAAAAAGCGCCGCCGTAAGGGCTGTAAAAAGATGTCTGCGCATAGGCAAGGCGCAGCGCGGCATAATCCACATGGCCCGGTGACTTGATGGCGGCATCGGCCAATGCCAGATATCTTGCGTCCGCGGCCGATCTGTCTTTGGGCGCTTTATCGGGCTGGCCGCGGACGCCTTTCATCATCCCGGGCAGGCCGCCTTGCATCGCAAAGATGTATTCGGCATCGGCGCCGGTTTTACGGTCTTTGCCTTTGAATCGGCTGAAAACACGCTCTCCTTCGATCGAAACGCCGGCGGAGACGGGATTTTCCAGCAGCACGGGCACGCTCTCTTCAATCTCTGACCCCGTCACGATTTGAAAGGCCGTGGCGGCTGTTTTGCCGTCGCCGCTTTTGAGAACGCTTTGCAGGAGCCCTTTATGCGCGGCGGCCGTGACCGCGCTGTCGATATAATCGGCTTGTCCGCGCGATTTTAAATCGTCTGCAATTTTTTGCACGCCGATTGCAGCAAAATGCTGGCGGTATGCTTTTTTGAAACTCTCCTGCGATTCAGGCGTGCTGCGGTTGGCGTCGTGCTGTGCCATGCGCGCCGCCAGCGCGGTCGCGCCGATCGGGCCTGTTTGGCCGTAAAAGCTGGTATCGGCATAAGCCTTGCGCAGTTTGTCCCAGTTGGCGTCGGCGGGTTTTTTCTGCGCCGCATCGACCATTGCCAGATAAGCTGTCTCGGCGGCCGTGCTGCCGTCCGCGCTTTGCGGCAATATATAGGGGCCGGGTTTTTGCGCATGATCCGGATTTGCGTCCAGCGCCCAGCGGTCGGTGATGTCGAAAAACATTTCCATCTCAGGCCCCTGCGCGTCGCGCACGCTGAGGGTGCTGTAGATGCGGCCATGGCCGCTTTCGGTATGGCGCCCGACCAGCTGCAGGCGATAGACGCCTTGCGCAATCGCGTTTTCTTCATCAAGGCTGATAGTTTTGAACGCTGTTTTCATGCTCTTGCCCGTGCCGGTCGCAAGAATGGCGTCCAGAAGCCCTTTCAGCGCAGTGCCCAGCACGGCCGTATCGACGGCGCCTGTTTTGTGCTGTCCTTCGGTGTACAGCACAAAAAGCAGCGTATCGACATCGCCGTAATACTGGCGCAGCGCCTGGTTGAAAGCGGCCTGAGTTTCGGGCGTTTTTTTCTCTTGCAGGTTTTTGAGCGCGGTGCGGGGTGCTTCGGCTTTGTTTATGCCGCCTGTTTTTGCGTAAAAACTGGTTTTCGCGTAGGCGCTGCGCAGTGCCGGCCAATCAGCAGATTGCGGCGTTTTTTGCGCGGCGTCCACCAAAGCCAGATAAGCGCTATCCGCTACGTCATCTGCCGCTGCGGGCATGGCAAGCATCGGGATAAGGGCAACCAGCAGCAAGGCAAAAAGAAAATGTTTCATTTTTAAATCCGGTATGGAGATATGGGGGGCGGGCCGCGCTGATGCCCAGCATAGTGGTTTAAAAAGACAGGTAAAAGCGGGATGAGGACGGTACAGGGATTACCCCGCAAAACCGTGCCATTCGCCTGCCTTGACAACGCCCATGGCCGGATTATGCCCGAACATATAGCAAAGATCGCGCGGATGGGTGATATCCCACAGCACGAAATCGGCGGCTTTGCCGATTTCCAGCGTGCCGATCTCTTCCTGCCAGCCAAGGGCGCGGGCGGCATGGCGGGTCACGCCTGCCAATGCTTCCTCCGGCGTCAGGCGAAACAGCGTGCAGCCCATGTTGAGCATCAGCAGCAGCGACAGGCACGGCGATGTGCCGGGGTTATGGTCGGTGGCAAGCGCCATCGGCACCCCCGCCTTGCGCAGGGCGTCAACAGGGGGCAATTGTTTTTCGCGCAGGAAGTAAAAAGCGCCAGGCAGCAAAACCGCAACGGTGCCCGCGTCGCGCATGGCCGCCACCCCTGCATCGTCCAGATACTCCAGATGGTCGGCAGACAGGGCCTGATATTGCGCGGCCAGGCGTGCGCCGTGCAGGTTCGACAGCTGCTCGGCATGCAGTTTGACAGGCAGGCCCAGGCTGCGCGCGGCATCAAATACTTGCTGCACCTGCCCCGTGCTGAAGGCGATATGTTCGCAGAAGGCATCGACGGTGTCGATCAGCCCCTCGGCATGCAATGCGGGCAGCATGTCATGGCAAATCATGTCGATGTAATCATCGGCGCGGCCCGCGTATTCGGGGGGCACGGCATGCGCCCCCAAAAATGTGCGCTGCACGCGAAAGCCGTAATCATCACGCAGGCGCGTTGCGACGCGCAGCAATTTACGCTCCGACACTGTATCAAGACCATAGCCTGACTTGATTTCAAAACTGGTCACCCCCTGACGGAAGAGCGACAGCAGGCGAAACAGGGTTTGATCAAAAATGACATCTTCGGCGGTTTCACGCACGGCGCGCATGGTGGCGGCAATGCCGCCGCCTGCGCGCGCGATATCTTCGTAGGAAACGCCTTGCAGGCGCTGCTCGAACTCCGCCGCGCGGCTGCCGGCATAGGCCAGATGCGTGTGGCAGTCGATCAGCCCGGGCGTTGCCCATTTGCCCTCGCCGTCGAGTACGTATTCGCTCAGGCTTTCGGCTTCGGCAGGCAGTACGCTTTCACGGCCGATCCATTCTATGCGGCCGTTTTTGATGCCGATGGCGGCGTTATTGATAATACCGAAGCTGCCGTTGTCGGTCATGGTCGCGGCGTGCAGGTTTTTCCAGAGCGTGTCAAACATGGCTTGGCCTTTTGCGTGGGTGGATATACATTTATTTATAGATGATTTTTTAATCAGGGAATACAACGCATGACGACCATTTTCGCTCCGCAAGCGCTGCTGCCAGACGGCTGGGCAGATAACGTGCTGATCGAAGTCGATAAAGACGGCTGGATTGTCGGCGTGGACAGTTTCAAATCGGCGCCGCCCGCGCACGGGCTGGCCGATGTGGCGGCCGGGCCGCTGATTCCCGGTATGCCGAACGTGCATTCGCATGCGTTCCAGCGGGCCATGGCCGGGCTGACCGAGCGTGCCAGCGGCAAGAAGGACAACTTCTGGAGCTGGCGTGAAACCATGTACCGCTTCCTTGCCTTCCTGACGCCGGAGGATATGGAGGCGCTGGCTTCTTACGTTTATGTCGAGATGCTCAAGGCCGGATATACCAGCGTGGGCGAATTCCACTACATCCACCACGACACAAACGGAAAACCCTATGCCGACCCTGCGGCCATGTCGCGCCAGATGGTGCGCGCGGCGCTTGAAGCCGGCATTGCCATTACGCATATGCCGGTGTTGTACGCCCATGGCGGCTTTGGCGAAAAACCGCCGGCCGAGGGGCAGAAACGCTTTATCGGCGATGTGAACAGCGTGATGCGCATTGTTGAAAATATTTATGGCGAATTTTCAAGCGCACCGCAGGTGACGGTCGGGTTTGCCCATCACTCGCTGCGCGCCGTCTCGCCTGCGATGTTAAAAGAGGGCACGGATGCCATCCGCCGCCTGATCCCGCATGCGCCCATTCATATCCATGCGGCCGAGCAAATGGCCGAGGTGGAGGGCTGCCTTGAATGGTCGGGCAAGCGGCCGGTGGAATGGCTGCTGGAAAACGGGCAGGTCGATAACAAATGGTGCTTTATTCACTGCACACATATGACCCCGGATGAAACGCGCGCGCTGGCGGCATCGGGCGTGGTGGCGGGGCTATGCCCGACGACCGAGGCGAACCTGGGCGACGGCATTTTTCCGCTGGTGGATTATTTTCAGGCAGGCGGCGCCTTTGCTATCGGCTCCGACAGTCATATCAGTCTGAATATGGTGGAAGAGCTGCGCTGGCTGGAATACGTGCAGCGTTTGCTGCGCCGCGAACGCACGATTATCAAAGACCACGAATTGCCGTCGGTCGGCGCGATGTTGTATGAACGCGCAACGCAGGGCGGGGCGCAGGCGCTGGGGCGTAAATGCGGCCGCATTGAAATTGGCCATCGCGCGGATTTTATCGTGCTTGACCCGGACATGGGCGTGATGACGGGCAAGCTGCGCGACCATATTTTGGACACCGCTGTTTTCGCCGCCAGCCGCAACCCCGTGAAGGATGTCATGGCGGGCGGTCGCTGGGTGGTGCAAAACGGCCGGCACAAACGCGAAGACCAGTACCGCGCGCGTTTCCGCGCCGTGCTGGCCAAGGTCGTTTGACGCGCCGCAGCGCAGACATAATCCAATAACATCGTTTCAAAATGCAGGTCAGGGCAGCGGTTATCTGGCCGCCAAGGCTAGGCAGCGCGTGCGCCGTGGCCTAAGATCGCCCCCATTACAGAAAACAGAGAATCAGGAGTACGCAAGATGGATCTGCGCATTGTACGCACGCCCGAAGATGACGCCGGCGGCCCGCCGCTGGATCTGGCCGATGCCATCCGCGAGTTTTATCAGGACTTCCCCGAACATAAAAATGATGTGTTCATTCTGAACCACCAGGCATTCAAAACCGGCCGTGAAGCGGTGGCGAGCATCGCGCCCCAATTGGCCGCGCTCGAGCAGCGCCATCCGGATGCGAAAACGTCGATGGCGAAATCTTTTGCTCTTGGGGCGTTCGAAGGCAAGATGCCGATGAGCGTGAATATCTCCGAAAGCATGTTCAACCAAAAAGCCGAAAGCGCGGTTTATGGCCGCATCGTCATTCCGGCAGGCGACCAGTTCAGCGCGCGTTTGCTGAAATCCATTTTTGTGGCGAATGATGCGCAGGACAATGCGCGCTTTCCCATGATGGCTGACGCACACAACAACACGCAAATGTGGCACCGCTATGTGCTGGATCATGAACTGGGCCATGCCGTCACCATTTTGACGATCAACAAGCAAGACATGAAAACCAGCAGCTTCGGCAATCGCGCCGAATGCGAAGCCGACGCCTATGCCATGATCCGCCATTATCAGCGTTATGGCGAGAACAGCGCCTTCCCCGAATATGTGCGCGACCTGCGCAACATGAACGCCGTGCATAAAATGGATGTGACGCACTGGACATCGCGCGCTGTGCAAAAGGTTATCGATCTGAATGCGCAAGGTAAGCTGAAAGGCCTCACACCGCAGCAATCGCGCGACCTGGCCGTCCAAATCGCGCAGGAAACGCACCTGTCGGCCGATGCCGAACATAACGTGGGCAAGGCGTTTAAACCGGTTGTCATGGGTGCGATGGGAAAAAAATTGTCCGAAGGCGACAAGGTCATGCATTTTATCGACAGTGTTTGCCGCACGGGCGCCGACACGGCGTCGCCTGCCGTTTTGGAAATTTGCAAATCTTACCTGCAGAATATTGGCCGTTACGCGCCCCATAACCTGCCCATGAACCGTACGCCGGAGCAGCTCAAGGCAACGGCCGAAAACGCCAAGGCCATGCGCGCCCGCACCTTGACGCAAGAACCCGCTATGGGCGGGCTTGGCCGCATTTTCCGCGATGCGATCTTGGATGTGCAATCGGGTAAAGGACAGGGGCCGCACAACGACAACGGCAAAAAGCCGCCGCCGCCCAAACCGCCACGTTAACCTGGTTTTACGTCAGGTTGTTTTTGCACCAGTTAAAAATGGTGCTTGCGACCAATAAGGCGTCATCCGCGCGGTTTTCAAACAAATGCGTGGCCGCATCGTCAAGGCGGTAAAGTTCCGCATCCGTATTTTGCGCGCGCGCCACAATACGCTCTGCGTTGTCATAACTGACAATGCGGTCGTTGGGCGCGTGGAAAACCATTAGTTTCTGCGTCAGGGCGGCGGTGTCTTCGGCCACGCGCTGCGACAGCATATCAGGTACAAAATGCGCGCCGAACGTATGCGGTGTGCCCAGCACGTTAATCACGGCGCCATCCGCGCTTTCGGCGATATCGCCGTTGCGGCGGAATTTTTCGATGATCGCGGTCGGGTCGCAGGGCGATCCGATCGTGGCGACCAATCCTGCATCAGGCATGTATTTCGCGGCCGACAAAGCCGTAGTGCCGCTGATGCTGTGGCCAATAACGATTTTGGGCGCGGCGAATTCGGCGGCGAGAAAATCGTGTGCCGCGCGCATATCGGCGATGCGGGTGGTGAAGTTGGTATCAATCTCTTTGCCCTCGCTGCCGCCGACGCCCGATACGTCGTAGCGCAGCATGGCGACGCCGGCCTCCGCCAAGGCGCGGCAGACTTTGGCGGCGGCATGCGTTTCCTTGGGGCAGGTAAAGCAGGGCCCGAAAATGCCGTAAAACAGCGGCGTACCCGCAGGGGCATCCAGAATAGCGGCCAGCATTTGCCCGCGGCCGTTTGGAAAAGATATTTTTGTGCTGGTGCGTGTCATGCGCGGATTATAAAGAAAACAAAAAGCCGCAGGCAAGTAAAATGCCTGCGGCTTTTGCTGTGTGCTTGTATCACGCGTTATTCTGCGGCGGGCGCTGCGGGGGTGGTTTCCGCAGGCTTGTCGCCTTTTTTGAATTCACCGCGTTTTTTAAAGTTGCCTTCGCCGTCCATGGATTCGCCCCACTTGCCGCCGCGCTCTTCAATGCGTGCGCGCATTTTCTTTTTGAACGCTTCCTGCTCTTCGGGCGTCATGGCGTCAAATTCGGCTTTTTTCTCGGCATGATATTTTTCGCGCAGTTTTTTGTGGCGTTCTTTCAGTGCGGCTTTCTGCTCGTCGGAGAGAGCGTCATAGGCGGCTCTGTTCTTTTCCATTTCGGCCTTTTTCTGCTCGTCCGTCATGCCTTCCCATTTCTTGCGCTTTTCCTCCATATAGGCTTTGCGCTGCTCGGCGTTCATGCCTTCCAGTTTGTCCAGCTCTTCGGCCGAGGGGATGCCGAAGCCGCGCGGGCCCTTTTTGTCATGCTCGCCTTTTTCGCCGCGTTTTTTGTGCCAATCTTTGCCGCCGGTCTCTTTCATGCGCTCTTTAACGCCGCCAGGATTATTGTCGGCGGCTTTATCGGAGGTGGTGGCTTCGGCCGCAGCGGCGGGAGCGGCGTCTTCGGCCTGCGCAGGGTGCGCAACGGCCAGCGCGAATACCAGCGCCAGCGCGCTCAGGGTCATGGTGTGGGTCATCTTGGGGATCATATTTATTACTCCTTTGATTCTAAAAGAAATTTTATAAAACGCCGTGGCGTGTTCAGGCGTCTTCAGACATGTCACGTGGGCGGTCATGAAATCATGCGCGAAAAAGGTTTTAAAAAGCAGTTCCTTATCATACATAAAAACAGTCCCCTCGGCGCAGGGTTTTGCCTGCCCGCCCGTGCCACTAACGGTGCAGGCCCGCAATCGTTTCACAAAAGGGGATAGATAGTGTTGCAGATCATATCCCCGGAAAGACGGATGCACGAGCCTTTAAACATAACACAAACCGGCGACGAGGCGCGCGAAGATGCCCAGCTTATGGCCCGCATCGCAAATGGCGACCAGCGCGCCCTGCATGCCCTTATGCAGCGGCATCTGGGGCGTACCGTCCGCATGGCAACCCGCGTGCTGGGCAGCACCTCCGCTGCCGAGGATGTGGCGCAGGAAGCCTTCATCCGCGTGTGGAAACACGCCGCGCAGTGGCAGGATCCGGACGAAGCCGGCGCCAAGTTTTCGACATGGCTCTACCGCATCGTCCTTAACCTGTGCATCGACGAAAAGCGCAAAAAAACATTCGGCAATATCGATGACATGCCCGAACAGGCGGACAACGCACCCGATGCCGAACGCCAGATGCAGCGGCAGGAACAATCGCAGCGCGTACGCGCCGCCCTTGCAACCTTGCCCGAACGCCAGCGCGCCGCTTTTGTGCTGTGCTTCTACGAAGATTTTTCCAACCGCGAAGCGGCCGACATGCTGGGGGTCAGCGTCAAGGCGCTTGAATCGCTTCTGGTACGGGCGCGCAAAGCGCTCCGCGATCTGCTGCAGGGCGAACGGGGCGGCAACGACATTGAACAAACGGGGGATATGCCATGATGACGCGCAATGAATTCACCGAACTTCTGGACATTTACGGCGCCGACCTGTCGCGCTGGCCGCAGGATAAGCTGAAAGCGGCGCTGGCGCTGACCGAGCAGGACAGCGCGGCCCGCGATGCCTTTGACCGCACGCTGGCGCTCGAGGATATGCTGCGCGGCGATATTCTGCCCGATAGCGACCTGCCCGCGCTTGAAAGCCGTATCCTGTCGGCGATAGCCGATCTGCCGGTGCAGGCGCCTGCGGCCACGGCAGCAAACAAAGGGTTCTTTGGCTGGCGCGCCACATATATGGTCGCGCCGCCTGTGGGGCTGC
>VFQP010002101.1_pt1 | contig 23420 bp, 17 predicted proteins | sample 3512351 | NCBI WGS metagenome assembly VFQP01 (sample SAMN10412372, study PRJNA504923) | tailings metagenome | isolation source: Relicate 1 Philex TSF1 revegetated site | place: Philippines: Tuba, Benguet | collected 2017-08-29
CACCTTCGCCGCCAGCAACGAAGACGAAGTCATCTTCGCCCGTGTGCCCGCCGCCAACGAGCGCCCCAGCGACTGGCGCCGCGCCATGCGCGCTACCCTCGTGCACGAAACCAAGCATCTTGCCAGCTACGCCGAGCGCATCGCGCGTGGCACCGGCTTCGAGGAGCCCTGGCTCGAGGAAGCCACCGCGCGGGTGGCCGAAGAACTCTATGCCCGCACCTTCGTCACCACAGGCTCGGGAAAAGCACTCGGTTACGAGGAGTCCGTGGCCTGTGAGCTGCGTCACTGTGACGAACGGCCGCTGGTCATGTTCAAGCACTTCTCGGCGTTGCACGACTGGCTGCGCAATGTTGATCGTGTGAGCGCGCTTGGTGCCTCCCAGCTCACGGCCATGCACTACGCCAGCGGCTGGAGCTTCGTGCGCTGGGTGCTCGACCATTCGGCCAACGAGCGCGCCACCCTGCGGGCACTGGCCACGGGCAGTCATGGCCAAGGTCTCGAGGGGCTCGCGCTGCTCACGGGAAAGCAGCCGGCCGACATGGTCACGCAGTGGATGAGCGACCTGGCTGCCAACGTGGAAGGGGCACACGCAGGCGATCGGGCCAGCTGGAATGTGGCCGCCGTGTTGCGCGGCATGGCGCAGGAACTGCCGGGCGCCTACGACGCCAACCCGCTGCGTGCGACCCGTCTGTCGCTTGGCCAGACTGTGACCGCAACACAGGACGTGCTGCCGCTCTCCACGCGTTACATTGCCGTTGATGGCGCGCACACCAATTCCCAACTGCTCACACTCGAGCCCTCGGCCGCCGCAGGTCAGGCTGGTCTGCGGCTGGTGCTGCGTCGCATTCAGTAGGGCGCCTGCGCGGGTCTGTGAGGCGCGGTGCTGAGTTCTGCACGCCGGACCCTGTGGTTGCTGCGCACGCTCCCGCCTGGCGCGTCCTGGTGGCTTGTGCGCCGCGCCGCCGAGCGCCGCGCAGCGCGCATCGAGCGGCTCACCCGGGCGCTCCAGGCGCCAAGTGGCCGGCTGGTCTTCGTATGCCACGGCAACATCATGCGCAGTGCCTTCTGCGCCGAGGTGGCACGGCATGAAGTGCCAGCGCAGGCCCAGCGCATCGTGTCAGGCGGAACGCACGCCAGTCTGGGCAGTGAGGCGGAGTCCACGGCCCTCGAGGTGGCGCGGGCGTTTGGGGTGGACCTGGGCGCGCATCGTTCCAGTCCACTGGCCGACTTGCAACTGAGTAGCCACGACGTGGTGGTGTGCATGGACCGCGGCAACGAGGCCCGGGTGCTGCACTTTCTGGGACAGGGGCAGCGGGTGTTTCTGGTGGGAGACATCGACGAGCTGGCCGGCAGGCATGTGCAGCCCGGTGTGTGGCCGGACAGTGGTGCAGACCGTGCCGCCGATGAAACGGCATCAGACCCGCGGGTGAGCCCTGAGATTGATACCGACGTCCGTGAGGTCCCGGACCCCTACGGCAAGGGTCCTGATGTCACGCGGCGGGCCTTTTTGCGGCTGCGTTCCCGAGCAGAGCTGTGGGCCCGCCGGCACTTCGGACATTCGCAAGCTCAGCCGTAAAAACTTGAATGCGTGACCATTCTGAACAGGGAATAGGCGCCCGTGTCATGCCGTATGGCAGGAGTGTCACAGCGTGACAAAGCGGGTGTGAGCAAAGTCACGACAGCGCGTTGCGACGTGGTGGAGGGGTCGTCACCATGACGAGTCCTCAGTTCCTCAGCAGTGCCGCGTCTGCAGAACCGATTCGAAGCCGATTCAGGGAAGCGACAAAGGCAAACCCGTTGAAAAACGGGGACGCAAAGCTCCAGGGCTACCGCTCCGCACGAGGGTGTGCGGGCTATGCCGGCTGAGCTACCGAACGCATATGGACCCGTGGAGGCCCAAGTGCACCCCCTGTCAACCCGGTGGCCAAAGAGTGCCGCCGTCCTCGCTGTACTCGCCCTGGGCGCCTGCGCGCCCGACCAGACCGTCTCCACGAGCCCCGATGTCCAGGATTTCGCGAGCGCGGCCCGCAACACCGTCGACTACTCCTCAGTCACCCTGTCCGGCCAGGTGAGCCTCAAGGTGGGCACGAGCACCAAGCTCAGTGTGCGCACCTCCTCACGCAGCCGGGGTAGCATCAAGTGGCAGAGCAGCAACCCCAGCGCGGCCACGGTCAACAGCCAGGGCAACGTGACGGGTCAGGCCGTGGGCACCGCCTACGTGACCGCCAGCGGCTTTGCCGTGAACGAGACCTATCTGGTGAGCGTGACCCCGGCGTACACCCTGACCAGCTTTACCGTGTCGCCCACCACGGGCACGGCCCTTGCTCCCGGGCAGACGCGGCAGTTTTCTACGCAGCAGCTCTGGTCGGACGGCCAGACCCGGAATTTTGGCGTGACCTACACGGCCACGGGAGGCAGCATCAGCAGCAGCGGTTTGTTCACGGCGGGCAGTGTGGCCGGCAGCTTCATGGTCATTGCCAACTGCCTCTGCGGCGCCCTCGACACGGCCTTTGTGACCGTGGAAGTGCCGGCGCAGCTCACCAAGATCACCGTGAGCCCCAAGACCGTGAGCCTGAACGCGGGTGCCACCCAGCAGTTCGGCGCCACGGCCAACTGGAGCACGGGGGCGACGTCCCTGCCGCCCATCACCTGGAGCGCGACGAGTGGCTCGATCTCGACCAGTGGCTTGTACACGGCGCCGACTACGGCCGGTACCTACCGGGTGATCGTGGCGCACTCTGGTGGCACGTTGCGGGATACTGCGACGGTGACGGTGCAAGTCGATAGTCCTATTCAGCCACCACCATCGGGAGGGGCGTGCCCGAACCAGCCAGCGGGCTACACCAAGCATTCCGATCTGACGTTCTCATCAACAACACCGCCCGCTGGGTGGGGTTTCTGGGGCGATCGACAGATTCAGAGTTCCGCCGGCCCTGACGCACCTACCTCACTTGCCTTCAGGCAGGCTGCCGGGTCTTCCTCCGGACAGATCGGTATTCTCGACACGCAAGCGGGAGCAGGTGTACGGCGTGTATACAACTGTGTCGTGTTCCGGCAGTCACCTAATTTTGTTCAGCACAATAGCTCAACAAAGTTCATCTATCCGTTCTTGAGCGGTACTGGGAGACCATTCGAGTTCAGTATGTCACCAGTGGATGGTCGCAATGGCGGTACATTCCGGTGGCGGATGGACACCTACTATCCAGACAATCCGACGATGCCGGGAGTGCTCATGGACAACTTGAGCCCTCTCATCATGACGCGAGGAACCTGGTATCGTCTCGAGTTCCTAATTGAGAACAACCCAGTGGTTGGGGAGCCAACAGGGCGCATTCGTTGGTGGACAAGTACTTGGACCGGTAGCGCATGGTCCGCCCCTGTGGCGAACGCTGACTACCGCAATCTGGTTCTGGTTCCAACGAGTCTCAAGGTATCGGGAACTTGGGGGTTGTGGCAGCTGAACCTGTACTATGGCGGGTCTGGCGAAGTGCTGGTTCCACAGGACCAGTTCATCGAGATTAACCGCGTAGCATTCTTCGTAGCTCCCTAAGCAAGTCCTACCTGGCGAAGGCTACGGCCCCGCGTGGAGAAACCTCGTCGCTATTATGAGGCGATGAGTGTCCACGCGGGGTGTAGTACCATTCGTGCATGACGTGCATGACGTGCATGACGTGCATGACGTGCATGACGTGCATGACGTGCATGACGTGCATGACGTGCATGACGTGCATGACGTGCATGGGGGGATCACTAGCCGTGGTGTAAGATTGTAGCAATCGATGCAAAGGTCGGCACAACTGCCGATGTCGTTGAAGTGAGACCCCATTATGAACGGCCGCGATTCTGTTCTGCCACCCTCGGTCTCCCCTTCTTGTTTGATCTTAACGCGCGGCGAGCAATTTCACAGGTAATCAAGACCTGACGAACTAACAAAGCCTTTTAGGTGCGAAGGGATGGTTGGAGTGGGGGCTGCGTGCTCTGGAACCAATCTGGCGGGATTAAGCGAAGCGTCGAAATGTATTCTTTCCCCGCGCCCCTCACCGCGATCAATTCATACCGCATGGCAACATGCCCCATGGTTCCTGAGTCACCGGAGCCATGACTGTACACGCGTGTCAAAGTCGATTGACTCTGCACACTTGGTGGCAGCCAGCCCCACCTAGCAGTTCGCACTCTTGGTGCATTGTGAGACTCATCTACTCAACCATCAGGCTTAGCCTTAGGCGCGGCTCCGCCCGTTCTTGACGCGGCCAATGCCGATTTCAGTGCCCTAGCAGAGTCAATTCCCGTGCAAAGTAAGGCGATGGGGAATCGGGCGTGTCGGCAAAGTAAGGCCCGGTACAGCTGGAATGCGCGATCCTGGAATACCTCGCGTGGCGTAATACCCAGTACATGGAGCGTTCAACAGCTTGTCCCAGAATCCGATGCAAGAAGAGCAGCAACATCGGATTTGATTGGTTCGCGTGAGTCGGTCAAATCTCAACTAGTCGATTCACGTCAGAACCATGGGTCGTTCTAGCTAAAGTGCGGCTTTGGGTCTGGACGAAGGACAGCAACTATCTCAATATGCCTACCAGGCAACTATGAGCCAGTGGTCAGGCTGGAGCACTTTGCATGGCAAGACTGCGGGCACCCATTCCAGTGGGGGAGGAGGCTACCCGGTGCAAGACGATTCTAAACTCGTGGACAAGCCGTTCTCGGTGCCGCGCCCACTTGAGTCCGCGCACTTTGGAATTGCTATTTCAAGCTGTGAGCCTACGACACCTGAAGATGTGGTGGCTTCAGTGTTTGACTCCCGTCGGCAGCGTGACGCGCTCCTCATTGCACGTGTTTCGACAGACAGTGCCGCCGCTATTCAAGAGATCGAGAGGCACGGCGGCACTCTCTGTGATGTGTTGGTCACTGCGACACGGTCTCTAGAGGCTGTTCCGTGGAATACAGAAAGATCAGGCGCATCTGTCGAATTGAGACTCGCCACGCACAAAGACGCAGATGCGGTAGCATCTGTTGCTGAACGCGCCTTTGCTGATTTCCGGGGGCATTGGCATACTGACCCACGAATTCCTCGAGAGCTGGCGATTGGTCTCTACAGAAAATGGGCTTTTGACCTAGTCCGCGGAATCGGATCCCAGCTCGCAGTTCATGTGGTAGAGGATTCAACCGGACGGATAGTTGCCTTTATCGCGGTGCGGTACTTGGAAGCCGGCTTGGCGGACGTTCCCCTAACTGCTGTAGCGCCAGAGGCTCGTAGTCGTGGTCTCTTGGCATTCATGATTGCCGAGATTGATGCGCTACTTTCAAGGCAACAGGTGCGGACGCTGGCATACGAGACGCAGATTGGCAACCTACCTGCTCTGCGAACTGTGCTCCGTCACGGATTCATACCGTCAAGCTCGAGAATCACTTTTCACATGTGGTTGGACAAGACTCTAAACCGAGTTGACCCATTGAACCTAACTTCCTAGGGCAGCGGCTTACTTAGTGCGCTGACTTGAAGGATCTTCGGTCTGTGAATAAGAGAAGGTTGCCTCCCTAACTATGTATAGCGGTCGATCCTTCACCTGCTCAAAAACACGACCTAAGTACAGTCCAATCACCCCGAGAAACATAAGAATGATTCCGCCTAAGAAGTAAAGGGACACGATAAGACTTGCCCAGCCACTCACCGGCGATCCGTAAAAAAGTACGCGGATAAAGAAGAACGCTCCTGACAGGAGCGCTAGTCCGGCAAGTGCAAACCCCACGCGAATTGCGAGCCGCAATGGCTTATCGGAGTACGCAACCACGTTACGTACTGCGAGATCAATGAGCTTGCTCCAAGTATAGCTAGTTTGTCCAGCAAAACGAGGGTCGTGCTGCACGTCGATTGCGGTCACACGGAATCCGAGCCAATTGATCACGGCACCAAAGAAGCGGAGTTGTTCCTTCCACGCCCGAAAGGCATCCGCGACTTGCCGAGATATGATCCGAAAGTTTCCCACGGATTCGTCATAAGGAAGATCAGTGAAATACCGGAAAATTGCGTAGAATGCTCGGGATGTGGCCTTCTTGAACAGCGTGTCCTTTCGCGCCGTACGGCGGGCGAGCACGACATCCCATCCTTCTTTTGCTTTCTTGTACAGCCTTACGATCTCCTCTGGACGATCCTGAAGATCGCAGTCCATGACTACAATCCAATCGCCGCGAGCAACGTCGATGCCAGCGGAGATGCCGTAGTGTTGTCCAAAGTTTCTTGAGAAGCGAAGCCCGCGAACTCGTGGATCGGCCGCAGCGAGTGCCTTGATCCCTTCCCAAGAGTTGTCGGGGCCACAGTCCTCTACAAGCACAATCTCATAGTCAACTGCTAGTGGCTCAATGGCTCCTGTGAGCCTTTGGTGCAACTCGGTCAAGCAATCCTCACCACCATACACCGGGATTACAACAGAGATTTCGGGGAGACGTTCCATGGAACTAACCGATGAGGATTGGACCACGATCTAACGCAATGTCGCGTAGGTATGCACCGTACGAGGACTTACCTGACCGTTGTGCAAGTGCCGCAAGCTGAGCCCGGTTGATCCATGATTGCTGGTAAGCAATCTCCTCCGGACATGATATCTTCAAACCCTGGCGCTCCTCGATTGTCTGGATGAACTGAGAAGCCTGAAGAAGAGATTCGTGCGTGCCCGTGTCAAGCCACGCGGTACCTCTCCCAAGCAACTGCATCCGCAGTTGGTTTCGCCGCATATACTCCTTATTCACGTCGGTAATCTCGTACTCACCACGAGAACTTGGATGCAGTGACTCCGCAATCTCGATCACTTGCTCATCATAAAAATAAAGTCCGACCACCGCATAGTTGCTCTTGGGCCGCTCTGGTTTCTCCTCGAGTGAAAGCACGCGACCGTTTGGCGCGAGCTCAGCAACCCCGTAAGCCTGCGGATTGCGAACGTAGTATCCAAATACCGTAGCTCCCAGAGGATCCGCCGCAACCGCCCTTAGTCGCGCGGCGAGGCCTGTTCCATAGAAGATGTTGTCGCCAAGTATAAGGCAACTTGGTCCACCTGAGATGAAGTCCCTACCGATAACAAACGCCTGTGCAAGTCCGTTCGGAACTGCCTGCTCCGCATACTCAAGCGCTATTCCCCACTCACGACCATCTCCGAGGAGCTCGCGAAATCGCGGAAGATCATTTGGGGTAGAAATAATGAGAATGTCGCGTATCCCTGCTAACATCAGCGTGGACAAGGGATAGTAGATCATAGGCTTGTCGTACACGGGCAGAAGCTGCTTGCTCATGACTTGGGTCAAGGGGTGCAAGCGCGTTCCTGATCCGCCCGCCAAGATTATTCCCTTCACGTGCTCACCTCCAGTCCGAGTCGTTCAGCACGGTATGCACCAGAAAGAATACGCTGCCACCAAGACGTATTCTGCAAGTACCAGGAAACCGTGTCAGACAGACCGGCGTCGATGGTGTGCTTCGGCCGCCAGTCGAGTTCTCGCTCAAGTTTCGCTGCGTTGATTGCGTAGCGGAAATCATGCCCCGGACGGTCAGGTACAAAGCAGATCTGCTCTGCATACGACCGCCCGTCGGAGCGAGGTTGCTGGGCATCAAGCTCCTTGCACAGGGTACGAACAAGATCAATGTTGCGCCACTCGTTGCGACCGCTGATCAAGTAAGTTGCACCTACACGGCCCCGGGCAACAATTGTAAGGAGTGCATCGGCATGGTCGCTAACGTGCAGCCAGTCGCGGATGTTCTCGCCGGCTCCGTACACGGGCAACGGCTGACCCGAAAGCGCGCGTACGATGGTATGCGGGATCAGCTTCTCCGGAAACTGGTAGGGACCGTAGTTGTTCGAGCAATTAGAGATGAGTACAGGCAATCCATACGTATGGTGCCATGCTCGCGCGAGGTGGTCTGACGCCGCTTTGGTGGCTGAGTAAGGCGAGCTCGGTGCGTATGGAGTCTCCTCAGTGAAAAACCCGTCCGGGCCAAGTGAACCGAAGACCTCATCGGTGGAGACGTGCAGGAGACGAAACCGGTCACGAAGAGCCGGTGAGGCCCCCCGCCAGAACCGAAGCGCCTCCTGGAGAACGGTGAACGTCCCAACCACGTTCGAGTGTATGAAAGCAGCAGGCCCGTCTATCGAGCGGTCAACGTGCGACTCTGCTGCCAGATGAATGATCCAGTCGGGCTGAGTGTCCTCTATGGCAGCGCGGAGGGCAGGGGCGTCGGCAATGTCAATCTGTTCGAACCGGTGGTTGGAGCGCTCCAGCACCGTGCCAAGAGAATCGAGGTTGCCTGCGTAGGTCAGCTTGTCCACCGTGGTGACCCGATTGCCGGGGTGTTCAACCAATCGTCGGACCACCGCCGAGCCAATGAAACCGGCGCCGCCCGTTACGAGAATATTCACCGCATCGCTCCGTTGAGTCCGTTGCAGGCCGGCGGCACTCCGCCGTTGGGGAAGGGGGGCTTCCGATTACCAGGGCCGCCAGTAGCAAGTATACTTCCCGCATATCGACTGACGCCACAGGTACCCCGGGCGTTACTCGGTCAGGCCAAAGGCGTCCATTCTCCACGGATGCCCATACTGTTCTGACGCCTCGCTTTCCGCCCCACATTCCAACATCGAATGGTTCGGATCCCTTTCACCCGCCCGACCCTCTCGGCTCTCGAACAGCGCTATGTTGTGGAGGCCCTTGAGAGCGGCCGTCTCTCTGGCGACGGGCCCTTCACAGCCCGGTGTCGTGAAAGGCTCGAAGCAGTCTTCGGCGTCCCGCGAGCACTGCTGACCCACTCATGCACTGCGGCCCTTGAGATGGCCGCGATCTTGTGCCGGGTTGGTCCGGGCGACGAGGTGATCATGCCCTCGTTCACGTTTGTTTCAACCGCCAACGCATTCGTTCTTCGAGGGGCCACTCCTGTCTTTGTGGACATTCGGCCGGACACGCTCAACCTTGATGCGAGAGCAGTGGCGGAGGCGATTACTGAGCGCACGCGCGCGATCGTCGCTGTACACTACGCTGGGGTTGCATGTGAAATGGACGAGCTTATTGCGCTGGCCGAGCGCCACGGACTGGTGCTCGTTGAAGATGCCGCGCAAGCCTACGGTTCGACTTACCGTGGCCGAAAGCTGGGAGCGATAGGTAGCTTCGGTGCGCTAAGCTTTCACGAAACCAAGAATGTCATTTCGGGGGAAGGCGGCGCACTTCTAGTTCGCGAGGAGAAGGATGTCGTGCCCGCCGAGATCATACGTGAAAAAGGGACCAACCGGAGTGCTTTCTACCGCGGGCAGGTGGACAAGTATACCTGGGTCGATGTCGGGTCCTCGTACCTGCCCGGCGAGCTAGTCGCTGCTTGTCTTCTTGCTCAGCTGGAGCGCGCCGAGGATCTCAACAAAGCGCGTCTGGTATTGTGGGACCGATACCACACCGCATTCGAAGAAGGTGAACGCGATGGACGATTCCGGCGTCCGATTGTTCCCGACCATTGTTGCCACAACGGACACCTGTACTATCTGCTCTTGCCGTCGCTCGAACGGAGGCAGAGGCTCATCGAGGGGCTTGCACGCCAAGGTATTACTGCACCGTTTCACTACGTGCCGTTGCATTCCGCTCCCGCCGGACGGCGATTTGCTCGTCATGTTGGAGACATGGCAGTCACAGAGCGTACTAGCGATACCCTTATTCGCCTTCCACTCCACTCGGGCCTTGGTGACGTGGTCGAAGAGGTGATTGAGGCTGTCCTGACGCTTGCGTGACCAATGATGGGATTGGAATGGACCACAGAAACTGAAACTCGCTCATCGCGAGTTCTGATTTGCGCGGCCGTACTCTGTGTGGTGGTTCTGACAACACTCGGTCTGTTGCATATACCGCTACAGGTGGACGGTGGATGGTACAGCTATCCAGCCGTCGCATGGGTACTGCACGGCGATCCGTACGCTTACCAGCTTCCATTCGAGGAAGCGGTTGCGGCGAGCGGGAGTCGGGTCCTGTTCCACTACGAGACAACGAGCTCGGTTCGAGTTCTGTACACGGCTGCAGCCATCTCGCTATTTGGTGCAAGTCGCGAGACACTACTGTTCGTTTCGCTAGCTGAGTACAGTCTTCTGGTGTACAGCGCCTTTCGCGTTTACTGTGCCACCTTCCAATCTCGTCACCTTGTCCTAATGGCTGCCTTGCTGGTCGCCGTGGATCTCTCCATCCTGGTTCCAGCAGTCACCGACTTCAGGCCAGACAACGCGGTTGCTGCCTTCTCATTGATTCTCTACTGGCTGCTTGTCCCGGCCAAGTTGGGCAAAGGGCGACTGTCCGCTGCGGTGGTGATGGCGGTACTCGCGGTGTTCACGGCCGCCACGGCGCCCATCCCAATTGTCTTCGTGGTGGTGGCACTTCTCACTGAGGCGTGGCTGACGGGGGGGCAAGATGGTCGACGGAAGTTCATTGAGGTGATACTTGTCGGTTCGGTGGCAGTAGCATGTTTCCTTGGGAGAAGCGCACTCTTCGAGTTGCTACTTCAACCGGAGCGTGCCGTTGTCTCCCCGGTTGACCCGATTGCACGCATGATGGCCAAGTGGAGTTACGGCCCATTTGGAGTTCTCGATACAGAGGTCGAGCGATGGCGGCGGTATCTCTCCGGGGCAAACATTGCTGTTGGCCTAGGGACCATCTGCGCAATGTGGGGAACGGTGCTGGCCGCGCGGCGTCGCCGTATGAGCCCGCGCATATGGGGGACGCTGTGCGGACTGGTTTGCGCGGGGTTGTTCGTTGCTCTGGCGGATGCGCACGCAACGCCGAGTCATTTGGTTCCACTGGTTCCGTTCATCTGGTTGCTCTTCACCAGCGCAGAACGAACGGACGGCAGTTGGCGCAGATTCGTCCTTCCGACCCTGGCTGCACTTGCTTGTGTTGCGTCGTTCGGACTGGCAATGAAGTGGGGGGCAGAACTAGTCCGCTCAGGGTCGCGTATCTCACGCATTGCCCAGATGCTTCAGCGTCTGCCCACGCGAGGAGAGCGTCTGATTCTCATCGGTCCCACAGAGCTGTGGCCATATCTTCCGGTGGATCGAACCGTCGTAATGGTGGATTGGATCCGTGATCCGGCTCAGATTGCAGAGTACAGGAATATTCTTGGGCAAGTGCAGTACGTCGTGCTCAACAAGGACTACGGTTGGGACTCATGGAGTCGTACTCTAACAGCGATTCCTGAATCCGAGTTCTCGCAGGTATCTGATGATTCAGCTCCACTCAGGATCTTTCAACACCACGAAAGGGCAAGAGTGGACAGCTCTCCTTAGCAAGGAGTTCCAAGCTGGGTGTTCAACAGACTGGTCCTGACCATAGCAGGCGTCGAGGCGACGCCTGCAGGGTCACACTCGTCGGAACTGCCGAACCATCCAACGCGGGATGAAAGCACAGTATCGATGCCACTGAAATCAATCACCGGAATCAGAAACACAATATCTGCCGTGGAAGGGTTGGCTGGGGGAACTCACCGCGTCTCGACTTCGCCCGCAATCGCGCTGCCAACTGCACTTGGAATGCCAAGCAGGCGCGTCCGAAGTTCTCGCTCTACGTTGATGTTGCTGTCCTTAATTGAATGCAGAATGCTTCGCCCAGATTCCAGCAGCTCTTCTGCCGTCCATCTGGGCTTGGAAAACCAAACACCAAATGGCTCGTTGTCTCCATTCAGGTCTCGCAGTTCAAAGCCAGCAGCCATGACCAGCATAGACGTAACGCTATCATCTCCCAGATAGCTGCCTGCGAACAGCAGCGGGTCGGAAGAAAACGGCCGAAATGTCGACGCGCGAAGCAATTGGCCACTGTAGGCGACTCCGCCTCCCTGCACATGGTGACCGTAGCGGTAGCCGTTGGCTAGCGCAAGTTCGAAAGCCTCTCGTCTACGAAGATGTCTGGATAGTGCGCGGCTGTCTCGGCGAAACAGACCAACGAGTAGTGTCCGTAGGAGCGACTTCCGATGAACGTGCCGCATCCGCGGCCCCCAGTCGTCCTCCAGATCTGACAGTCGGGATACACCATCGGGTTCATGAAAGTATGACCCGACGGAACCGACGCGCTGATTCGCGGCAAAGAAGCCATCCAATGCTTCCACGAACGGTCCAATGAAAAGACTGTCCGTGTCGACCTTGAGCACAAACGCAAGATCAGAGGACCTTTCATTGAAATAGCGAAAGGCCTCCAGTACACCCGCACACTGCCGATCACATACGGTCATTGCGCCGGCAATCGGATTCGGGATAACCACGGAGAGAGGAAGGTTCGCCAGAAAAGGGCGAAGCAGATCAATACGCCTGTTCCCGTCGTTTATGACGCAAAGGCCTATCTGATTGGCATGCCTTTCCTCATGCCTGATCAGGCTCTTGAGAAGATCAATTGTCCGACTGATCTCCCGCTCGCCAGGTCCCAAGAGGAGTACGATACCAACGCGCATGAGGGTCGTATGTTGAATAAGGTACAGCGATGCTATGGCTACGCCGATCAGCCGTGCAAACGGCAGATCAGGGAAAGAGGATCGTCATCTCACCTTCAACACCGCCATAGGCTCGTTGAGTCCCTAGATGCTTGCGGTGAGCGCTGCGGGGCGCCTAGGAGAATAGTAGCCGTCTCGGCTGAAGCCATACTAGTAGTGGCCATGACTGCCAGACCGCCAGGGGGAACATTGAAGTGCCAGCCCAGACATGGCCGCGTTGCGCTCCTACGCTCAGCCGCATAGGAATGCCGGCCAAGCCTTTCCCTTCGCAGATCTCCCGCGGAGGGAGATTGTGTGAATAATGACACTTGAGCCTGACGTTCGGTCACACCTGCTCGTTTACGGAGGGCTCTGAGCAGGGCGGGTGCAGGGCGTGGAAGAGAAGGCCTCGATGAGCGTGACCCGGATAGGGAAATGTCCGTCATACGGGTTGGCACTGGTCTGACAATCCGCTTGAGTCGCTGATGGACGACGGGTGACGCCGCCGCTCAAGGAATGCGGTTTGCGGAAGCGCAACTTCCACGATATCCTGTCACCCATGACGTTTAGACAGCTCCTGTCCGCAATTCGCACGATGCTCCCCGTCGAGCAGAAATGGCGCTTTGTCAAGTATCAGGTGTTCTTTATCCTGACTGGCGCCATGCAGCTTGTAGGCGCCGGCTCAGTCGCCCCGTTCGTGGCGGTTCTCTCGAGACCGGAGATTCTCCGCACGAACAAGTCAGTTGCCAATGTGATCAGCAGTCTTGGCCTATCCGACGATCTGCAGGTTTTCGTCATCTTTGCGGTCGCAATGATTGTGCTTTTGGTAGTTTCGAATGTGCTCGCGGCATTGGCGGTTTGGTTGACCTATCGGTTCGCTCTCGACGTGGGTGCAGAGATCAAGGACGATCTGTTGAGGTGCTATCTCAGCAGAGACTATGTGAAGGTGGCTGGTGTCAACTCATCCGATCTGATCAACAAGATCAGTATTGGAGCGCCTCGTTTCGCGTTTAATGTGATGCTTCCAGTGATGAACATCGCGAGTCAAGGCGCGCTACTGTTGGTGGTGGTGACTGCACTCGCCGTGTATGAGCCTAAGGTGCTCCTGGTGTTCGGTGCGCTCATAGGTGGTGGTTACGTGGTCCTTTTTTTCGTGGTGCGAAGGAAGCTCGTTAAGCTCGGCGAGTATACCTGGTCTGCAAGTGAACGCATTCATCGGCTGCTACTCGAAAGCCTTGGTGGGTTCAAGGAGATCCGACTGGCGGGAACGGAGGACCGATATCTTGAGGATCATATCAACACAACTCGCAAGATCTATCGAGCTGAGGCCATTGTTGGGATGCTTGGAGACGTACCACGTTTCTTGCTTGAGTCGCTAGCGTTCTCGGCGCTTCTGGTTCTCGCTATCATTATGCTCTCTACCGGGTCGACCGCATCAAGCGTGGTTGCAGCGCTGACTCTCTACGCGATGGCTGGGTATAGGATGCTGCCAGCTGGCCAGGCAATCTTTAAGGCGATCTCTCAACTTCGCACGAACATGCCGATCGTTGCGGAGCTCCTTCCTGATGTGCTCGAAGGTCGGTCTCGAAAGATCTCGTCGATCCCCGCCTCCGAAGGGCGTGACGTTCCGCCTTACCCGGCGGATATTGTCTTCGAAGATGTTTGGTTTCGATACCCTTCGTCTGATGAGCCGGTGCTTCGCGGGGTTTCCACGCGCATCCCGTCGAACACCCTTACTGTACTTGTGGGACACTCTGGTTCGGGAAAGAGTACCCTAAGCGACGTGCTACTTGGATTGCTCGTACCTTCAAGTGGATATGTCCGTGTTGGTGACGTCGCCGTACATGAACTGGGCAGGGCTTGGTTTGAGGCACTCGGGTATGTTCCGCAGTCGATTTTCCTGCTAGACGATACAATCGCGAAGAATGTCGCTTTTGGATCGCCACTTGGCATTCAAGAAGAACGGCTGAACACTGCGTTGGCGCTCTCCCGGCTAAAGGAGTTCGTTGCGGCCATTCCAGACGGCGTCAACTATAGGGTGGGAGAACGCGGAGGTCGGCTGAGCGGAGGCCAACAGCAGCGGGTTGGAATTGCGAGAGCACTGTATCATGACGCTCGCTATCTCCTGCTGGATGAGGCGACCTCGGCGCTCGATGGAAAGACGGAGGCAGAGGTACTTGAGGCACTTCTCGATCTACGTAGAGACCGGACGATTATGATGATCGCGCATCGATTGACTACAATTCAGGCAGCAGATCACATCATCATGCTGGATGCTGGGCAGGTCGTAGCCGAAGGCAGGTATCAGGATCTTCTTCAAGAGAGTAGTGCATTCAGGTCGCTGGTGCAGCACGGTCTGCAGCCGACTGACTAGACGACTCGCGGCGCCGACGGGGGGATCCGAACGAAGCTTTATGTGCTCGCTGGGAGTGTCGCCGAGTCGTGTTGACCGACTATGTACGTACAGAACGTGGGGTACTGGCAACGGGAGGCCCTAGTAGTCGTTTAGTGGACGAAGCATCGCTGACGCACGAATAGAGGTCGCCTGGCGGATCTGTGGGACACTCGTCAATACCTATCGTTGCATGGCAAGAGGGCTCCAACCGTTGCTGCAGGGTAGCCGCTAATGCTACGAGAACGGGCGTCACAGCCAAGAGCACTTTCGACAACAAGCATGAAGGACATGCCACCACTTGATCTCCCAGGCAGTGCGGAGTTCGCGTTTACGATTCTTGACGATACGGATGATGCCACCGTCGCCAACGCTGCGCCGTTCTATCGGATGCTATCCGATCTCGGAATGCGTACTACGAAGACGGTTTGGCCTTTCGCAGTCGCTCCAGAGAAGCAGGGACCGTACTTTGCAGCAGAGACGCTCGATGATCCTCCATACCTGGAGTGGGTCCGCAGTCTCATTGAGTCAGGTTTTGAGATAGCATTCCATAATGCGTCTATGGGTTCTTGCACTCGAGAGGAGACTTTGCGAGGACTAGACATCCTCAGTAGCAAGCTCGGCGTTCTGCCGAGTGTGCACTGCAATCATGGCCAGAATCGCGAGAACCTCTACTGGGGACGTGACAGGTTTCGTAGCGCGCCTATGCGCCTTCTCTCCTGGTTCGCGAGGCAGCGTCTTGAGAGTGCCCCCTACGAGGGTCACCGAGAGGGCTCTCCGTTCTTCTGGGGCGACATCGCGAAGCGGCAGTTTCGCTTCGTTCGATCGTTTGCGTTCTCCACGTTGACGCTTGACCAACTCGCCGTTCCATTGCTCTATCGCGACGCATTGACTCCGTGGGTTAACTCGTGGTTCTTGACGGCAGATGCGCCAGATGCGCCGGCGTTCGTGAAGTTGCTCAGTGACGAGGCAATTGAGCGCCTCCGGCGCAGCGGTTCCTTCGCAATCGTTTCGACCCATGTCGGCAAGGGATTCGTCAATCGAGAAGGCCAAGTTGGGCGTGAGGTTTCTCGGGTACTTGAGAGACTGGCTAGACTGAACGGCTGGTTCGTGCCAGTGAGTACCGTTCTCGATCTCGTCGCTTCAAGAGGCATCCCGGAGATCAACGCAGGGCAGCGAATTCGTCTTGAAACGCAGCACGTACTCGATCGCCTTCGTTCACACCGAGCGCCACGCCCATGACCGATCTGCGCCTTCGCCGCATCTATCCAACGCCCGCGGAATGGGACCGCATGATTCGAGGTTATCGCGGTCGTACGCTATTCCACGAGTCATCGTGGCACATGCATCTTCGAGACATTCATCCGTCCGCGAGGATGAGGTACTTCGAGATCCTCGATGGTGCGCGATTGGTCGGTGTGCATTGCGGGCTGCATATCTACAAGTTCGGCTTGCCGATTCATGGTAGCCCACTTGGAGGCACCGGCACGAACTATATGGGGCCTTTGATTGACGCGAGTGTTGATGTCAATCTGCTCCCGTCCATGCTGAAGCGGTTACTCGGCCCCTTGAGCGCGCTTCATCTTGAAGTCGCCAACTGGCGCCTAGATTCCGACTCAATGGCCAATGTAGGGTTCGAGATTCACGAAGATGTTACGCACCTCGTCCCGCTTCCGGGCAATGAGGACGAAGCATGGGGGGCGTTGAAGTCATCCTGTCGAAACCGAGTTCGCAAGGCGCAACAGAACGGCCTAACGGTCCGAATTGCAGAGGATGAGTCGGTAGCCACACGATTCTTCGAGCAGTTCGTCGAGGTGTATGCCAAACAGGGAATGAAGACCCCGTTCGGTGTGGATCGCGCTCTGTCACTCTATCGCCATCTTTCACGTGCTGATCGCCTCTTGCCGCTAGAGGTCACCCAGAACGGGAGGACTCTCGCCACTGGTCTTTTCCCGTACGACGATCGATGCATCTATTTTTGGGGGGCGGGAAGTTGGCTCCGGGAGCAACATCTCTACCCGAATGAGCTACTTCACTGGGAGGTAATCCGTTTCGCCGTTGCGCGGGGAATATCAGCATACAACATGTGTGGTGGTCACAGTCAGTTCAAAGACAAGTTTGGCGGCGTCGACGTCAAGTATCGTGTTTATTCAATCAGTTCAGTTCCTGGGCTCAAGCTGGCGCGTACACTGTACAGAAAATGGCACTTTTCGAGGCTTAAGCAAGCCAGCGCCATCGATCCCAAAGCTATTCGCTCAGAGAGTAGGAGCTTGGAAGAGAACTCCAGCGAATGAAGCCTTGCAAGCCGGGGATCTCCAGAACAACCATTCTACCAATCGCCGAGAAACCAACGGAACGATAGGTGCGTATCGTTGGCACGTTCTTTTCATAGCAGTCTGCATACACCCGTGTGGCACCACTCTCAAAAAGTGTGGAAAGGATGTGTGACTTCATTGCCTTATTGATTCCGCCTCCTCGTCGTGCAGGTGCAACTCCAGCTCGAAGAATTCGGAACTCGTTGGTGAAAAGCCTGCCCCAATAGTACGGAAATCCTGAAGCGGATCCCTCTTGCACGAAGTTGAAGGCCACTGGTTCCTCACCAATAAAGCCAAGATACAAGTGTTCGCCCCACGAAAGGGGGCCTGCCCACGAGCGGGTGACGCCAGAGTACCAATTTGCTTCTAGTCGGGGGCGATGCCGCTCTAGCTCGTCATGGCTAGAGATCCGAACAACTACCAAGTCCGGAAGCGAAGTGGGGGAAGGCGTACAGAAGTTCTCTCGGTGAAGTACGAAAGCCAGCTCACGCCTGATCAGCAGGCTCTCGAAGGCAAAGCGCAGCTTTCCCAACAGTCCAGAGTAATAAGGGCCCTCAAAACCCTTCCTTCTGATTCTCGACAACGACGTACGAAGGTTGCTTGGCATTGGGAAGAGTCTGCGAGGGGTGAGCGGTTCTATGTCTTAGTGGTGAGATTTAAGCCGCACTTGAAGCTCAAAGTGGTGCGATGGCTCACGGTCTTTACCTGCCCCTCAAGGGCTCGCGAACCGTGCCAAATTGATTGGGTCAATCTCGCAGTGCAACTATGTAACCGGAAATGCCCGCCATAGTCTAAGCTGTATAGACCACGGACGACCACGCGCACTCGAAGCCAATACCCAGTCATGCCATCGGCCCAACTCATCCTCCCAGGCACTCCCGCTTCATCAGGAGAAAAGCGATCCCGCTGGGAGATACCAACTGGCTTGCTGGAACTCAAACTGGGCGGGATATGGAGGAGTGCCTTACGACAATCGCCCGCCTTTTGGGCCACCTTTGGCTATCTCTTCTTTGAGTATGTCAGGCCGCAAAGCATCTATGTGTGGATGGATGTGGCTCCATGGGCAAAGATCCTTTTGTTCGCAGCAGTGGTTCTCACCGTGTTGGAAGGACGACTCTCATTTCATGCGAAGGCGCCGTGGATCGCCGTTGCAGCGTTCACCGTGGTTATTGTCGCGTCCTCCTTGACGGCTCAATTCCCCGACGTCTCATGGGCGAACAAGGATGTATGGATCAACTGGCTGCTCCTGATGCTGATTGTTGGGGCAGGTATCCGCGGCAAGGCGGAGTTCATTCTGCACGTCTTCGGCTTCATACTCTGGAACTTGAAGATGTCGCAGCACGGTGTTCAGGGTTGGGTCGGTTCTGGATTCTCGTTCGTTCCTTGGGGGGCGACGGGAGCACCTGGTTGGTTTCACAATTCTGGAGAATTTGGCATCGAGATGTGCGTGTTCCTGCCAATTGCGGGATACCTCACTTTCGGACTGTGGCCACGCATAAGCAAGAATCGGCGAATTCTGCTGCTCGGGATAATTGCCAGTGCACTAATAAGCATTGTGGCGAGCTCATCACGGGGAGCCTTTCTCGGCGCAGCGTGCGTTGCCATATGGGTTGTGTGGCGATCACCATACCGCGTCCGAGCCATCCTGTTGGTGATCCCAACGATCGCGCTTACCTGGCTCATCCTGCCTGAGGGTAACAAGGCACGTTGGCGAACGGCAGGCGAGGACCAGAACTCAGTCTACAGACTCACCTATTGGAAGCACGGGATCGAAATCGCGAAGGACCACCCGGTTCTAGGGATTGGTTATCGAAACTGGATCGCCTACTATCGCCGCTACTACAACCCGAAAGGTGAAGTTCCACACAATTACTTGGTGGAAGCCGGTTCCGAACTTGGCTTTGTAGGCCTGTTCGTATTCATTGGCATGACGGCCGTTTTCTTTCGTGAGAACAGCAGAACGAGGCGCCGCTTGAGCGCGAAACCGGGGTCACCCGACTACGTCCTATGGGCAATGACATTCGGCCTAGATGGTGCAATGATCGGCTTTCTAAGCAGCGGCTTCTTTGTGACCGTTCTCTATTACCCGTACTACTGGATGAACATGGCCCTCTGCATGGCACTCGCGCGGATCGCCGGCTCGTCCACCAAGCCTCGACTCCCGATAGGTAGTGGCCAACGCATTCAAGGTGTACGCTGAGCCAGCCACGTCCACCTCTGCGTACATCAACACATCGTCTCAGTGAGCTCGTGTCTCCTCTTCAAGTGCAGCATGCAAGAATGCAGCATATAAGGGCATGTCGAAGTTGCGCTCAATCTCACGCCTGGCGCGCATCGCCATCGCGTCAGCGAACTCACGATCTTCGAATATTCGATCGAGCTGACGCCGGATCGAGTCTGCATCGCCGGCTTCGGCATACAGAAGGTGCTGCTCGTGCTGAAAGAACTCCTCAAGGACTGGAGTTCGAGTTGCTACCACAGGCGTTCCGAGGGCCATTGCTTCAAGAACTGCCCGAATACCTGACGGATAGGTGATTCCCGATCGAAGGGGGACGACGGCGGCAGCTGCGCCAGCATAAAGGTTGAAGAGCTGCTGATACGAAACGCGCTCAACCACGTTCAACTCGACATCGCCAGGGTCTAGGCGCCGTGAGAGGTAAGGAAGTGTCACAAGCTTGAGCGCAGCCTGTAGCCCGTGCATCGCGTCAACAAGCGACTGAAAATCACGCCCCGTATCCCGCCCGACGGCAAAGACGTAGGGGGACGCGGCACCTCTCCTGTGCTCGGCACGATAAAACGGAACGTCCACGGTGAAGCGGGTGCACCGAAAGGAGGCTTCGTCAAGATCAAGTGCTCGGACCCATAGCGCTACCTGACTTCTGGAGAACGCATATACGCGATGTGCAAGGCGAATGCACAGTAAGGCGGACCACCTTCTCCAGAATCGACGCGGTATTTCAAACATTGAGTCGAGAAAGATTACACGCTTCCCGAGCACACGGCCAACTATCGCCGCCATCAGCGAGAAGTCGTCCTTTACGAGAAGGATGTCAGATCGTGCAATCTTGATTGCCGTCCGAAAGTCGATTGGGTTCATGAGCCATCCGAAGCGACGGCGAAGCCAGCCACTCAGGCCATCAAATCGACTATCAGCAACGTCCACAGTCCATCCCATTTCGCGCAACTCTACAAGACCGTAAAGCCGCTCACGAGGCTCCTCGCCTCTGAGTGTAGCGTCGATAAGTGCTTGCGCCACGTGGGGGAAAAGCATGAGTACTTTGGGCATTCCCGTAGTCTCTTGGTGTCAGTAGGAACAGCGTTGCCGGCCAATCGAGCAGAGAAAGAACTGCAGCGAGAGACGGACTCCAAGCCCTGATTGCAGCATCTCAGTGATCCCCTTCTGGGGATGCGAGACCGCGGAATTGACCGTCCAAGACGGCATCTACAGCTTCAATGAGCTGCCTATGTGTCTGAGAAAGACTATATCTCGTTCGCACACGATGGTATGCCGAATCAGCCAATCGCTCCGCTAGCGTACGATCCGTCAACAAACGCAGAACTGCCTGGGCAGCCGCCGCGCTGTTTCCCGTCGCAAAGGTCAATCCCGATTCTTCCGGTACAACGGCGCCAGCAACGGATGGGTCGTCCGAAACGACTACGGGCAGGCGCGCGAGCATGAACTCGAGTATGGAAAGGGAGTATCCCACCTCGGCACGGGACGGGTGAATTGCGAAGTCACATCCGCGCAGTAGGGGGTGCACGGGAGACTGGCGACCGGCAAATGTGACGTAGTCTGCGATACCGAGAGCCTGCGCCTGTGATTTCAGCTCCTGAAGCTGGGGGCCGTCACCGCAGAAAAGAAAGTGAAGATCAGTCCGCCGGTGATCTCGAACAAGAATACGGAGCGCCTCTAGTGCAACACTGATGCCTTTGATCGGATGCGCTCTCCCCGCAGCAACGAGAATCCTTCGATCAGCTGGGATCTGGAAGGCTTCATGGACGTTGAGCACCCATGTGTCTTCGACAAGAGGAATGCCATTCTCAGCGACGAAGCACCGCTCTGCGGGAAATCCGACGACGTCAGTATGCCGCGTCCTCACAAACGGAGTGACTGCGATCATCGCATCGACGGAGCATGCCCGAACACGGCGGAGCATCTTCTTGATCGCAACCAATCCTGGAAAAGATACCCTCCTATTCCCGGGGGTATGGTCGTGTACAATGATGGTTCTGACACCAGCGAGGCGATAGAGTGGGTATCGCCAACTGCTTGCAGGCGCATCGGTAAGATACATGATTCGGACCGCGTGCTCTCGCAAGAATCGGAGCTGAGATCCGATTTGCCTCAACCCCGTTGAACCAAAGTGCTGTTCAACAATCTTCAAAGGTGCCGCCGCAATGTCTTCTGGCACACGGGAGATGCTTGGGTATGCCAGTATGACCGAGAAATGGTTTGAATATCGGGCCGCTAGTGCAACCCAGAAGCTCTCCATCAGCCACCACGCGTAGCCGACATTGGAGTCATAGTTGGCGACCAGAAGGAAAGACGAATGACTCATCGAGGAGCCAGAATCAGCGGGCATTGGCTAGCCAACCTCGAATGCGAACCTGAAAGCCACGGTCACTGAGACCGGCCGGCACGTTCCATCGCGGTGTTCTGGCATCGGCCACTTCGGACGTGGACGCGATCCAACCACCGCTTACAAGCAAGCCGAACCGCAAACCCACCGCGAGCAGGACGTCGAAGGGGTCTCTCGGCGGTATCCCGTAAGGATAGGCAACAACGGGAATCACGGAGGAGCTACAGCGCGCATCGAGCCATTGGCTGACGCTCTGGATCTCATCGCGTGCGCCGTCGAACGACAACGCACCGAGATTGGCGTGTCGCATGCTGTGATTGCCAATGCTCACTCCTTTCAGCGATGCGGAGGCGAGGAGTTCATGCTCCGTGGCAATTCGGCAATGTTCAAGTTCACCTAGCCCCTCATTGAGGCGACCAAGACCTTTGTGTTGCCAAAGGAACTCGTTGCGCTCGTTCTCTGACCAAGTGCCCTTCTCCGAGCTCAGGTCCCACGGAGTCTGCAATCCCAAAAGAGCAGGGGAGACGAACACTGTGCATGGTATCCCGGCCCGCACGCATAACCCCACACCCAAGGTAAGCGCGCCGGAATATGCGTCGTCAAAAGTGATAGCCGAAAGACGCGAACCGCGATCTTTGCACGTGAGCAGCTCCATCAAGGAGACGACGTCTGTTTCCTGTCGAAGTATCCTGAGTTGAGCCTCAAATCGACTTGCAGAGAGATGCAATGAGCGGTCTCCAGCAGGCGGGCGCTCAGGCGACACTATGTTGTGATAGGCAAGAATGAGGCGATCACCGCGCTTTGTGCGTCGAGGGGCTGCACAGAGCGCGAGCTCCGCTCCGTTACGCATAATGCTCCGCACCGTCATCGGTCTATGGGATGGCAGGGGGGCAAGCTCACGGAATACCCGCGATAACCCGCGCTCCCAGAGGGGCCGCAACACCCAGTGGCAGCTGCTGCCAAACCTTGACCGCCATTCCGAAGCCGCCCTGATTCGGATTGGGCGGCGCAATGCCGCCGCCGCGTGGGGAGTACTGGCACCACGTGAGAGTTACGTCACGCGACCCCCACTGAAGCTTGAACTTGTGCGTTCCCGACCCCGCCGTGCAGCGACCGAAGTTGAACACGTCGAAGCCCTGCTCACACGCGCGACGGATGAACGCGCCGTACAAGGTCATGTTGGGTGAGATTTTCTGGTATCGACGCAGTGCCGAGGCCCACGAAATCTCCACCTCACGCCCGTTTTCGATGCCGAACCCCGCGGCCACCGGCGTGTCGCCCAGGTAGGCCACGCCAATCCACGCCCGCTCACCCAGAGCATCGGCCAGGCGCTCAAAGAAGCGCAGTCCGTGCGCCGGAGACCCGAGGTCGCGCATGTGCTCCGTAAACACCCGGTGGTACGCCGCCGCATGTTCGCGGCCAAACTTCACCACCAACCCTTCCTTCTCGCCGCGCCGCACCTGGCTGCGTAGTTTGCTGTCAAAGCGCTTGAAGGTGGCCTCGTAGTCGCCGGGCACGAGGTCCAGCAGCACCGTGATCTTGCGGTTCACCGGCACCAGGCTGTCCGTGGTCACCGGCTGTCGCGTGCGCAGCTCCACCAGCTTGGCGCCCTGCGCCAGCTCGGCCGCAGCCGCGGTGAGCGCACGCTCGCCCTCCGCGTCGGACAACGGCCCACCGTA
>VFQP010002102.1_pt1 | contig 23409 bp, 23 predicted proteins | sample 3512351 | NCBI WGS metagenome assembly VFQP01 (sample SAMN10412372, study PRJNA504923) | tailings metagenome | isolation source: Relicate 1 Philex TSF1 revegetated site | place: Philippines: Tuba, Benguet | collected 2017-08-29
CCCGCAGCCAGCGCGGCCGCCATCCACATCTCTGCAGAGCACAGCACCTGGCCCGTGTGCGCCGTCGAGGCGATGCGCGCCGCCCGGTTCATCACCTGCGGCAGCGTGCACGTGGCCACGCGCGGTCATGCCCTCTGCAAGCTCCTGTGCGAGCTCAGCTTGCCACAATGCGCCTGCGCGCAAGCCGCTCCCTTCACTCACCTTGCCACGGTACGCCATGCGCCGGATGGTGGCGTGCACCTCGCTGCGCACGCTGCCCAGGTCTATGCCCGCCTGCGGCAGCGGTCGCATGGCGTCGTGGGCCCAAAGGGTCAGGCTCACGTGCATGCGGCCCCACAGGAGGCACCGGCGAGTTCCCGCATGCGAGGACCCCGGCCCCCACCTTGATCCTGGGCCCCCTGAAGAGGATGACGGGGCGCGTGTGGCCGTTGCTGTCACGCTGCATCACGGGCACCTCCTCGGCGAGCTCGTGCTCCAGCAGCCGCTGGGACCAGGGCAGGCGCAGCATGGCGCGCTGCACGTCCAGCGCCCAGCGCAGCGCGGCGTGCGGGTCGCAGAACGCCGTCAGCAGAAAACCGTCCGCCACCTCCACCTGAGGCAGCGCGCGGGTGGAGCAGCACCCGGGCTTTCTGAGCTACGCAGACTGGACGGGCAGGTCGGTGCGGCGACCAGGGACCCACAGCGACCTGCTCACCACGTAGCCGCCGGCGGCGCGCAGCTGCCGCTTGGCGAGAAAGTCGGCAAACAGCTCGTGCGCCGCCGACGCCTCCTGGGCGTCCCAGGCGCGCAGCGCGTCGAACCCCACAATGTACATGAAGGCCATGGAGACCACGTCCAGGGGCGCGTGCATGATGTCCAGCACCTGGCAGCACCACCACCGCACACGCAGAGCGGCACCGCCTCGACGCTCGAGGCCACATGCGTGCACGCACGCCGCCACCCTTGAGGGGGCGCAGCACCCACCCTCTCCGCACGCCCCGGAGCTGCTCACCAGTGTGTCTGCCACCTTGAGCGGCGGCATGGTGAGCAGGCGCGGCACCAGCTGCGTGTGCATGGCCATGTAAATGTGCAAGTACTCCACGTTGGACACCTCGTGAATGTCCTGCGGGCTGGGCCAGTGGGACGGGGCCGCCGGCGCCGCCGTCGTCAGCGCCCTGGACCCGAGCGCCGTGATCTGCTGGCTGTGGTCCCCGCCCGTGTCCTGGGACTCAAGCGCGGCGTCCTCTGGCGGCTGAGGGGTCAGGCGCGCGTGGGCAAACGGCGACTGGTCGGCGGCGTGCGGCGCCTGGGGTACCAGCCGTGCCGCTTGTGGCGTCCAGGCGGCGGCGTGCTTGCCCATGTGCACGACGGCGATGGACGCGGGCAGGGAGGCTTGGCCTAGCGCGCTCAGCGCGCCCTCGGACAGCAGCACCTGCCCGCCGTGCGCGCAGCCCTCCATTGTCTTGGCCATGTGCAGCAGCCGGCTGCCCGCGTAGCTGGCCCGCCCCTGACTGCGGCACCAAGAGGGAAGGAGAAAGAGCACCATGCTCAGCTCGCGAGCGCCTGGACGTTGATGCGTCTGGTTGGACGCCCCGGCGAGGCCAGGGACCAAGACTCGGACAGGCGTGCACGAGCGTGCCTCGCAGCGCCCCAAGCAGGCTCGCCCCCGCACCTATGGCCGGGGGGCTCCTCCAGCCCGGACGCCACGCCGCACCGCACCCTAAGCCCGCTCCAGATCTTGAACGGCGGCTCCATGCCGCTCACCGCCTGGCCGCCGGCGCCGGGCTCGGGCGAGTCGGCCAGGTGCCATGCCGCCTGCAGCGCGTCGCGCACCACGCGCGGCGCGCCCGCCGAGCGGACCGCCGCCACCACGCCCAGCGGCACGGCGCCGTCGCCACCGTGGCGCAGCGCCTGCGCCGCCGTGGGGCTGAGGCCGCCGGCGCCCGCCTTGCCGGGGCTGCCGACGCCTCCGGGCAGCGCGGCGACCGCCGAGGACTTGCGCGGGGCCGTGATGGTGTCCTCCTGCTTGCCGTCGCCGTCCGCCAGGCGCACGTGCACGTCGTCGGGCTGGCGCGGCGTGTTGGCCCCGTTGGTGCTGCTGCCCTTGCCCCACAGCGCGCCCACGCGCGCGCTCATCTGCCAGCCGCTCCCGCGCGGCTCGAGCTCCTCGCCGGCCGAGGACGCCTCGTGGGCGGCGGTGCCCAGGCCGCTGGTTCGGCTGTCCGCGTGGCTGGTGCCCTGCGCGCCCACAGCGCCGGCGTAAGGGCTCTGCATGTCCAGCGAGGCCCGGCAGTCCATGGACGCCCGGCCAGTGGGGGCGGCCAGCGCCGCCGGGCGCGCGCGCCGGGCGCCCACCCAGCGGAACCACCGCCTGCAGTGTGCATCAAGAGGCGGTTTGTCGCAGCGGCGGTGGCAGCGGCGTGAAGCACAGCAGCAGCCACCGGTGCCGCGACTTGCGTGCCGCAGCGGGGCCTGGCACTCACGGGCGGGAGGATGCGTCTCCGTCCTGGCCATGCTCTGGGTTGGCCCAGCAGCGGTGCGTGCTTGCGTCCATGGCCACGGCCGCCACGCGCTGGCCCACCATCATGGTGACGCATGGCGGCGCGCTGGGCAGCGGCGTGGCCCACAGCGGGTGCACGGATGGCACGTCGGCCTGGAGCAGGTCTAGCGGCCACGGCTGGTCCAACAGACGCATCTGCAGCCTGCGGCGCCAAGGGCAATGGCCACAGCAAGCAGGAGGATGCTCTGCTGGCATATTGGCAAGCCAGGGAGGACGGGGAAGGCGGAAGCGGCTCGATCCACTCACTCGACGCAGAAGCAGACGGCGTCCTGGGCCGTGTGGAACGCGATGATGAAGCTGTCGCCCTGCACGTGACGGCCGCCGCAAATGGCAGCGTCGTGCTCAGGATGGCGGCAAGCGCGGCGGGCGGCTCGTGCGCGCCGCGTGCTGCCTCTCTGCCCTGGCGCACGCACCTCGGTGCAGCTCTCGTAGCCGCTGTGCTTGTTGAGCAGCGACCTGGTGACGCCGCTCAGCAGCTGCATGGACTCGTCCACCACGCTGACGGGCAGCAGCTCAAACAGCGTCGTCGAGTCCTGCAGGGAGGGAGGTGCAGCAGGGGCCGCGGTGGGAGCTCCGGCGGGCCATCCATCTCTCTGGCAGACGACAAGTCATGGTCGCACTGCCCCTGACCGCACCTCCTCCCCACACCTGCACGTCTGTGATGACCAGGGTGGTCTGCAGGCCAGGGCCAGGGGCCAGCACGCGGCCCATCAGGCTGCGGTGCCTCCTGCGCCGCGCGCGCCGCACGCGCCACACCACCACCACGGCGCCCAGCAGCAGCAGCGCGCCGCACACGCTGCCCACCACTGCGGCGGTCGTCTCGGTGCGTTTCTCCTCGCTGGCACGCAGGGCGGGCGCTGGCGGCGGTGGAGGGCTGGGCAGGAGCGACGTGACGACGCCTGGCCTGCCCAGGAGGTTCCAGTAGTTCTGGCTCAGCGCCTGCAACGCGTGGAGGGCGCGCTCGACCGGGAAGCCGTGAGCGACGACGCGGCTCGGCAACCTTGGCTTGGGGAACCGCACCTGGGGTGTTGCATCTTCGTGTGGTTGGCGGCACGCGCTTGTCACTCACCGCGGGGTCGTTGGGTGTGAAGCGCGCGACGGCCGCCGACACACTCCGGGCGAGGCTCTGCTGCAGCGTCTGCATGCAGCAGCGGAGCAGCCACGGGACGGCAAACAGGTCAGGGTGGAGGTTGCGAACGCTGCCCGCCCGCCTTCGTGCGCAAGCCACCGGGACTGACGCTGGTGATGGCGCGCAAGTCGTCGTCCGTGGAGTTGGGAGGGAGCGTCGCAGCAGCTGTGATGGCGTTGCCGTAGGGCTCGCGGTAGTTTTGCCCACTCGTCACGTCGTACGCCTGCCACCAGCAGCAGTGCATGCGCACGCGCCCTCGTGGACGTGGATGCACCACCACCGTAGTGCAGTGCAGAGAGCACACGAGCTCGGCTGCACGCACCAGGCGGGTGTCGAGGGCGATGTTGCGGCTGCTGAGCGACTGCTGCAGGGCCTGCAGGTAGCTCGTGGTGAGGCCGCGGTCGTAGCCGGCTTGCACCCACCGGTCCACGTCTGCGACCACGTGACGAGCACCAAGCAGGGCATGCCACGTTGGCGGAGGCTGACCTGCACGCGACAAAGCTGCTCAAGGAGCGCGACGACGCACGCAGGCCGCCGCTCCTCGTGCTGCTCACTGGTCAGGTGGTCGTCGCGGACCGGGTCCACGCCGGACCGCTCGTCCAGCACGTCCTCCCAGCTGTTGGCAGCGTTGGTCATGAAGGTAAAAAACTTGTACGCCGACAGCTGGCGCGCCGACGTCGAAAAGGCAGAGACTGCCGCCGTCCAGCCGCCAAACGCGGGGAACGGAGAGGTGTTGACCCATCCCTGTGAGGCACGGCACGTAGGGCATGGAGAACGGTTCTCTTTGCGTGGGAGGGCAGTGCGGCGGGCGCTCCGGCGGCGTTCCATCATCACCAGCCTCACCTGTTCGCCAGTGCGAGGGTTGGTGTACGCCTTGCCGTATGGGCACAGGCGCTGCGTGCACTTGACCAGCTCGCCGGTGGTGCGGTCCACCACGTGCGTGGAGCCGGGGATGGGCGCCACGCCCACCATGCCTGGCTTGCTCACGTTGCCGCTGCGGGTGGCCTTGAACTCATTGCCCCTGCGCCGTTCCAGGTGCGGCCGCAACACCGATGGATGCCTGCAGCGCAGGGCCGGGGCGCACCGAGCGCCACCCTGGGAGCCCTCACACGGTCCGCCCCACGGGACCACAGACCACGTGATGGTGAGGAGGCATCTGCCGGCCTGAAAGTCGGGGCTGGACGCCGTGCACGTGGTGCTGAGCTTGGAGAACTGCATGATGTCGCGCCAAAAGCGTAGCGCCGTCAGCATGCCCTGGTTGTCCGCCAGGGGGCGCGGGGGCACCGCGGTGGGGTCGAGGAAGAGGCCCGACGCCGTGCCCGACGACTGGATGTAGGAGGCGGCGGTGGAGAGCAGCAGGAACGACCCGGCGCATTGCCCTGCAGCGCGGCATTGCGCCAGCAAGACGTGCGTGGATGGGCCTGCCATTGCCGCCACACAGCAAGATGTCTCCCCAGACGTGCCACCGAGGCATGCCGGCTGCGGGGCATGCGCCGCCAGGCCCCACTCACTACTGAGCGGGCCGACGTTCAGCGCAAAGCACGCGCCCAGCATGTCGCCCTTGCCGTCGCCGTCGGTGTCAACATTCATGTGCACCGCGCGGGCCGCCTCGAGGACTTCGTCCCAGGTCTGGGGCACTGTCAGGTTGAACTGCTGCAGTGTGTCCGCCCGGTAGAACATCAGAAAGAGGTCGCCGTCCAGCGGGAGACCAACCACCTGCGTGCACTCGAGCCAACGGAGCAGCGATGTGTGCCGCACACGTGACTTGCGAGCGTGCTCACACCGGTGGCCGTACCCCATATGCAAGCATGTTCCTCTCTCGCCCCGTTCCCCCCACGCTGCGTGCACTCCCTGACACGCACCTGTTTGGCGTACACGCCCGACACTTCCCGGTAGAAGCGGTTGAGCTCGTTGAACTGCATCGAGCTGTCAGCCTGGATAAGGGGGCCCAGGTTGGCGAAGCCGCCGAGGGCGGCCACGGCACCCGTGGCGATAGGATCCATGATCCAGCCGTCCATGAGCCGGCTGTTGGAGACGTCGAACAGAATCTCGTCCGCAATCGTGAAGAAGGGGTCCACAGCGTTGAGTATCTGCACGTGGGCGCAAGTGCACGGCACGCAGCTCTGGAGACCCACGGCCGCCACCCGTGCGTTGTCTGGCCACCAGCCCTTCGTGGAGGTGGCAGAGAGCCGCGGGGTCCCTCACCACTTTGATGCCCGTGAGTTTCTCAAAGTCCACTGCTCGCTTGGACCAGCGCGCGAAGTCGCCCCCGTGCAGCAAGGGCGCCATGATGCGGATGGGCTGCGCGCGTGCAGCGCAACGAGGACGAGCAACAAGGATGAGCGCCGTGGTGCAGACGACGGGATACTGTAGAGCACTGCAAGAATGGCTGGTTGTCCGATGTTGTGGCAGCGCACGAATGCTGTACAGCCCATCCAGCTGGACACCATCCGACGTGCGGCCGCCACGACTCGCCCTCACCTCGAGCGAGATGGAGAGGTTAACGCAGGCAGCAAAGGAGGCGAGCCCGGCCCTGAGGGTCGTGCGCAGGTCTGGCTCGGTGGAAGCTCGCACGGCGGTCAGGAGCTGCTCCGTCTGCGCGTCGAGGCAGAGGCTGGCCAGAGCGGCTTCGGACACAGAGGCGCGGCCCGCGTACACGCCCGGAGGCCACGCGGCGAGCAGCACTGCCGCCAGGAGTGCCGCCATGTTGACCATGCCGTTCATGTTGACCAGCGCGCGCTCAGCAGCTTCAGTGAGGTCACTGGGCCCCTGGCGCCGCCTCTGGCACAGCGAGGCGCCGGTGTGGTGTTCTGCCAGTCGTCATCGTCATCATCAATGCTGTTCGGCGGACTCCGGGAAGCACGATTCGCTCCTTTTTGCCTCTGTTGCTAGCAGCGCTCGCTTTCGCAGTCCAGAAGTCCTCCACTGCAACCAGCCTGAAGGCTTGGGCTGCCCTTTGCGAGGAGGTTTCAGTCGTTTGAGGGTGACAGCTGCGACTGCAGGACAGGAGCAACATAGCAGGCGACCAGCAGCAGTGCTCAACACACTAGCAGAACAAGCCGTCAGTCAACGCAGCTGCACGACGCAGCGCTTGAAGGAGATGCCAAAACCAGGCCGAGAGCTCGTGCGCCGCGCAAGCAAGCACACCGCGTCTCAACGACATAAGAGTTGATCTTCACGCTCTTGACCAGGTGCAACACAACAAACTGCAACAACGCACCACCGCTCGCGAGCCACGCTGCGGTATCACCTCACTCGGGCCACCCCCGGGGCCCAGCGCGTCCACACCGCCGCGCAAGTTGCAAAGCGTGTGGGACGCACGCCCTGGCCCAGGCCCCCGCAACTTGACAACAGTGGGGCGGTGCAGCAACAGCCACACGCTCCAATGTGCCCATCACCGGCAGCCCCTCATCACACGTGCACCTCCCTGTCCTGGTGGCTCACTGCCACCTCTGCCACGTTTGTACAGGCCCACGTGCCAGCGCGAGGAGTGGACGACAGCACCCTTCTGCAGCAAAAAGCACCGTCTCAACCTGGCGGGGTGGCCGCAGCACGCGGGAAAACATGGCAGGTCGGTGCGCCGTACTAATCTCTCAGCATCTCTGAGGCCGCTCACTCATTGAGGAAGACAGGGATGAGCCACGGGTGATGCGCTAGGCCCCTGGGGTGGCGGCAGGTTCCCCCTCTACGCAAACGGACAGCAGCTTTGGCCTCCACGCCAGCTGTGTGCTGATGCGGCATGTGGAGCGCCCCAAAGTGCCACTGCGAGCAAACACGAGCAAAACACCGCCGGATTGCAGGGCCACGCCATCACCCCCGACGCCATCAGGCTGCAGGGCGCGCACGCACGGCGCGGGCCAGGCAGGAACGCACGCACGCCACGTGTACATTCTGGACCTGGGGCTGCGACTCTGCGAGTCCCGTCCACGCAGGCTCTCACCACCACCGCGGGCACGCTTCCCACGCACACACCGCGTGCGCCGCGCTATGCGGGAAGCCTGACTTGTGGGCACGGCCTTGCTCGTATGCTCACGTGTACACCACGCCTCTGCTGTGCAGGCGGGGAGGCTCGGCGGCAGCCGTCAGGCCAGGGCCCCCGCTGTTGTCCTCTCAGTATCGTCACTCTCACGGGGGAGAAAAAAGACTAGGCGCACCTTCTGAAAAAGGGCGCAGAAGGACGGAAGAACGGTCTCTCTCTCCCCCTCTGTGCTCTGGGGTTGAGGGGCAGGACAGGCGTGCACTCAAAGCGCCCGCCACACGACGTGCGTCGCAGCACCGCCCAGGGAAGCGAGGAGGAGGAGGAGGAGGCGATCCTCTCCTCCGCACCTGCGCTCCCTCTGTGCAGCGCTCCCCCAGGCAGGGCAAGCGCTGCATCATCATGCTACGAGCCACTTGGGGGACGCCAACGATGATGCACGCTTGCGCATCACAGCACAGCAGCGCGAGGGCGCGCGACGCAGGGCCGGGACTGCGCGTTCCAAAATGAGTCCTCCTCTAGCACTCTCATAGAGCTCCTGGGGGGTTCCTGCACCCGCACGTGCCGCAATGCACAGCGCACTCTGGCAAGTCACGGATGGGAACGAATTAACGATTCGCGCTGCGGGTATCCTGGCTCACTCCCAGCAGTGCGTGGCAGTGTGTACACCATGGCTCTCCCGAACCGCCCGCACTGTGCACGCGCCAGCGTGCCCAGGGCACCCGCCCGCCGGCCCCTCGGCTCTGCCGCACACCACGCAAAGGAAACCGGCACCTCCACATACCTCGCGCCAGCGTGCTCAAATAAAGATTCGCCCCCAACGCCACCTCGCCACCGCAGCTGTCCCACGGAACGACAGCTCGGCTACGCTACGTCCCTCACGACCTCGACGCCTCGCCACCTCAGCTCCCACCACGCTCAGGCAAGAAGTCACCAAACACCTGCTCGCGTTCCTCCCCTCCCTCCCGCTTCAAATGACGCCCAGGCGCGACAGCTCGGCCACAATCGCCTGCCGCATGATGGGGTTGCTGGCCAGGAACTTGTTGGCCAGCGCCTGGCGCGTCACGGGCGACGCCGAGTTGCCCTGCTGCAGCCACGCAGAGATGGCGGCGCGCTCGTATGTCACGCCGTCGGCCGCCACCACAGGGTCCACCATCACCACGCCCGACAAAGGGCAGAAGAACGTTGGCGGCAGCGCCGCCGCCGCCTGCTGCTGCTGCAGGGCCGCCGCGCCGAACGCCGCACCGCCGGCCGGCGCCATCTGCTGCTGCTGCTGCTGCTGCATCAGCAGGTGGCCAAATGCGCCTGCCGGGTGCGCCGAGGCCGCCGCCGGCGTGTGCTGCTGGTGCTGCGGCGCGGCGGCCATGCCCTGGAGTTGCGCCAGCGCCTGCGCCTGCGCCTGGGCGTGCACCAGCGCAGCCAGGTCGCCGCCCTTGCCGCCGCCGTGCAGCTGCGCTCCGCCAAGCAGCTGGTGGTGGTGCTGCTGCTGCTGCTGGAGCAGCCCGGCGATGGACAGCAGAGCGGCGTCGGCGCCCCCATGCTGCTGCTGGTGCTGGCGCTGCTGGTGCTGCTGCTTCCTGGCGTGCGCGTGGTAGCTGGGCGTCGCGGGCGCGGCCATCAGCTGCTGCTGCGGCGGCAGCGCCCCCGCCAGGCCCCAAGCCGCCAGCTGCTGCTGCACGTGCTGCGCTGGCGACGCGCCCACGCCGCCCAGCAGACCCAGCACCGCCGCCGCCTGCTGCTGCTGCTGCTGCGCCAGCGTCGCAGCTGCCGCCGCCGCAGCCGCTGCGGCGGCGGCGCTCTGCTGCTTGCTGGCGCCGCCGTGCTGCGCCTGCTGCTGCGCGACGAGCGCCGCCGCCAGGGCGGGGTCTCCCTGAGCCAGCGCCAGCAGCGCCGTGGCGTGCTGCGCCTGCGGCCCCAGCAGCGCACCCCACTGGCCGTGCAGCGCGGCGGGAGGCACCGCTGCCGCGCCGGCGCCCCCCAGGAGGGCGTGGCGGGGCCCGGCAAGCGGCGCGGCGAGGCCGGCGGCGGCGGCGGCGGCGGCGAGCGCGGCCGCCGTGGGGTCGAGGAGGCCGCCGGCGCCCTGGGCCGCTGAGAGCAGCGCGGCGGCGGCCGAGCTATTGGCCATTTGCTGCATCATGCGGTCGTGCGCCCACAGCGCCTCCTTCTCCGCCTTGCTCATGCGCTTGTACCTGCACGGGCGGTTGCGTTTCGGGTGGCAGGCAAAGCAAGAAACGTCCAGCTCGAGGCTCCAGCACGCAGGAGCCTCGCTCGCGCTGTTTGGCTGGAAGCGGGGCGCGGGGATGCTCGCAGCGCCAAGGCGCGCCGAGCGCACCGCACGCCCGCACCTGGCGGCCAGGTCCTTGTCAAAGTGCACGTTGTTGGGGTTGAGGCGGTTGGAGAGGTTGATGGCCGGCTCCTGGGGCAGGTCCTCGTCTAGCAGCTTGCCCAGCCCGGCCGCCGTCAAGCCACCCAGCCCAAGGCCGCCCAGGGCCCCGCCCACGCCCGCGCCAGCGCCCGCCCCACCGCCAGCAGCCAGCAGCGCGCTCGTGAGGCTGGCGGCGGCAGAGCCCGGCGCGCCGCCCTGGCCCACGGGCAAGCCGCCCTGCAGCCCACGGCGCGCCAGCTCCGCGGCCATGGCCGACACGGAGCTGCCGCTGCCCCCGCGCTGCTGCTGCGGCTGCTGCGGTGGCGGCGGCGGCGGGAAAGCCGCCGCGGCGCCGGTGGCCAGCGCCGGCGGCGCCGGGGCGCCGGCGCTGCCGCCGCTGGCGGCCGCGTGCGCGGCGCTGCTGCTTGCAGAGGAGGAGGGGAGGAAGCGCAGCACGGTGGAGGGGCTGGCGCTGCCGTCGTTGGCGCGGCCGGCAGAGGGGCCCGTCGCGTCGGGGCTGGGGGACGGAGAGGGCGTGTCCTTCTGGAAGCGGATGGCCAGCGGCTTGAGCCCTGCATGGTGGCCAAATGCACGCCGTGCGCCGCACGCTGTGGTCGGCAGTGCGCACCACCCGCAAGTGGACTGTCGCTGTCCCGTGGATAACAGACGTCACCCGCTCCTGCGCGCTGGACCCACGCCCCTCCCTGGCTCTCCCAACGCGCCACGCCGTGCCCTCTCCCTCCCTCCCCTCCTCCAGGGCAAGGCGCACCTGACACGGCGCTGGCCATCTGCCTGTCCAGCATGAGCTTGGCGCGCGCGGCGTCCTGGGCCTCCACGTAGTTGACGAAGGCGTACGTCTTGCCAGGGAACACGCGCACGCTCTCCAGCGGGCCAAACGCGCTGCGGGCACGTGCGCACGCACCCACCACCCATGGTGTGTGTGCTGGGATGCGCATCTGCCTGGACACCTCGGCGGCGCCATAGCGCAACGTGTGCAGAGCAAGGAGCCAGGGCCCTTGCGCTCTTCTTCAGCGCAGGCCCGCTCTGATCGAGACTCGCCAAACACTCGCGCGCCACCACAACAGCGAGGCGCCTCACCTGAAGAACGCACCACCGCAACAGCAAGGCGCCTCACCTGAAGAGCGCCTCAATGGCCTGCTTGTTGGGCCGCAGCGGCACGTTGCCAAGCCACAGGTGCCGGCTGGGCCGGCCCTCGCAAAACGCCGCGCCGGCGCCGCCCTCATCCACCTCCCCCGCCGCCGCCGCGAGGCCGCCGCCGCCGCCGCCCTCCTCCCCGCCCGCCCGCTCCGGCGAGCTGGACCCGTCCCTCCCGCCCAGGTGCATGCCCGTCAGCGACTGAGACAGGTCGCCAGAGCTGCTCTCCTCAATCGCCGCCGCCCGCCCGCGCGCGCGCCGACCCTCGTCGCCGTTGCCGTTGTCGTCCTCCGACCCGCCGCGCTGCCGCCGCTCCTCCTCCTCCTCCTCCTCGGAGCTGCGCGCGCCGCTGCCGCCGCCGCCGCCATCCGAGCAGCCAGACCCGCTGCCGCTCGCGCCCGCGCCCGACGCGTCGGGCGGCGCCGCCGTGCCGCTGCGCGTGTTGCTCACGCCCGTGCCGCCGGACGTCCCCGTCAGCACCGCCGCCGACCCGCTGCCCTGCGAACCGCCAGACCGCGCGTTGGGGCTGCACGTGCCCTCCTCCTCCTCCTCCTCCTCCTCCTCCTCGCCGTCTCCGCTGGCGTCGCTGTCCCGCCGCCGCCGCTCCGCGCGGCCGTCCGACGCCGCGCCCGCCTCCTCCCCGCCCGCCGCGGCGGCGTCCCCGCTGGCCGGCTGCTGCTCCGAGGCAGGGGCGCCCTGCTGGGCCACGGCCGCCTGGGCGGCGGCGGCGGCGGCAGCGGCTGCGTCCGCGCCGGGCCCCTCTGCCGACTTGCCCAGCGCCTTCTTGGAGGGGCGGAACTTGACCACCAGCCGTCGGTTGCCCGTCAGCGGCGGCACCTCGCGGTCGTTGAGCGCCGTTGCCGCCCTGCGCAGCAGGAGCACCCAGGCAACAACGCGCTCGCGCCCGGCTCGCCAGTGACAGTGCACGCCTCTGCATCACTTTCCCCCCCTCCCAACGAATGGCCCCAGTGCGGCAACGCCAGTGCGGCAAAAGGCCGGGCGGCTCCTCACTCCCCCCTCGGCCGCCCTCCGCCGAGGCAGCGCGGATCGCTCACCTGACGGCGTCGTCGGCGTAGCGCATGTTGACGAAGGCGTACATGCGCCCGGGGAAGGTCACCACGTCGTCCACCACGCCAAAGTGCTCAAACACCGCCTTGAGCACCGACCTAGGCAGCTTGGTGCTCAGGTTGCCCAGCCACAGGTGCTTGGTCGGCCGCGGAGCGCCGCCGCCGCCGCGCCCGCCGCCCTCACCCTCGCCGCCGCTGCCCGCCGCCGCCGTCGGCGAAAGCAGCTCCCCCAGGCCCGCCGCGTCCCCGCCCGGCGGCGCCGCGCCGGCGTCCGACGCGCCGCCGCCGATGCGCCGGCTGCTGAGCAGCGCCTCTGCGTCGGCGAGCAGCGCAAGGTCTTCGGCCGAGGGCGGCAACGCCGCAGCTCCGTCGTGCGCGCCGCCGACCGCCGCCGCCACGCCGGCGGACAGCCAGGGCGGCAGCTGCGCCAGCTGCGCCGCGTCTGCCGACGCCGCCACCTGCTGGATCAGCCACGACAGCGCCGCCGTGTCCACGCGGAAGGCCGTGTCCGGCGCGGCCGCTGCGTCGGAGGGCGTCGCCGCCGCCGCCGCCGCGCCGGACTCCTCGCCCGCCGCCGTGCCCCGCTGCAGCTGCTGCTGGTGGTGCTGTTGCGAAGCGGCGGCGGCGGCCGGGGACGACCAGGGTTGCTGCTGCGGCGGCCCGTGGCGCGCCGAGGGCGTGCCGTGGGAGGCCGAGGCGTGCTGCTGCTGCTGCTGCGGGCGCGCGCGGTCGGGGAGTTCGGCGCCGCCCAAAAGCGCGGACTTGGTCGCGTCGCTCAGGTCCACGCTCCAGGACTGCCACAGCTGCTGCGGCGGCGGTGGCGCGGGTGTGTCGGCGGAGGTGCCCCAGCCCGACTGGTGCGTGTGGCTCGCGCCAGCGCCGCCCAGGGACGCGGTGGAAAACAGCGACCCCGAGGCGGGAGGCGGGGGAGGAGGAGGCGGGGGGGCGACGGGGTCGGTCGCGCCCCACGAGGGGGGCGGCGCGGGCGGCGCGCGGCCGGCGGCGGCGGCGCGGGCGTGGTGGTGGCCGGCGGCGGCAGCGCTGCCCGTTTGCTGCGCGGCCATCTGCGCGGCGTTGCTGAGCACGGCCACGACGGCGCTGCCGGAGGCGCGGGGGTACCTGCGCACGGGGAGGTGCCGCGCCAGAGAGGCATCCTGCTCAGCGCATGCTTTCCACGTCAAACGCTGTCACATACACACGCTGAAGACGGGCGTGCCGCGCTTGCTGGCGCGTGCAGGCTCCATCCTGCCACGTCGCTCCCCGCCACAGTTGAGCCTCCGCCGCTCCCCCAAGCTCACCCGGCCACCTCGAGCGCGGTGAGCCCACCCCGCGTCCCACTGAAAGGAGCCTCCCCAAAGCACACCTCATCACCAAACCACAGCTCCCAACCTCCCCAAGCTCACCCGGCCACCTCGAGCGCGGTGAGCCCGCGCCCGTCCCGCTGGCCCAGGTCCAGCGCCGGGCCCGCCGCCACCACAAACGCCGCCACGGCGTGCGCCAGCCCCGCCGCCGCCAGCCGGTGCAGCAGCGGCGTGCCCGACCCGTCCGGCTGGTTGACGCCCTGCGCCGTGTGGCCGCCCAGGCCCGCCCAGTGCAGCGCGTGCGCGCAGGCACCCGCCATGGACGCCAGCAGAGCCGCTGCACACACACAACACATGAGCCGCACGCGACACCACAGCATGGTCATCTCTGTTGCGCGCGCATGAAGCCAACACAAAGACACCCTCCAGCAAGCACAGCATGCCGTGTGGTCCAGTGCCGCGTCGCGACGATTGCTTCATGGGTGTCACTCACGGTTGCTCAGGTCCTCGTGGCTGGTCGCGCAGTCGGCCGCCAGGCGGCAGCACCCCGGCTCGCCGCCCGCAGCCCCCGCCCCCGCCGGCTCGTGCGAGGCCTCCTCCAGCTGCCAGGGCAGCGGCGCAGGCGCCTGCGCCAGCTGCGCCAGCAGCGCCAGCACGGCGCCCACCGAGGCGTGCACCTCTGGCGCCACCGAGGCGGCCGTGGGGGGCTGCACCGCCTGGCCCGGGTAGGGCGGCGGCGCGCCGGGCGGGTGGCGCGAGAGCAGCTCGCCAAGCACGCACATGCCGTACACCTGCGCGGCGGCGCGGGCGTGCGGGTAATGACCACCGGAGGCGGCAGTGACTCATCCAGGCCAAGGCAGCGGCGGCGAGGTCTTTGTTCGCGGTGGCCCGCGTTGCGCAAGGCAAGCGTTGCGCACCTGCGCCAGCGCTGCGTCCTTTGGGCTGCATCCCGGCGTGAAGCGCGCGGCGCTGGTGGTGCGCAGCAGCGCCGCCACCGTCTCCTCGTCGGCGAGCAGCAGCCCGTGCAGCTGCGCGTGGCCCAGCAGCGCGCGCATGCACCGCAGCGCCGCCACCTGCGGGCGGGAGCGCGCACGCGTCACACACGCCACCTTGGCTCAAGCAAACAAGAGAGCACCGCAGAGCACGACGAGCAAGCGGCGACGGCAGCCGTGGACGAGGGCGTGGGCGCCCGCACAAGTGCACACGCGTGCCTCGCACCTGCAGCCTGAGCTCCGAGGTGAGCTTGACCACGGCCAGCGCCAGCTGCAGCGCGTCGCGCAGGAACTGGGGCGCCGAGCCGTCGCCGCACGCCGCCACGGCCGCCGGGTGGCCGCCCGGCTGGCACGCCGCCGCCACCACCTCGACGTAGCGCAGGCACTCGCGCGCCAGCCCGTCCTCCTGGCCAGGGCGCACGCACGCCAGGCGCGCGAGAGCGGGTCAAGCGAGCTCCGCCTCGTGCCCTGTGCTGCTGTGTTCTAGCCCCGGGGTGGGAGGGGACAGGCGAGCCACGGCGCCGCAGTTCACGTGCGGGGGCGGCGCAGGGGGTCCGCACGTCTCACCTGCCGCGCGGCGTTGGCGAGCACGTTCATCACGTTGAGCATCACCTGGCCCGTCAGCAGCACCCACAGCTGCTGCTGCAGCGCCGGGGGCAGGGCGGGCGGGGAGGAGGCGTCCCCGGCGGGCGCGGGCCGGCCCGCCGCGTGCTGCGCCATGCGGGCCAGCGCCCACACGGCGTCCCTGGCGGCCCGCAGGTGCCCCTGCGCACAAGGAGCAAGCACGCAGCAGAACAGCACTCGTCGGCTGTAGAGCGCTGGCCCCGCCACCACCACCAGCCGCACCAACAGAGCAGCGTTGAAGCGTTTGCGCGAAGGGCGCGCACCTGGTTGGCGCAGGCCGCCGCCAGGTTGGCCACCACCACCAGCGCGTCGGCGCGAGGGCTTTGGCCGGGGCTCTGCGCCGCCGGGCCCACCGGGAGGAGCGCGGCCGCCGCCACGCTCGCGTCGCTCAGCACTGAGGGGTCGTTGGCGCACCGCGACACCGCTGCGGCCAACACCAACCACCATGGCAACACATGGGGCGGGCGCCACGCAACGTGTGAGGCGAGGGGGCCTCAGCGTCAGCCACGTCTGGCGCCGGGCAACGCGCCCTGTGCGACGCACCTGACTTGAGCACGGCCCAGGCGTCGGCAAAGGCCACGTTGCCCAGCGCGCTGGCAGGCGCGCCCACGACCAGCAGCCTGAGGGACGCCGTGAGCGGCGGCAGCCACGCGGGGCACGCGGGCGGAGGGTGCGTGGGCGCGGCGGGCGGCGCCGCGTGCGCCAGCGCGGCCCGCAGGCCGTGCAGCACGGCCGACGGCGCGCCGTTCGCGCGCATGTGCTGCTGCAGGCGCGTGCTGCGCAGCGCGCCGCAGTGCGTGCACCGCAGCGCGCCGAGCAGCGCCTGGGCCGGCTCGGGCAAGGTCGGCGACGCGCAGATGCTCTCGCACAGCGCCTGGACGACGGTGGCGTCCGGCAGCACCTGCTCTTCTTCCTGCGACGCGTGCGTTTTGCGTGGGGTTGAGGCGAACGAAGCGCTCCCACTGCTGAGTGGGCACAGTGCGAGGCTGGCGTGCGTCGAGCGGCTGCCCAGGCGCCTGCGCCGAGGCACACCCACCTCCTCTCGCTGGCGGCTGAGTTGGTCATCGTGTGGGAGGGACGTGAAGTCGCCGCCTCCCCTGTCCAGCTCTGTGTGCTGCCTCTGCTGAAGGAGGCAGGTAGCGCACCGCCGCGCCAGGAGCGCCTCCACGACGGAAGCGGCCGCGCCCCGCACCTGCACAGGCCAAGGGAGCGTCGGCGGACGAGTGGCAAAATATCATGGTCAGATATTTCGCCAGGGTGTGCAGGCACGACGGCGCGGGCTGTGGCTGGCACGCGCCCGCAGCGTGGCTGCGGCAGTGCGCTTCTGGCCCCACTGCCGCAGCCGCCCTGCGGGCGCGTGGCAGCCACAGCCCCGCGCCGTCGTGCACACCCTGGCAAAATATCCCACCTGAGGTGTGGCGGAGCCTGCGAGCCTGGTGGCCAGGTGCAGCACCGTCGGGCGCAGAGCCCCACGACGCGCTCCGCTGTGTTGCGCGTCCTCCAGCGCCTGGGCCAGCTCGCGAGCGTCAGAGCACCACGCCGCTTGGACAGCGGGCCGTCCGTGGCGCGCCGGATGCGCCGCCTGCTGCAGCGTGGCCAGCGCCGAGCTGACCACTGTGCTCGGCCAATGGGCCTGGTGCTGCTCGCCGAAGCGCTGCATCGGACTTTGGGCCGATACTTCTGGCGCCGGGGGCTGGCGTTGAACACGCTCGTTAACGGCTACGATGTTGTGCGCATCGCGTTGCTGATGTTGTTGATGCCGAGTTCGAGAGCGTGGCGCGGATGTTCGCTGCTCGCTGCTGCTTCGATGATCTTTTCGCAGGCCCCAGTCTGGAGGCACGGCGCCAACAGGGGAGGAAGGGGCCCTACGACTGAGGCGACGCTCGTATCGTGCCTTTACAAATGCATGGCCCCCCCTGGAACGAGGGGAGTGCCCGCCGCACCCGCTGCCGCCCGCCCGCGCGTGCGCACGACTCAGAGCAGCCTCAGCAGCAGAAGCGGGGGCCCCAGTAGCTCCACCTGCGCAGGACAGGGGCCATCAGAGGGGCCAAGGTGTCATCGATCGCACGACATCACGCAGTGTCGTCGGCCAACAGCCCACCGCCATCGCCCACACTTTGCGCGCGCTGGGCATCGGAGGCGCTCACCTCAGCTGCTTCTTGATGCGGCAGGCGAAGCCAGGGCAAACGGCTTGACTTCCGCCACCACGGACATTGTCGGCGCGCGGTCCGCGCCATTGCCCAGGACCGCCACCTGCGCCGCGCGTGCGTGCGGGGCCGCACGTCGTGCACCGCTCTCTCGCCTGGCCAGGCCTGCATCACGAGACTCTGGCAAAAAGCCAAGGCTTACCATGATCTTGCCTGATTGGGAGCCCGTCGGCGTGGCGATCTCCGTCCCAGAGTGGTACTCAAACACGCTGCCGGGAGCCAGGACAGGCTGTTGGCCTGCATCATGCATGATCAACAGGCGGACAGGGGAGACAGCTGATGCGGCGCCGGGCCGCCACCCCTGCTGGCAACCGGGCAACGCACGCTGTTTTGGCGTGCACGCACCGACGACGGCGTTGGAGCCCAGGGGCACCTCGTAGTGCATGTGCCCGCCGGCATCCCGGATCTGCCACCCTCGCCCCAGCACCTTGACGGGCTGCTGCCTGCGGCCCACACAAGTGAGCACAAGTGGACGCAGGATACCAACGCCACACCCTCTGACGACGCCGCTTCCATGCAGGACAGCCCCTGAAGAGCTGCTCACCTCAGGTTCTTGATGCGCACTCGGTACGTGAAGACGAACGCTCCTGGCCCGGGTCCCGCCATCTGCGCCCTCTGCGAGCACCGTCGCGCGACGGGGAGCCGCCCCAGTGATTCAGGCTGGCCGCACGCCAGCAAGCCCACAGGCGGGCCGGCCCACCCACGCGCCCTCCGCCCCACACCCCTCCTCCCAACGCACCTTGTCGAAGGAGGAGGTGACCGACACCTGCACGCCGTCCGTGGTGCAGCTGGAGGAGCACTGCTGAAGGTACAGCTGCTCTGCGATGCCCCTCAGCGCGGAAAAGGCCTGCGCCCGCGTGGCGCGCCCAGGTGCAGGTGCTCGCGCTTGCCGCGACCACCAGCAGGAGGAGGGAGGCGGAGCACCTCTGCCCGCGCTGGCCTGCCGCACGCACCTCGTCCAGCCGGTCCGACACTGCCTGCGGGTCCTGCTCCCGCGCGTGCGCCCTGAAGTTGCTGAGCACCAGCTGCTGGTAGCCCTGCCGTGAGCACACGGGCTCGCTGGGCAGCACCGCCAGGCCAGGCAGCAGCCTGCGGAGCACCGCCCGGTCCTGCCCTGCGTGCGCGCACGGCGCACTCGCAAGCCACGTGCATCGCAATGCTGCAACGCTGCTGTGGAGAGCCTGCTGATGCGCACACGTGCAGGCGCGCTCACCGAGCGGGTCGTCGCGTGCGACCAGCTCGTGCGTGCCCCACGGACTTCCCCCGACAGGCAATTGCAGCCTAAACAAGTCCTGTTTGATCGCCCGGCCAGCGCGGAGCAGCTGCCTCAAAAGCATGCGCGCCTGGCGCCCAGACGCAGCCATCGATCGAGTGATCGCCCGACGCCGATGATGATTGGGCAGGCGCGAGGCCACTGAAGCTTACTCCGTGGCTGCGACGAATGTGCGGCGAACGAGCGGCTCTCAACAGGCTGAGGGAGAGCTCGCAGCTGCACAGAAGTCGACGTGCGCAAACTGCGACAGCTCCCCGCCGACAGCTCCCGTCCAGGAGAGTCTGCACAGGTGCTCGGTTGCAAGGGTTGGAAGGGAGCAGAGCTGGAGCACAGCTGGTCCAGTTCGCGCTCAGGATCATCCGAAGAAGACGTGGAAGGCGCTGAACGCCAGGACGGCCGGCCCCAGGATCCACAGGCTGCTCTTGAGCGTCCTGTCCATCCCGGCGGCGTTGGCAGTGCTGACCTGCTCCTCGGTCGGGTGGAGCACGGCCTGCGCGCGCAGCGTGCACCGCGCCCACATCACGGGATGGGCCGGTCAAACGCCACGCTGTCCTCCGCCGTTGCAGGACCGCCGCACCCGCTGCTGTCGCCGCCGCACGCACCTCCGTGTCGAGCTGCTCCACCAGCCGCCAGCGCGCGCCCTCCGGCGCCGGCTTGCGCAGGAACCAGGACAGGTAAAGGGGCCGCTCAAACACCCAGTAGTCCTCGCACTCTTGCACCCTGCGCGCGGCTCTCGCCAGAGGCAGAGAAGTGGGCCTCTGTGTGGAGCAAACAGCGCCGCGCGTGGAGGGAGAAAGAGGGAACGGGCGCCAGCGCCAGGGCGTGCAAGACGCGCACCGTTTGGGGTCGCCCGAGACGACGCGCTTTTGCCTGTCCTCGACCCAGAAGCGCTGCTTGCTGGTGAAGCGCACGGTGAACTGCGCCACCCACAGCTTGGAGGTGCGCTGCTTGAGCACCGACTCGGGGATCGTCCTGCAGCCACACGTGAGTGTGTGTGGGGGGGGCGGCACGTGGGGGGGGCGCTCGCGCGCACGCGTTGACACGTGCGAATGGCCTCTGTAGGGCGCCCGCCAGCCCGCTTGTGAGACTGAGCTGCGTGTGCCCGCCTGAGGCAGCCCGCCACCCGGCACGCCCCTGATCACCCGGTGCCCGCTGCGCACGCGCCCCTCCTCCGCACCCAACGCTCGCGTCTTCTCCTTCCGTCCGCCGCCCCTTCTCCCCCGCTGGCCCCGCGCCGCACTCACTGCTCCATGGCGGCGTTGACCACCTCTGCGTGCGACAGCTCCACCAGCTCCCAGCACACGCGCGCGCCCGTGGCGCTGCTGGCGCGAGCCTCGTTGCGCAGCCGCTGGTGCAGGCTGCCCGTCGCCAGCATCTGCACCCAGCACCGGCCACGTGACAAGCGCACACCGCCTCCACCTCCACCACGTTCTGAACCTCATCTCCACTCACTGGCACATCCTCAAGCACGTGCCGATGCCCCCTCGCCGCCCTCTCCCAGCGGGCGATCCTCCTCCAGGGGCGATCCCCTGCCCAGTCACGTCTGGCCACCGGCCTGCGCCCCACCACCACTCACGTCCTTGACCGAGTCCACCACCGTGGGCTGCTGGCTGGCCACGGCGTAGCTCACGGCGCGGAACACCTCGCTGGCGTCGGCGAGCAGACGCCGGTGCGTGAAGCCCTGGATCGAGCGCATGCACGCCAAATACACGTCCAGCCTGCGGCGCCACCAGGTGAGGCAAGAGCTCATGAACTGATGGGTCTCCGTGGTGTCCCTGGCGAAAGCTTCCGGCCCGTGCTCCTCGAGGCCGCTGCGAACCTGTTCCAAAACATCTCCAGGCGGTTGCCCGTGCCGCCCTTGAACCAGGGCTTGGGCTTGTGGTAGCCGCCGATGGCCTCCTTGGCGCTGCTGAAGTGCTTGGCCAGCTGCGCGCGTGGGGAGCCGCCGCGCAGCGGCTAGTGCGCTCGGACCCTCAATTGCTGCCGCACTCCACAATCAGCTGCTGCTGCGCGCCCCCCACCTGTCTCTCATGCGCGTCGAAGGTGTCTGGCCGCATGATCCTGCCAAAGGTCGCCGCCCAGTCCCCGGGGTCGCTGGCGCGGGTGCTCAGGGCACGTGTTGCGCCGCCGCTGCACAACCACACACATGCTGCAACGCAGCCATCACCGCCAGCGCGGTAGGCCTTCACTGTGAGCTCTTGCTGCTGCTGCTCCTCACCTCCACGCGCTCGGATCGCCGTGGTGCCGGGGTGGAGAAGGCGTGCTCCACAGCGATCGCAGGCCGAGCAGCACGAGCACCTGCGAGGCGGAGCATCGCTGGCAATGCCGCTGACGCCTGCTGGCTGCGCGTGCGTGCTGCCGAGCTGCCGCGCTCAACGATGGCTCACCTGCTCCTGGCAGCTGCAGCGTCCCTGCGCCGCCACAGCTGCTGCTGCAGCGCTCCACGCTCTCCTCATGTGACCCTGCTGCATCTTGAAGCTTGTGGCCTGCTTTCTGCGCGCTGGCCGAGGTCCTGAGGGGCATGGAAACCTGGGCCACTGCTGCGACTCCAGAGCTCCTCGCACTCGCGATGGACCAGGCGCCGCGCCCTTCGTGGGGCGTTGCTCCTGCTTCCGCTGCTGGCGACGCTGCTGCTGCTGCGGCTCGCCGCGCGAGGATGAGCGGGCGTGCATCCGGGGCGCGCGAGAGCAGCGGCGGCGCTCCCTTGCAGCCGCTCAGCGGGCGCGTCTCGATGGACGAGGACGACGAGGACTCCAGGAGCCTGATGGAGCACCTCATCCCCGTCACAGGTCGGGGCCGGGCACGGAGTGCTGGAGCGGCGTTGCGCAAGGTTCGGCTCGCGCGCAAGGTCTGGCGCCCTGCCTCGATGCGCGCTCGCAGTGGAGGCGCGGCTGCACGAGACGAGCCAGGCGGACGCGGGCGTGGTGCGCAGCGCCATCGAGCGGCTGCTGCACGAGCGGGGCAGCCTCACCTACGCCGACGGGCCGCTCGAGCTCCTGCCCAACGCTGGAGCAGCGGCAGAGCAGCACCTGGAGCCCCCGCCTGGCACGCAGGTGCCAGTGCTGCCGGCGGCAGCGCACCAACTGCTGGCCAGGCACCTGTGCTCCGTGCGCATGGTGGACACGGGTGCGTGCGGCGACCCACACCTTGCCTCTCGCGGCGCGCTCCTCCAGCATGGCCGCTCGACCCCTCGCTCACCTTGACCAGCACCCGCGCAGATCCCTCGCGGTACGCCATCGGCGGCCTGCTCATGCCCTGGCAGTTCAGCGTCAACGGTAAGCACCACCTGCTCGCTCTGTATGGGCGGCGGGCCCCGTGCGCCGCACGGCAAGACTCTCGTCCTCTGGGGACCGCTGGCCTGGCCAGCCTGAACTGCTGCGGCCATGCTGCACACGCCTGCAGTGCACGTGTACCGCGCGGTGGACGAGGCGCCCCACGAGGACGACCTGGCGGACGGGGACCAGCACGAGGGCGGCGTGCCGGGCTTCCAGGAGTGGCTGCTGCCCAGCGCCGCGCTCGAGGGCGCCTGGGACGCGCTGCACTACGACATGTCAGTGCGTGTGCGCAGGCACATGGGCCGCCGCGACGCACCCTCCTTGTGGCTTGCGCTTCTTCCACGCGCAGCATGCCGGCGTTTGCACGTGTGCGCGCAGGGCGATCAAGCAGCGGCTGCTGCAGTACGCCAGCACGGCGCTGCTCTTTGGCGACCGGGGCATCGACCCCAACCTCATCTCGTGGAACAGGCGAGTGCTCGCGCCTCGCGTGCTGCCCACTGACAGGAAGCCCATCGGAGACCCAGCGCCCAGGGATGAGCTGCTGTGCGTGGCGTGCTGTGCGGCTGGTGCATCGCAGGGTGGTGCTGCTGCACGGCCCGCCGGGCTCGGGCAAGACGTCCCTATGCAAGGCGCTGGCGCACAAGCTCGCCATTCGCTTCAGCCACAGGTGGGGAGGAGCAGGGCAAGGCGTGCCGCGTCGCGAGCGCTGGGGCCCGGGTCTCGTCGTCGAGCTTGGCGCGGCGCTGACCCGCCGCCCACGCGCAGGTACCGCTCCTGCTCGTTGGTCGAGGTGAACGCGCACTCGCTCTTCTCGCGGTGGTTCTCCGAGTCCGGCAAGCAGGTGCGGGGGGTGAGGAGGAACACCTGCGCGCCTCCGCCACGCGCGACGCCCGCGCTCCGCCGGAACCAACACCCTGGGAGTTGCGCCGCTCGAGCGCTCGAGCGTGCCCGCAGGTGACCAAGCTCTTCCGCAAGGTGCAGGAGCTGCTCGACGAACCCGACATGCTGGTCTTTGTGCTGATCGACGAGGTCGAGAGCCTGGCCGCCTCGCGCAAGGTGCGGCCTGGGCGCGATCGTGTGCAATCGCGTCCGCCACGGCGCGCCTCACAAGGCCTCCAAATCAAACAGTCGCAGCGCGTCCGCTCGCTGGTCGTCAATCGCTCGCAGGCGCTGGGCGGGTCGGAGCCGTCGGACGCGGTGCGCGCCGTCAACGCGCTGCTCACGTCGCTGGACAACCTCAAGCGGTCGCCCAACGCCATGGTGCTGGCCACCTCGAACCTGACGGGCAGCGTGGACCTGGCCTTCATCGACCGCGCCGACATCAAGGCCTTCATCGGGCCGCCCTCCCTCGCCGCGCGCTACGAGATGCTGCGCTCCAGCGTCGCCGAGCTCGCGCGCGTCGGCATCGTGTGCCACGCCACGCGGACCTCGACGGCGACGCGCACGAGGCCCGCCGCGCCCTCGGCGACCGCAGCGCTGCTCTGGCCCTTCTCGCGCGTGCAGTCG
>VFQP010002103.1_pt1 | contig 23400 bp, 21 predicted proteins | sample 3512351 | NCBI WGS metagenome assembly VFQP01 (sample SAMN10412372, study PRJNA504923) | tailings metagenome | isolation source: Relicate 1 Philex TSF1 revegetated site | place: Philippines: Tuba, Benguet | collected 2017-08-29
TCGCGCCGCTGGCCTTCATGCGCGGGCGCACGCTCAACCACGCCTTCGTGATCCTGGACGAGGCACAGAACACCACCGTCGAGCAGATGAAGATGTTCCTCACCCGCATCGGCTTCGGTGCGAAGGCCGTGGTCACCGGCGACGTCAGCCAGATCGACCTGCCGCGCACCCAGCTCAGTGGCCTGATCGATGCCGAGCGCGTGTTGAAGCGCGTGCAGGGCATCGCCATCACCCGGCTGTCCAGCGCCGACGTGGTGCGGCACCCGCTGGTGGCGCGCATCGTCGACGCCTATGACGCCCGCACACCGGCGGCCGAAGAGGCGCCGCCGGTCAAGCGCGCCCGACGCAGCGCCGGCTGAGATCCAACCCATGCGAGCCCCCACGCCCATACGCCTCCTGCCGTGCCTGATCGGCCTGCTGGCGGCCAGCGCCTTCGCCCAGGGCAGCCCGCCTGCGCCCGCGCAGCAGCAGCCCTTGATGTTCAGCAGCCAGACCGTGCAATACAAGTGCGACGGCGGTGCCGAGATCGAGCTGGTCTACCTCAACCTGGCCAACGGCAACGCGTTCGCCGCGCTGCACCACCAGGAACGCACCGTGATGCTGCAGGGCCGCCGCGCCACCATCGGCGTGCGCTTCGTGGCGCTCGACGAGCGGCACAGCCTGCGCTGGTACACCCAGGGCATGAAGGGGGAACTCAGCATCCAGCCCGCCGGCCAGGGCGCGCAGGAGACCACGCTGCTCGCCAACTGCTTTGCCCAGCCGGCCAAACGCTGATGGCGCTGCCTTCGCTCTCGCTGTCCCTGCAGTTCGGCGAACTTGCCGACGCCGCCACCCACCGCGCCGCGTTGCCGCGCCATCTCGTGGCGCGCTGCATCCGCCACGCGCTGGACGCCGATGCCGAGATCACCGTGCGCATCGTCGACGCCGAAGAAGGCCAGGCGCTCAACCGCGACTACCGCGGCCGCGACTACGCCACCAACGTGCTGACCTTCGACTACGCCATCGAGCCGATGGTGATGGCCGACCTGGTGCTGTGCGCCCCGGTGGTCGCGCGCGAAGCGGCCGAGCTGAAGAAGCCGCTGGCCCAGCACTACGCGCACCTGCTGGTGCACGGCACGCTGCACGCACAGGGCTGGGACCACGAGACCGGTGAGTCGGAGGCAGAGGAGATGGAAGCCAGGGAAACCGAAATCCTCGCGAGGCTGGGACAGCCGAATCCCTACGCCTGAGTCGTGATCCGCAGCGGAATGGTCACGGGACCGTCGTTGACCAGGTGCACCTTCATGTCCGCGCCGAAGCGACCGGTGTGGACCACCGGATGCTGCGCCCGAGCCGACTTCACAAACGCGTTGTAAAGCGCCTCACCCATCGCGGGCGGCGCAGCACCCGTGAATCCCGGCCGGTTGCCGCCTTTCGTGTCCGCCGCCAGGGTGAACTGGCTCACGATCAGCAGGCCTCCTGCCACGTCCTGAAGGCTGCGGTTCATTTTTCCTGCCTCGTCGCCAAAGATGCGCAGCTTGAGGATCTTGGCGAGCAGCTTCTCGCCGATGGTTTCGGTGTCGTCCGGTTCGGCACACACCAGCACCAGCAGGCCCGGGCCGATGGCGCCCACGGTCTGGCCGCCGATGTCCACGCGGGCTTCGCTCACCCGTTGCAGCAGCGAGATCAAATCAGGTCCCTTTCATCGTCGAAGTGCGCTTCCACATCGCTGGGCAGCAACTGGATGCTCGCCCGCAGGCCGGGCACCGCACTCATGAGCGCCTGCTCCACGCTGGTGCGCACGGCCGCCGCCCGGCCCAGCGACCAGTTCGCCGGCATGTGCATGTGCAGGTCGAGGAAACGCCGCTGGCCGGCCTTGCGCGAACTCACGTGATCGAAGCGGATGATGGCGGCTTCTCCCGCCGTGGAAGCAAAGCCATCCAGCGTCTGCTGGATGGTGGCCATGACCTCCGGCTCGACCGCTTCGTCCATCAGCCCCTGCGACGAACGCCACATGAGGTGGAAGCCCTCCTTGAGAATGTTGGCCGCCACGGCCATCGCAACCAGTGGATCCAGCCAGAGCCAGCCGCTGAAGTGCACCAGACCAATGCCCAGCACCACGCCCGCCGAGGTCCAGACGTCGGTGACCAGGTGCCTGGCGTCCGCCTCCAGCGCAATGGACCGGTGCACCCTGGCCGCGCGGAACATCACCCACGCCAGCAAACCGTTGAGCGCCGAACTCGCCACCGACAGCGCCAGCCCCCAGCCCACCTGTTCGATGGGCCGCGGTTCAAACAGACGATGCCCGGCGGCCCAGATGATGCCCAGCGCCGCGGCGATGATGAGGATGCCTTCAAAACCCGAGGAGAAATATTCCGCCTTGTGGTGGCCATAGGGATGGTCCTCGTCGGCCGGGCGCGCCGCGATCGTCACCATCACCAGGCCGAACACCGCGCTGGCCAGGTTCACCAGCGATTCCATGGCATCGGACAGCAGCCCCACCGAGTCGGTGATGACCCAGGCCAGGGTCTTGAGCGCGATGGTGAGCACCGCCACCCCGATGGACGCCATCAGCAGGCGCCGGGGGGTGAGCAGACGGGCGTGGGCAGCGATCATGTCGGAATTGTCACGCACCGCGTGGCACCCCCGCTCCATCGGCAAGTGCCAGCGGTGCCAGAATGGCCGAACACCCGCGCCCATGACACCCACTCACACCCCATCCCAAGCCGCCCCCCCACCTTCCCGCTTCTGGCTGGGCGAGACCGACGTCTGGCTGCTGGCCGAGGGCAAGCACCTGCGCCCCTGGCAGAAGCTGGGCGCCCACGCCACCACGATGGACGGCCAGGACGGCACCGCCTTTGCGGTGTGGGCTCCCCACGCCCGGCAGGTGGCGCTGGTGGGCGACTTCAACCAGTGGCGCGCGCAGCCCATGCGCCTGCGCCCGGAGTGCGGCGTGTGGGAGCTCTTCGTGCCCGGCGCCGCCGTGGGCGAATGGTACAAGTTCGAGGTGCAGGGCAGCGACGGCCGCCAGGTCTTCAAGACCGACCCCTACGCCCGGGAAACCGAGTTGCCGCCCGGCAACGCGGCGCGCATCTGTGAACCCTTGCGGCCACCCGCCCAACGCGACGGCGCGCCGCACACGCGCCCAGCGCGGCCGATGGCGATCTACGAAGTGCATGCAGGCTCCTGGCGCCGGTCCGATGGCGTGCACAGCGTACCGACCTGGGACGACCTCGCCACCCACCTCGTGCCCTACGCGGCGGAGCTGGGCTTCACCCACCTCGAGCTCATGCCGGTCAGCGAGCACCCGTTCTACGCCTCCTGGGGCTACCAGCCGACCGGCCTTTACGCACCCACCGCGCGCCACGGCTCGCCGGCCTCGTTTCGCCGCTTCGTGGAAACGGCGCACGCGGCCGGCCTCCAGGTCATTCTGGACTGGGTGCCCGCGCATTTCCCGACCGACGAACATGCCCTGGCCCGCTTCGACGGCACGGCGCTCTACGAGCATGCCGATCCACGCGAAGGTTTCCACCGCGACTGGAACACCCTCATCTACAACTTCGGGCGCCACGAGGTGCGCAATTTCCTGGTGGGCAACGCGCTGTTCTGGGTCGAGCAGTACGGCGTCGATGGCCTGCGGGTGGACGCGGTGGCCTCCATGCTCTACCGCGACTACAGCCGCCCCGCCGGCGAATGGGTGCCCAACAAGCACGGCGGGCGCGAGAACTACGAGGCCATCGCCTTCCTGAAAGAGGTGCACGAGGTGCTGCACCGGGAGGCGCCGCACGCCCACACCTGCGCCGAAGAGTCCACCGCCTTTCCGCGCGTGACCGGCCCGGTGGCCGAGGGCGGGCTGGGCTTCGACCACAAATGGAACATGGGCTGGATGCACGACACCCTGTCGTACTTCGCGCTCGACCCCATCCACCGGCGCTGGCACCACCACAAGCTGACCTTCGCCATGATGTACGCGCACACCGAGGACTATGTGCTGCCGCTCTCGCACGACGAGGTGGTGCACGGCAAGGGCTCGCTGCTGAACAAGATGGCCGGCAACCGCTGGCAGCAGCTCGCCAACCTGCGCGCGCTCTACGCCTGGATGTACGCCCACCCCGGCAAGAAGCTGCTCTTCATGGGTGCCGAACTGGCGCAGCCCACCGAGTGGAACCACGATGCCGAGTTGCCCTGGCACCTGTTGCAGGACCCGGCGCACGCCGGTGTGCAGCACCTGGTGCGCGACCTCAACCACATCTACCGCAGCGCGCCGGCCCTGCATGGGCGCGACACCGACCCCCACAGCTTCCAGTGGCTGGTGGTCGACGACGCCGACCACTCCGTGCTGGCCTTCGCGCGCTATGGCCACGCCCTCGAAGACACGGTGGTGCTGATCGCCAACCTCACGCCGATGGTGCGCCACGGCTACCGCGTCGGCCTGCCGCACGGCGGGCACTGGCAGGAAAGGCTCAACACCGACTCGTCGCACTACGGCGGCAGCAACGTCGGCAACCACGGTGGCGTGCAGGCCGAAGAACTGGCGCAACACGGCCAGCGCTGGTCGGCCGGTTTCACCCTTCCACCACTCGGGGTCCTATGGCTTCAACCACGGCCCGCGTGATGCCCGTCTGCGCCGCGCCTGCGCTGGGTGCGCATCTGCGCCGCCAGGGCGTCGACGAGGGCGTGCACTTTTCCGTCTGGGCGCCCGATGCACACGGCGTGGAGGTCTGTCTGTTCGAGCCGGGCGCGCCGGCCGAACATCGGCGCGTGGCCCTGCTGCCTGGTGGTGATGGCGTCTGGAGCGTGTTCGTGCCAGGCCTCGCGGCGGGCCAGCTCTACGGCCTGCGCGCCAGCGGCCCGTGGCACCCCGAGGCGGGCCACCGTTTCAACCCGGCGCGCCTGTTGCTGGACCCGTGGGCGCTGGCGCTGGTGGGCGCCACCGAACGCCTGGCCCTTCAGACCGGCCACGCCTGCGCCAACCCGCTGCACCCCACCCAGCCCTGGGGCGAGCACCAGCCCGACCCGGCCGACAACGCCGCCCACATGCCGCGCTGCGTGGTGGTGGACGCGCAGGCCGAGCTGAGCGCCGCACGGGACATCGCGCCGCGCCCCGCCATGCCCGGCGAGCGCGTGGTGATCTACGAGGCGCACGTCAAAGCCCTCACCCGCCTGCACCCCGAGGTGCCCGAGCACCAGCGCGGCACCTACGCCGCGCTGGCCCACCCCGCCGTGCTGCAGCACCTGCGTCGCCTGGGCATCACCACCGTCTGCCTGCTGCCGGTGCACCAGCACATCAGCGAGCGCCACCTGATCGAACGCGGCCTCACCAACCACTGGGGCTACAACACGCTCAACGCGTTTGCACCCGAACCGGCCTACGCCGCGGCCACGCAGGGCCAGGACCCGGCGCGCGCCGACGACGCGGCCGCCGTGCGCGCGGAGTTCCGGCAGATGGTCGACGCCCTGCACCGCGCCGGCATCGAGGTGGTGCTCGACGTGGTCTTCAACCACACGGCCGAGAGCGACCTGAACGGCCCCACCCTGAGCTGGCGAGGCCTCGGGCAGGCCCGCTGGTACGCCATGGGCGAACACGGCGTGCCGCACAACTTCAGCGGCACCGGCAACAGCCTGGCGGTGAGTGAACCGCGCGTGCTGCAGTGGGTGATGGACAGCCTGCGCTGGTGGGTGCAGGCCTTTGGCGTGGACGGTTTCCGCTTCGATCTGGCGGTCTCGCTGGGCCGCGATGCCGCGCTCGATCACGCCTTCAACCCGCGCAGCGCCCTGCTCGGCGCCATGGCCCAGGACCCGGTGTTGCGCGATGTGCGCCTGATCGCCGAGCCCTGGGACGTGGGGCCGGACGGTTACCACCCAGGCGGGTTCGAAGCCGGCTGGCTGGAGTGGAACGACCGCTTTCGCGACGGTGTGCGCGCGTTCTGGCTCGGCCACGGCGGCACGCGCGGCGAACTCGCCACGCGCACCTGTGCCAGCGGCGACCTGTTCAACCGCGCCGGCCGCCGGCCCACCGCCAGCGTGAACATGGTGACCGCGCACGACGGCTTCAACCTGGCCGACCTCACGGCCTACCAGCACAAGCACAACGCCGCCAACGGCGAGGACAACCGTGACGGCCACAACCACAACCTGAGCGCCAACGGCGGCGTGGAAGGCGCCACCGACGAACCCGGGGTGCTGCACCGCCGGGGCCTGTGGCGGCGCGCGCTGCTGGCCACGCTGTTCTGCGCGCAGGGCACGCCGCAGTTGCTTGCAGGCGATGAATTCGGCCACAGCCAGCAGGGCAACAACAACAGCTACTGCCAGGACAACGGCACCACCTGGATCCACTGGCCACAAGGCGACACCGAACTCGCCGCGTTCGTCGCCGGCCTTGCCGCGTTGAGAAGCCAGCACCCCGGCCTGCGCCACGCACGCTGGTTCGAAGGCGTTGGCGCGGCCGCCGACATCGCCTGGCTCGACACCGACGGCCGGCCGATGGCGCCCGAGGCCTGGCAGGCTCACGACCGCCAGACCCTCACGGCGCTGATCACCGTGGGAGAAAGCAGCGCCCCGCCCACGGAACGCCTGTGCGTGGTGTGGCACGCCGCGCCCGGTGCCATCACCCTGCCGCTGCCCGCGGGGGACTGGGCCATGCTGCTGGACAGCGCCGGAGCGGCGGTGCACCTTGACCACGAGGTCCGGGTGGCCGGCCAGCTGATCCTGGACGAGACCGGCGTGTGGGTGCTGGTCCAGGGCTTGCATGCGCCCGGTGGCCACCCGCCGCTCCAGCCATGAACACCGACATCCACCCTTTCCTCTCGCGCCGCACCAGCGGCGTGTTGCTGCACATCACCAGCCTGCCCGGTCCCAACGGCTCCGGTGATCTCGGCCCCGGCGCGCGCCATTTCGTGGACTGGCTGGTCTCGGCCGGCCAGTCGATATGGCAGATCCTGCCGCTGTCACCGGCAGGCCCGGGCAACTCGCCCTACCAGAGCGTCTCGGCCTTCGCCGGCAGCCCGCTGCTGGTCGACCTGGAAGACCTGGTGCAGATGGGATGGCTGCCGTGGATGCCGACGCAGGGCTTCGACCACCACCGATGCGACTTCGGCCGCGTGGCGCCCTGGCGCATGGCCAACCTGCGCAAGGCCTGGGACGGCTTCAACCTGCACGCCAGTCCCGAAAGCCGCGAAGCGCTGGCCGGCTTCTGCATCGAACACGCCCACTGGCTCGACGACTACGCGCTCTTCATGGTCCTCAGCGAGCGCCACATCGGCAGCTGGTCGCAGTGGCCCGCGCCACTGGCGCAGCGCGACCCGGGGGCGCTGGAGGAGGTGCGGCGGCAGTCGCCCAAGGCACTCGGTTTCTGGCAGTTCGTGCAATGGCGCTTTTGGGTGCAGTGGCAGTCGCTGCGCGACTACGCCCGCCGCCGGGGCGTGCAGATGGTGGGGGACGCGCCGATCTTCGTGGCTCACCACAGCGCCGACGTCTGGGCGCACGCGAACCAGTTCCTGCTGGGTGACGACTTCGAACCCGAGGTGGTGGCTGGCGTGCCGCCCGACTATTTCAGCGCCACCGGCCAACGCTGGGGCAACCCGCTGTACAACTGGCCGGCCATGGCGCAGAACGGTTACCACTGGTGGAAGGACCGGGTCGAGCACCTCTTCAAACAGGTGGACGTGGTGCGGCTCGATCATTTCCGCGGCTTCGAGTCGCACTGGGAAATTCCGGCCAGCGAGCCCACGGCCGTGGCCGGGCAATGGCGAAGCGGGCCAGGCATGTCGCTGTTTGCCGAATTGCAGCAGGAACTCGGGCCGCTGGCCATCATCGCGGAAGACCTGGGCCTGATCACGCCCGAGGTGACGGCCTTGCGCGTGGCCTGCGGCTTTCCGGGCATGCGCATCCTGCAGTTCGCGTTTGGCGGCGGCCCCGGCAACCCCTACCTGCCGCACAATTTGGAGCACAACTGCGTGGCCTACACCGGCACGCACGACAACGACACCACGGTGGGCTGGTGGCGCACCGCGACCAGCCACGAAAAAGCCACCGCGCGCGCCTACCTGGGCCCGGGGGTGGACAGCGAACCGCACTGGACCCTGATCACCGCGTTGTCGCAGACGGTGGCCAACACCGTCGTGCTGCCTTTCCAGGACGTGGTGGGTCTGGACGGCAAGCACCGCATGAACACGCCGGGACAAGCCACCGGCTGCTGGGAATGGCGCTTCGAGTGGCGCCAGATCGATCACCGTCCGGCCGAACGCCTGCTGGCCATGGCCCGCGCGCACGGCCGAATACCCTGAGTTGCCACACGCGCGCCCCACCATCACCGGAGACAAGCATGGAAAAGACCTCGCCCCAGCAACTGGCCAGACGCACCATCGCCCTCGTGCTCGCGGGAGGGCGCGGCTCGCGCCTGCACGCCCTGACCGACCGGCGCGCCAAACCCGCCGTGTACTTCGGGGGCAAGTTCCGCATCGTCGACTTCGCGCTCTCCAACTGCCTGAACTCGGGCGTGCGCCGCATCGGCGTGCTCACGCAGTACAAGTCGCACAGCCTGCTGCGCCACCTGCAGCGCGGCTGGAGTTTCCTGCGCAACGAATTCAACGAGTTCATCGACCTGCTGCCGGCCCAGCAGCGCATGGACGACGAAAGCTGGTACCTCGGCACGGCCGACGCGGTCTATCAGAACCTAGACATCCTGCGCGCGCACAAGCCCGAGTACATCCTGGTGCTCGCGGGCGACCACATCTACAAGATGGACTACGCCGACCTGATCGCCGACCACGTGGCGATGGGCAAGAAGTGCACCGTGGCCTGCATCGAGGTGCCGCTGGCGGAGGCCACGGCCTTCGGTGTGATGGACATCGATGCCGACCGCAACATCGTGCGTTTCCTGGAGAAGCCGGCCAACCCGCCGCACATGCCGGGCCGGCCCGACATGGCGCTGGCCAGCATGGGGGTGTACGTGTTCAACACCGAGCACCTGTTCGAGGCGCTCAAGCTCGATTCGAGCACGCAGGGATCGAGCCGCGATTTCGGCAAGGACATCATCCCGGCCATGGTGGCCGCCGGCGACGCGGTGGCCCACCCGTTCGGCATGTCGTGCGTGAAGAGCTCACCCGAGGCCCCCGCGTACTGGCGCGACGTGGGCACGGTGGACGCCTACTGGGCGGCCAACCTCGACCTCACGGGCACGATTCCCGAGCTCGACATGTACGACCGCGAATGGCCGATCTGGACCTACCAGGAGCAACTGCCTCCGGCCAAGTTCGTGTTCGACGACGACGACGGCCGCCGCGGTGCGGCGGTGGACTCGCTGGTCTCGGGCGGCTGCATCATCTCGGGTGCCCTGGTGCGCCGTTCGGTGCTGTTTTCCAGGGTGCGGGTCCACTCGTACGCCACGGTGGAAGAATCGGTGATCCTGCCCGAGGTCGACATCGGGCGGGGTTGTGAACTGCGCAAGGTGGTGATCGACAACGGCTGCGTGATCCCGGCCGGCATGAAGATCGGCGTGGATGCGGCGGAAGACGCGCGGCGCTTCTTCCGCACCGCAGGCGGCGTGGTCCTGGTCACCCGGGAAATGCTCCAGAAACTGGAATGAAACTCAAAGTCCTCTACGTCTGCTCCGAAGTTTTCCCGCTGCTCAAGACCGGCGGGCTCGGCGATGTCAGCGCCGGTCTGCCGCCGGCACTGAATGCCCTGGGCGCCGACGTGCGCCTGCTGTTGCCGGCCTTTCCCAGTGTGGTGGAAGGCGTTACGCCCGAAGGCCCCACGCTGCTGGTGCCCGCCGGGGGCAGCCCGGGCCTACCCGCCGGCGTGGGTCCCCAGGCCGCGTCGGCCCGCGGCCCCACGCCCTGGCTGCGCGCCGGGCGCATCACCGACAGCGGCATGCCGGTGTGGCTGCTGCACGCGCCCGGCCTGTACGAGCGCGCGGGCAATCCCTACCTGGACGCCTCGGGCCAGCCCTGGCCCGACAGCGCCGAGCAGTTCGCCTGGCTGGGCTGGGCCGCCGCCCTGCTGGGCACCGGCCTGAACGCCGCGTGGCAGCCCGATGTGGTGCACGGCCACGACTGGCACACCGGCCTGGCGTTCGCCTACCTGCGCGAACTCGGCCGCACCGCGGTGCATCGGCCGGCCACGGTGTTCACGGTGCACAACCTGGCTTACCAGGGCGTGTTCGACGTGGCCCTGCGCCCCCGCCTGGGGCTGCCCGACGGGCTCTTCCACCTGCAGGGGCTGGAGTTCCACGGCCACATCAGCTTCATGAAGGCCGGCCTGAAGTACAGCGACGCCATCACCACCGTGAGCCCCACGTATGCGCGCGAGATCACCGCCCCCGAACAGGGCTGCGGGCTCGACGGCGTGCTGCGCCAGCGACAGGGGCAGCTGCACGGCATCCTGAACGGGGTGGACGACGCGGTGTGGAACCCACAGACCGACCCGCTGGTGCAACCCGGCTTCGATGCCGACCACCTGCAGGGCAAGGTCCTGGCCAAGGCCCGGCTGCAGCAGCGCATGGGCCTGAAGCTCCGCCCCGATGCCCTGCTGTTCTCGGTGGTCAGCCGCCTCACCGAGCAAAAGGGGCTGCACCTGCTGCCGGCGGTGGTGGACGAACTGGTCCAACGCGGCGGCCAGCTGGCGGTGCTGGGCTCGGGCGATGCGACCATCGAGCAGGCACTGCGCGCCTGTGCCCAGCGCCACCCGAAACAGGTGGCGCTGACCGTGGGCTACGACGAAGCCCTGGCGCACGGCGTCATCGCTGGCGCCGACGTGATCCTGCTGCCCTCGCGCTTCGAGCCCTGCGGCCTCACCCAGCTCTACGGCCTGCGCTATGGCACGCTGCCGCTGGTGCGCGCGGTGGGTGGACTCGCCGACACCGTGGTCGATTGCAGCCTGGAAAACCTGGACGACGGCAGCGCCAGCGGCTTCGTCTTCCACGACCTCGACGAGCCGGGCCTGCTCTCGGCGTTGCGCCGCGCCTTTGCGCTGCAGCGCCGCCCGGCCGACTGGCGCGCTGTGCAGCGCCACGCCATGGCCCTGCGCTTTGGCTGGGCGCGCGCGGCCGAGGACTACCTGCACGTCTACGCCTCCGTGGTGGCCGCCCGCAGCGGCCCCTGAGCGCCACACTGAGCGCCTGCACGTTTATTGCTTCTGCCTTTTCAGCATCCCCCACGCACACCCCACCGCCATGCCCGACACCAAGCCGACCACCGATCCCGTCCCGTTCGAGTACGACCACCTGGACAACGGCGTGGACGCCTTGCGCAAGTCGATCGCCAACCGACTGATCTACTCGGTCGGTCTCGATCCGCGTGCTGCCACCCGGCGCGACTGGCTCTTCGCCCTGTTCCACGCCGTGCGCGACCGCATGATGCACCGCTGGCGCGAGAGCCTGGCCATCGCGCACGACAGCGACGCCAAGCGGGTGTACTACCTTTCGATGGAGTTCCTCACCGGCCGCGCACTCACCAACGCCCTGCTCTCGGTCGGCATCCTGGACGAGGCGCGCACCGCCTGCACCCAGCTCGGCGTCGACTTCGACGCGCTGATTGACCTGGAAACCGATGCCGGCCTGGGCAACGGTGGCCTGGGCCGCCTGGCCGCCTGTTTCCTCGATTCCATGGCCACCGTGGGTGTGCCCGGCATGGGCTACGGCATCCGCTACGACTACGGCATGTTCGCGCAACGCATCGTGGACGGCCGCCAGGTGGAAGAACCCGACTACTGGTTGGTGAACGGCAACCCGTGGGAATTCATGCGCCCCGAGTTCAGCTACACGGTGCATTTCGGCGGGCGCCTGGTGCAGGACGACGACCGGGTGCGGTGGGTCGAGACCGACGACGTGATCGCCACCGCCTACGACACCGGCGTGCCAGGCCACGAACTCAGCAGCGTGGCCACCATGCGGCTGTGGACCGCGCGCGCCACCAGCGGCATCAACCTCGACGCCTTCAACAAAGGCGACTACATGCGCGCCGTGGAGGCCAAGAACGCGTCGGAAAACGTCTCGCGTGTGCTGTACCCGGACGACAGCACCGACCACGGCAAGGAACTGCGCCTGCGCCAGGAGTACTTCTTCGTCAGCGCCTCGCTGCAGGACATCGTGCGCCGCTTCAAGAAACATCGGGACGATTTCACCCTGTTCGCCGATCGCGTGGCGATCCACCTCAACGACACCCACCCTGCGCTGGCCGTGCCCGAGCTCATGCGCCTGCTGGTCGACCAAGAAGCCCTGGAGTGGGGCGTCGCCTGGGACATCTGCCAGCGTGTGTTCAGCTACACCAACCACACGCTGATGCAGGAGGCGCTGGAGACCTGGCCGGTGGACATGCTGGGCCGCCTGCTGCCGCGCCACCTGCGCATCATCTACGACCTGAACGCGATCTTCCTGGCCGAGGTGCACGAGCGTTTTCCAAACGAGAACGACCTGCTGCGCCGGGTCTCGCTGATCGACGAGCGTGGTCAGCGGCGCGTGCGCATGGCCTACCTCTCGGTGCTCGCCAGCCACAAGGTCAATGGCGTGTCGGCCCTGCACAGCCAGCTCATGGTGCAGACCATCTTTGCCGACTTTGCGCGGCTCTACCCCGATCGCTTCTGCAACAAGACCAACGGCATCACGCCCCGGCGCTGGCTCTCACAGGCCAACCGGCCGCTGGCCGGCCTGATCGACGCGCGCATCGGCACCACCTGGCGGCGCAACCTGGACGAACTGGAGAAGCTGCGCGCGTTCGCCACCGACCCCGAATTCGTCAGCGCCTTCCAGGACGCCAAGGCGCAGAACAAACGCCGGCTGGCCGAGCGCATCGCCGCCGAGACCGGCGTGATCGTCCACCCGAACAGCCTGTTCGACGTGCAGATCAAGCGCATGCACGAGTACAAGCGGCAGTTGCTCAACGTGCTGCACGTGGTCACGCGCTACCAGCAGATCCTGGCGCACCCGCACGCCGACTGGGTGCCGCGCACGGTGGTGTTTGCAGGCAAGGCGGCCTCGGCGTATTTCATGGCCAAGCTGGTGATCAAGCTCATCAACGACGTGGCGCGCGTGGTCAACCACGACAAGCGCGTCGGCGACAAGCTCAAGGTGGTGTTCATCCCCAACTACCGCGTGTCGCTGGCCGAGGTGATCATCCCCGCGGCCGACCTGTCCGAACAGATCTCCACCGCCGGCACCGAGGCCTCGGGCACCGGCAACATGAAGTTTGCGCTCAATGGCGCGCTCACCATCGGCACCTGGGACGGCGCGAACATCGAGATTGCCGAGCACGTGGGGCTGGAGCATATCTTCATCTTCGGCCACCGCACCGAGCAGGTGGCGGCCCTGCGCGCCAGCGGCTACAACCCGCGCCGCTACTACGACCACAACTACGACCTCAAGACCGCCATCGACCGCATGGCCGAGGGCGCCTTCAGCCCCGAGGAGCCGGGGCGCTTCCACGACATCACGCGCACGCTGCTGGAGTCCGACTACTACCTGCTGCTGGCCGACTACACCGACTACCTGGCCACGCAGCACAAGGTCGACGCGCTGTACCGCGACCCGGCCGAATGGACGCGCCACGCCGTCATGAACGTAGCCGGCATGGGCGCCTTCTCGTCGGACCGCACGATCCGCGAATACGCCAGCGAGATCTGGAACGTCAAGCCGCTGTTTCCCTGAGCCAGCGCCGCCGCCGGGGCGCGTGCCAGAATCCGCCGCATGCGGCAGCCCTGGCGATTCTCGGTGTGGTGGGTGGTCGGCGGGGTGCTGGTCGCCCTGGCCGGTGCGGGCGCCATCGCGCGCCAGTCGCTGGAACAGCAGCGCGCGCTGTTCGAGACCGACGCGCGCATCGTGCACCGCCTGCTGAGCCAGCAGGTGGTGCAGCACGACGCCATCCTGGCCACGCTGGCGTTGCTGCAACCCGATGGCGCCGGACCGTCCGGCACACCGCCCGAGCAGCGCCTGCCCGCGCTCTACCCCCAGATCCTGGCGGTCCAGCGGCGTGACGCCGGCCAGGCCTGGCCCGACGCCGCGCTCGCCGAGGCCGAGGCCGCCTCACGAACCGCCCGCCGCGCCGCACTGGCCGCACCCGACCTGGGCAGCGGTCGCTACCGCATGGTGCTGGCGGCCACGCCGACCAGCTACGCCCTCACCATCGATCTGCGTGGCATGGTGCCGTGGTCGGAGTGGCCGATGCAGCGCGAGAGCAGCCCGGTGCGGGTGTCGCTGGTGCATGCGGGCAGTGAGCATGTCATCCAGCCCGGCGCACCGGCCGCGACGGACGAACGCGGCTGGCGCTTCGAGTTCCACAAAGTCGTGGCGGCCGAGAGCCAGCCGTTCGACGTGGTGGCCGTGCGCGACCTGGGCTGGCGCCACCTGCCCTGGGGCCGCATGCTGGCCTGGGTGCTGTCCGTGGCGCTGTTGCTGGCCGCGGCCAGGCACCTGCAGCGCCAGCGCAGCGAACGCCGCCGCGCCGAAGAACTGCTGCGCCTGGGCCAGGTGGGGCGCTTGAACACCCTGGGCGAACTCGCCGCCGGCATGGCCCACGAACTCAACCAGCCGCTCACGGCCGTGCTGGCCAACACCCAGGCGGCTCAGCGCCTGCTGAACGACGAGCCGCCCGACATTGCCACCGCGCGCGGCGCCATGACACAGGCTGCCGAGCAGGCGCGCCGCGCGGCCGAGGTGGTGGGGCGGCTGCGCCGCGCGATCGAACGCCCCGATACCGCCCGCCAGCAGCAGGCGGTGGACCTGGTGGAAGCCGTGCGCCGCGCGTTGTATCTGCTGGAACCCGAATGCAAGCGGCGGGGCGTCGAGCCTGTGCACGAAGGCCCGCCGAGCCTGATGGTGCAGGCCGATCCGGTGGCGCTGGACCAGATCGTGCACAACCTGATCCTCAATGCGCTGCAGGCGCTGGAGCAGATGGATGCCGCCAGCCGCCGCCTCAAACTGACGCTGGGCGTGCAGGACGATGAAGCCGAACTCACCGTGGCCGACAGCGGGCCCGGCATCGCACCGGACGTGCTGCCGCGGCTGTTCGAACCGTTCTTCTCCACCCGCAAGGACGGGCTCGGGCTCGGCCTCAGCCTGTGCGAATCGCTGGCCCAGGGCATGGGTGGCTCGATCACGGCCGCCAACGCGCCCGCCGGTGGCGGCGCCGTGTTCCGGCTGCGCCTGCCGTTGAAGGGAGACCGCCCGTGACCACCGACACCCTGTCACCCACCGTGCACCTGATCGACGACGACCAGGCAGTGCGCGAGAGCCTGGCCCTGCTGATCGGCACGGTGGGCCTGCGCGTGCAGCCCTGGAGCGACCCGCAGGTGTTCCTGAGCGACTTCGACCGGGAAGGCATCGGCGCCATCGTGCTGGACGTGCGCATGCCCGGCATCAGCGGCCTCACGGTGCTCGACACGCTGGTGGCACAGGGCGTGGACCAGCCGGTGGTGATGCTCACCGGCCATGGCACGGTGGACATGTGCCGGCGCGCCTTCAAGGCCGGCGCGGCGGAATTCCTGGAAAAGCCGGTGAACGACGAGGCCTTGCTGGAGACCCTGCAGACCGCCGTGCGCCAGCACGTGCGTTCGCGCCAGCGCCACCAGGCCGACCGCACCGCCCGTGAGCGCTTTGCGCAGCTCTCCGAGCGCGAGCGCGAGGTGCTGGGCCTGATCGTCGAGGGCCTGACCAACAAGGAGATCGGCCGCGCGCTCGGCCTGTCGCCGCGCACCGTGGAAACGCACCGCGCCAACCTCTTCGCCAAGCTGCAGGTGGCGTCGCTGGCGCACCTGATCCGGCACTACGCCACCCTGGTGGAGGCCGACGACACCGCCGGTGGCGCTGCGTAGTTCTACGGAGGGCCGCGCGTAGCCGTCCGAATGGCGGCGGCGAGCGCGAATTTCTACAGTTCTCCCACGGTTGATCTAACCGTTCCACAACACCGGAGAACACCATGAAATTCATCGCCCAGGCCTCTTTCCTTGCCCTGTCCGTCATTGCCACCGCCGCCAGTGCCCAGGCCGTGCGCGTGGAAAAGAACATGTCGCTGGATCTGGCCAATCAGATCGCCGCCGCCACCGTCGCGTCGTGCAGCGCGAGTGGCTACAACGTCACGGCTGCCGTGGTGGACCGCGCCGGTTCGCTGCGCGCGCTGCAGCGCGCCGACAACGCCGGCCCGCACACGGTGGGCGCCGCACAGGGCAAGGCCTACACCTCGGCCTCGGCACGCAACACGACCGCCGCCATGCTGGAGAACGTCCAGAAGAACCCAGGCGCCGCGACGCTGGTGGACATTCCGGGCTTCCTGGTGCTGGGTGGCGGTGTGCCGGTCAAGGTGGGCAACGAGGTCATCGGTGCGGTCGGCGTCGGCGGCGCGCCCGGTGGTCATCTGGACGAGCAATGCGCGAACGCGGGCATTGCCAAGGTGGCCGAGCTTCTGAAATGAAAGCCCTGTTGTTGACACTGGCGCTGGTGTTCACCGGTGCAAGCGCACAGGCGCAGGTCGGCCCCAGTGCGGCCGAAGCAGCAAGCTACACGGGGCTGCACGCAGCAGCCTACAAGGGCGACACGGCAAAGATCGCACGCCTGGCGGCCGAGGGTGCACCCCTCAACGCCACCGACGCCCGTGGCCGCACACCACTGCATGTCGCCGCTTTTGCCCGTCAACGCGAAGCGATTCGCGCACTGGCCAAGGCCGGCGCCGACCTCCACCGGTTGGAGAACGACCGCTACGACGGCGTCACCATCGCCTCGGTGGCGGACGACGAGGAGACGCTGCGGGTGCTGTTGCAACTGGGCGCCAGCGCCAAGCTGACGACCAGCCGCTACGACGGCACGGCCCTGATTGCCGCGGCACACCTGGGACACGACGGCGTGGTGCGCCAGCTCATCGCAGCCGGCGCGCCACTGGACCACGTGAACAACCTGCACTGGACCGCGGCGATCGAATCGATCGTGCTGGGTGACGGTGGTGCCCGGCACCAGGCGACCCTGAAAGCCCTGATCGACGCGGGTGCCAGCTTGGCGCTGACGGACCGTCAGGGTCAGACGCCGCTGGCGCTGGCCCGGTCACGCGGGTATGGCGCCATGGTGGCCATGCTGGAGAAGGCCGGGGGGCGTTGAGAAGAGCGAAACATCAACCCAGAGACACCCGGGCGAACTTCCGCTTCCCCACCTGCACCACATAGGTCCCTGCAGGCAGTTTCAGCCCCTTGTCGCTGATCACCGCGCCATCCACCCGCACGCCACCGCCGTCGATGAGCCGGTTGGCTTCACTGGAGGAAGGCGCCAGGCCAGCCGACTTGAGCAGCGTGGCCATGCCCAGCGGCGCCCCCGACAGCGACACCTCGGGAATCTCGTCCGGCACACCGCCCTTGCTGCGGTGGATGAAATCCTGCTCCGCCGCTTCCGCCGCCGCCGCGCTGTGGAAGCGCGCCGTGATCTCCTTGGCCAGTGCCACCTTCGCGTCCTTCGGGTTCGCGCCTCCGGCGATCGCCTCCTTCAGCGACTCGATGTGCGCCAGCGACTTGAACGACAGCAGCGTGTACCAGCGCCACATCAAGGTGTCCGAGATGCTCAGCACCTTGGCGAACATCGAGTTGGCATCCTCGGTGATGCCGATGTAGTTGTTCTTGCTCTTGGACATCTTGTCCACACCGTCCAGGCCTTCCAGCAGGGGCATGGTCAGGATGCACTGCGGTTCCTGGCCGTACTCGGCCTGCAGGTGCCGGCCCATGAGCAGGTTGAACTTCTGGTCCGTGCCGCCCAGTTCCAGATCGCTCTTGAGCGCCACCGAGTCGTAGCCCTGCATCAGCGGGTACAGGAACTCGTGCACGCTGATCGGCGTGCCGGCCTTGAAGCGGTCGTGGAAATCGTTGCGCTCCATCATCCGCGCCACCGTGTACTTGGCCGCGAGCTGGATCATGCCCATGGACCCCAGCGGCAGGCTCCATTCGCTGTTGTAGCGAATCTCCGTGCGCGCCGGATCCAGCACCAGGCTCGCCTGCTTGTAGTAGGTCTCGGCGTTGGCCTTGATCTGCTCGGAGGTCAGGGGTGGGCGGGTGTTGTTGCGGCCCGAAGGGTCGCCGATCAGGCTGGTGAAGTCGCCGATCAGGAAGATCACCTGGTGCCCCAGGTCCTGCAACTGGCGCATCTTGTTGAGCACCACCGTGTGGCCGATGTGGATGTCCGGCGCGGTCGGGTCGAGCCCCAGTTTGATGCGAAGCGGCCGGCCGGTGGTTTCCGACTGTGACAATTTTTTGACCCAGTCGGCCTGAGGAATCAATTCTTCGCACCCGCGCAGGGTGACGCTCAGCGCCTCCCTCACACCGTCCGTCAGCGCACCGCCTTGGGGCACTTCGTTCGGAATACTTTTCGGTTCGTTCAGGCTGGGGTTCATACGCGTTTTCTCGAATGCGGAAGGGGCTGCGATGGCTATACTGCGCGGCCAGGGTGACAGATTTTAGTTGGCGCGCTTTTTGCACGATGGCAAGGGCGCCTCGTCACCCACCGAGCGATCGAGTGAACTTGTTCCGACTCGACCGCTCTTTTTTGTGTGCCATTGCCCCACAGACCGTGGGCAAGCCCTTGCCGGGAACCCCGATTTTGATCCGTCCGCTACTTCACACGCTGGCACAGCTTCTTGATGCCACCTCCCAGAGCCTCGCCAGGCACCCCCGCCGCATCATGGGCGGTGTCGGTGTCCTCCTGCTGGGCACTGGCGTCACCGCCTTCGGCATCGCGCCACTCGCCCCCGATGCGTCCGACCTGCCGGTTCGCCAGGTCATCGAGGCCCTGGACACGCCGTCCCTGATCCAGACCCACCGCGCCAGCGACGACACCGTGCCTGCGCTGGTGCTGTTCCGCAGCGAAACCACCCGCCGCGACGACACCGCCCAGAGCCTGCTGCAGCGCCTGGGCGTGAACGACGGACAAGCCCAGGCTTTCCTGCGCAACGACCCGATCGCCCGGCAGCTCATCAATGGACGCGCCGGTCGCCTGGTCACGGTCGAAACCTCCGATCGCCAGTCGCTGTTGCGCCTGACGGCGCGTTGGCTTTCGACCTCGGACGAAGGTTCGTTCACGCGCCTGGTCATCGAGCAGACGCCCACCGGCCTTGCTTCCCGACTGGAGCAGGCGCCGCTCACCGCATCCCCCCGGCTGGCCAGCGGCGTGATCCGCAGTTCGCTGTTCGCCGCCACCGACGAGGCCGGTATCCCCGACCCCATCGCCATCCAGCTGGCCGAAATGTTCGCCAGCAACATCGATTTCCGGCGCGACCTGCGCCAGGGCGACCGCTTCAGCGTGGTCTACGAAAGCCTGGAGGCCGACGGCGAGAGCCTGCGCACCGGCCGTGTGCTGAGCGCGGAGTTCGTCAACAACGGCCGTGAGCACGAAGCCGTTTGGTTCGAGGACGCCGGCCACAAGGGCGGCTACTACGACTTCAACGGCCAGAGTGCCCGTCGCTACTACCTGTCGTCTCCGCTGGAGTTCTCCCGCGTGAGCAGCGGCTACGGCATGCGCTTCCACCCCATTTCAGGCGAACGCAAGGCGCACATGGGCGTGGACTACGCCGCCCCCACCGGCACCCCCGTTCGCACGATTGGCGACGGTGTGGTGGAATTTGCCGGTGTGCAGCGCGGCTATGGCAACGTCATCTACATTCGCCACCGCAACAACCAGATGACCGTCTACGCCCACCTGAGCCGCATCGCCGTGCGCGACGGTCAGCGCGTGAACCAGGGCGAGCACATCGGCGCCGTGGGCTCGACCGGCGCCTCCACCGGCCCGCACCTCCACCTGGAGTTCCGCGACAACGGCGTGCACGTGGACCCGCTGGAAATCGCCCGCCAGAGCGAATCGATCCCCGTGCCGGCGGAACTCCGCCAGCGCTTCGAAGCCGTGGCACAAATGCAGCGCGTCCAACTCGACGCGGCCGCCAGCGTGCAGCAGGCGAGTGCTCAATAGGGACACCCCCCTGCGCCGCTGACGCGGCTTCCCCCCTCTCTGGCGCGCCTGTCGGCGCTTGGAGGGGGGACGATGCCTGTGGCCCGGCGAAGCCGGTTCCACGGCATCTCTGGACGCGGCCGGCGCTCCGGAGAAAAGCGCTACTTATCGAGAGACAGCGAAGGCCGGCGAAGCCGCTTGCACGGCATCTCTGCACGCTACACGCGCTCCGGAGAGGAGGGGCTTCCAATCGAGAGACAGCGAGGGTCCGGCTCCGCCGGCCCAAGCTGTCGTCCCCCCTCCAAGCGCCGTCAGGCGCGCCAGAGAGGGGGGAAGCCGCACAGCGGCGCAGGGGGGAGTCCTATCTAGACGCTGAAGCTGGAACCGCAACCGCAGGTGGTGCTGGCGTTGGGGTTCTTGATGACGAACTGCGCGCCTTCGAGGTCTTCCTTGTAGTCGATCTCGGCGCCCACCAGGTACTGGTAGCTCATGGCATCGATGAGCAGCGACACGCCGTTCTTGCTCATCGTGGTGTCGTCTTCGTTCACCACTTCATCGAAGGTGAAACCGTACTGGAAACCGGAGCAGCCGCCACCCTGCACGAACACGCGCAGCTTCAAATCGGGATTGCCCTCTTCGGCCACCAGTTCGGCCACTTTGGCCGCCGCGCTGTCGGTGAAGATCAGCGGCGCAGGCATTTCGGTCTGAATGTTTTCGGCCACGGCACTCATGGATCACCTCTCGGGATGGGTGTGGCCGCAAGACGGGCCACGAAATCAAGGTGGGTGCGATTCACCCACGGACAAGGGGGCATGCTAAAGCAAATCGCGCCAGACCGCCGTCAACCGTTGTTTGCCGCCAGCTTCAGTGTGGGTTTGTCCTCAATCCCGCTCGCCATGGGCTTGAGTTGCCCGCTGATGGTGGCCCCCTGGTGCATTTCCAGGGCCTTGTAGGACACGTCGCCTTCGATCCGCGCCTTGGGCTGCAACTCAAGCAGGTCGAAAGCCAGCACCGGACCCTTCACGTGACCGTTGATGATCACGTGATCGGCGTGGATCTGGCCGGTCACGGTGGCCACTTCGCTCACCACCAGAATGCTCGGCTTCTCGTCGCTGGCACGGATGTCGCCAACCACTTCGCCGTCGATCCGCAGGCCGTCGTGGAAAAGCACGTGGCCTTCGATCCGGGTGCCCTGGGCAATAAGGCTCTTGATGGGCGGCTGCTTTTTCTTGTTGAACATGGACGACTCCTGAAGACGGGTTACAGGTTGAAGCTTTGCATGGACCTCACCGAACTGCCCTGCAGGATCTTGGCGGTCACATTTTTTACCACGGCCTGGGCCGGCACGTCCACCAGCCCTTCCATGCGCAGATAGCCCTTGATCAGCACCGGTTGCGGCGTGGGCGCCTGTGTGGCGCTCCAGGGCTTGCCCGCGAGCGTGCCGGCAAAGGTGATTTCCAGCGCCCCCTTGAAGTCCGGCGCGTTCTTGCTCGCCTGCATCATGAGCACCTGCCAGCGCAGCTGCGTCTCGGTGACGCGCTCGGCCTGCAGGCCACGAATACTCAGGGCATCGGTTCCGGAGCCAGGAATCAAACGCTCGAAGAAACCGAGGTCGCTGCGCAGCGTCTGGTTGTCGGCCTGGAGCTGCCGGATCTGCATCATGAGCTGCTCTTGCGTAGCGCGTTCGGCAATCAAAAGGCTTTCGGACGTGTTGGACACCGACTGAGATTCGCTCAAGTTGGAACGCAGCACCTGGACTTCACGGCGCAGCTGTTGCAGCTCCTGCGCAGCGTTGCGGTCCAGCCCCGCGATGTCCTTGCCGAACTCGAAAGCCCAGACCGCCAGGGCGCCCGAAAACCCCAGGACGATGGCGCCAAGCAGCCAACGCATCGGCCAAGGCAGCCTGCTGCGCACGGACACCATCGGTGCACTGACCGTGAGTCTTCTACGCAACAGGCGAAAACGCATTCAAACCTTTCAAGTGCAAGCAAAAGAAACCCGGTCCCAGAAAGCAAAAACCGCCCCAAGTTTGACTTGAAGGCGGTTTCTGCTGGGTGCCAGGGCGCTTAGCGCTTGCTGAACTGTTTGCGACGGCGTGCCGAACGCAAACCCACTTTTTTCCGTTCGACTTCGCGGGCGTCGCGCGTGACGAAACCGGCTTGCGACAGTTCCGACTTGAGCGTCGCGTCGTAGTCGATCAGCGCGCGGGTGATGCCGTGACGCACCGCACCGGCCTGGCCGGACTCACCACCGCCATGCACGTTGACCTGGATGTCGAAGGTTTCGGCGTGGTTGGTCAGCAGCAGGGGCTGCTTGGCGATCATGATGGAGGTCTCGCGGCCGAAGTAGGCCTGGATGTCCTTGCCATTGACCGTGATGTGGCCGCTGCCTTTTTTCAGAAACACGCGGGCGACGCTGGATTTGCGACGGCCGGTGCCATTGTTCCATTCACCAATCATCTCAAGGCTCCTTTAGAGTTCCAGCACTTGCGGCTGTTGGGCGGTGTGCGGGTGCTCTGCACCGCCGTACACCTTGAGCTTCTTGATCATGGCGTAGCCGAGCGGACCCTTGGGCAGCATGCCCTTGACGGCCTTCTCGAGTGCGCGGCCAGGGTGCTTGGCCTGCATGTCGCGGAAGTTGGTGCCATAGATACCGCCGGGGAAACCCGAGTGGCGGTAGTACACCTTGTCGAGGGCCTTGTTGCCCGTGACGCGGAGTTTGGCTGCGTTGATGATGACAATGAAGTCACCGGTATCGACGTGAGGCGTATAAATGGCCTTGTGTTTGCCGCGCAAACGGAGAGCAACTTCACTGGCTACTCGTCCGAGGACCTTGTCGGTCGCGTCAATCACAAACCACTCGTGCTTCACGTCAGCGGGTTTGGCGCTGAACGTTTTGGTCATGAGTTTTCTCTTGAAGAGTTGGTTTGGCGGCTCTTTTCCACGGTCGGTCGTTCTCTGACGGAACGCTCTTAGGTGGGGTTTGAATGCTTCGCCGCGGAGCCAGCAAGTCGCTGCGAAGCCCTCGATTGTACGAAATATCGAGCCCGGCTGGCAAATCCCCTGGTCTGGACGGTCGGTTCGAGTGGCCGAGCCGCTACCATCGGGCGATGTTCAGCTACCGCCACGCCTTCCACGCCGGGAACCACGCCGACGTGCTCAAGCACCTCACCCTGATCGCCACCCTGCGCCATCTGATGCAGAAGGAGGCTGGCATCACGCTGATCGACACCCACGCCGGTGCGGGCCTTTACCGGCTGGACGGGGATTACACCGAAACCGGCGGCGAAGCCAAGGACGGGGTGGTCAAGCTCATGGCCGCCCTGCGCCCGGCAGGCCAGGAGCCCGCCGCTGCGGCGTCCGCCATCGACGACTACCTGGATCTGATCACCAGCTACAACCCCTCCGGCGCGCTGCGCGTCTACCCGGGCTCGCCGTTTGTCCTGCACCAGCTCATGCGCGCCGAATCGCGCGACCGGCTCAAGCTGTTCGAGCTGCACCCCACCGACAGCCGCACGCTCT
>VFQP010002104.1_pt1 | contig 23400 bp, 18 predicted proteins | sample 3512351 | NCBI WGS metagenome assembly VFQP01 (sample SAMN10412372, study PRJNA504923) | tailings metagenome | isolation source: Relicate 1 Philex TSF1 revegetated site | place: Philippines: Tuba, Benguet | collected 2017-08-29
CGGCTCCCGCGCGGGGTCGAGGCGTCGCGGCACCTCAAGCTCGGGCGCGGGGGAGTGTCCGACGTCGAGTGGACCGTCCAGCTCCTCCAGCTCCAGCACGCCCACGAGGTCCCCGCGCTGCGGACCACGTCCACGGTGGACGCGCTCGACGCCGCGGTCGACGTCGGGCTCGTCGACCCCGACGACGCCGCGACCCTCGGCGAGGCGTGGCACCTCGCGTCGCGGCTGCGCAGCGCGCTCGTGCTGTGGTCCGGGCGCACGACCGGCACGACGGTGGACGTGCTGCCGCACGACCGCTTCGCGCTCAACGGCCTCGCGCGCGTGCTCGACCTGCCGGGCGTGGACACGGGCGCCGAGCTGGAGGAGCACTACCTCCGCACGGCCCGCCGGGCCCGCACCGTCATGGAGCGCGTCTTCTACGGCGAGGACTGACCCGGGGGCCGCGCGGGGCGGTCAGATCGTGCGCGGGGCGCGCGCGAGGTTGGCCCGCAGCTCGTCGGCGTCCTGCCGCGCCACGTACGCCGGGCGGTCGCGCTCGACGCGCCACGACTCCGCGAGCGGGCTCGTGTCGACGGTGTCGAAGCCGAGCTCGTCGTAGAACCGCTCGACCCACGCGGCGGCCTCGGGGAAGTCGCTCGACGTCGCCAGCGCGCGGCGCCCCGGCGTCCCGGCGGGCGTGCCGTCGGTCGTGATGTGCGCCGACTGGATGTGGTTGAACGCCTTCGCGACCTTGGACGACGGCAGGTGCTCCTGGAGCAGGCCCGACGACGTCGCCTCGCCGCGGTCGAGCGCGTCGACGTGGCCGTCGCGCTCCCAGTAGTAGTTGTTCGTGTCGAGCACGATCTTCCCCGCGAGCGGCTCGACCGGGACGTCGCGGTACGCGTGGAACGGCACCGCCACGACGGCGACGTCCGCGGCCCGTGCCGCCTCGTCCGCCGTCGCCGCGCGCGCCCGCGGCCCGAGCTCCGCCACGAGGTCGTCGAGCGTGCGCGGGTCGCGCGAGTTCGCGATGACCACGTCGTACCCCTGCCCGACGGCGGCCCGCGCCACCTGGGAACCGATGTTGCCTGCGCCGATGATGCCGAGAGTCGTCATGGTCATCGACAACGCACCTGCGGCGTCACTATTCCGCACGGCTCGCCGTCCGGGCCGCTGTGGCATCCTGACGTCCGAGAGGGGGCCCCATGATCGATCCGCTGGTCGCCACGTTCGCGATCCTGGCCCTCGCCGTCGTGGGCTTCATGACGAACCGCCTGCCGCTCGTCGTCGTCGCGCTCTTCGTGCCCGTCGCGCTGTGGGCGACGGGCGTGCTCCCGCTCGACGAGGCGCTGGGCGGCTTCAGCGACCCGATCGTGCTCTTCATCGCGTCGCTCTTCGTGCTCAGCGAGGCGCTGGACTCGACCGGTGTCACGGCGTGGATCGGGCAGTGGCTCGAGCGGCGCGCGTCGCTCGGGCGCGCGGGCCTGCTCACGCTCATGGTGGGCGTCGCGGCGCTGCTCGCGGCGGTCATCAGCATCAACGGCGCCGTCGCGGCGCTGCTCCCCGTCGCGGTGGTCGCGGCGGCGCGCGCCGGGATCGTGCCGTCGCGCATGCTCGTCCCGCTCGCTTTCGCCGCCGGCGCGGGGTCGCTGCTCACCCTCACGGGCACGCCCGTGAACATCATCGTCTCCGAGGCGGCGGCCGAGGCCGGCGGCCGCGAGTTCGGCTACTTCGAGTTCGCGCTCGTCGGCGTCCCGCTCGTCCTCGCCACCGCGGTGCTCGTCGTGACCCTCGGTGACCGGCTGCTGCCCGAGCGCGTCCCCGAGCACCTCGCCGACACCGCGACCGACCCGCGCGAGCGCGTGCGCTCGTGGCGCGAGAGCTACACGCCCGACCTCGACACGGGCCGCCTGTTCACCGGCGGCACCGGGGTCGTGGAGGTGGTCATCGCACCCCGATCGACCCTCGTCGGGCGCACCGTCAGCCCGGGCATGACGACGCGCGACGAAGGGCTCGTCGTGGTCGCCCTCCGGCGGGGCGAGGCGCACGCGTCGGCGTCCGACGCCGAGCGGGCCTCCGGGACGCTGACCCTCCAGCCGGGCGACGCCGTGCTCGTGCGCGGCCCGTGGGACGCGCTCCACCGGTACACGCAGTCGCCCGACGTGCTCGCGGTCGACTCGGCGCGCAGCCTGCAGCGCGGCGTCCCGCTGAGCCGCGGCTGGCGCCGCTGCCTCGCCGTGCTCGTCGTGACCATCGTGCTGCTCGCGACCGGCGTCGTGCCGCCCGTCATCGCCGGTCTGCTCGCCGCGGGTGCCCTGGTGGTCGGCGGGGTGGTCACCGTGCCGCAGGCGTTCCGTGCGATCTCGTGGGACACCGTCGTGCTCATCGCGGCGCTCATCCCGCTGTCCGCGGCGTTCGTCTCGTCCGGGGCGGCGGAGGCGATCGCCGGGCTCGTGCTCCGGCTCACGGGCGACGGGTCGCCGCGCCTCGCGCTGCTCGTGGTGTGCGTGCTCACGCTCGTGCTCGGGCAGTTCATCTCGAACGTCGCGACGGTGCTCGTCATGGCTCCCGTCGCGGTGTCGTTCGCGCAGACGCTCGACGTGAGCGTGCTGCCGTTCATGATGGCGCTCACGGTCGTGGGCGCGGCCGCGTTCCTCACCCCGATCGCCACCCCCGTCAACCTCATGGTCCTGCAGCCCGGCGGGTACCGGTTCGGCGACTACTGGCGCCTCGGCCTGCCGCTCGCCCTCGTCTTCCTCGCGGCAGCGGTCCTCTACGTGCCGCTCGTCTGGCCGTTCTGAGCCGCGAGCCCGTGACCGTCCTGCGGTCACCGTGGCACGACGTCGCAGGTCGTGGCACGGTATACCGCGTCGCGCGGGCACCGGGCCCGTGCCGACGTACCTGACACGGGGGAGTCGTCCATGGCGGAGACCACGAACGGCACGTCCTACGACGCGGTCGTCATCGGGGCGGGCTACTCGGGCCTGGCGATGCTGCACCATCTACGCGAGATCGGTCTGTCCGTGCTCGTCGTCGACGCCGCCGACGGGATCGGCGGCACCTGGTGGGCCAACCGCTACCCGGGCGTGCGCACCGACTCCGAGTACCTCGCGTACGCGTACTCGTTCTCGCGCGAGGTGCGCGACGAGTGGGACTGGTCCGAGCGCTACCCGCGCGGCGAGGAGATCCGCGCCTACCTCGAGTTCGTCGCCGACCGGCTCGACCTGCGCCGGGACATCCGGCTCGGCGTCGCCGTCGAGCGGGCCGAGCACTCCGACGCGACGAACCTCTGGACCCTCACCCTCGCGGACGGCTCCCGGCTGCGTGCGACGTACGTCGTCTCCGCGACCGGCCTGCTCTCCCGACCCCTGTACCCGGACCTCCCCGGGCTCGACACGTTCGCGGGGCCGGTCCACCACTCGGCCCGCTGGCCGCACGACGGCGTCGACCCGGCGGGCAAGCGCGTGGGCCTGCTCGGGGTCGGTGCCTCGGGGATCCAGATGCTGCCCGAGCTCGCGGCCGTGGCGGAGCACGTCACCGTCTTCCAGCGCACCCCCAACTACGTGCTGGAGACGACGAGCCCCGCCGTGACGGCCGACGAGCTCGCCGCCCTTCGCGCCCGCTACGACGAGGTCTTCGAGCGCGCCGCGCGCCACCCCTTCGGTGTCCCCATGGAGATCCCCACGCGGTCCGCGCTCGAGGTCGACGCCGAGGAGCGCCGCCGCGTCTTCGAGTCCCGCTGGGAGGCGGGCGGCTTCCGGTTCGCCAACGAGTGCTTCACGGACCTCGTGTCCAGCCCCGAGGCGAGCGAGCTCGCGTCCGAGTTCCTGCGCGGCAAGATCCGCGAGGTCGTCGAGGACCCACGGACGGCCCACCTGCTCACCCCGACGACGTACCGCTTCATGGGCAAGCGACCCCCGACGGGCCACGGCTACTACGCGGCGTACAACCGCGAGAACGTCGAGCTCGTCGACGTGCTGAGCACGCCGATCACGCGCGTGACGCCGCGCGGGGTCGTCGTGGGGGAGGTCGAGCACGCGCTCGACGTGCTCGTGCTCGCCACCGGCTTCGACGCCATGACCGGGGCGCTCACGGCGTTCGACGTCGTCGGGCGGGACGGTGTCACCCTGCGCGAGCGCTGGGAGCGCGACGGTCTGCGCACCTACCTCGGCATCTCCGTCCACGGCTTCCCGAACTTCTTCATGTCGCTCGGGCCGCAGACGCCGCTGTCCAACCTCACGGTGCCCGTCCAGCGCGGCGCGCAGTGGCTCCAGCGCGCGCTCGCGTACGCGCGCGAGCACGGCGTCGACCAGCTCGAGGCCACGCCCGAGGCGGAGGAGTGGTGGCGCGCCGAGACGGACCGCGCGGCCCGCGCGACCGTCATGTACGAGGAGGGCAGGAAGGCGGGCGCCTGGTTCGTCGGCGGCAACGTGCCGGGCAAGCGCGAGGAGATCGCGGTGTACCTCGGTGGCGGGCACGTCTACCAGGACGAGTGCGCCCGCGCCGCGGCCGAGCACTACGCCGGGTTCCGCCCCGGCGCGGGGCTGCCGTCGTCGCACGTCGTGCGGTCCGTGCCTGACCCGGAGGCTGTGCCCGACGCCGGTTCGGCGTCCGGGACCGAGGAGGCGCCGGTGGCCGCCGGGGTCGGCGGCTGACCGGCGGGGTCGGCGGCTGACCGGCGGGTGCGGTGCGCCCCCTGCGTGCACCGCACCCGCCGCTCACGCCGCCGGACGTGCTGCGGCCGACCGGCCGCCCACGCCGCGGTCCGGACCGCTCAGCAGGTCAGGCCCGAGCCCGGGGCCACGCCCAGCACCTCGGTGATCCGCACGTAGCGGTCCACGCGCGACTGCACCGACGCCGGGTTACCGCCGCCGCACTCGAGCGCCCCGTTGAGCGAGTTGATCGTCTGGCCGAAGCCCGCGCCGGACACCATCGCCTGGTGCGACGTCATCACGCCGGGCCCGTTCTGGGTGTTCCAGTACCAGAGCGCGGTCTGCCAGGCGACGGACGGGTCCTCCTCGACGAGCCACGGGTCGTTGAGCAGGTCGATGCCCAGGGCGTCGCCGGCAGCCTTGTAGTTGAAGTTCCAGCTGAACATGATCGGCCCGCGCCCGTAGTGGGCCGTCTGGCCCGCCGGGCAGCCGAACGGCTGCTCGTCGTCACACTTGATCCAGTAGTTCGCCTCGTTGATCTCCTTCACGTACCGGAGCCCGACCGACTCGAAGTCCGCGTGCGTGAGGAACGCCGCGGCCTCGCGCGTCCGGGTCTCCGGCGTCCCGGTGCTGGCGAACGCCGGGTACGCGCCCAGCGCGTCGACGAACCCGTCGTACGTGTAGAACGGGTGCCGCTTCGGGAAGATCGCGTCGAACTCCGCGCGGCTCACCACGAAGTCGTCCCCGCCGCCCGTGCACGGGCCCGCGTCCACCCAGACGCTCGTCGACCCCGGCGTCTCGCGCTGGGTCCACCACCGCGCCGTCCAGTTCCGCCCGTGGTGCGACGCCGTCTTCCCGCGCGAGTACGCGGTCGTCGGCGACCACGTCGCGGCGCACGCCGTGGTGCTCGCGGGCTGGTCGGCGCTCGCGGGGGACAGGCCCGTCCCCGCGCCCGCCGGGGCGGTGACGCACACGGCCAGGACCGCCGAGGTGAGGACGGAGACGACGGTGGTGAGGGCGCGCCGGAAGCGAGTGCTCATGAATCCCCCTGCTGTTGCGGGCGGCCTCGTTACCGCCGCTCGCAAACCTAGCGCGAGGGTGCGACGGCGACAAGGGCATGCTCGTCGCACCACGCGGAACGGCGCCCGGCCTGCACCGGAGAGGTGCAGGACGGGCGCCGTTCGCTGTCATCCTGGGCAGGGCCGCGAGGCCCTCCGATCAGATGTCGTAGTAGAGCTCGAACTCGTGCGGGTGCGGGCGCAGGCGGATCGGGTCGATCTCGTGGGTGCGCTTGTAGTCGATCCACGTCTGGATGAGGTCCGGCGTGAACACGTCGCCCTGCGTGAGGAACTCGTGGTCGGCCTCGAGGTTGTCCAGCGCCTCGGAGAGCGAGCCGGGGACCTGCTGGATCTGCGCGTGCTCCTCGGGCGGCAGCTCGTACAGGTCCTTGTCGATCGGCTCCGGCGGCTCGATGCGGTTCTTGATGCCGTCGATGCCGGCGAGGAGCTGCGCGGCGAACGCGAGGTACGGGTTGGCCGACGGGTCCGGCACGCGGAACTCGACGCGCTTCGCGGCGGCGGACGAGCCGGTCACCGGGATCCGGATGCACGCGGAGCGGTTGCGGGCCGAGTAGACCAGGTTGACCGGGGCCTCGTAGCCGGGGACCAGGCGGTGGTAGGAGTTCACCGACGGGTTGGTGAACGCGAGCAGCGACGGCGCGTGCTTGAGCAGGCCGCCGATGTACCAGCGCGCGAGGTCGGAGAGACCGCCGTAGCCCTTCTCGTCGAAGAACAGCGGCTTGCCGTCCTTCCACAGGGACTGGTGCGAGTGCATGCCCGAGCCGTTGTCGCCGAAGATCGGCTTCGGCATGAACGTGACGGACTTGCCGGCCTCGAACGCCTCGTTGCGGATGACGTACTTGAACTTCATCAGGTCGTCGGCCGCGTGCAGCAGCGTGTTGAAGCGGTAGTTGATCTCCTGCTGGCCGGCGGTGCCCACCTCGTGGTGCGCGCGCTCGACCTCGAGGCCGACCTTCTCCAGCGTCGCGCACATCTCGTCGCGCAGGTCCGCGAAGCGGTCGGACGGGGAGACGGGGAAGTAGCCGCCCTTGTAGCGCGTCTTGTACGCGAGGTTGCCGCCCTCCTCCTCGCGGCCCGTGTTCCACGCGGCCTCGATGGAGTCGAGGTAGTAGAAGCTCGAGTGCTGGTTCGTCGCGAAGCGCGCCTCGTCGAAGAGGTAGAACTCGGCCTCGGGCGCGAAGAACGCCGTGTCGGCGATACCGGTGGAGCGCAGGTACGCCTCGGCCTTGGCCGCGATGTTGCGGGGGTCGCGCGAGTACGGCTCGCCCGTGAACGGGTCGACGATGGAGAAGTTCACGACGAGCGTCTTGCGCTTGCGGTACGGGTCCACGAACGCGGTCTTGACGTCCGGCACGAGCTTCATGTCCGACTCGTGGATCGCCTGGAAGCCGCGGATCGACGACCCGTCGAACATCAGGCCGTCCTCGAACGCCGACTCGTCGAACTGCGAGACGGGGATGTTGAAGTGCTGCATGATGCCGGGCAGGTCGCAGAACCGGACGTCGACGAACTCGACGCCTTCGTTCCGCGTGAAGGCGATTGCCTCCTCCGCGTTGTTGAACATCCGTTGCTCCTTGATCGGGTGATGCCGTCGGGCTGCGCGGCGGACGAGCCGCTGACGTGGCGCCCACGAACCTAGGCCGGGGCGGTTTCCCTGCGGTGTACCCCTTGTTTCGGTCGTGTTACGTCGCGCGTCCCCGTGTGACGATCGTGCGACACGAGGGCGCGCGGCAGCCGACGTGGGGTCGGTGTGCCGTTCGGCACGATACCGCCGTCCGGCCGCCGGCGGGCGGTCCCGTCCACCGCGTGGCACGTACGCTGGTCCCGTGGTTTCACGCGAGGACATGGGTTCGTGGCTCGAGGGCGCCCCGGGCGGCCAGAACAGCGGTCGCGGTGCGCGGCTCGGACTCCCGCCGGACGGCCCCGGCTCCCTCGCGACGCTCGGTCGGCGCGTCGTCGCGCTGGTCATCGACTGGGTCCTCGCGACCCTGGTCGCGTTCCTCTTCTTCCGGCCCGCCGCCCCGGGGTTCTTCGAGGGCATCTCGGCGCTGCCGGTCTGGTCGCAGCCGCTGGTCTTCGCGATCGAGAACGTGCTGCTCGTGAGCACGCTCGGGTTCACCGTCGGCCACCGCGTCATGGGGATCCGGGTCCGGCGTCTCGCCGAGCCGGCCCGCATGGTCGGTCTCGGCCGCGGCGTGCTGCGCACGGTCCTGCTGTGCCTCGTCATCCCGGCGGTCGTGTGGGACGCCGATGGTCGCGGCCTGCACGACCGCGCCGCGGGCACGGTCCTCGTCCGCTCCTGACCCAAGGCGGCCGGGGCGGCCCGGATACCCACCCCCACGCACGACGACGCCCGGCCGGCAGAGGGAAGATCCTCGCCGACCGGGCGTCGGTCGTGGTGCAGGGGGTGCGTCAGCGTCCCTTGAGGCCCTTGCGGTCCGGGCGGGCCCGGGTCGGGTCGATCCCCTTGGGGATCGGCAGGCGCGAGACGCCGAGCGCGCGCAGGCGCTTGGAGACCTCCGCCGTCTCGGGCTTCGTGAGGGTCGGCTTGAGCTTCTGGACCGCGCGGGGGAGCTTGGGCAGCGCCACCTGGTCCTCGCCGTCGCCGACCTGGATCGTGGTGACCGGCACGTTCGGCAGCACGCGCGCGACGCGCTTGCGCTCGGCGTCGAGCAGACGCTTGGCGCGGTGGGGCGGGCCCTCGCTCACGAGCACGACGCCCGCGCGCCCGACGCCGCGGAACACGAGGTCCTGCGTGCGGGGGTCGATCGCGACGGGCTCCTCGTCGAACGTCCACCCGCGGCGGATCGTGCCGAGCGCGGCGCGCGCGGCGCCAGGCTGACCCTCGATCTGCTGGTAGGCGGCGCGCTCGGCGCGACGCGTGAGGACGAACATCGCGCCCAGCGCCGCGAACGGGATGCCGACGATGAGCGTGTAGACCCACTGGCCCCACCACAGGCCGATGCCCAGCGCGACGGCGAGGATGCCGACGAACACGCCGAGCATGACCCACGTGACCGCCGGGTCCTGCTTGCGGGTCATCTGGTAGGCGGCCCACACCTGGTGGTACCAGCGCTGCTTCTTGGGCTTCTTCTGCTTCGCGACCTGCTCGCCGGCGGCGGGCGCGCCGGTGCTGTCCGAGTTCTTGCGGGCCATGCCGGTCAGTCTAGTGGGGCGAGCGGGCCAGCAGGCTCGCGGCCTCCTGGCGGGACGTCGTCGGCTCGGCGAGGTGCGCGAGCGCGGCGGGGATCTCCATGCCGCGGCGCGTCATGGCCTGGCCCCAGAGCCGCCCGGCGCGGTACGACGACCGCACGAGCGGGCCGGACATGACGCCGAGGAAGCCGATCTCCTCCGCGGCGTCCGACAGCTCGACGAACTCCTCCGGCTTGACCCAGCGGTCCACGGGGTGGTGCCGCAGCGACGGGCGCAGGTACTGCGTGATCGTCACGAGGTCGCAGCCGGCGTCGTGCAGGTCCTGCAGCGCCTCCTTCGCCTCGTCGATCGTCTCGCCCATGCCGAGGATGATGTTCGACTTGGTGACGAGCCCCGCCTCGCGCGCCCGCGTGAGCACGGACAGCGAGCGCTCGTACCGGAAGCCGGGACGGATCTGCTTGAAGATGCGCGGGACCGTCTCGAGGTTGTGGGCGAGCACCTCCGGTCGCGAGTCGTTCACCTCGTCGAGCAGCTCGGGGATCGCGTTGAAGTCCGGGATGAGCAGCTCGACGCCCGTGCCGGGGTTGAGCGCGTGGATCTGGCGGACGGTCTCCGCGTAGAGCCAGGCACCGCCGTCGGGCAGGTCGTCGCGCGCGACGCCCGTGATGGTCGAGTAGCGCAGGCCCATCGCCTGGACGGACTCCGCGACGCGGCGCGGCTCGTCCGCGTCGAAGTCGGCCGGCTTGCCCGTGTCGATCTGGCAGAAGTCGCACCGGCGCGTGCACTGGTCACCGCCGATGAGGAAGGTCGCCTCGCGGTCCTCCCAGCACTCGAAGATGTTGGGACAGCCCGCCTCCTCGCAGACCGTGTGCAGACCCTCGCGCTTCACGAGCCCCTTGAGCTCGGAGTACTCCGGGCCCATGGTCGCGCGGGTCTTGATCCACTCGGGCTTCTTCTCGATCGGCGTCGCGGCGTTGCGGGCCTCGACCCGCAGCATGCGCCGTCCTTCAGGTGCGATCGTCACGGGTGTCTCCCGGTCGTCGTGGCGAGTGAGCGCCGACGTCGCGCCGAGCAAACGGGCGGGCGGCGCACCGTTCGGGTGCGCGCCCTGGTACGGCGCCGGACTCCGGTCAGACTACGCGCTCACGCTCGTCGTCTCCCGCGCGTCGCTCACCCTGTGGACGTGACGTCAGCGACACCCCGGTCACGACGAGCAGGGCCGCCGCGACGACCGGCAGCGCGAACGCGCTCGTCGTCGAGACGGTGTCGGCGAGCGCACCGCCCCCGGACGCACCGATCGCGACGCCGACGACGTTCGCGCTGGCCACGAGCGTCATGGCCGACGCCGTCCGCCCGGCCGGCGCGCGCTCGCCCGCGACGGTGAACACGGTGACCATGACGGGCCCGACGAACAGGCCGGTCGCCGCCACGGCGACGACGACGGCGGTCAGCGAGCCGCCCGCGGCCGCCAGCACCAGACCGGCGGTGCCGACCAGGAGCCCGGCCGCGAACGTGATCCAGCGGCTGCGCAGCCCCCAGCGGCGGGGGAGGGCGACCACGGAGAGCGCGGTGATCGCGGAGCCGACGCCCATGACGGCGTACACGAGCCCCGCGCTGCCGGGCACGCCCGCGTCGCGCGTGAGGGCGGTGAGCGCGGCCTGGGTCCCGCCGAACAGCAGCCCCATGGCGAGCATCCCGACGAGGACGACCGCCTCGCGACGCACGAGCGCGGCCGTCCCGCCGTCCGCCGCACCGGCCGTCGCGGCGTGCGGGCCGTGGCCGTGCGGCGTGGTCGCGCGCGCCGTGGGGTGGAGCGCGAACGCGGCGCCGAACACGGCGATGCCACCGGCCGCGGCGAGCACCGCGACCTGGGGCGAGCCCGCGGACGCGAGGACGCCCACGAGGGCGGGCCCCAGGACGAAGCTCACCTCGTCGGCCGTGCTCTCGTAGCTCATCGCGGCCTCGACGGTGCGCGGCTCGTCGGGCGCGAGACGCAGCCAGCGCACGCGGGCCAGCGGACCGACCTGGGGAGCGCTCGCGCCGGTCGCCGCCGCGGCGAGCAGCACCGCGGCCGTGGCGCCGGGCGCGGACGCCGAGAGGACGAGCGCCAGCACGGCGACCGTCGCGACCGGCACGCACACGAGCAGGACCCGGCGCTGGCCGACGCGGTCGGCGAGCGCGCCCTGGGTCGGGCCGCCGAGCGCCGTCCCGAGCGCCGTCGCCGCGGAGGCGAGGCCGCCGAGCGCGACCGACGACGTCGTCGACGACACGAGCAAGAGTGTCCCGATCGTCAGCATGGAGAACGGCAGGCGCGCGAGGAACGCGACGGGGAGGAACGCGCGGCCCGCGAGCTGGGGGAGCCGGGCGTAGCCCGTGCGGACGGGAGCGCCGCCGGGCGGGGGAGGTGCGGGGGTGCGGGGGCGCGACGTCGCGCGCGCGGGGGTGGTGGTCATGCGGTCCAGGTCCTCGGGGTCGTCCAGCCGCGCGCCGACCCACCCGTACTCCGGCGCGCGAGGATTCCCTGGAGCCTCCAGCCTATCCCGCGAGCGCGGCCGGCGGGGCGTCCGGAGCGTCGGCCGCGAGCAGCGGGCCGAGCGCCGTCCCGAGCGCGTCGACGAGGAGCGGCGAGACCTCGGCGAGCGTGACCTCGCGGCCGAGCTCGGCCGTGAGCGACGTCACGTCGGCGTCCTCGATGCCGCACGGGACGATCCGCTCGAACCTCGACAGGTCGGGCACGCAGTTCAGCGCGAGGCCGTGCATCGTCACGCCGCGCGCGACCCGCACTCCGATCGCGCAGACCTTGCGCTCGCGGCGCGTCTCGTCGGCCGCGACCCAGACCCCGCTGCGGCCCTCGACGCGCATCGTCGCGAGCCCGAGGCGGCTGCAGACCGCCATGACGGCCTCCTCGAGCGCCCGGACGTACGCGACGACGTCCACGGGCTCGGCGAGCCGGACGATCGGGTAGACGACCTGCTGGCCGGGGCCGTGCCAGGTGATCTTCCCGCCGCGGTCGACGTCCACGACGGGGGTGCCGTCGTCGGGCCGGTCGGAGCGGTTCGTGCGCCGCCCGGCCGTGTAGACGTCGGGGTGCTCGACGAGGATGAGGGTGTCCGGCCGGGTGCCCGCGACGACGTCGTCGTGCACCGCGCGCTGGAGGTCCCAGGCCTCGTGGTAGTCCGTGATCCCCGGCAGCGCGAGCAGGTCCATCGGGTCAGGCTAACGCTCGTCGCCCGGTGTGCGGGGGAGGGTCTCGAGGAGGGTGAGGAGCGCCGCGCGCAGGGCGGCGATCTGCTCGTCGTCGAGGCCGCGGGTCGCGAGGTCCTCCGCGGGGCGGCGGCGCGCCGCCGCGAGCCCGGCCGCGCGCCCGGCGTCGGTGATGGCCACGGCCCGACGGCGGCGGTCGGCCGGGTCGTCGGTGCGGGTCACGTAACCGGCCCGTTCCAGCCGCGCGACGATCCGGCTCATCGTCTGCTCGGTGACGCCCGACTCGTCCGCGAGGACGCGCTGGGACCGCGGTCCGGACAGCAGGTGCATGAGCACGGGGAAGCCGGCGTGGTTGAGGTCCCACTGCCCGAGGTGGGCGTTCCACTCCCGCTCGATCCGGCGCGCGACGGCGAAGAGCAGCCGGCCGGTGGCCCACTCCTGGGGGTCGCTGGGGGCGGGGTCGCCGACGTCCGGGTCGACGTGCGGCCCGGTGCGGTCCCTCGGTGCAAGCTCCAACGTGCTTTCCTCCCTCCACCATGGCACCATTACTCAGCATGCTGAGCAATCGGACGGGCGGGTTCCTCCGCGGACTGATCATTGTCGCAGTCATCGGTCTCTGGATGGCCATCGGCGCACTGGGTGGTCAGGCGCAGGGTCGTCTGAGCAGCGTGCAGACCAACGACGCCGCGGCGTTCCTGCCCGCGAGCGCGGAGTCGACGCGCGCCGCCGAGGTCGCGCGGGAGTTCACCGACTCCGAGACGCTGCCCGCGCTCGTCGTCGCGACGACCGGTGAGGGGAGCGCGCTCACTCCCGACGACCTCGCGGCGCTCGACGCCTACGCGCAGGCCGTCCCCGCCGCGCCGCTCGAGGGGACCTCGGGCGACGAGCCCGCGACCGTGGGCGACGTCTCGATCGCCGACCCGGTCCTCGTGCCGTCCGAGGACGGGGAGGCCGCGCTCGTCGTCGTCTCGCTCGACGCGTCCGTCGCGTCGGACCGCGTCGGGGCGGACGAGAGCAGCGTGAGCGAGCTCGCCGTCGGCGCGCTGCGCGACCTCGCCGCCGCGGACGCGGCCGACGGCGGCCTCGCCGGCACGTCGCTCGACGTGTGGGTCACCGGCCCCGCCGGGTTCGTCGCCGACCTCGTCACGGCCTTCGGCGGGATCGACACCGTGCTGCTGCTCGTCGCGCTCGGTGCGGTGCTCGTCATCCTCGCGGTCGTCTACCGCTCGCCGATCCTGCCGTTCATCGTCATCCTCACGGCCGTGCTCGCCCTGACGCTCGCAGGTCTCGTCGTCTACGAGCTCGCGGCGGCGGACGTCCTGACGCTCAACGGGCAGTCCCAGGGCATCCTCTCGATCCTCGTCGTCGGGGCCGCGGTCGACTACTCGTTGCTCGTGGTGGCCCGCTACCGCGAGGAGCTGCGCCTCGTCCGGTCGACGGCGACGGCGCTGCGCCGTGCCGTGCGGGCCTCGGTCGAGCCGATCGCGGCGAGCGCCGGCACCGTCATCGCGGGTCTGCTCTGCCTGCTCCTGTCCGACCTGTCGTCCAACCGCAGCCTCGGCCCCGTCGCGGCGATCGGCATCGCCGCGGCGTTCGTCGCCGCGCTCACGCTCCTGCCGGCGCTCCTGCTCGTCGCGGGGCAGCGGTCCCGCGCGCTGTTCTGGCCGCGCATGCCGCGGTACGACGCCGACCACGCGGCCCACGAGGCCGCCGTCGCCCAGGCGTCGCCCGAGAACGAGAACAGCGTGAGCATCGAGGGGCACGGCGTGTGGTCGCGCGTCGCGAGCTTCGTCGGCCGCCACGACCGGCGCGTGTGGATCGTCACGGCGCTCGTCCTGGCCGCGTGCGCCGCGTTCGTGCCGACGCTCGACGCCGAGGGGACCGGCGACTCGGAGGTGTTCCTGGCGGACGTCGACTCCGTCGCGGGCGAGGAGGCGCTCACCGCGCACTTCGAGGGCGTGTCCGCGCAGCCGGCGACCGTCATCGCCCCCGAGGCGGACCTCGACGCCGTCGTCACGGCGGCCGAGAGCACGGACGGCGTCGCCGCGGCGACGCCCGTCACCGACCAGCCCGCCGTCGCCCCCGGGGCCCCCGCGCAGGGCGACCCGCTCGTCGTCGACGGGCAGGTGCGCGTCGACGTCACGACCGAGGCGCCGTCCGACAGCCAGGAGGCCGTGGAGACGGTCTCGGCGCTGCGCGACGCTGTGCACGAGGTCTCGCCCGAGGCCGTCGTCGGCGGTGCCGCGGCCGAGCGCCTGGACACCCAGCTCGCGGGGCAGCGCGACCTGCGGGTCATCGTGCCCGTCGTGCTGGTCGTGATCCTGCTGATCCTCATCCTGCTGCTGCGGTCCGTGCTCGCGCCCGTGCTGCTCATGCTCGCGAACGTGCTGTCGTTCGGGGCCGCGCTCGGCGTCGCCGCGATCGTCTTCAACCACGTGCTCGACTTCCCCGGCGCGGACCCGGCCGTCCCGCTCTACGCGTTCTGCTTCCTCGTCGCGCTGGGCGTGGACTACTCGATCTTCCTCATGACGCGGGTGCGCGAGGAGAGCCTGCGCGTCGGGACGCGGCGCGGCGTGCTGCGCGGGCTCGCGGTCACGGGGTCGGTCATCACGTCCGCGGGCGTGGTGCTCGCGGCCACGTTCGCCGCGCTCGGGATCATCCCGCTGCTCTTCCTCGCCCAGCTCGCGTTCATCGTCGCGTTCGGCGTCCTCGTCGACACCCTCGTGGTGCGGTCGCTCCTCGTGCCCGCCCTCGTGCACGACGTCGGGCGTCGCGCCTGGTGGCCGAGCGCCCTCGGGCGTCTGGACCGCGGTCCGGGGGAGCCTGCTCAGCCCGCCGGGAGCGGCTCGGCGGGGCAGTCCGACAGCACGCGCGCCATCGCCTCCGACTCCGACGGCGTGACCGAGAGCTCGTAGGCCGCCTTCACGGCGATCTGCCGGGCGACGTACGGGCACCGGAACGCGTGGTTCGGGGGCAGCCACGCCGACGCGTCGCGCGCGCCCTTCGACTGGTTCGCCGGGCCGTCGGACGCGAGCAGGTTGAGGGGGTCGTTCGCGAACTGCCGACGCGTCTCGTCGTCCCAGGCGCGAGCGCCCTTGCGCCACGCGTCGAGCAGCGGCACGACGTGGTCGATCTGGACCGCCGCGCTCGTCGCGTTGCCGCGGCGGAAGTCGATCGTCTCGCCCGTGTACGGGTCGTCGAAGGTCCCGGTGCGGACCTCGCAGACGTCGCCGCGCGTCGAGAAGGTCAGGTCCGTGAGGTCGCGCGCGAGGATGTCGTTGCGGGTGTCGCACCCGTTGCCGTCGACGTCGGCCCACGCCGCGCCGAACAGCGCGCGCTCGTAGCCGGTGTCCGGACCGGGGCCCTTGACCTCGAGGCCGGCGAGGGCCTCGAGCGCGCTCCCGGCGACCGGCTCCGGGTCGGTGTCCGCCGCGACGGACCGCTGGTTGATGACGTTCGCGACGACGATCGCGATCGCCAGGGCGATGAGGACGTAGCGCAGGACGCTCCGACGAGGGACCTGGCGGCTCGTGGTGCTCAAGGGTCGACCTTCCCGAAACCGAATCTCGGCCCGACCCCCGCGAGACGGTACGCAGCGCTCCATATCGGACCAACGCGCACATTCTGCCAGGTCGCCCGAGGTGCTCCGACCCGCGCCCGGAACGCCTCGGGCACCCGTCCGCGACGCGGCTAGATTGGTCCGCATGGACACCGCCGCACGCACGCTCAGGGTCGGGATCGTCGGGTACGGAGGGGCCGGCCGCGGCATCCACGCACGTCTCGTGCGCGAGGCCGGGCACACCGTCGCGGCCGTCGTCGTGCGCTCGCCGGTGCGACGCGCCGCCGCCACTGAGGACTGGCCCGGCGTGCACCTGCACGACGACGTCGAGGCCCTCCTCGCCGACCGCGCGGCCTACGACGTCGTCGTCGTGGCCAGCCCGTCCGCGCTCCACGCGGACCACGCGGCGGCGCTCGTGCGCGCGGGCGTCCCCGTCGTGGTGGACAAGCCGCTCGCCCTGGGCGCCACGGCGTCGCGCGCCGTCGTCGACGCCGCGGAGGAGGCGGGGACCCCGCTCACCGTCTTCCAGAACCGCCGGTGGGACCCGGAGCAGCTGACGCTGCGGTCCGTGCTCGGCCGCGGCGACCTCGGCCGGGTCCACACGTTCGAGCGCCGCTGGGAGCGCTGGCGTCCCGTGCCGCAGCAGCGCTGGAAGGAGAACGACCTCGTCGGAGGCGGCCTGCTCCTCGACCTCGGCCCGCACCTCGTCGACTCCGCCACCCAGCTCTTCGGCCCCGTCACCGGGGTGTGGGCCGAGCTCCGCTCGCACACGACCCCCACCGAGGACGACGTGTTCCTCGTGCTCCACCACGCCCCGGACGCCGACGGGAACGCCGTCGTGAGCCGCCTGTGGGCGGGGTCCGTCGTCGGCGCGCCCGGCCCGCGCACGCGCGTGCTCGGCACGGGCGGGGCGTACGTCGTCACGACGTTCGAGAACGACGCGTCGCCCTTCGAGGTGTTCGACGACGCCGCGCCCGCGGGCACCCTCGGCTGGGTCACGCGCGGTCGCGAGCGCGAGCCCGTGCCGCAGGCCCCCGGCGGGCACGCGGACTTCTACCGCGCGGTCGCCGCATGGCTGCTCGACGACGGCCCCGTGCCGGTCGACCCGCGCGACGCCGTCCGCACGGCCGAGGTGCTCGACGCCGCGCGCCGCAGCGCGCGGGAGGGTCGCCTGCTCGACGTGTGACGGGGTGCCCGGCCCGGACCCGGCCGGGGGCAGACTCGTCCTGTGGACGACGGCTCGCGCAGGCGTGTCGTGCGGTGGGATGGGGGCATGCCGTCGTCGTCCCGCCGCCCGCGCCCGCCCGGGCCGTCCGTCGCCGACCTCGGGCCGGCGCTCGCGGCGGCGGGGTGGTCGCTGCACCGGGAGCCGGGCGCGGTCGGCGGGGTGGTCGCCCGCGACGCCGCCGGGACGGTGTGCGAGGTCGCGCTGCTCGCGGCGCCCGCGGACCCGGGGGCGCGGGCCGCGCTCGTCGAGCACCTGCGCGGGCTCGGCGGGGAGCACGACCACCTCGCGGCGGTGCGCGGCGTCGTGGCGGGGGACGGCTCGTCGCTCGCCGTCCTCGTCGACCACGTCGGCGGCCTGCGCCTCGACGAGCTCGCCGCCGCGCGCGAGCCGCTCCGCGCGGGGGAGGCGGTGACGGTCCTCGTCCCGGTCGCCCAGGCGCTGACGGCGCTCCACCGCGAGGGCCGCAGCCACGGCGCCCTGGACGCTACGTCGGTCGTCGTCGCCCCGGACGGTCGGACGGTGCTGCGCCCGCCGCTGGCGCCCACGACGGCGTCGAGCGCCGACGACGTCCGCGACCTCGCCCGCACGGTCCTCGGTCTCGTCCCTCCGCCCGCGTCGAGCCACCCCGCGCACGCGGCGCCGCCCGACCCCGACGAGGCGCGGGCCCTCGCCGCGCTGCACGCGGAGCTCGCCGTCGCGCTCCGCGACGACCCGGCCGCCCGTCCCGCCGTCGGGACGTTCGCCGCGCGCTGCTACGACGCGGTCGAGCCGCAGCCGATCGTCATGCCGGACCCCGCGCGGCTCGTCGCCGGCGCCCTGGCGGGTCGGCGAGCTACCCGCACGGCGGTGCCGGGGCGGCGAGCGGCCCGCGACGACGTGGCCGCGGCGCCCGGCCGTCGTGGGGTGCGCGCGATCCCGGAGCGCCCGCGGCGCGGGGCGCCGCTGTCCGGCCTCGGGCGCGGGGCGAGGGCCGGTGCGCACGCCCGCCGGCCGGACCGGCGGCGACTCCCGTGGTCCGGCCGCACGACGACGGCCCTCCTCGGCGGCGCGGTGCTCGTCGTGGCGGTGGTCGTCGCGCTCGCGGTCGGCACGCCGTGGTCCTCGCCCGTGCGCGACGACGGTCCCGCGACCACCCGCACGGCGTCGGCCGCGGATCCGGCGACCGACCCCACGCTCGACCGGGCCGACCCGCTCGGTGCGGCGCGCACCCTCACGGCGCGGCGGCTGGAGCTGCTCGCGGACGGTGCGGGGGAGCTGTCCGCGGTGGTGGTCGCCGATTCGGCCGCGGAGGCCCGCGACGCCGAGCTGCTCGCCGCGCTCGACGGCGTCGACGTGGTCGGGGCACGGGCCGAGGTCTTCGACGCCCGGCACGTCGAGCCCCGGCGGCCGGATGCCGACGAGGGGCACGGGGACGAGGTCGCGACGGTGGCCGTGGACTACACGGTGTCGGCCCACCACCAGCGCACGGCCGCGGGCGAGGTGGCGGTGCCCGCCACGCCGCGGACCACGGCCGTCCTGGTGCTGCGGTGGACCGACGCGGGGTGGCGCGTCGCCGAGGCGCGATGACCTCGCCCGTGCCGCAGGGCGAGCCGTCGTCAAGCGCGCCGGGTGCCGTCCGCGGGGAGGCCCGGCTGTGAGGACCGCCGGTCAGCGGCTCTCGACGACCTCGCGCGCGGCGTCCTCCAGGACGGGGTCGGACCACGTGAACCCGCTCGCCTCGAGCACGGTGGGCAGGGCGCGCTGGGAGCCGAGGATGTCGGACGCGAGCTCGCCGAGCGCGACGTGCAGGGCGAACGACGGCACCGCGAGCACGGCAGGACGGTGCAGCGCCCGCGCGAGCGCCCGGGTGATCTCGGCGTTGGTCGCCGGGTGCGGGGCGGACAGGTTGACGGGGCCGTGCACGGGCGCGGTGAGGAGGTGCTGCAGCGCGGCGACCTCGTCGCGCAGCGTGATCCAGCTCCAGTACTGCGTCCCGGGGCCGAGGCGCCCGCCCACGCCGAGCCGCAGGAGGGGCAGCAGCCGGCCGAGCGCGCCGCCGTCGGGGGAGAGGACGATGCCGGTGCGGGCGTGCACGACGCGGACCCCTGCCTGCTCGGCGGGAGCGGTCGCGGCCTCCCACTCGCGGACCAGCCGCGCGAGGAAGCCGTCTCCCGACGCGGACGTCTCCGTGAGCACCTGGGAGCCCCGGTCGCCGTAGTACCCGATGGCGGAGCCCTGGAGCCAGACCGGTGGCGGCGAGTCGAGGCCGGCGATCGTGCGGGCGAGCAGCCCGGTGGTGCGCGTGCGGGACGTGACGAGCGTCCGCTTGTACGCCGTCGTCCAGCGGTGGTCGCCGATGCCCGCTCCGGCGAGGTTGACGACGGCGTCCGCCCCCGCGAGCACGCCCGGGTCCAGCCGGCCGGAGTCGGGGTCCCACTCGTGCTCGTCCGAGGTCTGCGGTGCGCGGCGCACGAGGCGGCGCACGTGATGACCGTCCGCGCGCAGACGTTCGAGCAGCTCGGTGCCGATGAGCCCGTGCGAGCCCGCCACGACGATGTCCATGGGGGACACGCTACGGGTCTGCGGCGGACTCGGCACGGTCCGCGCGACGGATCCGCGGCCGGGACGGAGGGACGAGCGAGGGCCCCGACCGGCGTGCGGTCGGGGCCCTCGTCAGCGTCGCGCCGGAGCAGGCCGGCGCCGTCCGCGGCGGGTACCGCGGAGCGGGTCCGTCAGAGGCCGACCTCGGCCTCGAACGCGCCCTCCTCGATGCGGTTCTTGATGGTGGTGAGGAAGCGCGCGGCGTCCGCACCGTCGACCAAGCGGTGGTCGTAGGACAGGAAGATGAAGCACGTCGAGCGGATGCCGATCGTGTCGTTCCCGTCGACGTCCGTCACGACGACGGGGCGCTTCGTGATCGTGCCCGTGCCGAGGATCGCGACCTGACCGACCGGGACGATCGGCGTGTCGAAGACGGCGCCGCCCGAGCCGGTGTTCGTGATCGTGAACGTCGCGCCCGCGAGCTCGTCCGGACCGACCTTGTTGGCACGCGTGCGGGCGCCGAGGTCGGCGATCTTGCGCGCGATGCCGGCGAGGTTGAGGTCGCCCGCGTCCTTGATGACGGGGACGACGAGGCCGCGCTCGGTGTCGACCGCGATGCCCACGTTCTCCTGGCCGTGGTAGGTGATCTCGTCCTCGGCGAAGGTCGCGTTGATCTTCGGGTAGGCCTTGAGCGCCTCGACCGCGGCGAGCGTGAAGAACGGCAGGAACGTGAGGTTCGCGCCCTCGCGTGCCTTGAAGTCCGCCTTGGCGCGGTTGCGCAGAGCAGCGACGCGCGTGACGTCGACCTCGACCGCCGTCGTGAGCTGGGCCTGCGTGCTCAGCGCCTCGACCATACGGCTCGCGACCAGCTTGCGCAGGCGGCTCGTCTTCTCGGTCGTGCCGCGCAGCGGGGAGACCGCCGGGACCGACGCCTTCTTCGGGGCGCCACCGGCCGCGGGAGCCGCCGGTGCGGCAGCGGCGGGCGCCGCCTTGGCCTCCTCGGCCTTGCGGGCTGCCTCGAGCACGTCCTCCTTGCGGATGCGGCCGCCGACGCCCGTGCCCGTGAGGGACGAAAGGTCGACGCCCTTGTCCGCGGCGAGCTTGCGCACGAGCGGCGTGAGGTACGTGCCGCCGGCCTTGGCGGCCGGGGCCGGGGTCGCGCCAGGAGCCGACGGCGCGGCCGGCTTCTCGGCTGCCGGAGCGGGGGCGCTCGTCGCGGGGGCGGGCGTCTCCTCCTGCGCGGCCTGCGCGGGGACGTCCGCCTCGCTCGCCGGGGTGCGCGCCTCGGTCGGCGCCTCCTCCTGCTTCGGAGCCTCCTGCTTCGGAGCCTCCTGCTTCGGAGCCTCCTGCTTCGGAGCCTCCTGCTTCGGCGCCTCCTGCGCGGGCTGCTCGGCCGGAGCGGCGGGGGCCGCGGCCGGGGCGGCACCGGAGCCGACGATCGCGAGCACGGCGCCGACCTCGACCGTCTCGTCCTCCTGGACGAGGATCTGCTGGACGGTGCCTGCGACGGGCGACGGGACCTCGGTGTCGACCTTGTCGGTCGAGACCTCGAGCAGCGGCTCGTCGACCTCGACGGTGTCGCCGACCGACTTGAGCCACCGCGTGACGGTGCCCTCGGTGACGGACTCGCCGAGCGCCGGGAGCTTGATCTCCTCACCGCCACCGGCGGAGTCGCCGGACGGCGCGGGCTGCTCGGCGGGCGCGGGGGCGGCGGGCGCCTCCTGGGCGGCCGGCTGCTCCGGCTCCGGCGCGGCCTGCGGGGCCGGAGCCTCGGTCTCGGCCTCGGCGGGGGCCGGCGCGGAGCCGCCACCGCCCGAGCCGTCGCCGATCACGGCGAGGTTCGCGCCGACCTCGACGGTCTCGTCCTCCTGGACGAGGATCTGCTCGAGCGTGCCCGCGACGGGCGACGGGATCTCGGTGTCGACCTTGTCGGTCGAGACCTCGAGCAGCGGCTCGTCGACGGCGACGGTGTCGCCGACCGACTTGAGCCAACGGGTGACGGTGCCTTCGGTGACGGACTCGCCGAGGGCCGGCATCTGCACGTTCTCAGACATGACCTGCCTGGTCTCCTTCGATCGTTGGGGTCAGTTGTGGGCGTGCAGAGGCTTGCCGGCCAGGGCCAGGTGCGCCTCTCCGAGTGCCTCGTTCTGGGTGGGGTGGGCATGGACCAGGGCGGCGACGTCCTCGGGGTACGCCTCCCAGCCCACGATCAGCTGGCCCTCGCCGACGAGCTCGCCGACGCGGGCGCCGATCATGTGCACGCCGACGACGGGACCGTCCTTGCGGCGCACGAGCTTGACGAAGCCGCTCGTCCCGAGGATCTTGCTCTTGCCGTTGCCGGCGAGGTTGTACTCGAGGGACTCGACCTGGTCGGCCCCCCACGTCTCGGCGGCGTCGGCCTCGGTGACGCCGACGGACGCGACCTCGGGCTCGCAGTACGTGACCCGGGGGATGGACGACTCGACGATCGGCGTCGGGTCGAGGCCCGCGATCTGCTCCGCGAGGAAGATGCCCTGCGCGAAGCCGCGGTGGGCGAGCTGGAGGCCGGGGACGATGTCGCCCGCGGCCCAGATGTTGCCGACGCCCGTGTGCAGGCGCTCGTCGACGATCACGAAGCCGCGGTCGAGCGTGAGGCCCTGCTCCTCGAACCCGAGGTCCGCGGTGCGCGGGCCGCGCCCGACGGCGACGAGCAGCAGCTCGGCCTCGAACGTCTTGCCGGACTCGAGGGTCACGGTGACCCCGGAGTCGGTCTCCTTGACGCCGGCGAACCGGTCGCCGAGCGAGAACGCGATGCCCCGCTTGCGGAACGCGCGCTCGAGCGCCTTCGACAGGGCCACGTCCTCGTTCGGCACGAGGTGGGGCAGCGCCTCGACGATCTGGACGTCGGCGCCGAACGACTTCCACACGCTCGCGAACTCGACGCCGATGACGCCGCCGCCGAGCACGACGACCGACTTCGGCACGCGGTCGAGCCGCAGCGCCTGGTCGGACGTGACGACCCGGCCCCCGATCTCGAGACCGGGCAGCGACCGGGCGTACGAGCCGGTGGCGAGCACGACGTGGCGGCCGGTGTAGCGGGTGCCGTCGACCTCGACCGTGTCCTGCGACACGAGGCGACCGTGGCCCTCGACGTACGTGATGCCGCGCGAGGAGACGAGTCCCTGGAGGCCCTTGTACAGACCGGCGACGACGCCGTCCTTGTACGCGTTGACCCCCGCCATGTCGATGCCCTCGAGCGTGCTGCGCACGCCGAACTTCGCGCCCTCGCGGGCGCCGTCGGCGAGCTCGGCCGCGTGGAGCAGCGCCTTGGTGGGGATGCACCCGTTGTGCAGGCAGGTGCCGCCGAGCCGGCCCGACTCGACGAGCGCGACGTCGAGACCGAGCTGGGCGGCACGCAGCGCGGTGGCGTAGCCGGCGCTGCCTCCGCCCAGGACGACGACGTCGAATGGTGTGCCGGGTTCGGCCACGTGCGACTCCTTCAGCGAGGGGAGAGCGAGAGCGGGCGTCCACGGCACGACGGCGGGCCGGACGGGAACCGCTGACCCACGGTGCGTGAACGTTCTCCGGGAGCCATCTTGGCACCTCGGGGACGGGCTCCCCAATCGAAACCTGGGCCGTACGGCTGTGACGATGGAGACAGCGTGCCCACCGTATGACCAGGGTCACGCTGTACCCTGCCGCTGTGCCCCGGCTGCCCAAGCTGTCCAGCCTGTTCTCCCGCCGTCCCGCGACGACCTCGTCGCCGGGCGGCGCCGCGGCCGCGCCGTCGGACGCCCGCCGCGCGACGCTCGCGCACCTGCAGGAGTTCGTGCGCACGCGCGTCGGCGTCGAGGCGTACGTCGAGCCGCCCACGCCGGACACGGGCGCGACGCTCCTGCTCATCGCGACGACGGGGGAGTGGACGCGGCGCCGCGTGCCGGACGAGAAGACGGCGTTCGACGTCGCCGGCTCGCTGGGCGTGCCCGTCTACAACGTCCGCTTCACCGGCTACCCGCAACGCATGCGGGACTGGAACTCGCGCCAGCG
>VFQP010002106.1_pt1 | contig 23371 bp, 36 predicted proteins | sample 3512351 | NCBI WGS metagenome assembly VFQP01 (sample SAMN10412372, study PRJNA504923) | tailings metagenome | isolation source: Relicate 1 Philex TSF1 revegetated site | place: Philippines: Tuba, Benguet | collected 2017-08-29
CCCCCCCGTATACTCCCCCCCCCCCCCCCACACACACATGCACACACATACTCACACATACACACACACACACATACCCATAGTGAATAGGTAGGAAATCATATACTCCCCACCCCACCCCACCCCCCCACACACATACACCCCCCCAACCCCCCACTACACACACAGATAACCAATGTGCTTGCACTGGAAGCAGCAGGCATTGATGCTGTGCTTGTTGCACGTAGAGCCACTGAGTCGTTATTGCTGCAGCTGCTGCAACATGGGTTTTATCATAGTGATCCCCACCCGGGCAACATTGCCATACAAACCAAGGGTATGCGGGTGGGGGGGGGTGGTGTGAGGTGTGGATGTGAGGTGTGGGGAAAGTGTGTTTGGAAACGGTGCAATGTGTGTGGGGGGGGGTATGTGAGGAGGAACATGTTGACGGTGGTGGCATGCAGTGCATGGACAAACACTCGTCTTCATACCAAAGTGTACACAGAAATATACATACACACATGCACTCACATGTATGCACACATACACACATACACACGCATATTACACAAAAAAACAGGTGGTCAACCAATATTAACTTATTATGACTTTGGAATGAGTATGTCTGGTGTTACTTGTGATGCATTTATGTTGCATGTGTGTTGTTACCTGTGTGATGTATGTGCGTTACATGTAATGCATGACACACCCAACACACACCCAAACACACACCTCCCAAACACACAGTGGGCAGCATCAAACCCAACACCCGAGAGCTCCTCCTGGACACATTTTATGGCTTATATCGTAAAGATGTCGATGCAGTGGTTGCTTCCCTCACACAGCTGGGGATCATCGTGCCCACATCGGGGGACACTGTGAGTGTACGCAAGGCATTGGGGTTTTTCATTGAGAATATTAATAGAGAAGTCAAGGAGAAGGAGGCTGTCAAGGTGTGTGTGTTTGTGTGTTTGTGTTTGTGTTTGTGCTGTGTGTGTTTGTGTTGTGTGTGTTTGTGTGTGGGGGGGGGGAGCAACCACCACCACAGCCACCACCACCACCACCACCACCATCACCACCAACAACAACAACATCAACAAACACCGACAACAACACACACAATCTGGTTATATTACACAATCTGCTTATACAATCAGGTTATTGGAGAGGATCTGTTTGCTATTGCACTGGACCAGCCCTTTCGTTTCCCAGCCAGCTTTACTTTTGTGCTGAGGGCATTTAGCACACTGGAGGGCATTGGTAAGGCTCTCGACCCCAAGTATTCGTTTATTGCCGTTGCACAACCATACGCACAAGAACTGCTTGATCTACAGGTGTAGATGTTTTTGGGGGGGGATGGAGAGAGAGTGTGAGTGAGCGTGTGGGTGGGTGGGTGGGTGTTTTATGAGTGTGTATAGGTGTGTATAGGTGGTGGTGTTTGGGGGCTGTTGCAAACTGGCATCATACACCCATGGACTCCCTGTACACATGCAACACCACAACCCCACACACCCTCCACACACACACACACACACACACACACACACATCCCCTCCACACACAGGACCAACGCCCACTCCTATTAAATGAGATACAGCGACAAGCACAAACCCTTACCACTGCCACACTCTCCATGCCAACACGTGTGGAAAAGATTGGGGGCTTTCTCGATAAACTACAAGATGGAGATGTGCGACTGCGAGTACGAGTGCTCGAGGCAGAACGCGCAGCCAGGCGTGCACAGGTGATGCAAACAGTAACCCTGCAGGCGGTGGGTGTGTTGGGGTTGGCCAATATGGGGCTGCAGCTGGTGCTGGCAGGGCAAGCGGCATTTGCGGGGGCAGTGTTTGTTGCAACAGGTGCATTGAGTGTGGGTGTGGGGTTGGGTCTGAGAAGGGTGAAACGCTTGGACAGGTTCGAAAAGCAAATCAAGGGGTAAAAGACATTTCATCGATGTTAACATAGTTGCCAACTATAGTTGTAACCGGTGAAAACCCATTTGTGCAGGCCAACTTGACCGAAACACTTGCTCGCATCAAAGCCCGTCTCTCTGCCACATATGCTTCCACCTGTATTCAGATCTGCAGTATGCAGATCTGCAATGACAATGTACTCGCGACCATGGGCGTACCAGGCAACATATGCCGCTCCATGGAACACCACCATCACATGCTACACACCATGCAAGCACCTGCGACCAACCACCATGAATGCGTTCCCTTGGCACAGTCAACCATTGCATACATATTCCTCCATGTTGTTTCCTTTGTGGAAACAGCAGCATTGGGCTGCAACAAGTTCCCGGCCGTTTGTGCATGGTACGTGACAGTGGTGTGACTTTACAGGGTACACAGCAATGTTGCACCCACCTACGACACACAGGACCCACCATGCACATACGACACAATCATCACAAGACACCACATGCATCTGCAGAGCAAGACGCAACAACAGGTGTGTAATGTAAGGGGGGTGCATGTGTTTGCAAGTACAATGTGTTTGCTATGCATGGGTGGGTTGTATTCGCATGACACACAGGATCACATGACGTGCATTCCACACATGACGTGTATTCCACACAGATTCTCCACATCCATTGGCAGCACTCCCCACACAGTTGACTGTGTGTCGTGTTATAGCCATACCAGCACTGGTGGCAGGTGTGTATATGGTGTGTATATGGTGTGTGTATGGGGTGTGTATGGGGTCTGTATGGGGTGTGTATGGGGTGTGTATGGGGTGTGTATGGGGTGTGTATGGGGTGTGTATTGTGAGAAAGTGGGTGAGGGTGGGGCTGTTTGTATGTCTGACTTACTTGCAGTACTGCACAGTTGCACAGCTATGCACATGATGTCACATACATCTATACACACATGCATGTATACACACACGTTTCTACATAGAGTTTCACACACAACCATGCACACATTCCCACACCGTTTACACATGGATTCACACACCCACACCTCCCTCGAACACACGCACACCCCTTCCCCCTCATACACACCCATACACCCCTACCCCCTCATGGCACAGTGTGGTATATGGGTAGTACATGGGCAGCACCAGCATCATGTGCATTGTTTGTAGCAGCAGCATTGACAGATTGGGCTGATGGGTTCCTTGCTCGTAAATTGGTGAGTAATTGGGTGTTTTCATGTTTTTGGCTGAGTGATCCTTCTCTTTTTTTCATGTTTTTGGCTGAGTGATCCTTCTCTTTTTTCATGTTTTTGGCTGAGTGATCCTTCTCTCCTCCTCCTCCTCCTCATCATCATCATCACTACTATCACCACACACACACACTCATCACAACCACACACAGAAAGCAACATCAGCATTTGGTGCATTCCTTGACCCGGTGGCAGATAAGCTCATGGTAGCCACAGTGCTGGTGTTGCTCAGCAGTCAACCCATTGCAGCAGGAACTCTTGTGGGGAACACCTGGCTGATACCTGTGTCCACTATAGGTGTGTGTGTGTATTGGTTGTGTGTGTGGTGGTTGTGTGGGTGATACCTGTGTGTACTGTGGGTGGGTGTGTACTGGTTGTGTGTAATTGAGGTTGTGTTGTACGTGGTGTGTGTACATGATTGTGTGTGGGGTGTGTTACAACAAATACTGCAAATCACCGCATACCCTCAATACAATCTGTATACACCCACTATACACACCCACTTCACACGCTGTAAACACCCACTATACATCCACTATACACACCCACTACACACTCACCCACTACACACCCACCTACAGCCATTATATCAAGGGAAATTGCAATGTCTGCTATACGTGAGTGGACTGCTACCCTGGGTGAAGCTGCTCGATCAGCTGCAGCAGTGAATTGGATTGGCAAGTGGAAAACAGCGACACAGGTGTGTTGGTGTACAGTATGTGTGTGGTGGTGTGTAGTATGTGTGGTGGTGTGTAGTATGCGTGTGGTGGTGTATTGTGTGTGTGATGTCACCTGTTTGTAATCACACATACCTGTGTAATTACAATGAAAAACAAACACAGCAGTCCTTCCCCATCATACCCTCCCTCCCCCCCCCACACACTTTGCCACACACAGATGGTTGCATTGTCGCTACTGCTATACACCAGTAGTGGTGGTGGTGGTCAATGGATACCACTGGTGTCAGACATAGGGTGTGGATTGCTTGCTGTAGCCACTGGTCTGACACTGGTGTCATTGGTGCAATACATGCGTGCTGTTGCTCGGTTTTTCAAGTAATAGTTGCTGTGTTGTGCGTGTGTTTTTGTGCGTGTTTTGCACATGTGTGTTTGTGCAGGGATCTTTGTGAGCGTGTGGGTGTTGTTTTGTGTGGGTTTGTGGTGATGTGTTGGTGAATGGTGATGCTTATCGTATCTTTTGATGCACAGAGGAAGAGGAAAAGAGAGGGGAAGGGGACCAACATTGTTTACTGTGGTTGGGTTATTCTTGCTTCATCGTGGTTGTTGTAAACAATTGACAAATGAATGTGAATCAATACTATACATTGGAAGACACCAATAGTTTGTTTTAGCTGACAAGCAATCATCAGATCATCAAGCAATCATCATGTCATCGGTGCATGTATGAACCATTCCACAATTCCATTCCATGCAAATTTGTATGAACAGCAACACCACACACAATAGTGTGTTCAAAACCGTGCTGCCCACATACTTTCCCCTCATGCGCGCACACACACACACACATCCTATTCACTCCAGGCATCAACATCGCTCTGTACATCATCATCATGTGCCCACACACCCACACCCTTGCCCTGCTCAGCTGGTGACCACACAGCTATGCTGCAATCATTGGCACCCGTAAACAACTCCTGTAAACAGTGATGATAATGATGATATTGCAGTAACGATAATGATGACATTGCAGCAATGATATTGCAGTGATGACAATGATGACATTGATTGACGATGATGATTGATACCTACCGGTGGCAATGACCATGTGTCATTTTCATGATCATTTATTATCATAATTATTTATTTTCATGATCATTTATTATCATAATTATTTATTTTCATGATCATTTATTATCATAATTATTTATTTTCATGATCATTTATTATCATAATTATTTATTTTCATGATCATTTATTATCATAATTATTTATTTTCATGATCATTTATTATCATAATTATTTATTTTCACAGTCATAATGGATGGCGTATCATATCATCACACAACGCACACACATCCACAGCCCCCATCCCACCCCACCCCACCCCTACACCCCCACATACACACCTGCAACACCGGGTTGTATGCCACTGCATTCACAGTATCAAAATGCCCCCTTAACACCCCCCGCTGCTTGCCATCAAGCAACCCAAAGCATTGCACTACGCTGCCTGATGGGTGGAAGAGCAGTCCATGATCATCAGAGGTGGCGAGTTGACGTGCTTTGAGAGCACGGTTGTAGGTGGCAGGGTAGTGTACCAACAAGTGCCTGTTGTGTGTGGGGGGGGAATGTGTGGGGGGGGGGATGCATGTATGTGGGGGGGGATGCATGTTTGTATATGGGTATACATGTAAATGTGTGGGTATACATGTAGATGTGTATGTACCCTCATGTACATGTATACCCACACACACACCTATTCACCCAACACAACACCAACTGTTGGTGGTACCCCACCCCCATACCCCCCCTTTTCATACCTGTACTCATCCCCATCCCACAGTCGTACTCTATTATCCGTTCCCCCCGTCACCCAATGACTGCCATCAGGGGTGGTACACAACCCAGTCACTGCACCCCCATGCGCAACAGTGGCAGTGGATGCTTCTGCCACTGCTCTCTTGGTGGCTGCCACTGGTGGTTTGTGTGCTGACATACCCCCTGGCCGACCTCCATGCCCACTCCCCCCACCATCCCCACCATCCCCACCCCCACCCCCACTTCGTGGGGGTGCAGGGGTGGTTCTGTTGGGGTCAAGTCGCTCCACCACACCTGCCCTGCGTATATCCCATACACACACCATCCCATCCGCCCCCCCCGTCAACAATGTGTACTCCGTGTGCACAGACCATGCAACGGTCCACACCCCCGATCGATGGCCGGTCAACGAATGAGTCAACGCCCCGGAGAGAGGGTCAACGAGTCGTACCGTGTTGTTTTCTGTGCCCACGGCGATGAGGCAGTGGCTTGCAGTGACTGGCGACATGGCACAGGTGTAGACCTTGTCGTATAGGTCAAACGTGGACACACAGTCAACAGCATTGGTGTCCCATAACTGTGGGTGTGTGTGGGGGTGTATATGCGGGGTATGGGGGGGGATGTAAGTACGCTGTGAATATAATGTATATGTACACATTCATGCAGGTTGCATGTGCGCAAAACCCTCACACACAAAAACACAAACACACAAAAATATCACCTACCTTTACAAAACGGTCAAATGAGCCACTGACAAACAACCCCGTGTCTACTGGGTACCAACACACTGCAGTCACCATAAGCTTGTGTGCTGCAGGGTGACGACGGTCGATAGATGCAACTGGCTGGTGTAGCCAGCAGGCACTGGTGGGGTCTTGGCGAGTGGGGGTGAGGGTGTCGTGGATGGTGATGGATGCATCAGCGGCACCAGACAGCAGGTATCGGTGATCGATGTGCTCCAAGTGTAGCCATGTTACGCCACCTTGATGACCACTTTCTATTCGTTTGTGTTGGCTAAAGTTGAGGCTGTGCAGGCTGTGAATAAAGGTGGGTCGTGATGGCGGTTGTGATGGTGATCAATTATGTGTATGCATACCGTTTTTGGCAGAGTTCGTGTTTAAGTTTGTTGCCTGCATCCACCTGACGCTCTAGTATGTGGTGGAACAGCATGGGGTGTGATGCTGTGTGTGGTGGTTTGTGAAAAATGTTGTGACGTATTTTGGAGCGTATTCTCTGGGTTTTCATATCAAAATCACAGACAACCATAAACAAAACACCCATAACCAAAACACCCACAATCACAACCACGCACTCTACACCATGCCAACATAATCATGGTTTGATTGACCACAGCACATCAATACCATGAAAGTCAAGGTTATCAACCGCAACGAGGAGCAATACACAAAGCAGCGCAGTGGTGACATTGGTAAGGTTCATAGAAACTTGGATCCAGCGCTGCACCCGTTTGAGAAAGCAACGGAATACACAAGAGCAGTCAATGCGGCCAAACTCGGCCGCGTCTTTGCCAAGCCATTTTTGGCGTCCTTTGCACATGAAGATGGTGTAACTTGTCTGGCGCGCAATCCACAGCGCCTCAACAGCATCCTATCTGGTGCTGCCGATGGGGTCATCGCGCTCTGGGACATTGCAGGCAACCGCTGCTTGCGAAGGTACTGTGTGGTGTGTGTGGCCCACAACACCACCTGGTAATCATTGTACTCCCAAAACAGGTTTACAGGGCATGCAGGAGCAGTACGTGCGCTCAGCTTTGCACCCACGGGTGACCTGTGTGTGAGCGCATGCACTGATGGCACCATCAAGCTCTGGAAGGTTCCATACGCCCCATTTGAAGGTGGCAATGTGCTTGCAGAGGAACAGGCATTGGTAGAGTATCAGGGCAAGGGTGCATTTGTGGGCATCGACCATCACTGGCATCGACAATTGTTTGCATCGGCGGGGGATCGTGTGGATGTGTGGGATCACGAAACGAGTGAGCCTGTGGAGAGCTTCTCGTGGGGTGCTGACACCATTACCTCTGTGCGCTTCAATCCGGTATGTTTGTCCGGTGTGTGCGGGTATGGTGTACTTCAAGAACACACATACACACCTTGACACACCATCACCACCCACACCATCACAACATTACAAAACCACCACACCGTACAATAGGCTGAACCAGAATTGTTCATCACCACCGGCAGCGATCGTGGCATTGCACTCTATGACCTACGTAGTGCTACGCCTGTGCGTAAGCTCATCATGCAAACCAAGACCAATGCCGTCGCATGGAATCCCATAGAGGCGTTTAATTTCACTGCAGCCAATGAAGACTGTAATTTGTATTCCTATGATATGCGCTTTTTGAAGAGTGCCACATGTGTGCATCAGGTAGGTGGTGGTGGTATTGTGGTGGTGGTGAACAACACATGCATTGCACACATGATACACATACGGACACACTCACACTCGTGTGCATCCCCCCCTTGTATACAACCCACCACCTCCCTTGTATACAACCCACCACCTCCCTTGTATACAACCCACCAGCTCCCTTGCGTAACCACAGGATTTTGTATCAGCAGTGATGGATGTGGACTTCTCCCCCACTGGTAGAGAATTTGTGGCTGGCAGCTATGACCGCACAGTACGCATATACAACCACAAAGCTGGGCACAGTCGGGATGTGTATCACACGCAACGCATGCAGCGGGTGTTTGCAGTGCGGTTTAGTGGTGATGGGAGCTATGTGTTTTCAGGGAGTGATGATATGAACCTGCGTGTGTGGAAGGTATGAAGAGTAGGGTGGTAGGGTGAGGTGGTGTACCTGCTGAGAGGGAGTGGTTGTTGTTGTCACATAGTGGTTGTTGTTCTCACATAGGTGTATTGCAGATGCGTTTTTCTTTTCTTTTTTTGTTGAACATTTGGTGTGTACCAACGGACAACCAACATCATCGTTTGGTTTTTTCCAAACATCATCAAAAATACCCACCACACCCACCCACCCACCCACCCACCCACACGCAGGCAAATGCATCAGAAAAGCTTGGTACCCTCAAGCACTCTGAGATGCATAGGCGTGCATACAACAACGCACTGGTGGAGCGATACAAACATCTGCCAGAGGTGAAACGCATTGTCAGACATAGAAACCTGCCAACAGCAGTGTACAAGGTATGTGATGTGATGTGATGTGGTGTGGTGCGCTGTGCTGTGCTGTGCTGTGCTGTGCTGTGCTGTGCTGTGATGTGATATGATGTGGTGTGATGTGATGTGTTATGGGGGCCAGGCAGTTGGACTGTGTTTTAACATGCAATGATTGTAATTGTGATTGTACGGTGTGAATGTTTTGTGTCTTCTCTTGCACATGCCCTGTCAGCGCATACTACCCCATAACGACACAGGCTGCCAAGTTGCGTAGAACCATGATCAATAGTGAGGCCGCCAAGACCAAGCGGCGTATGGCAAACAGTGCACCTGGGGCAGTGGTTGTCAAGCCGGAGCGGCGACGCAATATTGTCAGTGAGGTGGAGTAGAGGAGGTGCCAATGAGTGTGGTTGCCAAAAGGTTGACAATGTAGTGCACATTAGTATCCATATACCACAGCTTATTTTGTTTTTGCATTTACACCATCAATTGTACACCATTATTGTAAATCAATTGAGTAGCTACGGTATCTGTTCAAACACACAATCTTCATCGTGCAATATACCCGCCTTGCTCGCAACGCACCAGCAAAAATGAACTACGACAAGAATCTCGACCTACCCAAAATATTCAACGACACGGTGCGCATGTCAGCAGCAACCGACTCGACAAGAAGTGCATTGTACGTATCCTGATCACACAACAGGGATTTCACGGCGCTCACGGTGCTCCAGAACCCACACGGTATGCAGTACATATATATATATATAACGCTCACACAACAAATCCCCCCTCCAAACAACACACATCCACAGACCAGAGATGACCACCCCCCACGCCCGCACCCCACACCCCATGTTTCATGCAGCATACAACATCACGCCACGGCGTTTCATCACCCCCACACCGGCAAAAACATACCACACACCCCGACGGTTCCATTTGCAGGGCTCTGCACAGCGCGTGCCCACCGATGCTGCCAAGCCCAACCGCCCTGCTGCACAACCTGCTGCACAGCCCCGCATGAAGGACGGTGACACCCAAACCACACCCAGCATGCTCCCTGCAGCAGAGCAGGTATGTCGGATGCTTTTCAGCAGCCCATGGAGGGGACCTGCATCACGTACCACCCACCCACCCACAGGATGCACTTGCGCAACACATGCAGTCACTTAGCATTGCCCAGCAAACAGCCACCCAGCAAACACCCAGCCAGCAAGCCCAAACTCTGCCTGCCACCACTGCATTTATGCGCCGTATGCATGGTGCAGCAGCAGCACCAGTCAACAACAGTCCTGAGATCCTCAGTTACAGAGAAGCCCAAGCAAAAACCACTGCAGCAACAACACACACTGTGCTTGCAACACCACAACAGCAGGGCAACACCACTGGTCAACCTTTGCAACCTAGTACAAAGACCAACAAACATCATCCACGATGCAAGCATGCACATCATGACCATGCGCACACTGCTGCTGCTGCTGTCAAGGTATGATGCTCTCCGCAACGCTGCTTTACGTTATACACACAGGCACAGCAAGCGTGACAATAAAAACCACCACACAAACAGGCACCACAAGGAGAGGCATCTACAACAAAACCAGCAGCAACACCCAAGGCAAATGGGAGCCCCATGAAATTGAGTCCCACTGAACAAAACATACGCATGCGGTTGCGCAGTGCCACCAAGGGGCCTGCTAAACGCAGTGCCAGCATGTTTTGCCCAGTGTGCCCTCATTCCCCCTGAGGAACAATATACTGATCACCAAGAGTCTGTAGTTGCATGTGAAGTGTTGCTGTTGTATATGTATGTACTTCCAATCACACAACAATGAGGTGCCTGATCACAGAAAGGGTTTTCCATGTTCTCGTTACATCTCTGTTACACTGGAATATGTTGTCAGGGGGGGTGACAGTGTGTAACCCAACAAGTGCAGTGCAGTCACAACAAATACAGAGTTGAAATAGCAGTGTGCAAATAAAACAAGAAGACGCTGTTTGATCCACACAAACCAGTGTAGTCATGATGCGATTTTCTATACACGTAAACAGCATGACAGAAAATGCATAGTCGTACACAAAACACCCAAGGGAAACCAGATGGTATGCAGCAAAGGAATTCATACACACGGCCAGCAAACAATACTACACTATGGTAATTGGCAGTGGACCCATGGGCCCACTATGGAACTTGCAAATAAATACTTCTGGAACAAGTAATTCTGAGACCAAAAATACACTGAAACACCAATACTTAGCATGCGCCCAGCTGTGTGCACAAGCGCAAGAGGTCGTGCAGCACCATCTCGTTTGTGGGTGCAGCATGACCATGGTATGGCATGGGCACAAGTCGTGCCGATTGTGCTGCTGCCTGTTGCAATGCCGCAGCCAACACGTCAGCCATGGAGGGAGGGACCTCCTGAGACAGGGTGTTTACCAAGGCCAGGGCATCTGGCTCCAAGACAGGCTGAGGGGAGGGGAATGGAGCATTCCACAAGTTGACAGATGCAGGGGAGGGAGCAGACCCCACATCGGTGTGACTGCTCGTGTTCACAGTGGAGGTGCCATCGTCAGTACACATATTCATGGCCGACACCATGTCCACGCCCAAGTGTCGCCACAGGAGGGACGTGGGGGCAGTGGTGAGCTGTGCCATTTGATCCAGCAGTGTCTTGTGGTCTGTGCGGGAGCCCTTGCCAGAGTTGAGCTTCTTGGCAAGCTGCTGGCAGCGTATGACCTTTCGATAGGGCCAGCGCTTAATGCCAATGCTGCGGCAGTAGGTCTTCAACGCTGTAGGTCCCACACTGAGCATGACGCATGCTTGATCTATGGGGTAGGCAAAGGACAACTCGAATTCGTTTTTGTTGATTTCCTTGTCGAGTCGTTCCTGTGTGGGCAAAGGTGGGACCATCCGATGGAACCTAATCGAACTGGCAAGGTGGGACTATCCAATCCTTGTCCCTACCATTTTTCAGATCGGACTAGGCACAGGGTCGGAGGTGCTGCCTTGATTGGGTGCGAATTCCTGGAGACTGAGAGGAGCAGACACAATTGGAAGCAGACACTTTGAAACGCACAGCGGATCGCCGCCGTCACCCAATTAAGCAACACATGGTTATAAGGTACCTTGGAATGCAAAATGGGTGCGGGTATGGAGAGACAGCGGAGAGACGGTGGTTGCTGGATCGACTGGGGAGCAAGGGGGTGCGGTTGAACTACGCACGCAGAACAGTGTTCCAAGCGTGATACTTGTAACAATTCTACTGTTGGCATTCAATTACGCATTTGTTTCCTTTGGAATCAAGTTGTCAAAATGACTGGACATTGTGTACTGCCTCACCCTGAGTCATGCTTGTCGAGCCGTGTTGGAGCCATGTATGTCTGCACTCCATGAGTGTGGTAGGCGTACCAAGCAGAGGTATAGAAGGGGTGGAGGACCACACCCGCAGGTTTTCTGCAATAGGATGAGTGCCCATCGCATGTGCAATTATATTTGGTTTGTTGCAGACTTAATAACCAACTTTACAGCCAACAATCATCACCATAGCACAAGAATCCCTCGCACAACCACTCCACACCCACTGCAATTGTGGTCAAACATAGATCTTCACCACGATGTCGCAACTCTATAATACTCCTCAGCAGTGGCACAGCACCCGCACGACACGATACCCGTGCACATTGCAAACACGATACACCCGCACAACACAAGTCACATGCCACCTGGTGCACCAACGCAAACAATCCCCATCTCCATGCCCGCCCCAGCGTTGGATGCCCGCCCATTCCACACTAAAACACCACACATCACAGCATGTATGCACTATGTGTGTACTGCGAGTGCGTAGTACAGCACTCGGGTGGAAATTGTTTTTCCCCTTTCATGGCCATCCCCCGACGCCCAGGTTGAGGAGCACAAGGCACACACACCCATGCTCATGGGTGTGGCTGCTGCTGCATGCTTGTTGGCACTTGCAGTGGATGCCCCTGCAGCACATGCACTCGCCTTTGAGCCCTCCTATGTGCCAGGTAGGTCTGTTGGGCAGGATTATGTATGGAGTATATAGCTTGCATACGTATACACACCCATGCAAAACACATGAAACACTTGACACACAGGGTTGGTGGGTGACTCCCCATTTAATGAGGGCTTTGTGTCGTCCTTTCTGCTTATCTTGTTCAGTGAAATAGGTGATAAGACATTTTTTATTGCAGTGTTGCTCGCGCTGCAACAGAGCCGCAGTGCTGTGTTTGTTGGTACATTCGGTGCACTGGCTGTCATGACCGTTGTCTCGGTATGTGGTGTGTGTGGTGATGTGTGTGGTGCATACTTGCTGTACCACGCATGTACCCATCCGAACATTGTCCATCCTCATGCTCTGTCTCTTGACACGTGTTTTCTATACACACATACATGCTCTTTCTATACACACATACATACTCCTTGCATACACACACATATACATGCTCTTCCCATCCCCCCCCCCCAAAAAAACTCACTCCCACTCAAAAACTCACTCTCACTCGAGAAAACTCACTCTGACTCGAGAAAACCCCTCCCTCCCTCTCTCAGGTGGGATTGGGTCAGGTATTCCACCAGCTTGATGAGCTCCTCCCAGCAGTACCAGGTGGCTTCCCATTGGATGATGCCCTTGCAGTTGCCCTGTTGCTGTTTTTCGGCCTGACCACATTGGCTGGTGCATTCCAGGAAGGGGAGGATGATGAGGAGGCAGAGGCAAAGGAAGTGGTGGCTGCATTCAGTGGGGGTATGTTGTGTGGGTATTGTGCATAGGTATTGTATGTGTGTATTGTATGGACGTAATGTATGGGGTGGCTGCGTTCAGTGGGGGTATGTGTTGTTTGATGAGGGGGGATGATGGTGTGGGTGTTGTATGGGTGTTCAATGCACTACGTGTACACCACATTGACATGCACACCCTCTTCACACACACTCACTCACACACCCCTGCTGTCCGTAGGTGCAACGTTGGTGTTGTCAACATTTGCGTTGGTATTTGCAGCAGAATGGGGGGACAAGTCATTCCTGGCTACAATTGCACTTGCAGCTGCATCCTCCCCTGCAGGTGTCATTGCTGGAGCAGTCACAGGTAGCTGTTAGTGTTTGTGGTGGTGGTGGTGGAGGGGGGTGTATATATGTGGGTGGGTGTACACGAATGAGTGTATGTTCATAATAATGGTGTACATTATGCTCTCTGTACATGATTGCTGTATAATATACATGACTGGCGCAGTGCACCTTGCTGTGTACGTTCATTCATATCATCATGTAACTGTGTTCCTTCCACAGGACATGGCGTGGCGACGGCGTTGGCTGTTCTCGGAGGCAGTGTCTTGGGCAAGTATGCATCTGAAAAGGTCATCCAGATTGCGGGTGGCACCTTGTTTATTGTGTTTGCTGCTGCGACAGCATTTGATGTGGTCACTGGAGCACATTGATGATGATGGACTTGACCGGTGCGTTCCCGACCACAAAGTCTTGGTAATATTCAACAGCAAACACAATCGCATGTATTACCCAAATTATTGCGTTTGCCATTGCCTCCACATCGTCGTCACACCGTACACGCGCGTATAAAGCAAGGCACGGCATGGAGAACGACCACCACCAAGCAGATGCAGACATGCCCACTGCTGGGGTGCTCCACGTGGCTCCACACGGCACGTTTCAACACCATAATAACAGCAGCAACAAATCATTGGTCAATCTTGCAACGTCGGGCGAACAAAACTGGAAGCGAGCGTTGGAGAGATGTGTTCCGGGGATTGTAGTACTCAAGTACGCATTGCCTGGTGTGTTTTGCCAATTCTGCATGATTGCAGTGTCATCGCAATACCGTTGACGTCCACAGGGTGACGCAAAATCGGTCATTTGATACAGAGGGTTCCTCCACATCCTATGCCACTGGCTTTGTCGTTGACCTGCAACGTGGCCTGATCCTCACCAACCGTCATGTCCTCACACCTGGTATGTTGCTCCTGATGCCATTGGCATTGCCTAACAGCAGCATAAGGTCATCATGCATGTCAAACACCCAGGTCCGATCAGTGCAGAAGCCATCTTTCTCAATCGGGAAGAGCTTCATGTACTGCCCCTCTACTACGATCCCATCCACGATTTTGCATTTTTCCGATTTGATCCCACCAAGCTCGAGTTTATGAAGCCAGGGGAAATTGAGCTCGCACCTGATGCCGCAGCGGTTGGTCTTGATGTGCGCGTGGTGGGGAATGACAGTGGTGAAAAGGTAGCAATACTGGCAGGCACACTCGCTCGGTTGGATCGAGATGCACCCAAATATGGCAGCAAGGGCTATAACGATTTCAATACATGTATGTTTTGGGGTGCTGGGTTGTGTGGTGGCTGGTGTGATACTGACACACTGATACTGACACCGATTTCAGTGGTGGTGGAATGGGTGGTCGTCCCCCCTCCTCCTCCTCATCCCTCATGCACACCACATGACACACACACATACCCTTCCCCCAACATACAGTCTACCTGCAAGCAGCATCAGGCACCAAGGGGGGCTCTAGTGGCTCCCCCGTCATCGACGTCCACGGGCGCGCAGTGGGCCTCAATGCAGGTGGAAAAAACAAAGCCGCAAGTGCCTACTACCTCCCCTTGCACAGGGTGGTGCGTGCCCTCCACATTCTCCAGGGCTGCGCACCACCAGAGGGGCCCCTGGGGGGGGCCTGGCAGCGGCCATGCATCCCCCGGGGGGACCTGCAAACCACATTTCAGTTCAAGGGGTATGATGAGGTGCGGCGGCTGGGGGTCACGAGGGAAGCAGAAGCGGCAGCACGTGCACAGCAGGGGCAGCGGGTGGCACCTGAGTCACCAGGTGTGTGGGGGTGGGTGGGTGGGGGTGATGGGGAGGGGGGGCGCCCCTACAATTCCGCATCATGTTTCATCAAAACACCACCACCACCACATCAAACCACAACAGATGCCATACTTGATGACAGCAGCCACCAGGGCATGCTCGTAGTAGAGAGTGTTGTACCTGGCAGCCCTGCAGATGATGTGCTAGAGCCAGGAGACGTCCTCATCGCCCTCAACAATACCACCATGACCCACTTCCTCGACATGGAAACCCTCCTGGACGAGCATGTTGGTCAACATGTGACGCTTGACTTTCAACGGGGCGGTGTTGCGCATCATGCGTCCCTCCAGGTCACCGACTTGCACAGTGTCACACCCAACCGCCTTTTGGAAGTGTGTGGGGGAGGGGTGCATGCATTGAGCTACCAACAAGCCAGGAATAATCGAGTAACAGTGGGTCAGGTGTATGTCGCAGAAGCAGGGTATTTGCTACACAGAGCAGGGGTCCCAAAACATGCGATCATTACAGCATTGGCAAATGTACCAACGCCAGACATGCACACGTTTCAGGAGGTGTTGTTGGGGCTGCAGCAGGGAGATCAGGTGCCAGTGGAGTATTACTTGTTTATGGAGCGTACACGACGCAAGCAGGGGATCCTGCATGTTGACTGGAAATGGTATGGGGGGTTTTGGATGTGAGGGAGGTTGGTAGAGTGTGTTTAATCATCACCACATATCATTTCCTACACGTGTTTGATCATCCCCACATATCATTTCCCACACGCAAACACACACAGGTATGGCCCACCCAAGGAGTGGGTGCGCAATGATGAGACAGGATACTGGGATTGCACAACATTGACCATCCGAGAACCAGTGGTCAACGCGTTGGTCAACCCCGTGGTCAAACCCCCCACCCCGCACCCCCCCACCCCCGATTCCCAGTCACCACCCAAATGCCAACAAGAACAGCATCAGCAACAGCAACAGGGTGGTCGTGATGGGAATGGTGTGAGTGTGTCCATTGAAGACCAGCTTCGTAAGAGTTTGGTGTGGGTGGATGTGGATATTCCCATCATTGCTCTGTTGGATGGTGTGCATAGCAGGTGCGTGTGGGTGTGTGGTGTGTATGGGTGGTGTGCTGCTGCCCACAGATGTGTTTTTCACGGTTCTCACATACAATACATACAATGTGTGTGTTATGTAGTACTGTGTGTTTTTATGTTCTGTGCGTTGCATAGAGTCTGTTTTGTACAAAGTTGTGCATTACACGCACTGCAGTGCTGTGTGTATTATACACATCCCTCCTCTTCTTGTTGATTGTACCACACCCACCATCATCACCACCACCCCCGACTCCTCTCCTCCGCAGGTCATTTGCAGGTGCTGGTTGTATTGTCCACCTCACAGATACCCTAGGTCTTGTGCTTGCTGACAGAAACACCGTTGCTATAGGGGCAGTGGACATACAGCTTGATTTTGGTGCATATCCGTGTCAGGTGTATGGACGGGTGTGTTTTCTACATCCATTACATAATTTTGCACTGGTGGCATTTGACCCACGCAAGCTTCCTGCTGAGGTATGTGGGGTTGGGTGTATGGTGGGTGGTGGGTGGGGTGGGTGGTGGGTGGGGTGTGTGACAGTTAGTATGTGTGGGGTGGGTGGTTGCTCTGTGTGTTGCTTCCATGTGCAATACATCCAACATTCATAGCCCACATGACATGCTCAACAAGTCAACCCCCCACCCCCCCCAACCACAGGCACGTGCACACCTAGGCGCGTGCACCACCTCCCCCGACCCTCCCCTCGCCCAGGGGGACCGGGTCCACCTTGTCGGCCTGACCCGGGCCCTCAAGGTCCTTCGGCGTGAAGCCACCATCACCACTGGCACCAGCAGTGTGTGCATCATGCCTGCCGAGGTACCCCGCTTTCGTGCTGTGCATGAAGAGGTGGTCAAACTTGATCATGATTTTGGGGTTGCGGTGGCCGGGGTGTTGACCGATGACCGGGGGGTGGTGCGGGCCATGTGGGGGAGCTATAGTGAGCAGATTGATAGGGAGGATAGGGAGTGGGCAGCGGGGATGCATGCGTATGCATTTGTGCCGTGGATTGAACGTGTAGCGTCATGGTTGGGTGGGGCATCTATGAATAAAAACATGGTATGTTGTTTTTGTTGTTGTTGTACATGTTGTACATGTTGTTTTGCATGTTGTTGTTGTAGTAGCATACGTGTTGGTTATATATACTCTGTACATGATGTACCGACAACACACATACAACACACACTCCCCACCATACCTCCCATATGTACGTGTACCATACATACACTCTCCACCACCCCCACACACCCCCCCACACCCAACACAGCCATCCCCGAGTGTGGTGGTCCTTGATGCTGAACTCGAACCCCAAAGTCTCTCACGTGCTGCCCAATTTGGCCTCCCCACTGATTGGGTCACCGCCCTGGTGAAGTACGACCCAGAGCGCCGCCAGGTGTTGAGAGTGCGCAGTTGTGTGGCGGGGAGTCACGCTGCGGGGGTGTTCAAGGATGGGGATTTGCTGCTGGCCATGCAGGGGAGGTTGATGAGTAGTTTTAGGGATGTGGAAGATTGTTTGACCGAGTTTGACCAGGTGTGTGTGGGGGGGGGGAGGGGTGGTTTGGTGGGTGTGAGTGGGTGTGTGAGAGGGTGTGTGAGAGGGTGTGGAGGTTGAATGTGGTGGAGGGGTGTTATAGAACGACATCATGTGTGCGCAGCAGTAGCAGCAACAACAGCATGTGGGGTCAGCATATACACACACAATACACAAACACCACCACCACCACCACACAGGGTTGTAGTACCAAGCGTGCAGCATCCCCCGACCAATCAGATGCACCAAAAAAACAACGTACAACACACCACATGGTAGCACTCCCCCCCCTCCCGCCCCCCACTGCTGTGGACACACACCAGACTGCTGTTGATAGTCAAACCAGTGGTCAACATTCCGGTCAACATGCTGGTGGATTGTTGGTGACATTGTGTAGGGATGGTGTGGTGCTGCAGGTGCATGTGTTGCCAGGGCGTGAGGATGGGTTGGGCACACGACGATTGGTGCATTGGTGTGGTGCGCAAGTGCAGGTGCGTGATGATGGGTGGTGTTTTATGGTGGTGGTGGTTGATGTTGGTGTAGTTCTCACACATGATTTGCATGGATGAGTCGCATCGTGCATTGGCTGTTACACGCAAACACATTTGCCATATCTTCAAACTTTACCCCCTCCCAACATCCATCAACCATCATCACGTACAACCCCATCATCACATACAACCCCATCATCACATACAACCCCATCATCACATACAACCCCACACCACAGGCCCCCCCCCGGTCTGTACGAGAGCTGGGCTACCTCCCCAAAGAGGGCAGTGGAGTGTATGTTTCCCGATGGCACCATGGGAGCCCTGCACATCGATATGGGTTGTATGCAATGCACTGGATACTGAGTGTGAATGGAGTCAACACACCTGACCTGGATACCTTTGTGCAGGTGACCTCCAATCTCAAGGTGTGGGAGGGGGGTTGAGGGGTGTTTAAACCACCCACCTTTTGGTGGGTTTGTTTGGGGATTGCCGTTGGGGGTGGGTGTTTGAGGGTGGGTGGTTGGAGGGTGGTGTTCTGTATGATGGTGGATGTGTGTATGGTGGGTGGATGTGTGTGGTAACATATTATACATGTGCATATGGTCAACACAGAATGGGGAGTATGTGCGTGTACGGGTGTGTCATTTGGAGAGCACTACGGTCAAAATGTTGACCATCAAGCCTGACCTTCACTACTGTATGTGTTTTGGGTGGGGGGGGTGGAGGTGTGGTGGAGGTGGAGGTGGAGGTGGAGGTGTGTTTCTATGTGTATCATGAGGAGCGTATGTGAGTTGTTGGGGAGTTTGCCCAACCCTCTTGCTGCTGTCACAGATTACACAAAAACATACACAATGACATACACAATGACACAGGGCCCACATGGGAGTTGTCCCTTGATAGTTGCCTTGGTGAATGGACCCGGAGCCCCCTCTCATGAGCACACACACACACACACACACACTAGCCTGACCACCACACCATGAGTGTATTGGAGAATGGGCCCGTAGCCCCCTATAACGAGTGTATTGGAGGGCAGCACTGGTGTTCCCTGTCAGCCCACAAAAGATGCATTTTTATATTGTATGCTCTACACGCATATATTTTATCCTACACGTACTATGTCATCCTACACATATATTTTCATCCTTGTCGAGAGGAAACCAAATTGTCCAGTGACATGTGTTGTGGTACATGGCTGTGTATATGGCTGTGTGTACATGTGTATGTACATGTGTATGTACATGTGTATGTACATGGCTGACCACATGATATACAGTGATGGCAACACTACCTTATCTATAGCAATATTTCATATCATCATTCTACATCATCATTCTACATCATCATAGACAACAACACGTGCATATTGTTTTCCGATATCATCAAGCATACACACGCATGCGAATAGTATATTAAAATATGAAGGAGCAACAGGAGTGTATCCAGCAAGCCCATGGGATGCCGCTGTTGCTTTACCAACACACTACCCATTCCCCCACATGTAGTCCCCCATGTGTAGTCCCCCACATGTGTGTCACAAGGTCCCCCACCCGCTGACGGGCAACGGCAATGGTGGTATTCAACACCCTTTTTTCATGCATGTTTCCTTCTGGTGGATGCCTACCATGAATGTGTGATGCTGCTTGCACAAGATTTTCGTGTGGCATGTTTTCTTTTTTTTTTTCCGTGTGTGGAGGTCCTCTTTTTGGTGTGTGTTTCCATATGTAAACCAGAAGATTCATTTCCATTGCACAAAATGAGTGGTGACGGAGGTGTTGTGGTGGCGGTGGCAGCTGTAGACGGACAGGCACGCTTGTTGATGGTCAATGGATTATGTTGATGCACCATGCCCACTTTCATTCGTCACGATCAGCACTCTTTTCACAGTTGCCACGCTTTACAAGCCTGCTGCGGTCACTACCAGGTCCAAATCAATCCCAGCATGCTGCCACGCTCGACGTACAGTCGGCATTCATCGCACGCAAAACAACATTGCAGCACTTGGCCCAAGCACACAAGGTAATAGCACCTCAGCTCATTCAAAATATGTATATGGTATTGCATTGCGTACTTACCAACACCTTGCAACACACAGGATGCACTCAAGGGTGCATCGCTCAAGGCGCTTTTGTTCCCTGAGGGTGGTGCCGCCCCCTCCAAGAGCGCACGCCAGGACTATGAACTCTTTCTCAAAACGATGAGTCAACTGCGTGGGGAGGTATGTACGTACACACACACATTCACACATACACACACATTCACACACACACACAATAACATAATAACACATAATAATATATGGAGCAATAATATATATTCTCCTTGACACCTTGACACCAGGTGGATGTGGCTGAGGCTGATGAAATGGCAGGGGCACTGTGGCAGACACTCAGCATAGCAGATATACCAGGCATACGCAACAGGCAGGGTGTTGCTGCTGCTCATGCTGCTGCACGGTACATATATGTGGGTGGGTGGGTTGGTGTGTTTCTGCAAGAGTGTGTGTATGCTGAATGCACTGTGTGTGCCATTACTGTGATCATCAAATGCATCTACATGCTCCTCACACATGTGGGTGCACCCCTGGGGCAATCAACACGTCATGGTCATCATCATGATCATCCATCAAGTAGCATCAAAACAAACTCCCAATTCATCACAGGGATGCCATTACACAAGCAATTGGGCCCTTTGACCTTGCATTACAAGTCAAAATCATGACTCAATACCAAGGCCTCAAGGTGTGTTGATCGTCGTGCAAGTGTTGACCATGCGTTTGACCATGCAGCTGATCACAATGTCCATGACAACTGGCACCCCATCATCTCACCTCAACCCACACCCCAACACACACCACCACACAATGCACAGGGCTGGTACGACAAGCAAGCAAAAACCCGCACCACCCCCACCACCACGTCGGCCTCCCCCACCCCCACTCGTGTGTTTGGTGCTGACCTCGACGTGCTCATGCCCTCCAACACAGACACCCAATCCACCATCACTGCCATGTGTAGCCCCACCCCAGGCAGCACCCTCCTCCCACCCCCTCCCCTGCTCCCTGCACCCTCTCCCCACCACCATCAGGGCACCTCGCACGATGAGGGGCCGGCGGTGGTGGGGAAGCCAATCCCCCAAGCCCGAAAAGGGGGCCCATCGGCATGGGTGGCAGCGGGGGTCCCTGTGGGCCCGGCAACGTTGACCATGGGTGATTTTGTGATGGAGGATGGTGAATTGGATGATGAAGAGGTGAAGCACATGCATAGCAAGGTGATGGGGAGGGGGGGGGGGGTAGTATACAGATGACGTGTGTGTGATTTGAAGGGGGGGGGTATTGTGGGAGGAGCGTTTGTGTGTGTTGTTTGTGGTGGTGGTGTGTACATGGCAATGTCGTTGTGTTATGTTAAAACACAAAGACACGCTGTTACACCACAAAGACACACTGTTACAACAACCACATGTACCCACAGCATGGTGCGGTGTGGCTGCATGATTGGTGCACCAATGCAGCAGGAACAGTGCTGGATGATAACATGATGGGCGCAGTGTGTCGGGTGCTGATGACAGGTGTGTTGGGAGGCAGTGTGTGGTGTATGTGAACACATACTATCCGTCATACTCAATTCGTTACTCCCTCTCTCATATATACTCACACAATCACACCCACACAATCACACACACCCACACACATTACCCCCCCCACACACACAGAACCCTCAAATGACATTGCAGCAGCACAATTATTCGAGTTACTAGGTGATCATGCAGTGGAGGCTATAGGGAAGCTGCTGCCCATGCGTGCCTCCCTAGTCAACAACCTGCAATCCATCATACGCATGGTGCAGCGGGCAGATGCTCGAGAAGGTGGTGAGAACACGCATAGTACTGTGCGGTACGTTTGTGTGTGGTGTGAGGTGGGGAGGGGGTGGTGGGTTGTGTGGGCATGTGTATATGTACAGTTAACACACAGCTCGCACACACAAACACAGTATGAACATCCACATTTCACTCTCTCTCTCTCTCTCTCTCTCTCTCTCTCACACACACACACACACACACACACACACACACACACACACACATACACACACACACACATACACACACACATATCCCTCCTCCCACCTCCAATACATCCCCACCTCCAATAATCCCCATCCCACCTCTCTCACCCACACAGATTTACGACTGCACTTGAACAAAAACTCGAAAAACAGCAACGCCGAGAACGACGCAGGGGCAAGGAAAAAACACAAAGAGAACTCGATGCTGATTGGATTATTGTGCATGGGTTTTGTACATTGGTGGAGGCTGAGAGGGATCTAGAAGCACAAACAAACACTGGGAGGGTGATTGTGGATGGGTTGGAGTTTAAGATTGATCTGGAAGCGGCACAGATGATGGGGGCTAATAGGCTGCCAGTGGGGACACAACGCAAGTATGTAAGGAAGCGGGGGGGGGGATGGTGTCTTGTTGGGGTGTGTTGGGGTGTGTTTTTGTGAACATGCGCGTGCATTTGTGTGGTGTGGTGTGTTTCCTCTCTCTTCTGCACACATACACACACACACACACACACACACACACACACACACACACACAAACACACACAC
>VFQP010002107.1_pt1 | contig 23339 bp, 19 predicted proteins | sample 3512351 | NCBI WGS metagenome assembly VFQP01 (sample SAMN10412372, study PRJNA504923) | tailings metagenome | isolation source: Relicate 1 Philex TSF1 revegetated site | place: Philippines: Tuba, Benguet | collected 2017-08-29
GTAGTAGCTGGTGAAGCCCTCGAAGAACCAGAGCAGCTCGGTGTGGTTCTCGGCGCTGTAGTCGTAGCGCGCGAACTCGGCGGGGCGCAGGCGCTTGACGTTCCAGGTGTGGAAGTACTCGTGGCTGATGAGGCCCAGCAGCGTGGTGTAGCCGTCGGTGGCCTTCAGGGCTGCGGGCTTGTCGCCCGGGGCGCGCTGGCGCGGCAGGTCGCTGCGCTGGCAGATCAGGGCGGTGGAGTTGCGGTGCTCCAGGCCGCCATACCCGTCGCCGCTGGCGTACAGCATGAAGACGTAGCGGTCGAACGGCGGCTTGTCCCGGCCGTGCCAGAAGCGGATCTGCGTCTCGCAGATGCGCCGCGTGTCTTCCAGCAGGCGCGCACCATCCACCCAGGCGCCCGCACCGCTCACCACGAAGCGGTGGGGGACGCCGCCCGCGGTGAACTCGCCGCTCCAGAAGCGGCCCATCTCCACCGGGCAGTCCGCGAGCTCGTCGTAGTCCCTGGCCAGGTACACGCCGAAGCCTTCGCCGTCCACACGCTGTGGCGTGAGGCCCGTGGCCACCTGCCAGCCGGCTGTGGCCGCGCCGGCCTCGATCTCCAGGATGTGCGGCTGGTCTTCCTGCCCGCGCACCTGCAGGCACAGGCTGGTGGCGTTGAAGAAGCCGCGCGTGGTGTCCAGGAAGGCGGTGCGCACGGACGCGTCGAAGGCATACACCTCGTAGCGCAGTTCCAGCGGGGCACCTGCGGCACAGGCCACCTGCCACTGGTGCTTGTCGAGCTGCTTGAGCGCGACCGGTCGGCCGCCCTGCGAGGCGCCGAGGTTCTGCAGGTGCTGCGAGAACTCGCGCACCAGGTAGCTGCCCGGGATCCACACCGGCAGGCCCACGCGCTGGTTCTTCGCCGGGCTCGGCACGCGCAAGGTGATGGCGAAGAGGTGGGCCTGGGCGCTGTGGACGGAGACGGTGCAGCGCACGGCGGCGCGAGGGGACGGGCTGCGGCCTCGCGATGTGCTCACTTGGCTTCCTTGAGCATCGCTTCAATGCGGTCGGCCGGGATGAAGCCGGGCACCCGCTTGTTGTTGGTGAAGAACAGCGTGGGCGTGCCCTGGATGCCGTATTGGCTGGCGAGCTTGGTGTTGCGGTCGATCGCAGCGGTGTCGCACGTCGCTTCCTCGGGCGGCTGGTTGTTCAGCATCCAGCCCAGGTAGGTCTTCGCCCGGTCTTTCGCGCACCAGATGCGCTCGGTCTTGTCGACCGAGTCGTCGCCCAGCACCGGGATCAGGAACACGTGGATGGTGAGGTCGTCCACCTTGGCGAGTTCGCGGTGCAGGCGCTTGCAGTAGCCGCAGTTCGGGTCCTCGAACACGATCATCTGGCGCGTGCCCTTGCCCTTGACCAGCTTGAACGAGTCCTTCAGCGGCAGGTCCTTGTAGGCAATGGCCGTGAGCTGCTCGATGCGTGCCTCGGTGAGGTTGACCCGCTTGCGCGTGTCGATGAGCGCACCCTGGAAGATGTAGTTGCCGTTGTCGTCGGAGTAGAGCAGGCGGTTGCCCTCCAGGCGCACTTCCCAGACGCCGGGAAACGGGGTCTTGGTGACTTCCTTGATGGCGGGCAGGTTGGGCACGCGCTCGGGCAGGTTCTTGCGGATCGCGGCTTCCTGGGCAAAAGCGCCCATGCAGAAGGCAGCGAGTGCCATGAGCAGCAGGGTCTTGAAGGGTTTCATCGGGGAGCCATCGGTTCGGTTGGAGGGAAGTGGAGCGCGGCGCCGGCGTTCAGGTGCCGGGTTGACCCATGGCCTGGCGCGCGATCCAGCGCTTGAGCGGGCCGATTCGGTCGAAGCCCGAGAGGCCCCAGTTGCGCAAGGCCTGCACCCGCGAGTCCTCGTGCGAGAACAGGCCGAACAAGCCATCGGTGACCCAGCCCATGGCGCCCACTTCGGCGGCCCGCGCACGCTCGTAGCGCCGCAGCAGCCGCAGGTCGCCCAGGTCGCGCCAGTACTCGCGCTGCTGCAGCACGCGCGCGAGTTCGGCCACGTCGGCCAGGCCCACGTTGAGTCCCTGGCCGGCCAGCGGGTGCATGGCATGCGCGGCGTCGCCGGCGAGTGCGACGCCACCTTGCGGGGTGCGGGCGATCCAGCGCTGGGCGCGCGAGAGTTCGAGGGGCCAGGCCTGGGCAGGGCTTTCCATGTGCATGTGGCCCAGGGCCTGGGCGCTGCGCGCCTGCACGGCCTGGGTGAAGGTATCGGGATCGGCTTGCAGCCAGGTGTCGGCCTGCTGTGCAGGGACAGACCACACCAGCGCGACGGAGTTCCCCGCCTCGCCGCCCAGGGGCAGCAGGGCCATCACTTCGCCGTGGGCAAACCACTGGCGGGCAATGCCGCCGTGGGGTTGTTCGCAACGCAGGCGCGCGGCCAGCGCCTTGTGGGGATAGGGCAGCACGTCGAATTCGAGCCCGAGTTCGGCGCGGGTCTGGCTGCGCTTGCCTTCGCAGATCACGGTGAGGGCCGCGGTGGGCGCCTCGGTCATGCGTTCGATGCCGCCCTGGAAACCCACGGCGTCGTTCAGGCGCTGCTCTAGCGCCGGCACGTCCACGATCCAGGTCAGGGCATCGGCGCCTTGGTCGTCGGCGGAGAAACCCAGTTCGCCACCGTCGTCGCCCCATACCTGCATGCCGGTCACGGGCGTGATGGGCGGCGTGCGTGTGTCCTGCGGGCCGGCATCGGGCCAGGCGCGCACCGAGCGCAGCAGGTCGCGCGAAGCGGCATTCAGGGCGTAGGCCCGCACATCGGCGGGGCCTGTTTCGGCGCGGGGAGCGCCCACCAGCGCCACGCGCAGTCGGTCTTTCGCCAGCAGCAGCGCCAGGGTCTGGCCCACCACGCCGGCCCCGCGGATGGCGACGTCGAAACGCCGGGTCGAGCCGGGGCGGGGAGCGGTCGGGTTCATGCAGCGATTCTAGGAGCAGGGCACAATCCGGGCCTTCTCGCCCGCGCATGCCCTGCGCCCGTCTGTCGCCTTCCGCACCCGCCCACCATGACCGAAGCCCCATCCCCATCCGCCGCCGACGTGCAGGCCACCATCGACCAGCTCTGGATCTACCCGGTGAAATCCTGCGCCGGCGTGAAGGTGGACGAGGCAGAACTGACCGATACCGGGCTGCTCTTCGACCGCGCCTGGATGGTGGTGGACAGCCAGGGTGACTTCGTGAGCCAGCGCGAGTTGCCGCGCATGGCCCTGATCCAGCCCAGCTTCAAGATGGGTCAACTGGTGCTGCGCGCCCCGGGCATGCTGGCCCTGCACCTGGAGTTGTACGCCGCCGAGGGGCCGTTGAAGGTGCGCGTGTGGAACGACGAGGTGATGGCCTGCGACATGGGCGACCTCGCCGCACAGTGGTTCAGCGATTTCCTGGGTGCCGATGCGCCCGAAGGCATGAAACAACTGCGGCTGGCGCGCTTCGACCCCGAGGTGCGTCGCCCCAGCAACGCGCGCTGGCTCGGTGGCCGCGAGGCCGGGACGCAGTTCGCCGATGGTTTTGCGCTGCTGGTGGCCAGCACCGCCTCGCTCGACGGCCTCAACGAGCGCCTGGTGGCTGCCGGCGAACCGTCGGTGGACATGCGCCGCTTCCGGCCCAACATCGTGTTGCGCGGCGTCGAGGCGCACGACGAGGACCGTGTCGGCCCCCTGCGCATCGAGACCGGCGGCGGCGACGCCGCGGTGATCGACACCGTCAAGCCCTGCGCGCGCTGCCCCATCCCCAATGTGGACCCGGACACCGCCACCTCCAGTCCCGCCGTGAACGACACGCTGCAGGCCTACCGCCAGGACGCGCGCCTGAACGGCGCGGTGACCTTCGGCATGAACGCCATCGTGATCGAGGGCGACGGGCAGTTCCTGCGCGTGGGCCAGGCCGTCACCGCCGACTGGAAATTCGAGTAGATCGAGGCCGGCCCCGTAAAATCGCGGGTTTCCCCGAGAACCCGAAAGCCCCTCCATGAGCCTCCAATGCGGCATCGTGGGCCTGCCCAACGTCGGCAAGTCCACCCTCTTCAACGCGCTGACCAAGGCCGGCATCGCGGCCGAGAACTACCCCTTCTGCACCATCGAGCCCAACACCGGCGTGGTGGAGGTGCCCGATCCGCGCCTGGCGCAGCTGGCCGAGATCGTCAAGCCCGAGCGCGTCGTGCCGGCCATCGTGGAGTTCGTGGACATCGCCGGCCTGGTGGCCGGTGCCAGCACCGGTGAAGGCCTGGGCAACAAGTTCCTGGCCCACATCCGCGAGACCGACGCCATCGTCAACGTGGTGCGCTGCTTCGAAGACCCGAACGTGATCCACGTGGCCAACAAGGTCGATCCGATCGCCGACATCGAGGTCATCCAGACCGAACTGTGCCTGGCCGACCTGGCCTCGGTGGAGAAGGCCATCCACCGCGTGAGCAAGACCGCGCGCTCGGGCGACAAGGAGTCGATCAAGCAGCTCGCCATCCTGGAGAAATGTCAGGTCGCCCTCAACGACACCCAGCCGGTGCGCACCATCGATTTCAGCAAGGAAGAGCGCGCGCAGCTCAAGCAGTTCTTCCTGATCACGGCCAAGCCGGCCATGTTCGTGGCCAACGTGTCGGAGGACGGTTTCGAGAACAACCCCTTCCTGGACCGCCTGCGCGAGTTCGCGAAGAAGCAGAACGCGCCGGTGGTGGCCATCTGCGCCAAGATCGAGGCCGAGCTCTCCGAAATGGACGACGCCGACCGGCTCGAATTCCTCAAGGAACTGGGTCAGGACGAACCCGGCCTGAACCGCCTGATCCGCGCGGCCTACCAGTTGCTCGGCCTGCAGACCTACTTCACCGCCGGCGTGAAGGAAGTGCGCGCCTGGACCATCCACGTCGGTGACACCGGCCCCCAGGCCGCCGGTGTGATCCACACCGATTTCGAGAAGGGCTACATCCGCGCCCAGACGATCGCCTTCGACGACTATGTGGCCCTGAAGGGCGAGCAGGGCGCGAAGGACGCGGGCAAGATGCGCGCCGAAGGCAAGGACTACGTCGTCAAGGACGGCGACGTGATGAACTTCCTGTTCAGCAGCTGACGCCGCTCAGGGTGCTGGCGCGGGGCGCACCAGCCCCGCGAGCAGCAGCCGGAATCCCTCCACGGCCTGCTTCGAGGTTTCTGCGGGATCCGGCGAGCTCGCGATCCAGGTTGCCGCATGGCTGCTGGCGCCGTTGATCAGGCGGGCCAGTGCCGCCGGCTCCGCGTCGATGAGCACACCGTCGGCCTTGAGCGCCGTCAGGCTTTGCGTGAGGGCTTCGATGCAGTGCTGGGCGCTCGGCCGCTGAGAGAAGTCGCCCAGCACCGCGGGCCCATCGCGGAACATGATGCGCTGGATCTCGGGTTCCAGCGCCATCTCGATGTAGGCGATCCACTCGTCGACCACGCCTTGCCAGCGGTTGGGCGCGCGATCGGAAATGACCTTCAAGCGCTGGCACATCTCGTCGTCGATCTCATCGATCACCGCCTCCAGCAAGCCCTTCTTGTCGCCAAAGTGGTGATAGAGGGCGCCGCGTGTCAGGCCCACCGCGGCGGTGAAGTCGTCCATCGACGCCGCCGCGTAGCCCACGGTGCCAAAGGCCTGGCGGGCCGCCGCCATCAGCTTGGCTCGTGTCTCGGCAATCATCTCGGTGCGGGGTTTGCTCATGGTCACTCCTTAATTCACATACAACAAGTATGTGAATTGACATACGCAGCGTATGTAAATAGGATGCATACGTCGCGTATGTTAACGCGGCGCCTCCATTCAAGGATTCATTCATGTCGAACCCGTATTCCAGAATCTTCAGCGAGCCCGGTGCCAAGGGATTCTCCGCCGCGGCCTTTCTCGGCCGTCTGCCGATCGCCATGGCGCCCATCGGCATCGTTGCCATGCTGTCCCAGGCGCTCGGTGAATACTGGCTGGCCGGCGCGGTGGCCGCCACCTATGGGCTGACCAACGCTTTTCTTTCCCCGCAGATATCCCGCCTGGTCGATCGCTTTGGCCAGACCCGGGTGGCCGCCCCCGCCACGGTGTTCTCGGTGGTGGCCTTCTTGCTGCTCATGCTGTCTGTTCGTGAGGCGTGGCCTGCCTGGACCTTGTTCGCCGCCGCCGTCGGTGCCGCCACCATGCCCAGTATTTCCGCGCTGGTTCGTGCCCGATGGATCGAGCTCCTGCGGGACCGACCCGAACTCAATACGGCCTTTGCCTTTGAATCGTCCGCCGACGAGCTGATCTACATTGCCGGCGCATCGCTATCCGTGGGTTTGGCCGCATCGCTGTTTCCCGAAGCCGGCGTGCTCGTTTCGACCGTTTTCCTGGCGGTGGGCACGGCGGCATTCCTGATGCAGCGCAAGACAGAGCCCAAGGTTCATGCTCGAGCGAAGAATGGACCGAGCGGATCGGCCATTCGCCTGCCAGCGGTCCAGATCGTCACGTTCGCGCTGATCTTCGTCGGTGCGATCTTCGCCACCGCGGAGGTCAGTGCGATCGCCATCACCAAGGAACTCGGCCAGCCGGGTGCGGCGAGTCTCGTGATTGGCGTGTATGCGGTGGGTTCTTTCGTGCTGGGCCTCGTGCTCGGCGCGCTCAACCTCAAGACGCCGCTGCAGCGCCTGCTGATGTGGTCGGTGTCCGTGCTGGCGATCACCACCTTGCCGCTGCTGGTGGCGGGCTCCTCGGTCCCCCTGCTGGCAGCGGCCGTTTTCCTCAGCGGCGTGGCCATCTCGCCCACCTTCATCACCGCCTTCGGCCTGATCGAGCGCCTGGTGCCCGAATCGATGCTGACCGAGGGCGTGACCTGGGTGATGACGGGCATCGGCATCGGCATGGCGCTGGGTGCTTTTGTCACAGGCTGGGTGGTGGACCACTTCGGCGCGCAGAACGGCTTCTGGGTGTCGGTGGTGGCCGGCGCGGTCACGGTCCTGACGGTGGCTCTCGGTCAGCGCACGCTTTCGGGTGAGCGGGTGTCCATGAGGGTCGCCGACCCGGTCGTCGCGGCGGCCAAGTGAGCGGGGTCGCCCGCCCGCTCGGGCAGGTGGTAGCCTCCATGGCCACCGCAGCCCCCGTTCCCGTCCATGCCCCAGCCACCCACCGCCGAACTTCAACGCCTCGCCAAACGCCTGGCGGCGCAAGTACCCTGCTCGCGCCGCGACGCCGAGCTCTACATCGCCGGCGGCTGGGTGCGGGTGGACGGCACCGTGGTGGAGGAGCCGATGGCGCGCGTGAACGATGCGCAGGCCGTGACGCTCGATGCCAGGGCGCGCCTGGAGCCGCTGGTGCCGGTCACGCTGATCTGGCACAAGCCGGCCGGGCAGGTGCTGCCCGAAGCGGCGTTCCTGCCGGATGAGCTCGCAGCCCGCTGGCTTGCACCCGCCACCCGCTTCAAGGGCGATCGCTCGGGCGTGCGCCCGCTCAAGGCGCATGGCCACCGGCTGCTGCCCGTCTCCCCGCTGGATGCCGGAGCCAGCGGACTGATGGTGTTCACGCAGAACCCGGGCGTGCAACGCAAGATCACCGATGCTTCTTCGCCGCTCGAACACGAATGGCTGGTGGAGGTGCAGGACGATGCCGAGCTCGACGACGCCGCGCGGCGCGAGGCGGTGCTGCAGTCGCTGGGCAAGCTGCTGTTCTTCGAAGGCACCAGCCTGCCCACCGCGCGCGCCAGCTGGCAGAGCGAGCGGCGCCTGCGCCTCGCGATCAAGGGCAACCTGCCGGGCCAGGTGGACTTCCTGGCCGAGCGCGCCGGCCTGAAGCTGGCAGGTGTGCGCCGCCTGCGCCTGGGGCGCATCGGCCTGGACGGCCTGCCCTCAGGCGAGTGGCGTTACCTGGCGGCGCAAGAACGCTTCTGAAGGCGCGCGGCCCACACGCTCAGGGTCATCGCCAGCAGCAACACCCACACGCCCACTTCGTGCAGGCGAAGCATGTGCCCTTGCGCGATCAGCACGCCGCCCAGTGCGGCCCCCAGCGCCTGCCCGGCATAGATGCCCGAGCTGTTGAGCGCCACCGTGGCCGGGGCGAGCGCGGGCGAGATCTGGACCAGCCGCGCCTGCTGCGCCGAATTCATGGAGAAACAACCCAGCGCCCAGGGCACCAGCACCAGGGCCTGCTGCCACAGCCCGCCCTGGCCGAGCGGCCAGAGCAAGAGGCTCAGCACCATGGCGCCGAGCGCGATCAGCACCGAACGCGGCGCGCCGACGCGGTCGATCCAGCGCGACATGATGACGTTGCCCAGCAGGCCGAAGGCGCCGAACCAGAGGAACAGCATGGACAGGCCGCCCCCGCCCAGGCCCAGCGTCTGGGCGAAGTAGGGGGCGAAGTAGGAGAACAGCACGAACTGGCCGAAGCCGCCCAGCAGCGTGACGCCCACCGCCATCATGAGCGGGGCCGAGCCCAGCGTGGCCTGCCAGGACTGCCGCGACAGCGCGGCGGGCTTGATGCCGTCGGGCATCTCGCGCCAGACCCACCAGCCACTGGCAAACGCCATCACCGCCACCAGGCCGAAGGCCCAGCGCCAGCCGAACTCGCCGCCGATCCAGGCCGCCAGCGGCATGCCCATGACCGAGGCCACCGACCAGCCGAGGAAGACGAAGGTGATGGCGCGGCCGCGCTGCTCGGGCGAGACCAGCAGGCCCACGCTGGCGGCGGCCTGCGGTGTGAAGATGGCCGGTGCGATGACCGCCAGCACGCGCAGCGGCAGCAGGGCGGCGTAGTTCGGCGCCAGTGCGCAGGCGCCGGTGAGCAGGCCGTACCAGACCAGCGACAGCGCCAGCAGGCGCCGCCGGTCCCAGCCGGCCACCAGGCTGGCGAAGACCGGTGCCCCCAGTCCCATGAGGATGGCGGCGGCCGTGATCAACTGGCCGGCTTGCGGGATCGACACGTTCAGCGAGGTGCTGATGTCGGTGAGCGTGCCGGGCACCACCATGACGCCGGTGCCGATCACGAAGTTGCCCACCATCAATGCCCACAGGGCACGGGGCAGGGCGGGGGCGGCAACGCTCATGGATGGAGGCTTCCAGGGAAGAACCACAACAGCGCCGCCGTCATGGTGAGGTAGCGGGCGAATTTGCCGATGGCCATGTAGATCAGGCACGGCCAGAAGGGAAACTTCATCCAGCCGGCCACGGCGCACAGCGGGTCGCCCACCACGGGCAGCCAGCTCATGAGGCAGGCCTTGGGGCCGAAGCGTTCCAGCCAGTGCAGCGCGCGCAATTCGGTGGAACTGCCGCGCGCCCGGTCCACCGCCTTGTGGGTGTAGAAGCCCATGAGCCAGCTGACCGCGCCGCCCAGCGTGTTGCCGGCGGTGGCCACCACGATGGCCGGCCAGAACATGTCGGGGTTGAGCTTGATCAGGCCGAACACCGCCGGCTCGGAACCCAGGGGCAACAGCGTGGCCGAGACGAACGCCACCACGAACACCGTGCTCAACCCGAACTCGGGCAGCGAGAGCACTTCCATCAGGTGGGTCATCCAGGGCGGCATGGGAGACGGCGTTGGCGCGACAACAAAAGACCCTCGCGATCGGGTCGGTCAGGTGGATGGAAAAAAGTTCGGCGCGATATCGTCTGCTGAAAAAACAGGCAGATACAATCGCGTTCCTCTCGCACCCTGCCTGGGCAGGGCTCGCGGCCGTTCAACCGCTCGACGCCGATTCTCCCACCGCCATGCAAATCGGGGCTTTCACCCTGCCCAATGCCCTGTTTGTCGCACCGATGGCGGGCGTGACGGACCGGCCATTTCGCAAGCTGTGCAAGCGGCTGGGCGCGGGCTACGCGGTGAGCGAGATGGTGACCTCGCGCCCCGATCTGCAGGACAGCCTCAAGACCTCGCGCCGCGCCAACCACGAAGGTGAAGCCGCGCCGATCTCGGTGCAGATCGCCGGCACCGACGCGCAGATGATGGCCGACGCCGCGCGCTACAACATCGATCGCGGCGCGCAGATCATCGACATCAACATGGGCTGCCCGGCCAAGAAGGTCTGCAACAAATGGGCCGGCTCCGCGCTCATGCAGGACGAGGTGCTGGCCATCGAGATCGTCGAGGCCGTGGTGGCCGCCAGCGCGCCGCACGGTGTGCCGGTCACGCTCAAGATGCGCACCGGCTGGTGCGCGGACGTGCGCAACGCACCCACGCTGGCGCTCGCCGCCGAAGCTGCGGGCGTGCAGATGCTCACCGTGCACGGCCGCACGCGCGAGCAGGGCTACAAGGGTCAGGCCGAGCACGACACCGTGGCCCATATCAAGAGCCGGGTGCGCATCCCGGTGGTGGCCAACGGCGACATCGATTCCCCCGAGCGCGCCCGCGAGGTGCTGCTGCAAACGGGTGCCGACGCCGTCATGGTCGGCCGGGCGGCCCAGGGCCGGCCCTGGATCTTTCGCGAGATCGCGCATTTCCTCGCCACCGGCGAGCACCTGCCACCGCCGACGCTGACCGAGGTCCGCGTCTGGCTGCTCGACCACCTGCACGACCACTACAACCTGTACGGTGAATACACCGGTGTGCGCAGCGCGCGCAAGCACCTGGGCTGGTACGCGCAGTCGCTGCCCCTGCCTGCGGGCGCAGCCGCCGTGTTCCGTTCGCGCGTCAATGCCACCACCACGGTGGAGGCGCAACTGCGCTGCGTGAGCGACAGCCTGGACGAGTGGTCCGGCGAAGACACAACGATCCCGAGAGACAACTGGAAACTGGCCGCATGAAACAGAACAAACTGCACGACTGTGTGCGTGCCAGCATGGAAGACTTCTTCCGCGACCTCAACGGCACCGACCCGGACAACCTGCACGAGATGCTGGTCAAGGCGGTGGAAAAGCCGCTGCTCGAGGTGGTGATGGAGCAGGCGCAGCACAACCAGTCGCGCGCCGCGCAGTGGCTGGGCCTGAACCGCAACACGCTGCGCAAGAAATTGCTCGAACACAAGCTGATAGATTGAAACACCCCCGCCGCGCTTCGCGCGACCCCCTCAAGGGGGCAACACCTGCGGTCTGGCAAAGCCAGTCCCGCGGTGTTTCCCGAAGGGGCTGTTGCATGCGAAGCAGGTCGCGCTTCGGCGTGATGGCCCACTGATTCACAACTTCCTCAATACCTTCTCATGCGCGCACTCATTTCCGTCTCGGACAAGACCGGCATCGTCGAACTCGCCCAGGCCCTGCACGGGCTGGGCGTGTCGCTCATCTCCACCGGTGGCACCGCCAAGCTGCTGGCCGAGAAAGGCCTTCCCGTGACCGAGGTGGCCGAGGTGACCGGTTTTCCCGAGATGCTCGATGGCCGCGTGAAGACCCTGCACCCCAAGGTGCACGGTGGCCTGCTGGCGCGGCGCGACCTGCCCGAGCACATGGCGGCGCTCAAGACGCATGGCATCGACACCATCGACCTGCTGATCGTCAACCTCTATCCCTTCGAGGCCACGGTCGCCAAGGTCGGCTGCACGCTGGAGGATGCGATCGAGAACATCGACATCGGCGGCCCGGCCATGGTGCGCAGCGCGGCCAAGAACTGGAAGGACGTGGCCGTGCTCACCGACGCCGCGCAGTACCCGGCCGTGGTCGATGAACTCAAGGCCAGCGGCCGGCTCAGCCTGAAGACGCGTTTTGCGCTCTCGGTGGCGGCGTTCAACCGCATCAGCAACTACGACGCCGCGATCAGCGACTACCTCTCCGGCATCGAGTTCGACGAAACCGCCGCGGTACCCCGGCGCAGCCAGTTCCCGGGCCAGTCCAACGGCCGCTTCGTCAAGCTGCAGGACCTGCGCTATGGCGAGAACCCGCACCAGAGTGCTGCCTTCTACCGCGACCTCTATCCCGCGCCCGGTTCGCTGGTGAGCGCGAAGCAGCTGCAGGGCAAGGAGCTCAGCTACAACAACATCGCCGATGCCGACGCCGCGTGGGAATGCGTCAAGAGTTTCGAGGCTCCGGCCTGCGTGATCGTCAAGCACGCCAACCCCTGTGGCGTGGCCGTGGGCAAGGACGCGGCCGAAGCCTACGCCAAGGCCTTCCAGACCGATCCCACCAGCGCCTTCGGCGGCATCATCGCGCTCAACCGGGTGCTCGATGGCGCAGGTGCCCAGGCGATCAGCAAGCAGTTCGTCGAGGTGCTCATGGCGCCGGGCTACACGCCCGAAGCGCTGGAGGTGTTCAAGGCCAAGGCCAATGTGCGCGTGCTGCAGATCGACCTGCCACCGGGCGGTGCCACCGACTGGCTGCAGGGCCGCAACGCGCACGACGTCAAGCGCATCGGCTCGGGCCTGCTGATCCAGTCCGCCGACAACCACGAGCTGCAGCGCAGCGACCTCAAGGTCGTGACCAGACTGCAACCCAGCGAGCAGCAGATCGAGGACCTGTTGTTCGCGTGGAAGGTGGCCAAGTACGTGAAGTCCAACGCCATCGTGTTCTGCAAGGACGGCATGACCATGGGCGTGGGCGCGGGCCAGATGAGCCGCCTGGATTCGGCGCGCATCGCCAGCATCAAGGCCGGCCATGCCAAGCTCTCGCTGCAAGGCACGGCGGTGGCCAGCGACGCTTTCTTCCCGTTCCGCGACGGGCTCGACGTGGTGGTGGACGCGGGTGCCACCTGCGTCATCCAGCCCGGTGGTTCCATGCGCGACCAGGAAGTGATCGACGCCGCGGATGAGCGCGGCGTGGTCATGGTCTACAGCGGCGTTCGCCACTTCAGACACTGAAGGCGCATCTGCGCCGGCGCGTTAAAGCGTCTTGAAGATGTCGCGCGCGGCGCTCACGGTGTCGGCGATGTCCTGGGCGGTGTGTGCCGCGCTCACGAACCCGGCCTCGTACAGCGCGGGTGCGATGTACACACCACGGTCCAGCAGGCCGTGGAACAGTTGGTTGAAGCGCGGGCCGTCGGTGGTCATTACCTTGGCGTAGTTCTGCGGCAGTTCGTCGAACAGGAAGAAGCCGAACATGCCGCCTTCGCTGTCGCCGCTGAGGGCCACGCCCTCGGCCGCCGCCGCACCCTTGAGCCCATCGACCAGCGAGCGTGTGTGGGCCGAGAGTGATTCGAAGAAGCCGGGCTTGCGGATTTCCTTCAGCGTGGCCAGCCCGCAGGCCGTGGCCACCGGATTGCCCGACAGCGTGCCTGCCTGGTAGACGCCACCGAGCGGTGCGAGCTGCTCCATCACGGCGCGCCTGGCGCCAAAGGCCGCCAGCGGCATGCCGCCGCCGATGACCTTGCCCATCACGGTCATGTCGGGTTCGAAGCCGGGGATGAGTTTCGCGTACACGCTCTGCGCGCCACCGAGGGCCACACGGAAACCGGTCATGACCTCGTCGAAGGCCAGCAGCGCGCCATGCTGTGTGCACAGCTCGCGGCAGCGCTTCATGAACGGCACCGAAGCGCGCACGAAGTTCATGTTGCCGGCAATGGGCTCGATGATCAGGCAGGCGATGTCGGCACCGTGTTCGGCGAACGCGGCCTCGACCTGGGCCACGTTGTTGTATTCCAGGACCAGCGTGTGCTGCACGACCTCGGGCGGCACGCCGGCGCTGGTGGGGTTGCCGAAGGTGGCCAGGCCCGAGCCGGCCTTGACCAGCAGCGCGTCCGCATGGCCGTGGTAGCAGCCTTCGAACTTGATGATCTTCTTGCGGCCGGTAGCCCCGCGCGCCAGGCGGATGGTGCTCATGCCGGCCTCGGTGCCCGAACTGACCAGCCGCACCATGTCGATGCTCGGCACCAGCTCGACGATGGCCTCGGCCAGTTCCACCTCGCGCTCGGTCGGCGCCCCGAACGAGAAACCGTCGAGCGCGGCCTTCTGCACGGCCTCGACCACCGCCGGGTGACCATGGCCCAGGATCATCGGCCCCCAGGAGCCGATGTAGTCGATGTAGCGCTGGCCATTGGCGTCCCAGAAGTAGGCGCCCTGCGCGCGCTGCACGAAGCGCGGCGTGCCTCCCACGGCGCGAAACGCACGCACGGGCGAGTTGACGCCGCCGGGGATCAGGGCCTTGGCGCGGTCGAAGAGTTGCTGGTTGCGGTCGGTCGTGGTCATGCGGGGATCAATGCCGGGTGGTGTCGAGCGGGAAATCGTCGGCGTCCAGGGTGCTGTCGGTCGCGGCTTCGTCTTCAGCGCCGTCGTCGTCGTGCGCCCAGAACATGCGGTCGGGCACGGCGTGTCCCATGCCGGGCTGGAAGCCCGCGTCCAGGCACTGGTCGAGGTAGGTCAGCGCCTCGGCGCAGGCCGCTTGCAGGTCGCTGCCGCCGGCGATCAGCGCGCACAGCGCGGCCGACAGCGTGTCGCCCGCACCGGTGAACGTGGCCTCGAAGCGTTCGTAGCGCGCCGTGGCCAGCACCGATTCGGGCGTGGCCAGGTGGCTTTCCAGGTACTGGTCGGCCGCGTTGAACCCGGTCACCAGCGTGTAGGGCACGCCGTGCACGGCGGCGGCACGCGCCACTTCACGCGGGCTCGGCGGCCGGTCGCCCTCCCACTCGGGCAGCAGCCAGCGGCACAGCGTGCTGTGGTTGCCCACCAACACGGTGGTCTGGGGCAGCAGCAGTTCGGCGCAGGCGTCGAGGTAGGTCTCGATGGCCACCTCGTCCCACCAGGAGAGGTCGGGCATGTAGGTGATCACGGGCACTTCGGCGTAATCGGTGGTGATCTCGGCGATCGCGCTGAGGTTCTCGGGGCTGCCGACGAAACCGACCTTGAAGGCCTGCACCGGCATGTCTTCCAGCGCGCAGCGCGCCTGGTCACCCACGGCCTCTTCATCGAACGCGATGTGATCGTGGATGTCGCTGGTGTCGCGCACGTAGGCACCGGTCACGACCGGCAGCACGTGGGCCGAGGCACTGGACATGGCGGTGATGTCGGCACTGAGTCCACCAGCGCCGCTGGGGTCGCTGGCGTTGAAGACCATGACGCAGGGGAGGGAGGATTCTCCAGGCGCCGCGACCACGGAAGAAGCGGGAGTGTCGGGTGTATCGGGCATGGAATTTTGGGGAGGGATCAGGAGGTGCGGCGCCCCTTCGGGCAAGGCCTCACGCGGTGCGTCAAACGTGATCGACAGCCGGCCGAAACGGCTTGCGGAGCGGTACACATGGCTCGATACAATGCTTGCATTCTAGAACAATGCCCCCTATAACCATGACCGAAACGAAGACTTGGATGTGCTTGATTTGTGGGTGGATTTACGACGAGGAAGCCGGTGCGCCGGACCACGGCGTGGCACCCGGCACACCCTGGTCCGAGGTGCCGATGAACTGGACCTGTCCTGAGTGCGGCGCCCGCAAGGAAGATTTCGAAATGGTGCAGATCTGAGGATGGATCGGCGCGCTTGATGTTCTTGTGACGCACCCGGTCGACGCATGCGACCCGGCCGTTTCCCTCCTGTCCCAACTTCTGGAGCCAGCGAACCGTGAGCACTACACCTGCCCTGAAAGTCCTGGTGGTTGACGACAGCAACACCATTCGCCGCAGCGCCGAGATTTTCCTCAAGCAGGGTGGACACGAAGTCCTGCTGGCGGACGATGGTTTCGATGCCCTGGCCAAGATCAACGATTACCAGCCCGACCTGGTGTTCTGCGACATCCTCATGCCCCGCCTCGATGGCTACCAGACCTGCGCCATCATCAAGCGCAACCTGCGCTTCGCCAACATCCCGGTGGTGATGCTCTCGTCCAAGGACGGGGTGTTCGACAAGGCGCGCGGGCGCATGGTCGGTTCGCAGGACTACCTCACCAAACCCTTTACCAAAGATCAGTTGCTGCAAGCCGTGCAACAGTTCGGTACCAACCTCACCGGAGCACTGTGATGCCCATCCACAAGATTCTCGTGGTCGACGACTCGAAGACCGAACTCATGGTGCTGTCGGACCTGCTGGGTAAAAACGGCTACACCGTGCGCACCGCTGAGAATGCGGACGAGGCCTTTCGTCGGTTGGGAGAGGAAAAGCCCGACCTGATCCTGATGGACGTGGTGATGCCCGGTCAGAATGGTTTTCAGCTCACGCGTGCGATCACGCGGGACCCACAGTTTTCGAGCATTCCCATCGTCATGTGCACTAGCAAGAATCTGGAGACCGACCGTGTCTGGGGCATGCGCCAGGGCGCGCGCGACTACGTCACCAAGCCGGTCAATGCGGAAGAGCTGCTGTCCAAGATCCGGGCGCTCGGCTGATTGCCGCACAGACCTGATTCACCCACAGCATGGCCAAACGTCAGTCCCTCAAGGAACTCCAGGAACGATTGGCCCAGCGTTTGACGGTCGCCAAGACCGAAGCCGTCACAGCCACCTGGCTGGCGGTCGAAGCCGACGGGAAGCGTTACCTGCTCCCGCTCGTGCAGTCCGGTGAGATCTTTCCCTGGTCCCCGCTCCAGCGGGTGCCCTACACCAAGCCCTGGTACGCCGGCGTGGCCAGCCTTCGCGGCGGCCTGCACGGTGTGATCGATCTCGCCCGGTTGGTTGCCGCGGGTTCCGAGCCGCTGGCTGCGGGTCTGGGCCAGGCCGAGCGCGTGACCTCCGAGTCCCGTCTGGTGAGCCTGCATGCGGCGCTCGGCGTCAATGCCGTGATCTGGATCGACCGCCTGCTGGGCCTGCGCAACCCCTCCATGTTCAGTGCCGTTGGCGACGTTCCCGCGAACGCGCCCGGCTATTTCACGCGCTCGCTGGTGGACCTCCAGGGCCAGTCCTGGCAGGAGATCGATCTGCAGGCGCTGGTGATCGAACCCGAGTTTCTGGCGATCGCGGCCTGAGGGCCGGTCCCTTCCCAGTTCGCCTGGGCTTTTTTGTTTTCGTTATCTGTTGGAAGGTGTTTACATGGCCATGCTTGATCGATTCCAGGGACTCTTCAAGAAGAAGGCCGGTGACGAACCCGATCTGTTCCGGGCGACCGACGAGGAGGTGGCCGCCATCGCTGCGGCGCGTCTGGCGCCGGACCCCGAGGCTCCCGCGTTCGGCGCCAGTCCGATGGTGGACGAGGACGACGACGCCGGCAACCCGGCGGGTCTGGTGTCCTTGCCCCTGCTCGGGCGCCGCACGGCAGAACAGCACCAGCGGACGCTGGCCATCCTGTTCACGATCGCGCTGGTGGTGCTGGGCACGGTGACCTTGTTTGCACTGAGCCAGACCGACAAGGTCGGCAAGCAGGTGGCAGCGAGCGGCCAGGCCCTGATGCAGTCCCAGCGTCTGGCCAAGAGCGTCTCGCAGGCCATGGTCGGCAGCGCCTCGGCCTTTCCCGAGGTGCGCGACAGTTCCGAGGTGATGGCGCGAACCGTGCGCGGCCTGAAGCAGGGCGACGACGAACTCGGCCTCGATGCCCTGGGCCCGGAGTACGCGGCCGAATTCGACGAATTGCTGCCCAAGATCGACTTGGCCGAGCGCAATGCGGCGGCGGTGATGGCACAGCAGAACATCCTGACGCAGGTGGGTACCGCGCTGCGCACCATCAACCGCCAGTCTTCCGACCTGCTGGAGATCGCCGAAACGGTGTCGTCGCTCAAGCTGCAGCAGAACGCGCCGGCGGCTGAAATCTCCGCCTCCGGCCAGCTCGTGATGCTGACCCAGCGCATCGGCAAGTCGGCCAACGAGTTCCTGACCATGGAAGGCGTGAGCCCGGAGGCGGTGTTCCTGCTCGGCAAGGACTTGAACACTTTCAAGGAAATCGCTGAAGGCCTGCTCAAGGGCAGCGAAGAGTTGCGCTTGCGCGCCGCTTCCGACCCGCAGGTGCGCGAGCGCCTGGAGGCCTTGCTCAAGCTCTACGAAGAAACGCGGGTGGAGGCCGGCGCCATCCTGGGCAACCTGCAGGGCCTCGTGTCCGCGCGGGAAGCGCAGGCCGGCGTCATTGCCGACAGCGAACCCCTGCGCCTGGGCCTGCAGAAGCTGCAGGGCGACCTGTCCTCGCGCTCCGGCCTGGGTGGCGGGGAGCTGACCGCGCTGGCGTTCTCGGCGATCTTTGCCGTGTTGTGCGCCATCGGCTTCGCCGCCGTGCAGCTGCAGGACAGCCGCAAGCGCCAGGCCAGCGCCGACTCGATGCGCCTGGCGGCGGAATCCCAGGAGCAGGACGCCAAGCGCGTCAACGACGCCAACCAGGCGGCCATTCTGCGGCTGATGAACGAACTGCAGACGGTGGCCGAAGGTGACCTGACGCAGGAAGCCACGGTGACCGAAGACATCACGGGCGCCATCGCCGACTCGGTGAACTACACCGTGGAAGAACTGCGATCGCTGGTGGGCAACGTGCAGGCCACGGCCACGCGCGTCGCGCAGACCACGTCGGCGGTGGAGAGCACCTCCACCGAACTGCTGGCCGCCTCCACCGAGCAGCTGCGCGAGATCCGCGAGACCGGCCAGTCGGTGCTGGACATGGCACAACGCATCAACCAGGTGTCCGGCCAGGCGCAGGAATCCGCCACAGTGGCGCGTGCGTCGCTGCAAGCAGCCGAGTCGGGCCTGCAGGCCGTGCAGGACGCCATCGGCGGCATGAACGCCATCCGCGACCAGATCCAGGAAACCTCCAAGCGCATCAAGCGCCTGGGTGAGTCGTCGCAGGAGATCGGCGAAATCACCGAGCTGATTTCCGACATTACCGAACAGACCAACGTGCTGGCCCTGAACGCCGCCATCCAGGCCGCTTCGGCCGGTGAAGCCGGCCGAGGCTTCTCGGTGGTGGCGGAAGAAGTGCAGCGGCTGGCCGAACGTTCGGCCGATGCCACGCGGCAGATTTCCGCACTGGTGAAAGCCATTCAGACCGACACGCAGGATGCGGTGGCCGCCATGGAGCGTTCCACGCAGGGTGTGGTCGAAGGGGCCAAGCTGTCGGACAACGCGGGTACCGCGCTCTCCGAGATCGACCGCGTGTCGCGCCGCCTCGCCGACCTGATCGAACAGATCTCCAACGCCGCATCGCGCGAAGCCGATTCGGCCAACGAAGTGGCCGGCAACATCCAGCACATCTTCGCCGTGACCGAGCAGACCGGTGAGGGCACGCGCTCCACGGCCCAGCAGGTGCGTGAGCTCTCGGCCATGGCCGAAGAGCTTCGCCAGTCGGTGGCCCGGTTCAAGATCGCCTGAGTCCAATCCGCTTCCAAGGCCCGCTTTTTCCCTGGATCACCATGTTCGACACCGCCACCGACACCACCGACAGCCAGCCGATGGACACGGTCGCCGACCTGGGTCCCCTGGCGTGGGTCTTCGACGAACTGCGCAAATCGCTCGACGGCGCCAACAAGGCCATCAAGCGATTCGTGCGCGAGAGCGAGCAGTCCCGCCAGAACGACCTCGAGGCGGTGGACCCCGGTTCCCTGCGCCTGGCCCGCCAGCAGTTGCACCAGGCCGTGGGCGCGCTGGAGATGGTCGGACTCGGTGCACCCGCCCAGGTGCTGCGCGCCATGGAGGCGGCGGTGCAGCGTTTCGTGCAGCGCCCCAACACCTGCACCGAACAAGCCGCCTCCAAGGTCGAGCGCGCCAGCTTCGCGCTGGTGGAATACCTCGAGGCGGTCCTGAACAACAAGCCGGTGCAGCCGGTGGCGCTGTTCGCGCAGTACCGCGAAGTGCAGGAGCTCGCCGCGGCCGAGCGCGTGCACCCGGCCGACCTGTGGCCGTTCGAGCACCGCGGCGTCGAGATCGGCGCGCCCGCCGGCGTGGCGCCCCTGCAGGTCAATCCGGCCTTGCGTTCGCTGTTCGACCGGTTGGTGCTGCTGGTCGTCAAGACGCAGAGCCCGGCGGCGGCGCAACAACTGGCCAAGCTGTGCGCCGGCCTGTGTGCAGGCGCCGAGGACGCGCGCGTGCGCACCTTCTGGCGCGTGGCGGCGGCCCATTTCGAATCCGTCGCGCAGCGCCTGCTGCCGGCCGACGTCTATGTGAAGCGGGCGGCCTCGCGCATCCTGCTGCAGTTCGCCAGCATCGCCCAGGGCAAGACCCAGATCTCCGAGACGCTGCTGCACGACCTGCTGTTCTTCTGTGCCCAGCCCACCGAGGTGTCGGCCGCCACCACCCCGCACCTGGCCGCCGTGCGCGAAGCCTACGGCCTGGGCCACACCAAGCCGGTGGACTACCACCAGGCCACGCTGGGCCGCTTCGACCCCGCCGTGCTGGCCCAGGCGCGCAAGCGCATCCACGCCGCCAAGGAAGTCTGGTCGCTGTACGCCGGTGGCGACCAGAGCCGCTCGCGCCAGGTGGCCGACCAGTTCGGCCTGATCGGCGACTCGCTGCTCAAGCTGCACCCGGCCAGCACCGTGCTCGCTCAGGCCCTCGTGAAGGCGGCCGATGCGGCCGTGCACGAGCCCGGTGGCGTGCGGCCCGAGCTGGCCATGGAAGTGGCCACCACCACCCTTTACCTGGAAGCCGCGTTCGAAGACTTCGACCCCAGCGCCCCCGAACTCACCGAGCGCACGCAGGCGCTGGCCGAGCGCCTGGAAGGCGTGCTGGCGGGCGCGCCCGCGCAGCCGCTGGACGCCTGGATGGAGCAGCTCTACCGCCGCGTGAGCGACCGGCAGACCATGGGCAGCGTGGTTGGCGAACTCAAGGTCTCGCTCGGCGAAGTGGAAAAGTCGCTCGACCAGTTCTTCCGCACGCCGCAGGAAAAAGCCGGCCTGCACGTGGCCGTGTCCCAGCTCGGGCAGATGCGCGGCGTGCTGTCGGTGCTGGGCCTGGAACAGGCCGTGCACACCGTGGCGCGCATGCGCAACACGGTCGACCAGATCCTCGACACCGAGGTGGACGAAGCCATGGCCCGCGAGGCCGGCACCTTCCAGCAGCTGGGCAACAACCTCAGTGCCCTGAGCTTCCTGGTCGACATGCTCAACTACCAGCCCGCGCTGGCCAAGAAGCTGTTCGTGTTCGACGAGGAAAAGGGCGAACTGTTGCCGCTGATGGGCCGCACCGTGAGCGCCCAGACCATGCACGCGCCGGCGCAGGCCGATGCCCGCGCCATCAGCGATGGCGTACAGCGTGTGGTGGACAGCGCGCAGGGCGGCGCCAGCCTGGTGGACCTGAGCCAGCAACTCGATTCGCTGGCCGACCAGGCCTCGCTGGCGGAACAGGCCGGCGTGGCCCGGGCTGCGCGCGAGGCCGCCGAGGCGGTGGTCAATGAAAATGCCGCCGCCGGCGCGCAGGCGCTGGTGGGTCTGTCCGAGACCTCGAACCTGGCGCCTGTGGAGCCCGCCGCCACCGCCGCCGAGGACAACGACGAAGACGACCTGCTCGACATCTTCCTGGAAGAAGCGCGCGAGGTCGTGGCCAATGGCCTGGAGGCGGTGTCGCACCTGCAGGTGCAGCCCGGCGACCTGGAGCACCTCACCACGCTGCGGCGCGCCTTCCACACGCTCAAGGGCAGTTCGCGCATGGTCGGGCTCGACGAGTTCGGCGAATCCGCATGGGCCATGGAGCAGTTGCTCAACACCGTGCTGGCCGAGCAGCGGCCGGCCAGCCCCGCGCTGCTGAACCTGGCCGGCGAGGCCATGAACCAGTTCGAACGCTGGGTGGGCGACATTTCCGCCCGCCAGGCCGATGCCTGGCGTTCGCAGCCTTTCCGGGCCAGCGCCGAGGCCTTGCGCGAGCAAGGGCAGTTCCTGCCGCTGGCGGTGCCGCCGCAAGCCCGCGCCGAAGCCGTCACGCTGACCGTGCCCGAGCCGGTGGCCGCGCCCGTCGAAGTCATCGCCGAGCCGGACTTCAGTTTTGATCTGGACGCACTCGCTAAGCCGCCCGCGCCGGTGGAAGAGTCCGCCGCCGATGCGCCGCTGGACCAGGCTTTCGCCGCCGAGTTCGAGCCCACCAACATCCAGTCCCTGCCGGTGCCGATGCAGCCCGCCGTCAGCGAGGAAGCCCCGCCCCTGCTGGCCGACATCGACTTCGGCAGCCTGGCGGCGGTGTCGTCCCACCCGCCCGCACCACAGCAGCCGCCCGAGATCGGGATAGAGCCGGTGCAGCCCGAACCCGAGCCCGAGCCAGAACCTGTGGCCGAAGCCGGGCCCGAGTCCGGCTGGGCAGAGCCCCTGGCCGAATCGGTGCCCGAACCCGAGGCGCCGCCCGTGGTCGACGTGCCGGCCGAGGTGTCCGCGCCGACCGCGGAGGTCGAATCCATTCCGGACGACCAGACGCGCGTCATCGGCTCGCTGCGCATTGGCCACAAGCTCTACAACGTCTACCTCAACGAGGCCGACGAGTGGTCCCGCCGCCTGAGCACGGTGCTGGCCGAGTGGGCGCTGGAGCGCCACGAACCCGTGCCCGAACAGGCCGAGGCGATGGCGCATTCGCTGGCCGGCAGCTCGGCCACGGTGGGCTTCGAATCGCTCTCCCACATCGCCCGCGCACTCGAACACGCGCTGGAATCCGTGGCCCTGCACCAGCAGGCCGGTCGGGGCGCCACCGCCGAACACGCCCAGTTGTTCGTGCAGTCCGCCGACGACATCCGGCGCCTGCTGCACCAGTTCGCCGCCGGTTTCCTCAAGGAGCCCAACCCCGATCTGCTCGATGCGCTGTACCGCGTGGTGCACGATCCCGAACCGGAGATGGCACCCGAAGCCGAGACGGCCGAGGCGCCCATCGAAGCCGTGTTCGACGAGCCCTCGCCGGAGTCCGCCTCGCCCGTCCTGCCGCTCACCGGCTTCGAGGTGAGCACCCACGGTGATCTCCCGGCCGGGTTCACCGCGCCGCACGCCGACACCAGCCGGCCGCACGGTCCCGTGCAGGACATCGACGACGACATCGACGTGCTCGACACCATCGACGTCGACCTGTTCCCGATCTTTGCCGAAGAGGCGATGGAGTTGCTGCCCCAGCTGGCCGGCGCCCTGCGGCAGTGGGTCTCGCGGCCCGACAACGGCAGTGCGCGCGCCGAGGTGCTGCGCAACCTGCACACGATCAAGGGCAGCGCCCGCTTGGCCGGTGCGCTGCGCCTGGGTGAAATGGCGCACCGCATGGAGACCACGGCCGAGCGCCTGGGCTCCGACGTGCAGCGCAGCAGCGACCTCGAGCCGCTCCAGACCGCGTTCGACGCCATCAACGCGCGCTTCGACCTGCTGCGCAACACCGACCCGCAGGCCGAGGACGTGGTGCAGACCGCGCCCGAGAGCGTGGCCGTCGCACCCGCTGCCGTGGCCGAGCCGGAGCCCGCGCAGGCCGCGGTGCCGGCCCCGGCGGGCGCCGAGGCCCCCCTGGGTCTGGTCGGCCTCACCCTGCCGCAAGCGCCGGTCGTGGTGCAGGCGCGCGCCGGCGCGGCCGTGCGTGTGCGCCCCGAACTGCTGGACCGCCTGGTCAACCAGACCGGCGAGGTGATGATCACGCGCTCGCGCATGGAGTCCGAGCTGGTCACCCTGCGCGGCTCGCTCAAGGACCTCACCGGCAACCTGGACCGCCTGCGCGGCCAGCTGCGCGACATCGAAC
>VFQP010002108.1_pt1 | contig 23338 bp, 25 predicted proteins | sample 3512351 | NCBI WGS metagenome assembly VFQP01 (sample SAMN10412372, study PRJNA504923) | tailings metagenome | isolation source: Relicate 1 Philex TSF1 revegetated site | place: Philippines: Tuba, Benguet | collected 2017-08-29
TGGAACCTGACCAGCCCGGTCAAATTCCGCTTTGTCTGCCTTGGCTTGGATTGGGAGACCCGTTCCGCACTGCCGGCAATGAGGGTGTGCCTCTTCAGTAACCCCGGTTTATGGACAACCGGACGACACCAGAAAGGCCCGCACCGTCGTTGCTTCAAGGCGTCCTCGGATATGTGGTTGGCCACTCATCCGACCGGGTTCGTTACTCCCCGGTTACCTGCCCTCGCCTCGCCATTCCGAGGTTCGGGGGACGCCCACAGGCACGTGCGACTTTGGGCAAGCGCGATATAGGGACCTTGTCCTTCACAATCAATGAAAATCGTGGCCTTGCCTGAAAAAATGGAAGCTGCGAACGTCGCCGCTCCATCCGCATTCCTCCGGTGAACGATGCTGGCCACGCGCGGGCCGTACAACGCCCTCCTCGACCTGCCGCAACTGCCTGTTCCCAATGTGGAATCCGGCCCGCTGTCGGCGACGCGCCTGGCCGTCAAGGACATCTACGACGTCGCAGGCTATCGGACCGGATGCGGTAACCCGGAGCGCCTCGCCGAGGCGAGGCCCGCGCGTAGCTCGGCACCCGCCGTCAGGATGATCCTCGACGCCGGCGCGCGATTCGCCGGCAAGACCCAGACCGACGAACTCGCCTTCTCCCTGATGGGGGTCAACGCCCACTATCCGCAGCCCGTCAACCCGCTCGTGCCCGACCGCGTCACCGGCGGCTCCTCGTCGGGCTCGGCAGCCGCCGTCGCCGGCGGGCTGGTGGAGATCGCCGTCGGCTCGGACACCGGAGGCTCGATCCGCGCGCCCGCCAGCTTCTGCGGCCTCATCGGCCTGCGCACCACCCATGGCCGGATTCCCATGAAGGGCGCGATGCCACTCGCGCCCTCCTTCGACACGTTCGGTTGGTTCGCCGACGACATCGAGACCTACGAACTCGTCGCCAAGGCCGTCATGGACGCCGATAGCCACCGCGGTCGGCTCAGGCGTCCCCTCGTCATCCCCCTGCTCGACCGGCTGGTCACCGGCACCGCGGCGATGATCGCCTACGAGGCGATGCGCGACCGCGTCGCCGGCATCGAACGCCTGCCGGAATGGCCGTTCAGTTCGAGCATCGACGACCTCTACTGGTGCTTCCGTAGGCTGCAGGCCGTCGAGGCCTGGGCATCGCACGGCGCCTGGCTGCGGGCGAAGGAACGAAAACTCGGTCCCGGCATCGACGAGCGTTTCTCGTTCGGCGCCACCATCGACGCGCAGACGACGCGGCTGGAGACGGTGCGGCGGCTGACCTTCCGCGCCGAGATCGAGGCGCTGCTCGGCCGCGACGGCTACATCGTTTTGCCGACAGTGCCCGCGGCCGCGCCGCTGCGCGATGCGACGCACGAGACGCTGCAGGCCTATCGCGACCGCGCGCTGCGCCTGCTCTGCCTGTCCGGCCTCGCGGGCCTGCCCCAGATAAGCCTTCCGATGGGCACGCTCGACGGCGCGCCGTTCGGCCTGTCGCTGCTCGGCCCCGCCGGCAGCGACATCCAGCTGATCAGGCTGGGGCGCGCGCTGCTCGCCGCCGCCCGAAAAAGCTGAAGCCGGGCGGCACCGCCCTTGGCGGTGCCGCCCGGCAACTTGTCGCGGATGATCCCGTCAGGCGGCGACGGCAAGCCAGGTCGGCGCGATCGCGGTACCGCGCCCAAGGCCATAGCCGAGACGGATGTTGAGCATGCCGAGCGGCTCGAGCAGGCGCGCGGCGTCGAGGCCGCCGGTCTTCTCGGTCGCGAAGCCCGCCTTGACGGCGAGCGTTTCGACCGCAGCCACCGCGTCGGCATCATTGCCGGCAAGGAAGACCGACACGGTCTTGGTGGACGCCACCGGGGCATCGAACAGGCCGGCGAAGATCGTATTGAACGCCTTCACCACTCGTGCTTTGCCTGCGACGGCCTGGATCTGCTCGCCAGCCGAGGTCTCGTGGCCGATCGACAGGCCCGAGAAATCCGGCTTCACCGGGTTGCTCAGATCGACCACCACCTTGCCGGCGAGTGCCGGATCGGCGGCGAATTCAAGGGCGGCTGCGTAGGGAAGCGCCAGGATGACGACGTCGGCACCGGCGACGGCGTCGCCGATCGGCGCGCTCGCGACGCCCGCGCCCTTGGCGAAGTCACGCGCCGCCACTTCGTTGCGGCCGGCGACGACGAGGTCTGTCTTTCCCGCAAGCCGGCGGGCCAGGCCCTTGCCCATGTTTCCGAGGCCGATGATTGCAGTCTTCATGTCGAAATCTCCGTTGGTTGAAATTGATGTCGGCAATCTATGGACTTCCCATTCCAACGGGAATTGCATTGAAGCTATCTTCATAATTGCATATTGATATCGAATGCCCGATCTCAGGGACCTCGAGACCTTCGTCGCGGCGGCGTCGACCGGCAGCTTCGCCGCGGCTGCTCGCCGGCTGTCGATCTCGCCGGCGATGGTCGGCCGTCGCATCCAGGCGCTCGAGGAAGACTATGGCGCCAAGCTCATCGAGCGGACCACGCGCCGGCAGCGACTGACCGACATCGGCGCCCGCTTCCTGGAACAGGCATCGCAGGTCATCGAGGATATGGAGGGCCTTGCCGAAATCACGCGGCCTGACGCCGGGGACCTGTCGGGACGGTTGCGGGTGAGCGGACCGACCACGCTGGGCATCAAGCGGCTGGCGCCACTGGTCGCAACGCTCGCGACGGAACACCCTTCCCTTTCGATCGAGCTGAACCTCTCGGACCGCTCGGTCGATCTGGTCGGCGAAGGCTACGACCTCGCCATCCGTATCGGCAATCTCAAGCCTTCATCGATGATCGCCCGCCGCATCGGCGACTATGGTTTCGTCTGTTGCGCCTCGCCTGATTTCGTCCGTCGGCATGGCGTGCCGCGCACGCCGCAGGCGCTCGTCGACTTCCGCTGTGTGCTCAACCTCAACATCGTGCCGCGCAACCGCTGGCCCTTTCTGGAACGCGGCGGTGAGACGTTCACCGTCGACGTGCATGGCAATGTCGAGATCGACAATGGCGAGGCCTTGCGGATGGCCACGTTGCAGGGCGCTGGCATCGCATACGCACCGACCGAACTTGTCGCGGACGACCTGGCCACAGGCACACTGGTCGAAGTGCTGGGCAACTGGCGCAAGCTGTCGCTGCCGATTCACGCCGTCTACCCATCCAGGCGTTTCGCGCCCAAGCGCCTCACGGCCGTCATCGATGCCTGCGCACGCGCGCTCCGCCAATCTTGACCGCAGACGGTCGGTGAACAATGTTCGCCCGAACGTCCACGGAATCTGAACGGCAAAGGCCTCATGGATACTCTCACCCGCATGCGCGCCTTCATCGATGTGGTCGAGGCGGAAGGCTTTTCGGCCGCGGCCCGCAAGATCGGCCGCTCGAAGGCGCTGCTGTCCAAATATGTGCGGGAACTGGAGGACGAGCTCGGCGCTCTGCTGCTCAACCGCACCACGCGGCAATTCTCGCTGACCGAGGCGGGCCACACCTACTACAAACGCGCGACTGAGCTGATTCGAGAGATCGACAACCTCGCCGACATCGTCCGCGATTCGTCCGGCGACGTGCGGGGCCGCATCAAGCTGTCGGCGCCGCGCAGCTTTGCCGACGAGCCGATAGGCCAGTCGCTGATCGACTTCGCCAAGGCGCATCCCGACATCGTGCTCGACATCCATCTGGACGACCGCTTCGTCGATCTGGTCGAGGAGGGTTTCGACCTCGCGGTGCGCATCTCGCGGCTGGAGAACTCCTCGCTGATAGCCCGCCGCCTGTCGCCGTTCAGGATTCGCATCTGCGCCTCCCCCGACCTTATCCGGCGGGTCGGCCTGCCGCAGACCCCGCAGGACCTCGCCGGCGTGCCGTGCATCATCGACACCAACGGCCGCTGGATGTCGAACTGGCCGTTCGCTGGCGACGGCGGCGAGATGGTGACGGTGTCGGTGACGGGACCGATGGAGGTGAACAGCCCGCAGGTGGCGCGGGCGGCTGCGGTGGCCGGGCTCGGTTTCGCGATCCTCCCCGACTTCATCGCCGCGCCTGAGCTGGCTTCGGGCCGCCTGCTCTCGGTGCTCGACGACAAGGTGCCGACCGGCGGCGGCATCTTCGCCGTATACCCTCACCGCCGCTACCTGCCCGCCAAGGTCCGTGTCTTCGTCGACTTCCTCGTCGACTGGTTCAAGACGCGTTCGATCTAGAAGCCGCACGTAAGGCCAGAGCAGCTTGTCGCAGCTCGATCCGGCGTCGCATTTCCGCCCGCTTTCTGGTAGCTTCCTGCCGCCCCGCCTGCGGAGGACGACCGTAGCCATGAATTCATCGCGGATCGCCATGCCGCTTGTCGCCGCGGCCTGCCTCCTGGCGCCGGCCGGAACCGCTTCCGCGCATCCGCATGTCTTCGCCGAGGCCCGGCTCGACGTGATGCTGACGCCCGACCACGCGGCCGTGAAGTCGCTCCGCCATCTGTGGCGCTTCGACGACGTGTTCTCGTCCACCGTGCTGGTCGAGTTCGACGAGAACGCCGACCTGAAGCTGGACGACGGCGAACTCCAGAAGATCGCCGACACGGTCTACGGCTCGCTCGCCGAGTTCGACTATTTCCAGGTCGTCACCAGCGACGGCAAGGACGTCGCGATGAAGGCCCCGCCGCAGCTGATCGCGACCTTCGAGGACAACCAGCTGATCATCCTGTTCGAGTCGGAGCCTGAAGCGCCGATTTCGCTCGCCGGCAAACTTGGATTCGGCGTCTACGATCCCACATTCTACACGGCGATCGACTTCATCGAGGACTCCAACCTTGCCGTCGAAGGGCTGCCGCAGAGCTGCAGGAGCGCGGTGATCCGCCCGGACCCGGACGAGGTCATCTCCCAGAACCAGGCAACACTGACGGAGCAGTTCTTCACCGATCCCGCGGGGACCGACATGTCGAAGATCTTCGCCACCCGTCTCGAACTCGATTGCGCCGCGCAAGGATAGTCCATGAGCAAGACCACGATCCGCGTCACCTTCGCGATCATCACCGCCGTCTACGTGCTGACCCATTTCCTCGGCCACGCCCGGGCGGAAATGCCTGACGCTCCCGTGGCCGTTGTCCACCACGTCGCGGCCGACTGAACGGATCGCCGGCGTTGAGCAGGACCGCCCGCATCGCCCTGGCGCTTGCCGCCTTCGCCTTCGTCCTCGCGCATGTGCCGGACAGCGCCTTTGCCCAGTCGTCGCTCGGCATCGGCAAGAACGAGGCGACAGTGCCCTCGATGGGCCTGTTCGCCGGCTGGCTGAACTGGATCAACGTCCAGCAGCAGGCCTTCTATCGTGCGCTCACCGAAGCGCTGAAGTCGATGCGTGACGACGGCAGCCATGTCTGGGTGCTGGTCGGCCTGTCCTTCGCCTACGGCGTCTTCCACGCAGCCGGCCCCGGCCACGGCAAGGCGGTCATCTCCTCCTACATGCTGGCCAACGAGGTGGCGCTGAGGCGCGGCATCCTCTTGTCCTTCGTCTCGGCATTCCTCCAGGCCGTCTCGGCGCTGGTCATCATCGGCCTGACCTTCCTGGTCCTGCGCGGCACATCGGTGTCGATGACCGACGCGACATGGTTCCTCGAGACCGCCAGCTACGCGCTGATCGCCGTCTTCGGCGCCTGGCTGCTCTGGACCAAACTCGCGCCGCGCCTTGGCCGCCTCTTCGGCCGCGCCCCTGCCCACAGCCTCTCGGCGGCCCGCGCCGTCGCTCGGCCGCAGCAGCCCTCCCATGCCACGCACAGCCACCACCGCCTGGGTGGCAGGTATGCGGAATACGGCTCTCACACCTTCGGCGCGGTCTGCGAGACCTGCGGTCACAGCCACGCGCCGGACCCCGGCGCGCTGGGCGGTGACCGCTTCGATTGGCGCACGGCATGGACGGCGGTCGCGGCGGTCGGCATCCGTCCCTGCTCGGGCGCGCTGATCGTCCTCACCTTCGCTTTCCTGAACGGGCTCTGGCTCGGCGGCGTCCTCTCGGTGCTGGCGATGGCGCTCGGCACGGCAATCACCGTCTCCGTGCTGGCGACGCTCGCCGTGACCGCGAAGAACGTCGCCGTGTCCTTCGCGGGCGACGGTCGCACCGGCAATTTTATCCACGCGGCGATCGAGATCGGCGGAGCGGCGATGGTGATGCTGCTCGGCATCGTCCTGTTGAGCGCAAGCCTGACCGCCTAGAGCGGAAACGGCGGAAGCGCGTCATGAAAATCGCGGGTTTTGGCCTGCTTTCGCGATTGCGGACGGCGCGTGTACAGATTGCGCGCGACAACGCGAGCGCGCCTCGGCCATCCGCCTGAACTGTCTCGACAAACGCGTGTCAAAATCGGGCCGGGACGAAAAATCTGTCCCCACTCGCTCCGTCTAGCGGGACGGCACCACGCCGCCCAATTCGTCCTCGATATGCGCGCGGACGATCTGGTCGAAGCTCTGCTCGGCGACGAAGCCCAACGCCTTGGCGCGCTTGGCCTCGAACCGGGTCGGCCAGTTCCTGACGATCGCCCAGATCGCCTCGTCGGGCTCTTCCCTGATGAGGCCGACCGCCTTCGCGCCGGCGATCCGGCCGAGCGATTCGATCTGTTCCCCGACGCTCGCTGCCACGCCAGGCATGGTGAGGTTGGGGCGCGGGCCGACGGCGGCCTGGTCGAGTTCCGCGCCGCGGATCAGGAACCCGACCGCCGAACGCGGACTGGCATGGGTGTGCACAACCGACCGCGGCACCGGCAGCACGGCCTCGAGGCCTGCCAGCGGCTCGCGGATGATGCCGGAGAAGAAGCCCGACGCCGCCTTGTTCGGCTTGCCCGGCCTGACGCAGATGGTCGGCAGGCGGATGCCGATGCCGTCCATGAAGCCGCGCCGCGTGTAGTCGGCGAGCAGCGCCTCGGCCATCAGCTTCTGCGTGCCGTAGGAGGTGAGCGGCGTCGGGTGGAACTCGTCGGGAATGACATCCGGGAACGGCGCGCCGAACACCGCGATCGAGGAGGTGAAGACCACGCGCGGCTTCTGGCCCGAAAGCCGGATCGCATCGAACAGCGCCCGCGTTCCGTCGAGGTTGACGCGGTAGCCGAGCTCCAGGTTCGCCTCGGCCTCGCCGGAGACCACGCCGGCCAGGTGGAAGACGACGTCCGGGCCGCGAGCCACCAGCGCTTCCGACGCACCGGGCATCGCGAGATCGCTGGCAAACGCGGTCACGGTCACATCTTTCCCGGAGGGCGCTGGCGCCGGCACGATGTCGTGCAGGTCCAGCGCTTCGATGCGTCGGCCGGCAAGCGAACCGTCCCGCATCAGCCTGTCGGTGAGCTTGCGGCCGATCATGCCGGCCGCGCCGGTCATCAGGATGCGCATCAGCCGCCCCTTTGCCGCCCGCGCAGCCAGAAAACCAGGAAGAACGCGCCGACGAAGGCGACCGCGATCAGGCCTGCGACAAAGGGCGAGAACTCGCCGACCGCCAGCATGATCGTCGGCATGAAATAGGCGACGAGCCCGAAGCCGATCAGGATGACCGCCGCCGCGATCGCCGCGCTCCGGTTTGAGCCGTCCATCAGAGCGCGAAGCCCGCGTCGATGTTGAACACCGCGCCAGTCGTCACCGGCGCCTCGTCGCTGGCAAGATAGACCACGACCGGCGCGATCTCGGCAGCCTCGGCGACGCGGCCCATCGGCTGGCGCTGCACGAACATTTCCATCGCCTTCTCCTTGGAACCCCATTCCTTGCCGAGCGTCTCGACGCGCTCTTCCCAGGACGGCGAGCGGAAGGTGCCGGGCGCGATCGCGTTGCAGCGGATGCCGTCTCGGATGAAGTCGGCGGCGACCGACTTGGTGAGACCGATGACGGCCGCCTTGGTGGTGCCGTAGGCATAGCGGTTCGGCAGGCCGCGGATCGAGGACGCGCCGGACGCGATATTGACGATGGAGCACGTCTTGCCGGTCTCCTTGGCGCGGGCCAGCATCGCCGGCGCGAAGGCCTGGATCGTGCGATGCATCGACATGACGTTCAGGTCGAAGGAGAAGTTCATCACCTTCTCGTCGGTGTTCAGAACCGTGCCGTGGTGCACGTAGCCGGCGACGTTGACGAGGATGTCGATCGGCCCGACCTTGGCCGCGTAGGCGTTGACCGCCTTGGCCGACAGCACGTTCAGCCTGGCCTTCTTCGCCCGCGCCAGGCCGTCGAGCTTCGATCGGTCGATGTCGGATGCGTGGACCGTCGCGCCTTCGGCGACGAACATCTCGGCGATGGCCCGACCGATCCCCTGCCCCGCGGCCGTCACGACCGCGATCTTCCCCTTCAGCCTGCCGGCCATGTTTCCTCCCCCAGGTGCAATCAGTGCAGATGTTCCGGCCGCTGGTCAGCGCAGGTGCCGTACTCGGGTTCGACCGTCGCATGGTCTATCCCGTGCCTGGTCGACAACCTAGCCTTGATGGCGGCTACCGCGCCATGGGGGTCCGTTCCCTCGTCGAGACAGGCATGCAGGGTCGCCATGCTCTTCGAGCCGTCGATCGACCAGACATGCATGTGGTGGACTTCCCGTACACCTCTCACCGACTTCTCGAGGTCGCGCGCGATACCGTCGCGATCGAGATGGCGGGGCACGCCTTCCAGCAGCACATGCGCCGCCTCCTTCATCAGCCGCCATGCGGTCGAGAGGATCAGCACCGCGACCAGCACCGACAGGATCGGATCGATCGGCGTCCAGCCCGTCGCGATAATGATGATCGCCGCGACGATGGCCGCCGCAGAACCGAGCATGTCGCCAAGAACGTGCAGGATCGCGCCGCGCATGTTCAGGCTGCTGCGGTCGCCGCCATGCAGCACCAGGAAGCCGATGATGTTGACCACCAGTCCGCCGATCGCCACCACCAGCATCGGTCCGCCGAGCACGGCAGGCGGATCGAGGAAGCGCATGACGGCCTCGTAGACGATCCAGACAGCGATGGCGAAGATGGTGACGCCGTTGGTGTAGGCGACCAGCATCTTCACCCGGCCGAAGCCGTAGGTCATGCTCGTCGTCGCGGGACGCTCGCCGAGATGGAACGCATACCAGGCGAGCCAGAGCGCGATGGAATCGGTCAGCATGTGGCCGGCGTCGGCGACCAGGGCGAGCGACCCCGTGAGCCAGCCGCCGACCGCCTCGGCCACCATGAAGGCACCGGTCAGCGACGCCGCGATCAGCACGCGCATCTTGTCGGTGGCGCCGTGGACGTGGCCGCCGGGTCCGTGCGAATGGCCGGCATGATCGTGCGCGCCCGCGCCTTTGCCACCGGCAGGGCCGTGGTCATGGGCGTGCCCATGGCCTTCGTGATCGTGGTCGTGATGCGAATGGGCCATCGGCGCCGATCCGGCATGCTGGCCTGCCTGTCGCCCCGACGGAGCGGTCGCCGGCCGGCCGCCGGACTCCCTTCGTAACGAAATAACCTTACGCGCCAGCTACTTACGGAAATCCTCGAGCCGGCGCCTCTGGTTGCCGTCACTATCAAAGTTGGACGGGTCGAGCCACCCTTCGAACGCATTTTTCAGCGCCGGCCACTCGCCGTCGATGGCCGAGTACCAGGCGGTATCGCGGTTCTCGCCCTTGATGACCATGTGCTGGCGGAAAATGCCCTCGAAGCTCAGGCCGAAACGGTCGGCCGCCCGCTTCGACGGTTCGTTGCGGTTGTTGCACTTCCACTCGTAGCGCCGGTAGCCGAGGTCGTCGAAGGCGTGGCGCATGAAGAGATACATCGCCTCTGTCGCAGCCGGTTTGCGGGCGACGATCGGCGACCAGTAGATGTGGCCGATCTCGATCGCGCCATTGGCCGGGTCGATGCGCAGGTAGGTCTGGCGCCCGGCCACCTTGCCCGACGCCTTGTCGATCACAGTGAAATAGACCGGGTCCTCGCTCTTCTCGGCCTTGTCCAGCCAGGGCTGGAAGGCGGCACGGTCCTCCGGCGGATATTCGCCGAGATAACGGAAGCGGCCGTCCGCGTCGGCCACGCGCGAGGCCTCGAAGAGGCCGTCACCGTGACGGGCGGCATCCAAAGGCTCCAGCCGCACGTATCGGCCCTCCATCGCCTCGCGGCGGGGCCGCGGTCGGGGCGTCCAACCTGACAGGTTCGCGGACAATCTGATCTCCAGCGTTTGACTTTTCGCGGCGGAAGCTCACAAAAACACCCGCCCGCCACTAGCGCCAGTTGGATTTCGCCCATGCTCCACACCGTGCCCGCCTTCGACCGTCTCGGCGAGGAAAACGCCTTCGCCGTCCTGGCGCGCGCCACCGCCCTCGCCGCGCAGGGCCGCGACATCATCAACCTCGGCATCGGCCAGCCGGACTTCAAGACGCCGGGTCACATCGTCGAGGCGGCGATCAAGGCGCTGCGCGACGGCCATCACGGCTACACGCCAGCGACCGGCCTGCTGGCGACCCGCGAGGCGGTCGCGCGCCGGACGCTGACGACGACCGGCGTCGAGGTCTCACCCGAAAACGTGATGATCCTGCCCGGCGGCAAGCCGACAATGTATGCGGCCATCGTCATGTTCGGCGAACCGGGCGCCGAGATCATGTATCCGGACCCGGGCTTCCCGATCTACCGCTCGATGATCGAGTTCACCGGCGCGACGCCGGTGCCGGTGCCGATCCGCGAGGAGAACGGCTTCGCCTTTTCCGCCGAGGAAACGCTGTCGCTCATCACCCCGAAGACTCGGCTCCTCATCCTCAACTCGCCCGCCAACCCGACCGGCGGCGTCACGCCGCGCGCCGAGATCGAGAAGCTGGTGAAGGGCCTTGAGAAGCACCCGGACGTTGCGATCATGTCGGACGAGATCTACGACGTGATGACCTATGACGGCGAGGCGCATTGCTCCCTCCTCACCTTCCCGTCGATCCGCGACCGGCTGATCGTGCTGAACGGCTGGTCGAAGACGTGGGCGATGACCGGCTGGCGCATGGGCTGGTCGATCTGGCCGAACGGCGGGGCGGGCGGCAATCTCTACGACAAGGTCCGCAAGCTCGCGGTCAACTGCTGGTCCTGCGTCAACGCGCCGAGCCAGTTCGCCGGCATCGCGGCCATCGACGGACCGCAGGACGAGGTGCAGGCGATGATGCGCGCCTTCGACCGGCGCCGGAAGATCGTCGTGGAAGGGCTGAACGGCCTGCCAGGCGTGTCGTCCGCCACGCCGAAGGGCGCCTTCTACGCCTTCCCGAATGTCTCGAAGACAGGCTGGAAGGCCAAGAAGCTGGCTTCCGCCCTGCTCGACGATGCCGGCGTCGCGCTCATCGGCGGACCGGATTTCGGCATCCTCGGCGAAGGCTACATCCGCCTCTCCTACGCCAACTCGGAGGAAAACATCCTGCGGGCGCTGGAACGGATCGGTGGGTTCCTGGCGACAGCCAGGCCGGCTCCGGAGCAGCGCGCATGAAACGCCTGAATGTCCTCGCTTTCGCACTGATCCTCGCGGGTGCCTCGGGCACATTCGCCGACGAGGCCGAGAAGGTCTGCGGCGGCATTGCCGGCCTGCAATGCGGGGAAGGCCAGTTCTGCGACGTGCCGAACGGCTCCTGCGGCGCGGCCGACCAGACCGGCTTCTGCGTGCCGAAGCCGCAGGCCTGCACGCGCGAGTTCCTGCCGGTGTGTGGCTGCGACGGCAAGACCTATCCGAACGACTGCGAGCGCCGCGCCGCCGGCGTGTCGAAGCAGGCGGACGGGGAGTGCAGCGGCTAGGTCAGGTTCTTCTCGAACCAGTGATGCGCGTAGGGGTTGTCGTTGTACCGCGCGATCTCGCGATAGCCGCGCTTGCGATACATGGCCTGCGCCTCGACCAGCGTGCGGTTGGTGTCGAGCTTGACGGTGCTGAAGCCGACATCGCGGGCGAGGCTCTCCAGCGCGTCCATGAGCTTGCTTGCGACGCCTAAGCCGCGCGCCTCGGGTGACGTCCAGACCCGCTTCACCTCGCCCTCGACTTCCGAGAGCTTCTTCAGCGCGCCGCAGCCAACGGCCTTGCCCCCGAGCCGGGCGATGAGGAGATAGCCTTTCGGCGGCGTCATCTCCTCGACGGTCAGGTTGTTGCCCTTGCCGGGATCGAAGCCATCGTCGAACCGCAAGGCGAGTTCGGCCATGTATGAGCCCAGGCAGAAGCGCGCATCGTCCGTCGCCGGCGACTCCCGCTCGATGACGACCTCAGCCACGGTTCATCCCCGGCCAACGAACGGCATTTTGGTCGCCATGACGGTCATGAAAAGCACGTTGGCGTCGAGCGGCAGGCTGGCCATGTGCAGCACCGCGTCGGCAACCCTCTGCACGTCCATCGTCGCTTCGGCGGCTATCGACCCGTTCGCCTGCGGCACGCCGACCGTCATCGGCTGCGCCATCTCGGTCAGCGCGTTGCCGATGTCGATCTGCCCGCAGGCGATGTCGAACGGCCGGCCGTCCAGCGCCAGTGTCCTGGTGAGCCCGGTGATCGCGTGCTTGGTGGTGGTGTAGGGCACGGAGCCCGGCCTTGGCGCGTAGGCCGAGATCGAGCCGTTGTTGATGATGCGTCCGCCCTGCGGCGACTGCTTGCGCATGGCGCGAAAGGCGGCCCGTGCGCAGAGGAACGAACCGGTCAGGTTGACGCCGACCACCTGCTCCCAGACTTCCACAGGGATCTCGTCGATCAGCGTCGACCGGTAGCCCATGCCGGCGTTGTTGAAGAGCAGGTCCACCCTGCCGAAGGCTTCGGCCACCGTCTCGAACAGGTCGTCCACGGCGGCGGCCTTCGACACGTCGCAGGCGACCGCCAGCGCCTTCGCGCCCGGGGCCGGCTGCGCGGCGGCCGCGGCCTCGTCCAGCGCCTGCTGCCTCCGGCCGACAAGGACGGTGTTCCAGCCGTTGGCGAGCAGCGTCGCCGCCACGGCCTTGCCGATGCCGCTTCCCGCGCCCGTCACCACCGCAGTGCGTGAAACGTTCATGGCCAATCCTCCTTCAGGAAGATGGTGGCATCGCAAATGGGGGAGGATGTGGCAAGCGCCGGAAGGCAATTGCAACCGACGGAAAGGGCGGCCATTCGCGACCGCCCCGCTTCCGGACCATGCTTGGGAGGAGGAAAGCCGATCCAGTAACGGAATCATGCTCCCGCGTCGTTAACGAAAGGTTAACGACCGCTCACCCGATTCCCGGCAGGAACGGCATGCCCCGCAGCGCCTGCACGAAGGTGAAGAGCGTCAGCGCCACGAGGCCGATCGCGAACAGCCAGACCGGTCCGGTTTTCTCCCGACCCAGCAGCATGGCGGACGCCAGCCCGAAGAGCGGCAGGAAGTGCATGGCGTGGGTGGCGAAGAAATGCGCGACCCTGAGGTCGCCGCCATCGCGCGCCCAGCCCATGAGCGGAAAGCCTTCCGTGTCGGACATGTTGCCGCCGACGAGGTGGCTTCCATAGGACGACATGGTGCCGGCGACGACGATGGTCATGACGCCGGTGACGACGAGGCCCTGGACGATCGACGCCTTCACGGCGGGCGAAAGGCCCGTCGCCGGGTTGCGCCAGATCTGGAAGGCGAACACTGGCGAGGCGAGAGTGGCCATGACCGCGACGATACCGGCCGCGGCATAGGCGATCTGCCAGCCGGCATTCGACGCGTTGAAGTGCGACGCGGTGCCGAGCGTCGCGGCAAGCCCGATCCACGCCATCTCGGCGAAGAAACCGACGACGATCGCCATGACATAAACGCGGTACCAGCGCTTCGCGCGCGTTCCGGCCGGCAGCCAGTGCGCGAAGAAGGCGAGCGACATGAGGTAGATGCCGATCGCGAACTCGAACTTGAGCGGCTTTTCCCAGACGTTGACGCCGGCGAAGAGCCGCTCGTCGGCGAGAAACGCAACAGCAGTCGGCAGCATCAGGGCGAGGAAGAAGAAGCCGGCGCCGGCGAGCAGCGGCTCGCGCCGCAGGAGTTCGCCGACGGGGTCGGGCCGCGTCCCGGAGGACGCGGCTGGCAGGGTAACGAGAGCGGTGGACATCAGGTCGCTCCGGGTGGGCTCAGGCCGCGACCAGCGAGGCGCGGCGACGGATTGCGCGGGCCGCCACGAAGGCGACGTAGCCGGCCGGGCCGAACAGGAAGGTGAGCGGCAGGAAGGGCAGCACGAACGGGAAGGCAAGCTTCTCGTCGCGCGCGGTCCGTACGATCCAGGCGCCGACGAACAGGTCGAAGGCCAGATAGTGCAGCCAGCCGGCGAGCAGCATGCCGGGCGTCTGGAAAAGCTGGCTGACCGCCTGGAGCGAATCGAAGCCACCTTCGGCTCCGGACCAGAAGGCGAGGATCAGGCCGACATAGGCGACCGAGATGATTGCGGGAATGATGGTACCGGCCACCCGGTCGGCGAGGCGGGGCATCCACGGGCTGGCTAGCAGCGCCGCCCAGCCGAGCAGGACACCCATATTGGCATACTGGAACAGGTTGTCGGGATTCATGGTCGTTCTCCTCTTCGGTTGACAGTGTCAAGATAGAAGATGAACCATCGACTTTACGCTGTCAAGATAATTTTTACGACGTAAAGATTGAAGGCAGGGATCGACGCTGCTATCTCGGGGACAGCAAGGGCAATCACCCATGGACGCACCGACCGACCGCCATCCCCCAGAGCAGCCCGCCGCGCCGCGAGCGTCGCGGTATCACCACGGCGATCTGCGCAAGGCGCTGCTGGAAGCCGCCGAGCAGGAACTGGTCGAGAAGGGCGTCGAGGGTTTCACGCTGCGCGGCGTGGCGAAGCGCGCCGGCGTCAGCCACGCGGCGCCAGCGCATCACTTCAGGGACACGAACGACCTGCTGACGGCGCTTGCCGCCGAAGGGTTCGACAGGCTGGGGGCGGTCTCGGCGGCGCGGGTTGCGTCTGCCGGCCCCGATCCGAAGGCGAAGCTCGTCGCGTCGGGGCTGGGCTACATCGACTTCGCGTCGGCGAATCCCGGCCTGTTCAAGCTGATGTTCGGTTCGGATCGGCCCAAGGACGACGACGACTGCCTGCAGGCGAGCGCGACGGGCGCGTTCGGCATTCTCGTCGGGATCGTGGCCGAGCAGATCGGCGCATCACCCTTCGACAGCGCGGACGGCATCCGCCGCGTCTCGGCCGCCTGGGCGATCGTGCATGGGTTGGCGCACCTGCTGATCGACGGCAAGATGTCGTTCCTCGATCCGATGCTCGCGATCGACCGCGACGCCACGCTGACGGCGATCCTCGGCAGCGTGATCAACGACATGTAACGGCGGGCCGGAGCCCGCCGCGATGCCAATGGAAACTCAGGCCTTGGCTTCGGCGACGGTTGCCTCGACATGGTCGACCAGCGCATCGGGGAGTTGCAGGCGTCCCGCCAGAAGGTCGAGATAGCCGCGCTCGGCCCGCGTCTCCGGGTCGATGGCCAGCCGCGATGCCGTGTAGAGCTCGACGCGCTGAGCCTCGGTCTTCGCGGAAGCGACGAGCAGATCCATGTCCACCGGCTTCTCCAGCTCGGACACGAGGAAGCCTTCCGCCTCCGCGCCGATGCCGGCGATCCTGAGCCGATCGGCGATCTTGGCGCGCTCGGCGTCGTCGATGTGGCCATCGGCGCGCGCCGCGGCGATCATCGCGCGGATCAGCGCGAGCGCGAACTCGCTCTCGCCCTGGGGGGCGGCGGACGGGTCGAAACCGGTGTCGGTCGGCGGCGGCAGCAGTTCCGGCTGCTTCTCGCCGGGCTCGGCCTGCCCGGGCTCGTTGCCCTTCTGGTAGTTCTGGTATGCCTTGTAGGCGAGCCCGCCGATGGCCGCGAGGCCGCCAAGCTTCAACGCCGTTCCCGTGACCTTGCGCCCGGTTCCCGTGCCGAGCAGGACCGCCACCAGCGCGCCGGCTGCGAGCGGATTGTCCTTCGCCATCTGCTGCGCCTGCGCCGCCTTGTCGCGCACGGTCGATTCCGTTCCCGGAATCCTGGAACCGAGCAGGTCGTCGAGCAGCTTCTTGGGGTCGAACATCGAGGCCTCCGTGTCCTTTGCGTCGCCGACGCAGGTAGGCAGCGCGGTGTCACAATACAATGACGAGGCCGGCTTTCGGGTGCCGATCAGCTTCCGATGTGCGGCTTGCCGCCGCGTTTCGTCGCCATCTGGACCTGCCGGTGCCGCTCGGCATAACGGGCACGGTCATCCTCGCCCCGCTCGTTGACGCAATGGTGGCAGGATATGCCCTCGACATAGGCGGGCGAATGGCGGTCCGCCTCCGTCAGCGGCCGGCGGCAGGCGCGGCAAAGGGTGGCATCGCCCTGTACGAGCCCGTGCCCGACGGAGACACGCTCGTCGAACACGAAACACTCGCCCTGCCAGAGGCTGGCCTCGGCCGGAACCTCCTCCAGATAGCGCAGGATGCCGCCCCTCAGATGGAAGACCTCATCGATGCCGATCGAGCGCAGGTAGGACGTCGCCTTTTCGCAGCGTATGCCGCCGGTGCAGAACATGGCCACCCTGCGGCCTGCCAGTTCCTCGCGATGCCGTTCGGCCCAGGCCGGAAAGTCGCGGAAGCTCGCGGTCTCTGGATCGACGGCGCCGCGAAACGTGCCAAGCGCCACCTCGTAGTCGTTGCGCGTGTCGATCACGACCGTGCCCGGCTCGGCGACGAGCGCGTTCCAGTCCGACGGGTCCACATAGGTGCCCGCCTGGTTGACGGGGTCGACACCGGGAACGCCCATGGTGACGATCTCGGCCTTCAGCCGGACCTTCATGCGGTGGAACGGCATCTCGGCCGCGTCGGAGAACTTGACGTCCGTTTCCTCGAAGCCCGGCAGGGCGCGGAGCATTGCGACCAGTTCCGCAATCTGGTCCGGCTGGCCCGCCACCGTACCGTTCATCCCCTCGCCCGACACGATCAGCGTGCCCTTGATGCCGCGCGCGCAGCAGAAGGCAGCCAGCATCGATTTCAGCGCTGCCGGGTCGGCGACCGCGGCAAACCTGTAGAGCGCGGCGACGCAGATGCTCCGTTCGAGGCTGGTTTCGTTCATTGGCGCGAGGTAGATCGGGCCGGCGTCCGGCGCAAGGCCGCCTGGACGTCGTTCTGCGCGTGGACAGGCGGCAACGCCTCTGTTACCCAGTCTGGTTAAATCGTTTGAAACGGGGAATGGCATGTCGACGTCGGCCGAAAAACTGATGGGTCTTCTCGCCGGCCAGCCGGTGATCCCGGTGCTGAAGATCGACCGCGTCGCCGACGCGGTGCCGCTCGCGCGCGCTCTGGCAAAGGGGGGGCTCAGGGTCATCGAAGTGACGCTTCGGACGGCTGACGCACTCGACGCCATCCGCGCCGTGGCGGCCGAGGTTCCGGAGGCCGTGGTGGGCGCGGGCACGATCCTCAACGCAAGGCAGTTCGATGAAGCTGCCAAGGCCGGTTCGCGCTTCATCGTCAGCCCCGGGGCCAGCGACGACGTCTATCGCGCGGCGCGCGGCAGCGACGTGCCGCTCCTGCCGGGCGCCATCACGCCGTCGGAGATCATGAGGGCCGCCGACGAGGGCTTGAGCTTCCTGAAGTTCTTTCCGGCGGAACAGGCCGGTGGGGCCGCGTTCCTGAAATCGCTCGCCTCGCCTTTCGCCGGGATGCGCTTCTGCCCGACCGGCGGGATCACCGCGAAGACCGCGGGCGACTACCTGTCGCTGCCGAACGTCGTGTGCGTCGGTGGCTCATGGGTGGCTCCCGACGACGCGGTGAAGGCCGGCGACTGGGCACGCATCGAACGCCTGTCGCAGGACGCGACAACGCTCGGGAAGTAGCCGGGAACAGAGATTGCGAGGCGGCCTGTCGCCGCCTTCAGGAAATCAGTTGAAGCGTGCGACCGACAGGAACTTCACGGCCTTGCCGGTGAAGCGATTGGCGTTCGTCTGGTCGTCTCCGCCCTGGAACCCGGCAGTGTAGACCTCGCGCGGTGCGGTCCGCACGATGTTGTAGGCGGCGGACGGCGCCTTGGTCGCCTTGAGGTTCTTCTGGATGTAGTCGCCTTCGAGCGCCCAGCGCGCGGCGTTCGGCTGCGCGGCAACAACCAGCGGCTTCGGGTCCGGCTTGCTGTCGGTGCCTTTGGGGCGCGCGGCCTTGCGCGTCGTCTTGACCGTGCCGAGAACCGAGGCTGCATCACCGCCACCGGCCGACATCGCTTCAAGCGGCGTGCCGACGGAGGCTACGCGGGGCGCTGTCGGCGAGGCGAGCAGTTCGCCGGGCGAGGTCGGGAACGGACCGTCGGACGGCAGTTCCGGGTATGCTTCGCCGGCGGCAAGCGACGCGACCGTGACTTCGCCATCGGCCGGCCGGATCCCCGGCATCGGCACATTGGCCGTGCGCGCGGCGGCGCCACCCTCGTCGGCGCCGGCCAGCGCCAGAAGCGCCGTCTGCGTAACGGCCTCGACAGGCGCGTCGGACGGACGCCATGTCGGCAGAGGTATGCCCAGCGCCACCTCGGCCGGCGCTTCCGCGGCGGGTGCATTGCCGAGATCGACGAGCGGCTTGTTCGCGTCGGAAGCCAGGTCGACAAGCGGACCGCCGCCGACATCGGCCTTCGGGCGCGGGGCGAAGCCGGGCAGCGGCACGTTGCGCTGCGGCAGGGCGGCGATGATGGTTTCGGGATCTTCGGCGACCGGGGCGCCGGCCGATACTCCGACCGGCGCGCTCTCGGCCGGGACTTCGGTGCGGCGCGCCTGATCAGGCGACAGCACGCGGATGCCGCCGCCAGCCGCGTTCGACGCAGCCCGCCGCGTCGGCGGAGCCGCCTCGACGGCCGCGACTTCGACGCTGCCGCCGCTCTCTTCTTCTTCGTCTGCGCCTCCGCCGAACAGCGCGGCAAGGATGCCGCCAGAACGCGAACCGCCGCTGCCGCCAGAGGCGAGCGCCACGCCCGCATTGCCGGAGCCCTTGCGCGACTGGTAGGCGGCGAGCGCCTGCTCAAAGCCGGGCAGAGGCTTGCCGTCGGACGGAACGTGCAGCGTCTTGCCGTTCGGGAACACGGCGACGAGCTCCTTGCGGCTCATCTTCGGCCAGTGGCGCACGTTGCCGACATCGAAATGCACGAAGGGCGAGCCGGATGTCGGGTAGTAACCGACGCCGCCGCCCTGCATCTTCAGGCCGGCCTCGCGCAGCTTCCTGAGCGACACGCCCGGAATATAGAAGTCCATCGCCTTGCCCAGCATGTGCTGGCTCTTCTTGGCGACGCCCTTCGAGCGGCTGCGCAGCATGCCGTTGGTGGCAGGCGAGCGGTAAGCCGAGACGACGTGGATGTAGTCGTTCGCGCCCGTGGCGCGATACGCTTCCCAGACGAGGTCGAGAAGCCGCGGATCCATCTTGGTCGGTTCGTTGCGGCGCCAGTCGCGCAGGAACCGATTGATCTTCTTCAGGCCCTCGGCGTCATAGCGGCCATTCCGCTTGAACGTGATCTCGGCCCGTTCCTTGGTGTGGATGAAATAGAGCTTGAGGGTGCGGGTTTCGGCCGACGCAGCGGTCTGCCAACCGAACGCAACGCACATGGCGAGCAACAGAGATGCCAGCCAACCTGCCCGGACGGAAGAGGTCAAATTCCGTCGGCAATACTGTCCCGAGTACTGTACCAAATCAGAAGGCCTTGCCGGCTGCCATTGTCCCCGGATTCGAACCCGGTCCCTCACTGTCCGAGTATCGATCCTAATGGTTAATCACCGCTTATTGAAGCCGAAATGCGGTAACACCGTGGCGGCCCCGTGTCGAAATCCGTGATACGGACCATAAGGTAAACCAGAGGTTTAGGGCAATTCCCTCTACTGTCGCGGCTCGTCGGGGTCGATTCCGTATTCTTTCAGCTTGCGGTAGAGCGTCGACCGACCGATTCCCAGTCGCCGCGCAACCTCGCTCATCTGGCCCGAATAGCGGTCCACGGCGAAGCGGATCATGTCGCGCTCGACGTCGGCCAGCTGGCGCACATTGCCGCGGTCATCCAGCGCCCTCACGGCGTCGACGGGCGCCGCCAAAGCGGCCGTAGCTGGCGCCTGCCGTTCCGGCCGGTCCCCGCCATGGGCCGGCACGGGCATGTCGGCCAGCGCGAGGTCGCCCATCTGTGCCCGCACCTGGGGGAAATCCTCGGCCGTCAGCACATCGCCTTCGCAGAGCACGGCGGCGCGGCAGATCGCATTCTCCAACTGCCGGACGTTGCCGGGCCAGTCATGTGCCTCTAGCAGCCGCAGCGCATCGGCCGACACGCCCTTGAGGCGTCGGCCGACCCTTTCTGGCACGACGTCGTTGACGAACTGGGCAACGAGGGACGCGATGTCCTCGCGCCTCTGCCTGAGCGGCGGCACATGGATCGGGAAGACGTTGAGGCGATAGTAGAGATCCTCGCGGAACAGCCCGTCCTTGACCCGCTGCAGCAGGTCCCGGTGGGTGGCGGAGATGAGCCGGATGTCGACCTTGACCGTCTGACGCGAGCCGACGGGGTCGACCTCGCCGCTCTGCACCGCGCGCAACAGCTTGACCTGGACGTCAAGCGGCAGGTCGCCGACCTCGTCGAGGAAAAGCGTCCCGCCATTCGCCTCCACGAACTTGCCGGCGTGTTTCTCGGTCGCGCCGGTGAACGAGCCCTTCTCGTGGCCGAACAGGATGCTCTCGACCAGGTTCGTGGGTATGGCGCCGCAGTTGACGGTGACGAAAGGCCTGCCGCGCCGGTCGCCCGAAGACTGGATCGCCCGGGCGACGATTTCCTTGCCGACGCCCGATTCGCCCTCGATCAGGACGGGGATGCTGGAGGCGGACGCCTTCTTGCCCAGCCTCAGTACCCGTTCCATCGAAGGACTGCGGCTGGCGAGCCCGCGGAAACCTGAAGACGTCGCGACCTTCTGCGGTGCGCGCCGCGCGGCGCTTTCCATCGCCTCGACCTTCAGGGCACTGGCGATCGAACCCTGGATCTTCTCCGGCGACGCCGGCTTGACCAGGAAGTCGAAGGCGCCAGCGCGCATCGCCTGGACCACCGTGTCGATGCCGCCCATGGCGGTCTGGACGATGACCGGCAGGCTCAGCCCGCGCTCCCGGATCGCGCCGAGCACGCCGGCGCCGTCCAGACCCGGCATGGAAAGGTCAAGGATCATCGCCGCGACGTCGCCGCCGCGCGGGCCGTCGAGCACGGTGAGCGCGCCCTCGCCGTCCTCGGCCAGGATCGGCTCGTGGCCGGCACGCGAAACGGCGGCCGACACAAGGCGCCGCTGGACGGGATCGTCATCGACGATGAGGACGGGTACCGGCATGGAATGTCGGGATGATCGGCTAAGACCAATCGACATTCATGAATTGGCCGTGGCGCGAGCCGGATTTCGGGTCTGAGCAGGCGAAAAAACCGCCGTGGTGTCGATCACCACAAGGGCTTTTCAACGAACTCAGGACCGAAATCCGCCGCGTCCCCCCGAAATCGGGCAAGCCCGATTTCTGCATCTTTCCTTGCACAAGTCGGCAAGCCGACTTGTAGGAGGGATATGGCCGAAATCGGTGATTTCTTCGTCGCGAAGCCTCGACGGGGAACCACCCCGCCTTCGGCTCCGCTCCTCGAACTGACCGATTTCGTCCCATACCACGGCTCAATTGCTGAATGTCGATTGGTCCTAATCTGTTTTGCTGACTGGATCATCCTGGCACAGGGTTCTAAATAAGCCTTCAAGAAAGCCGGTGAACGAAAGCTTGCCCGGCCGGCACCTCTCCGCCCGAAAGGACACCCTATGGCCCTCGGCCCATCGAGCCCCGGAACCCTGAAGGCTATCGTCAAGGCGATCGCGGCGGCCGGCGCCGGCCGAGACGACGACGGGCTGGGCCGGCTGCCGGAATGGGACCTGAGCGACCTCTATGCGGGCACGGATGCTCCCGAACTTGGCCGCGACATGGCGCGCATGGCGGCGGATGCGGAGGCGTTCGAATCGCGCTGGAAGGGCCGGCTGGCCGACGAGGCCGGCAAGGGACCGGGCAGCCAGCTCGGCAAGGCTGTCGAGGAGTACGAGGCGCTGGAGGAACTGATGGGCCGGCTCGCGTCCTATGCCGGCCTGCTCTACTCGGGCGACACGTCGGATCCGAAGCGCGCGAAGTTCTACGGCGACGTGCAGCAGAAGATCACCGACGCCGGCACGCACCTCCTGTTCTTCACGCTCGAACTGAACCTGGTCGACGACCAGCTGATCGACCAGGCTTTCGGCGTCAACGCGACGCTGGCCCGCTACCGGCCCTGGATCGTCGACCTGAGGCGCGACAAGCCCTACCAGCTGGACGATCGCATCGAGCAGCTGTTCCACGAGAAGTCTGTGACCGGGCGCGGCGCCTGGAACCGCCTCTTCGACGAGACGATGACCGACCTGCGCTTCGAGGTCGACGGCCAGTCGCTGACGCTGGAGCCGACGCTGAACCGCCTGCAGGATGCCGACCCCGAGACGCGGCGGATCGCATCGGAAGCCCTGGCGCGGACGCTCTCGGCCAACCGCCGCACCTTCACGCTGATCACCAACACGCTCGCCAAGGACAAGGAGATTTCCGACCGCTGGCGCGGGTTCGAGGACATCGCCGATTCGCGCCATCTCGCGAACCGGGTGGAGCGCAGCGTCGTCGACGCGCTGGCCGAGGCGGTTCGCGAGGCCTATCCGCGCCTGTCGCACCGCTACTACGCGATGAAGGCCCGCTGGCTCGGCATGGAACAGCTGAATCATTGGGACCGCAACGCGCCGCTGCCGGAGACGCCGCAGGCAACGATCGGCTGGGACGAGGCGCGCGAGACCGTGCTGTCGGCCTATGGCCGCTTCTCGCCGGAGATGGCGGACATCGCACGCGCCTTCTTCGACCGCCGCTGGATCGACGCGCCTGTGCGTCCGGGCAAGGCGCCGGGCGCCTTCGCGCACCCGACCGTGCCGTCGGCGCACCCCTATGTGCTGCTCAACTACATGGGCAAGCCGCGCGACGTGATGACATTGGCCCACGAGCTCGGGCACGGCGTCCATCAGGTGCTGGCCGCCGGCCAGGGCGCCCTGATGGCCTCGACGCCGCTGACGCTGGCCGAGACGGCGTCCGTATTCGGCGAGATGCTGACGTTCCGCTCGCTGCTCGACCGGACCACCGACCGCCGCGAGCGCAAGGCGATGCTCGCCCAGAAGGTCGAGGACATGATCAACACGGTGGTGCGCCAGATCGCGTTCTACCAGTTCGAGCGCAAGGTCCACGCCGAGCGCCGTAACGGCGAGCTGACGGCCGAGCAGATCGGCGAATTCTGGCTGGAGGTCCAGAAGGAGAGCCTGGGGCCGGCGATCCGCCTGCGCGACGGCTACGAGGTCTTCTGGACCTACATCCCGCACTTCATCCACTCGCCGTTCTACGTCTACGCCTACGCGTTCGG
>VFQP010002109.1_pt1 | contig 23337 bp, 20 predicted proteins | sample 3512351 | NCBI WGS metagenome assembly VFQP01 (sample SAMN10412372, study PRJNA504923) | tailings metagenome | isolation source: Relicate 1 Philex TSF1 revegetated site | place: Philippines: Tuba, Benguet | collected 2017-08-29
TGACGCCATTATCACTGGGAATTGAAACTCTTGGTGGCGTGATGACCAAGTTGATCGAGAAAAACACCACTATCCCAACTAAAGCACACCAAGTCTTCTCAACAGCTGATGATAATCAAACCGCTGTGACTGTTCATGTGTTACAAGGGGAGCGTGAGCAGGCTTCAGCAAACAAGTCTTTAGGACGTTTTGATTTAGGCGATATACCGCCTGCACCACGTGGTGTGCCACAAATTGAAGTGACGTTCGATATTGATGCTAACGGTATTTTGAATGTATCAGCAAAAGATAAAGCAACTGGCAAAGCTCAATCGATTGTTATCAAAGCATCCAGCGGCTTGAGCGATGAAGAAGTTGCAGCCATGGTTAAAGATGCACAATCTCATGCTGAAGAAGATAAAAAATTCAAAGAACTGGTCGATATTCGCAATCAAGCAGATGGCATGATTCATAGCACTGAAAAGTCTATGAAAGATTTAGAAGCTGAACTTGCCGACGAAGAAAAGAAAAACATTGAAACGGCGCTCGCTGAAATGAAAGAAGCCATCAAGAGCAATGACAAAGATCAAATTCAAGAAAAATTGACTGCGCTAACAAATGTTTCATCGAAAATGGCAGAGCGTGTTTATGCTAAAAAAGCAGCTGAACAGCAGCAAGGCCAGCCTAGCGAATCTCAGTCAGAGGAAACAGCCGCTCAGCCAGATGCTGGTGTTGTTGATGCTGAGTTTGAAGAAGTTCAGGATGATAAAAAATAATGTCTCAACGTGATTATTACGAGCTGTTAGATGTAAGCCGCAGCGCAAGTGAAGCAGACATCAAAAAAGCCTACCGAAAAATGGCCATGAAATATCACCCGGATCGCAATCCGGGTGATCATGAAGCGGAAGAGAAATTCAAAGAAATTCAAAAAGCTTACGCTGTTTTGTCAGATGCTCAAAAGCGCTCTGCCTACGATCAATTCGGTCATGCAGGTGTTGACGGTGCAGCTGGCGCTGGTGGTTTCGGTGGTGGCTTTGGTGGTTTTGGAGATGTTTTCGGTGATATTTTTGAAAATATTTTCTCACAAGGAAGAGGTGGCCAACACCAATCACGCGCTCAGCGTGGTTCGGATTTACAAATTGGCGTTGAGCTCACTTTAGAGGAAGCAGCGCTTGGGAAACAAATCGAAATCACTGTTCCCAGGCATGTGGCTTGTGAGCCTTGTGATGCAACTGGTGCAAAAAAAGGCAGTAAACCAAAGCGTTGTGAAACATGTAATGGTGTTGGTCAAGTTCGTATTCAACAAGGCTTTTTTTCAATTCAACAAACATGTCCAAGCTGTCATGGTGCTGGTGATGTGATCACTGAGCCGTGCCCAAATTGCCGTGGCCATGGTCGCGTCCGGGAGCAAAAGAAACTGACAGTGAAAGTGCCTCCTGGTGTTGATCAGGGCGATCGCGTTAGATTACCAGGCGAAGGAGAGGCCGGTACTCAGGGTGGTTCATCGGGTGATCTTTATGTACAAGTTGCAATGAAGCCACACGCTATTTTTACGCGTCAAGCGAGTGACTTACATTGTGAAGTACCTATTAGCTTCGTAACGGCTGCTCTAGGTGGCTCAATTGAAGTCCCTACTTTGGAAGGGCGTGTCACGCTGAAAATTCCAGCCGAAACGCAGACAGGTAAAGCTTTTCGTTTACGTGGAAAAGGCATGCAGTCTGTCCGTAGCTCAGCAAAAGGTGATTTGTTGTGTAAGGTAACCGTTGAGACACCCGTCAGTTTACAGCGTGAACAAAAAGAACTGTTAGAGCAATTTCAAGCGTCGCTTGATAGCAGCAAACATGGACATTCGCCGCGTTCAAGCTCTTGGTTTGATGGTGTGAAAAAATTCTTTGAAGAGATGAAGTTTTAATCAAGATCATTGAGTACTTGAAAGAAAATAAATTGTCGTCCCTATGTAGGAGGCGAGCCGTGCTGATGCGGTTACCAGATTTCTATTGTATGGCACCGAACACGGATTTATTCTTGTAGAGGAAAGACAATTTCATTTTTTGTTCAGTAAAGACCAAACACCTTATGAGGCTTAAATCAGCCATGAAGACAATCTTTGGATTGTCTTCATATTTAATTCTTCCGCTGTCACATTTCCTCACTCTACTTATTTGGGTTAGTTTGTGCGAGAATTGCGATACTGTAAATCCATGTATCCTCTGGAGACGCGATGACCAGAACACCTGCATTGTTAGTTTTAGCGGATGGCTCTTTGTTTGAAGGACAGTCTATCGGTTTTCAAGGTACGTCAGTCGGCGAGTTGGTTTTTAACACATCAATGACTGGCTATCAAGAAATGCTTTCTGATCCTTCTTACGCTGAACAAATCATTACATTAACCGCAGCTCATGTTGGTAATACAGGTTGTAATGATGAGGATATAGAATCAGACCGTGTCTTTGCTAAAGGTCTTGTTATCAGAGATTATCCTCGTTTATATAGCAATCACCGAGCCAGAGAGTCTCTTTCTGAATGGTTAATCAAACATCATGTGGTCGGTATTTCCGGCTTGGATACTCGCGCTTTAACACATCGGTTAAGGGATAAGGGGGCGATCGCTGCTTGCTTGACAACGGATGTTGAACAAGTCGAATATGCTAAAAAACTAGCTGCATCTTTTCATGGGCTCAACAATTTAGATTTGGCTCAACGTGTGTCGCGGCAAATGGTTGAAACCTGGCCTGTCGATCAAAGTGCTGCATCCCAAATGCCTTTTCATGTGGTGGTTTATGATTTTGGTGTTAAACGTAATATCCTTCGTCTTTTAATAGCTCGAGGTTGTCGCTTGACAATTGTTCCAGCGAAAACATCAGTGGCGTATGTATTAAGCTTGAATCCAGATGGTGTGGTTTTATCAAATGGTCCTGGCGATCCAAAAGCATGCGACTATGCGATTGAAGCAACCAAACAATTGCTAAACAAAAATGTACCTATTTTTGGCATTTGTTTGGGTTTTCAAATATTAGCTTTGGCATCAGGTGCCAGTTCTTCGAAAATGAAGTTTGGCCACCACGGTTCAAACCATCCTGTGATAGAAGTTGGTTTAAAACAGCGTGTTTACATTACGAGCCAAAACCATGGTTTTTCAATTGATGAAGCGAGTTTACCTGAGTCGCTACGAGTCACCCATCGCTCCTTGTTTGATCAGAGCTTACAGGGTATTATGCATCGGGATAAACCTGCTTTTGGTTTTCAAGGTCATCCAGAAGCCAGTCCAGGCCCGCATGACATTGAAGTCATGTTTGACCAATTTGTTAAATTTATGATGGAGTATAAGTCCTGTGAATAATTCAAATGTATTTACCTCTGAGTCAGTATCTGAAGGGCATCCGGATAAAATTGCTGATCAGATCTCTGATGCCATTCTAGATGCTATTCTTGAGCAAGATCCGCATGCACGCGTGGCTTGCGAAACGGTGGTTAAAACAGGAATGGTTTTAGTAGGCGGAGAAATCAAAACCAAAGCTTGGGTTGATGTTGATAGTATTGCTCGTGGTGTCATTAAAGATATTGGTTATAACAGTTCGGCCATGGGGTTTGATTGGGAGTCCTGTGCTGTTCTATCGGCGATAGGTAAACAATCATCCGATATAGCACAAGGCGTTGATAATCAACAAACTAAAATTCTTGGCGCGGGTGATCAAGGCATGATGTTTGGCTACGCTTCTCGCGAAACAGATGTATTCATGCCTGCGCCAATTGCGTATGCGCACCGATTAATGGAACGCCACGCGAAATTGCGAAAGAGTGGTGAGTTAGCATGGTTGCGTCCAGACGGTAAATGTCAATTAACATTCCGCTATGAGCACGGTAAACCTGTTGCTGTGGATACCGTGGTTTTTTCTACCCAGCACGATGCAAACATCGCCCATAGTGATCTGGTTGAAGCTGTACGCGAGGACATTATTACGCCAGTTTTACCTGCAGAATGGCTTACACCATCTACACGTTATTTTATTAACCCAACTGGACGATTTGTGATCGGTGGGCCCTTGGGTGATTGTGGCCTCACTGGGCGAAAAATTATTGTTGATACCTATGGTGGTATGGCAAGACACGGTGGTGGTTGTTTCTCAGGAAAAGATCCGTCCAAAGTTGATCGTTCTGCTGCTTACGCTGCTCGACATGTTGCTAAAAATCTTGTGGCAGCAGGTATTGCTGATAAGTGTGAAATCCAAGTCTCTTATGCTATTGGCGTCCATGAACCAACGTCGATTCATGTGGAAACATTTGGCACAGGTCAACTCAGCGAGCGGGCGATTATTGATTTAATTCAAGAGCACTTCGATTTAACACCTCAAGGCATTATCGATCATCACCACTTGTTGCGCCCAATTTACCGACAAACAGCCGCTTATGGTCATTTTGGTCGTTCCCAATTTCCTTGGGAGCAATTAGATAAAGTTCCTGCTTTGCAAAAAGCAGTCTCCATTTCTCAGAAAAAGGAAAGTATATGTTAGTGATGGAAGATGTGATAGTAACACATGATTATAAAGTTGCAGATATTGACTTAGCCGCGTGGGGACGCAAAGAGATCGCCATTGCTGAGACAGAAATGCCTGGGTTGATGGCATTACGTAAAGAATTTGCTACAACAAAGCCTCTAAAAGGTGCTCGCATTGCGGGCTGTTTGCATATGACCATTCAAACAGCTGTGCTCATTGAAACACTGATTGACCTCGGTGCTGAGGTCCGTTGGTCTTCTTGTAACATTTTTTCCACTCAAGATCATGCTGCCGCGGCGATTGCTGCAGCGGGTATCCCTGTATTTGCCTGGAAAGGAGAAACAGAAGGCGAGTATTGGTGGTGTGTAGAAAAAACCATTCATGGTCCTAATGGTTGGACACCTAACTTGTTGTTGGATGATGGTGGTGATTTAACCCAAGTAGTGCATGAGAAATATCCTGAGTTGATTAAGAATATTTTGGGTGTTTCTGAGGAAACCACAACCGGTGTTGCTAGGTTATATGAAATGGCGAAAGTTGGGGAATTGAAGATTCCAGCCATTAATGTTAATGATTCGGTCACCAAATCAAAGTTTGATAACTTATACGGCTGCCGTGAATCCCTACTTGATGGTATCAAAAGAGCGACAGATGTGATGATCGCTGGCAAAATCGCGATTATTCTTGGTTTTGGCGATGTAGGCAAAGGATGCGCCCAAGCCTTACGAGGACAAGGTGCTACGGTTTATATCTCTGAAATTGATCCTATCTGTGCATTACAAGCAGCGATGGAAGGCTATCGTGTTGTACGTTTAGATGATGTCGCCAGTGAAGTTGACATTGTTGTGACAGCAACGGGTAACTTTCATGTTGTGACTCACGAGCATATGGCTCTCATGAAAAACCAAGCTATTTTGTGCAATATTGGGCATTTCGATTCAGAAATTGATATTCAAAGCTTGCGTCAATATGAGTGGGAAAATATCAAACCTCAAGTGGATCATGTGATTTTTCCTGATGGAAAACGTATTATTGTTTTAGCGGAAGGACGCTTGGTTAATTTGGGATGTGCAACAGGTCATCCAAGTTTTGTGATGTCAGCTTCTTTCACCAACCAAGTTTTGGCGCAAATTGAGTTATTCAAGCATGCCAAAAATTACGGAAAACAGGTCTACGTGTTACCCAAACATCTAGATGAAAAAGTAGCTCGATTACACTTGGATCGCATCGGTGCTAAACTGACAAAACTAACGCCTAAACAGGCTGAATATTTAGCAGTTTCAGTCGATGGCCCTTACAAGCCAGATCATTACCGTTATTAAAATATCAATGCGCCCTCTAATGAGCACTTTCACACACCGAATGTGCTCATTGGAAAGAGCTTTTCTTATACTATGCCCCCCTAGATAATCTATGATTCATGTATGACGCTTTGGCATAATGACCGCGGTATTTTTCTATAGTTATAAGGGTTTACTTACAATTCACCTTCACCACCTAATCGCGAGCCTATGGTGACTCATAAGTATGATCCGAGGTATCCGGCTGTTTTTAAACTGGATTGGTCAATTTTAGATGCGTTTACCGTGTCTGTATTCTGATTTTATTGACAACATCCTAGCTTCCATGATAATTGTTGAGCTTAATTTTTTTGATTTATCGCTATAAATCATGCTCTTGATGATGTTTTGGCATGGAATGCTATGTGGTTAGTTAGACTTGCTCTGTCCCGTCCGTATACCTTTGTTGTGATTGCCATTCTGTTGATTATGTTTGGTATTTTATCGATCTTGCGTATGCCAACAGATATTTTTCCGGCTATTGATATCCCGGTTGTGAGTGTCGTGTGGACATATTCTGGTATGCCACCTCAAGACATGGCCGATCGCATCACGACTATCTTTGAATTAGCAGCAACAACGACGGTAGACAATATTGAACACATGGAATCCCAGTCTTTATTAGGTGTAAGTGTTATTAAAGTTTATTTTCAAAAAGGCGTTGATATTGCTTTAGCGTTAGGACAGCTCACATCTATTTCTCAAACGGTTTTAAAAAATCTACCACCTGGCATCACTCCGCCATATGTCCTTAGCTATGACGCCTCCACTGTCTCCGTTCTAAATGTGCTTCTATCCAGTAAAACTCTTCCTGAACAGCGTTTGAATGATTTGGCTAATAACTTTGTTAGACCGCAACTTGCAACGGTTCAAGGTGCTGCGCTTCCTTATGCATTTGGGGGAAAATCACGAATGGTGATGGCAGATCTTAAAAATGACAGACTACAACAATATGGGTTGTCAGCACAAAACATCAACTCTATCATGAATAATCAGAGCTTGATTATTCCAGGCGGCACAGAAAAAATTGGTCAATATGAATATATTATCGAACCGAACAATAGTCCTATTCAGATAAAAGAGTTCAATCAATTTCCTGTAAAATCTTCCTCAAATGTCGTGATATATATGGGTGATGTTGCCCATGTGCGAGATGGGTTTCCACCCCAAACTAATATTGTGAATCTAAACGGTATGCGTGCGGTGATGTTGGGTGTCGAGAAAACTGGACACGCTTCAACGTTGCAAATTATCCAACGAGTTATAGATATGTTGCCTCGTGTGCAAGCAGCTTTACCCAAATCCTTAGATGTCGCATTAGCGGGTAACCAGGGACTTTTCATTACCGCGGCAATTCATGGTGTGATGACAGAAGGGCTTACAGCGGCAGTTTTAACTGGATTAATGATTTTATTGTTTTTAGGTAGTTTTCGCTCGACATTGATTGTGACAATTTCTATCCCTTTAGCCGTCTTAACATCTCTGATTACATTGGCTGCACTGGGTGAGACGATCAACATTATGACCTTGGGCGGTTTAGCTTTGGTGGTGGGTATATTGGTTGATGATGCAACGGTTGCAATTGAAAATATCAATTGGAACTTGGAGCAAGGTAAGGGGTTACGAGATGCCATTTTAGATGGTGCGAAGCAGATTGCCATTCCCGCTATTGTTTCTACGTTGTGTATCTGTATTGTTTTTTTACCCATGTTTGATTTAGAAGGTGTTTCTAAATTTTTATTTGTGCCAATGGCTAAAGCCGTTATTTTTGCCATGATAGCCTCTTATTTTTTATCTCGCACACTGTTACCAACGATGGCTTTCTACCTGCTAGATTCTCAGCGGATGCACGAGCACGATATCCATAAAAAAACGTCTGCATTTCAACGATTTCATGCAGGATTTAATCATCAATTCGAATGTTTACGCAAAGGTTATTGTCGACGGTTGCAGTGGGCGTTAGAAAACCGAAATAAATTTTTATCGCTATTTCTTGGATTTGTAGTCTTATCATTGGCCATTTTATGGCCATCGCTTGGTTCGGACTTTTTCCCAAAAGTCGATGCCGGACAAATTCTATTGCATTACTCTGCTCATGCAGGAACGCGTATTGAAGAGACCGCTAGAATTGCTGCGCGCGTGAATGAGGTGATACGTGAGGTGATCCCTGCTAATGAAATAGACAATATTGTTGATAATATTGGTTTACCAATCAGCGGCATCAACTTAACTTATGATAATTCAGGCACAAATGGCGCAAATGATAGTGACACCTATATTTCACTGAAAGAGAAACATCATCCAATTGAACAGTATATTCAAATTTTAAGAGCAAAATTGAATCAAAAAATACCAGAAGTTACGTTTTCTTTTCTACCCGCGGATATCGTTAGCCAAATATTGAACTTTGGTGTTCCTTCAGAATTAGACATTCAAATTACAGGATTAAAAGACAAGGAAAACCGTCAATATGCTAATTTTTTATTGTCTCGTATCAAAAAAATACCTGGTGTTGTTGATGCGCGTATCAGGCAATCTAATCATTATCCGACTCTAAATTTAGATGTAGACAGAGTAAGAGCCAAAGAACTGGGTTTCACATTACAAGATATCAGTGATTCATTAATGATTTCTTTATCTGGAGCCTTCCAGACAACGCCTAACTTTTGGGTGGATGAAAGTAATCACATGTCTTATCAAATTCAAGTCCAAACACCTCAATATAATATTGATACCATCAATGAATTGTTGAATACGCCATTAATGACCATGGATATGAAAGCCACACCCCAAATTTTAGGTGCTGTTTCAAAGATAAAAGTCTCTGGTACACCTCAAGTTGTGACGCATTATAATGTTCAGCCAGCCATTGATATTTTTGCTGGTGTGGATGAGCGTGATCTCGGATCAGTGGCTCATGATTTAAGACAATTGTTAAATGAAACGAAAAAGGATTTACCGGCGGGCTCCCAATTATTTGTACGAGGTCAGCTTGCTACGCAGGAGTCAACATTTAGTACGTTGTATTTTGGGCTCATTTTGTCAGTCATATTAATTTACATGATTATTGTGATCAATTTTCAATCTTGGCTTGATCCGTTTATTATCATTACTGCTTTACCAGCAGCTTTGGCTGGTATCGCATGGATGTTATTTTTAACCCATACACACTTAAGTGTTCCCGCTCTAACTGGATGTATCATGTGTATGGGGGTTGCAACCTCAAATAGTATTTTGGTGGTTAGCTTTGCGAGACAAAATATGTTGGATGGCAAGGATCCTCTGACCGCAGCCCTAGAAGCGGGGTCAACTCGTTTGCGTCCTGTGATGATGACAGCTTTTGCCATGGTTATCGGTATGTTGCCCATGTCGCTTGGACTTGGCGATGGTGGCGAGCAAAATGCGCCTCTTGGTCGGGCTGTGATTGGGGGGTTGTCTTTTGCTACGATAGCTACATTATTTTTTGTACCTACTGTATTTTGTTTGATGCATCATAGAAAGCATCGTCAGCAAGGATTGCAGCATGAAATTTAATCAAACACTCAGACATATCAAGCAAATGAAGATACGACCTTGGATGTGGATCGCTTTCCTATTATTTATTTTGGTTATCTGTCTATTTTGGATGCGCCACCTAGATGCTCTGAGGTTAAAAAAGCAAACGATCAAAGCAGCGGTACCGAATGTGATATATGTTGAAGCCAAAGCCTCATCAAAAACGGAAAAGATTTACCTACCTGGTAGCGCATTGGCATGGCATGAGGCGCCCATCTATGCAAGAACGAAAGGGTATTTGAAAGAGTGGTATGTTGATATTGGGTGGAAGGTTAAAAAAGGTGATTTACTTGCGGTTATTGAGCGTCCAGAGTTGGATGCTCAATATTACGAAGCCAAAGCTTACTTAAAAATGATTACAGCACAAAATGAATTGGCTCAAATTACAGCCAGACGTTGGAATCATTTGGTTCAAACAGACTCTGTGTCTAGACAAGCCAATGATGATAAAACCTATCAAGCAGCATCACTGGCTGCGGAGCTGGTCAAAGCGCAATCAAATATGGCGTACTTATCTGCCTTGGTCGGGTTCGAGCGGGTGGTTGCACCCTTTGATGGAACCATTTCTTTACGTCAAACCGATATTGGTGCTCTGATTAACATCGGTAGTAATCCGTCCGAAGCGCAGCCACTATTTCGAATTGTTCAACTCAATCGATTGCGTTTATATGTTAATATCCCTCAAACTTATGTCTCACGCATCACGCCTGATATGACTGTTGTGATGCGCTTTGCAGAACATCCAGGTAAATTGTTTCCTGCAAAATTACTGAAGACAGCCGATGCAATTGACTCTCAAACATTAACGCTACAAGCAGAGTTTGAAGTGCAAAATCAAGATGAAGTTCTGCTCCCAGGTAGCTATACCATGGTCGAATTTTCTATTCAAACGTATCCCAAAAGCGTTATTTTGCCCATTAATACGCTTATTTTTCAAGCAGATGGATTACAAGTAGCTGTTTTAAAAAAGGATAATTGTATTGAGTTGCGTCATATTGAGGTAGGAACAGATTTTGGGAAGGATGTCATGATTAATAGTGGCGTTTTACCAGGCGAACGCATTGTGGTTAACCCTTATGACTATTTGCATCAGGGCGAATGTGTCAACGTGGTGCATTAATATGTTAAGGCTGCCTGTTTTGAAAATTTACTGTGAACAAATCCGAACAATCATGCGTTTGCGCTTGATTTTCGATAACCGTTGTTGGCTAATTGGTGTGTTTTTACTGAGTTTATCTGCTTGTAACTTAGCTCCTCGTTCTCATCGACCAGCTATGCCAATTCCTAACCAATATAAAGAAATGGGTCGGTGGGTTAAAACAAAACCTTCGCTTGCTCTGGCTAAAAAAAATTGTCCATGGTGGAAAGTTTATCACGATCCTGTGCTGAATGATTTAGAGCAAAAATTAACCAAAAATAACCCTAGTTTACAACTAGCATACTCTCGATTTCAAGCCGCTAGAGCGACAACACAAGCGGCAAGATCGCAGCTTTATCCAACCCTGTTGGCAGTAACAGGCCAGTCGCGCCAACAAAACTCAAAACACATTGCCAACGTTTATCCAGACACAACTTTCTTATATAACACCGTTACTTTTCAAGGTTTGCTGTCATATGAAATTGATGTTTGGGGACAAATTCGTAATACGGTTTCTGGCGCTGCGCATGCTGCTAGGGCCTCTCAGTTTGATTTAGCTGCTATGGAGCTAAGCTTACATGCAATGTTGGCTGAGCTTTACTTTGAATGGCGTGGTGACGTAGATTTACAAATTGCGTTGGATAAACTGGTTAAAGTATTCGAACATGCCTTGTACCTGACGCATCAGCTGCATCTTGGCGGGGCGGTTTCTGCCGTAGAAGAGGATTTGGCTATTAATTTAGTTGAAAAAGCCAAAACAGCTGCTTTGGATATCCGGCTTCAGCGTGCTGAGTTAGAACATGCTATCGCGACGTTGGTGGGAGATGTTCCAGCAAATTTTCATATGCCTCGTGGTCAAGCACCCATCCGTTTTGTTCCTGTCTCGCCAGATTTACCTTGCACACTTTTACAAAGACGACCAGATGTAGCCTCAGCTGCTCAAACGGTCAGATCAGCCAACGCCTATATTGGTGTTGCGCGAGCTGCCTTTCTGCCAACGTTTAATTTAGCCGCTCTAGCTGGTTATCAAAGTCAACATTACTCCTCACTATTTTCCAATCCAAGTTTAATTTGGGCGCTAGGACCACCCAGTGGCATGGTGTTAATGCCACCAGAAGTATCCCAGGTTATTTTTGATGGTTATTACTTGCAGGCAAATCTAAAGCGAGCTAAAGCAAATTACTATGAAGCAGTAAATAAATATCGTCAAACTGTCTTAACCGCATTTCAAGAAGTTGAAGATGGTTTGGTTGCGACACGCCGTCTTGATGAGGAGATGAAAACTCAAACTGCTTCGACCAAAGCTGTTTTTCGTGCATTGGATCAAATGAGACTCCGTATGGCTGACGGTATGTATACTTACTTAGAGGTATATGTGACTGAAAATGAGGCACTGCAATCTGAAATAGCATTGATTAATTTAAGAACCAGCCGGCAGTTAGCCAGCATACAATTGATTAAAGCTTTAGGTGGTGGTTGGGATATTAAGCATGCAATGAAATATCCCATATGAAAACTTAGTGCTTGGTTTAGTTAATGGCAAACAGATTTAGATTAATTAGCTACTAACTATGGTGTTGGTGCGAGAAAATTTTTTACCAGCAAAAGTCTTGTTAAAACATGTTTGCTTTGGTGGGTCTTACGCATGGATATAATTTTGTAACCCCAATCAGAGCAACTTGCGAAACGGTCATTTTATCTTTATCACTTCTCTGGCTAGAAATATCTCGATACGTTTGTTGAATTAACTCGTTCATCATCACACCATTCAATCTCACTGTTGGTGGCAAACAAAATAATGGGGTACCTTGGTGTGTGGCGGCTTCATTCGCTAGGGTTAAGCTTTCTCCGACACTTTCACTGGTTAAAATAAGAATATTTCGTGCTGAGCGAGCCCATGCTTGAGAACGAGGGTCGGCACGCATTGCCATTTTGGGGACGCTTTGAACTATTTTCATATAATGATCAATTGTATCGCTATATGTTATACATGATGATAAGGCTAAGCCCCAAAAAAGTCCAAAGTGTTGCATGCTATGTTTGAAAAACTGAGATTTTTGGGTTTTTTTATACATATTTATCATAAACGTTCCTTTTGCATAGGTGCTGTGAATTAAGTGGCAACAGCTACCTTTTATACCGCATGTGGTGTGATCCACTGAAATTTGAATGCTAGAAATAAAAACAGAAACAAACTTAATGAAAGAACGATTCGCCATGTCAGTGCTTTCACGGCGCGCTTTGAATCCCCTTTGTCTCGAATTAAAAACAGTAAGCCACTACCTAGAGAAGCCATGATGATCAACATCACAATAATTATCAAAATTTTAGTCAACATTTGGTATACTCTATGTCAAATTTTATCTACTTATAATGATCATGCCCAGTTTAACCCTTTTTCATCGAACTTTCACGTTTTCGTGGCGAATGTTTGCTTGTACTTTTTGCGCCATGATGATCTTCATGAGCTTAGGTCACTGGCAAATGATGAGAGCACAGGAAAAAAGAGACCTACAGTCTTTGGCCAAAATGCAATCGAGCAAGGCGCCTATGCATTGGCAGACTGGTGACAGAATGCCTGAATCTTTTCAAAATATAACCATAAACGGCTATTATTTACCAACCGGATTTTTGTTAGATAATCAACATCATGATCACCAGTTTGGCTACAATATTATTTCGCCAGTCATCTTACCGGATAAGCACGTTATCTTAGTAGATAGGGGTTGGGTGCAAGCGGATATAACGCGCCAACATTTCCCTGACGTCAATATACCGAATCAACTGCAAACCATCACTGGATATACCTATTATCCATCGAGCAAACATTGGTTATTAGGGCCTGCTTTTGAAGAAAAAACATCTAATATAACCATTATTGAAATGGTTGATACGGTATTAATCAGTAAAATTTTGCATAAATCAGTGTATCCGTTTATCATTCGCTTGGATCCGATGGCTTCGAATGGTTATGTTCGCCAATGGCCCATCGTTTCCATGTCGCCCAATCGCCATATTGGTTATGCCATACAATGGTACGCCATGGCACTGGTAGTACTCGGTCTTTTTATTGGACTCAACGTGAAGAAAACTCTATGAAAATTGCTCATCAACGCGTGTTGATTATTCTAATTTTAACCGCTATTTTTTTAGCTCCAGGTATTGCTGCACTGATTTATTATCGTCATCCTACTTGGCTTTCAAATCCACCTACAAATCGAGGGCGTTTTGTTTCACCTGTTTATCAGTTAAAAACCTTACCTAACAAAAATCAACATTGGCGTTTAATTTATTGGACACCAAAACCTTGTGACGCAGCTTGTATGAGTCATGCCGATGATTTAGCTCGTATTCGTTTGGCTTTAGGTAGACGGCTATACCAAGTCGATGCTTGCATCCTTTTGGCAGCAGATCAGCCCGATTTTCGCCCTGAACAAACAAAAATACTACAAGAAAAAGACATGTGTATGCTAAAATTGTCTGAATCTGCAAAGCTTGATCGTGCCGCGTTGGGCGATAAGTCAGCATTTTTTATTGCAAGTCCTGACAATGCGTTGATTTTAACTTATCCCATCAACGTGGTGTTAGATGATTTGTTCCACGATATCAAACATTTAATGACAGAGCCATCATGAAACTATTACGAATCACGACTTCATTCGCGCTTGTTTTCGCTTTTTGTGTTGTCATTTTGGGTGCGTATACTCGATTGACTGACGCAGGTCTTGGCTGCCCTGATTGGCCTGGATGCTACGGTCGTCTTGTGCTACCCGCTGCGCAACAAGACCTGGCTCATGTACAAAAACTTTTTCCAGCAATGCCAATAGAGTCACGTAAAGCTTGGACGGAAATGATCCATCGATATGCTGCTGGAACATTGGTTTTACTGATATTATGTGTGGTGATCAACGCATTGATTCAACGCTATCGCGGTGCGAGGATTTCTCTTTTATTTCCGGGACTGTTGATTCTTCTAATTGGCTTTCAAGCGGCTTTAGGAATGTGGACAGTGACCATGAAATTGTTGCCAATCGTGGTGATGGGGCACTTATTGGGTGGTATGTCTATTGTGGCTTGTCTCTGCGCATTTAGATGGCAGTTGGGTCATGTGAGTGGTATTGATTCGGCTACTACTTGGCGCCCATGGATTCGATTGGGTCTTATTATTTTGGTTTGCCAAATTGCTCTTGGTGGTTGGGTCAGCTCAAATTACGCTGGTATTGCTTGTATTGGTTTTCCTCGCTGCAACGGGCAATGGTTGCCTGCGTTGCATCTGAACTCAGCATTTCACGTCGCCTTATCAACCAGTACTAATTATCAGGGTGGGGTATTGGCGAACGCCAGCCGAGTCGGTATTCAGATGGTCCACCGATTGGGAGCTGTGATAACGGTTCTTTATTTGTTATCTTTGATGGTGAGATTGCTCTATCGTATTCAAGTTCCTCAAGTTCGCTTGACAGCAAGTCTAGTGGTTTTATTGGTTTTGATTCAGTTTGCTTTAGGCATCGCCAATGTTTGGTTTTTGTTGCCGTTACCTGTGGCCGTTGCTCACAATGGTGTAGCAGTGCTACTGTTGATAGCTTTAATTAGCCTATATCATCTAGTTTCAGCGGAGAATAAAGGTGTGGCGTGACTATTTAGAATTATGTAAACCACGAGTTGTTGCATTGATGCTTTTGACCGTGATGGTTGGCATGTATTTGGCTGCGCCTGGTTGGGTTCCACTGTCTATTCTTACCTTAGGGCTTATCGGTGTAGGGCTCTGTGCTGGGAGTGCTGCTACCATCAACCATTTAGTTGATAGACAAATTGACAAACTGATGGCTCGAACTAAGCGTCGTCCTGTAGCGGAGGGGAGAGTTTCAGTCTTTCAGGCTGCATTGTTTGCGACGATTACGGGTCTCAGTGGTTTAACCATTCTTTGTCTTGGTGTAAACCAACTAACAGCTCTTTTAACCTTCTTAACTTTAATCGGGTATGCAGGTATTTATACAGGATATTTGAAGCGTGCCACGTCACAAAACATCGTGATTGGAGGTTTGGCTGGTGCTTCACCGCCATTGCTGGGTTGGACTGCAATGACCAACCATTTAGATCCGCAGGCACTGCTACTGGTGTTGATTATTTTTACCTGGACACCGCCTCATTTTTGGGCTTTGGCCATATATCGTTACGAAGAATATCAGCATGCTGAAATTCCGATGCTCCCTGTCACTCACGGTATTCCTTACACCAAATTAAGTGTTTTACTGTATACCATTTTATTAATAGTTGTGAGTGTGCTGCCTTTTGCTGTCGTTATGTGTGGCTTGCTTTATTTGACTGGCGCCATGTTATTGGGGATGCGCTTTTTATATTGGGCTATCAAATTAATGCGCTCTGACAAAGGCATTGTTGCCATGAGGACTTTTCGATTTTCAATCGTTTATTTAATGTTGTTGTTTGTCTTGCTATTAGCGGATCATTATTTTTAAACTGCTTCGTCGAGGTTAAATCCTGCCCAAAGCTCATGAGGAGAAACTGTGAATAGATCTAAATCAGGTATATATAAGACCGTAATGTGTTTGTTGGTCGTGATGGCTTTTATGGCAGGTCTTTATGTTGCCCAACATCTTCACTCACCTAAAAATTTAGATAATTTTCATGGTACATTGCTAGACCGACCTCGCTCTGTCACGCAGTTTGAACTGGTAGGTACCGATAACCATCCGTACACAAATGTGAGCATGCGAGGTCATTGGACCATGATGTTTTTTGGTTTTACCCATTGTGGCTACATGTGTCCAACAACCATGGCTGAATTGGGTAAGATGTATCGTTTGTTGCAAGAAAAAAATGCAACCGTATTGCCTCAAGTCGTGATGGTGTCGCTTGATCCCAAACGAGACGATCTCGTGCGTTTAGGGCAATATGTTCAGGCATTTGATCAACATTTTTATGGTGCGAGGGGTGACCAAGATATGATTAAACACTTAAGCCATGATCTTGGTATTGCCTACACCAAGGTGACGCGTCCTGCAGATAGTCAGTCTCCAGAAGATGATATTGAACATACAGGTGCCATCATGTTATTCAATCCTCAAGGTGATTTAGTGGCCTTTTTCACCAATCCACATCAAGCAGCAAATCTTGCTGATGACTTCTTATTATTAACGCAAGGAAACTGATACTTATGAATATTGCCATTTTGGCGACAAACCCAGATTTATATTCACACAAACGCTTGGTATCGGCAGGAGAAGAGGCTGGGCATGTGGTCAGTATTATTAATCCTCTTAATTGTTATTTAAATGTCGCCGTATCAAATCCAAGTGTACATTACCGTGGTGGCGCTGCTTTAGAATATTTTGATGCTGTCATTCCTCGCATTGGGGCTTCGAACACGTTTTACGGTACAGCCGTGTTGCGACATTTGGAAACGATGGGTATTTATACACTAAACGAATCACTTGCTATTGCCCGCTCAAGAGATAAATTTCGTTCGCTGCAATTGTTGGCAAGAAAAAGTATTCCCATGCCTAGAACAGGGTTTGCACAATCACCAGATAATACAGAAGATCTGATTCGTATGGTTGGTGGTGCGCCATTGGTGATTAAATTATTAGAAGGAACGCAAGGTAAAGGCGTGATTTTAGCCGATAGCCATCAATCTGCGGTGAGTATTATCAATGCGTTTAAAGAAATGAATGCCAATATTTTGGTTCAAGAATTTATTCAGGAATCTCGTGGTACCGATATTCGTTGTCTAGTGGTTGGCGATAAAGTTGTTGCAGCTATCAAGCGTCAAGCCAAAGAAGGGGAGTTTAGAGCCAATGTTCATCAGGGTGGACAGGCCATGAAAGTTAAATTATCTTCCGAAGAAAGACGCATTGCAGTGGCAGCAGCGAAAGCCATGGGCCTCAAAGTTGCTGGAGTAGATTTGGTCCGCTCAAATCAAGGGCCATTGGTCCTAGAAATTAACTCATCACCAGGCTTAGAAGGCGTAGAACGAGCGACGCAAGTTAATATTGCTGGTAAAATTATTCAGTTTATTGAAAAGCACGCCAAACCAAGTGGTGGAAATAAGAGATTTCAGGGTTAAAATACCGTTCAGATCGTCGTATCAATAACCAATCAATCTAGCTTACCAAAAGTTGATGTCGTTTTTGTACTCAAGTATTTCAGTAATTCCTCGCCTCTGGTTCTCGACACATCCATGTGTTGGGAGCTTGAAACAGTTTATGCCAAAACATGATAGAGTAACAAGATAAATTCTAGTTTTTGATTGGCCTCTCCTAGGGTTAATGCTTGCTGCGGTCTTGACCCAACAACCAATTTGAACTGACCTCTAGCTCCTGAGATAAGCGTTGCAATAAAGCTTCATCTGGCAAAAGATTTCCATTTAAAATCGACTCTGCTTTAAAGCGAGGTGTTTTGAATACTTTGCAAAAAGTTTCAACACGCTCTTCAAGCCTCTCAGGCATTCCAATCTCATTTAACTCATGGTTCAATCGCTCTGAAAACAATCGATGTATCATGATAATCTCCATAAAATAAAACATTATGCTTTTTTGTATAGCACATAATGCATATATTGCAAATTAGATTAGCAACAATCAATTTTATAAAAATGGTTAATTACGATATATAAGTTGTAAGAACCACTTAATAAAATATTGACAATCATTTTATAATCTGTACACTTGCTTTGCAATTTAAATGCAAAATGTCCTTATTATTGCGAGAAAAGCTTTTGCGATATATGATTTGTACGCATTAAAATAGCAATTATTTATATTTATCAGGAGAGGTTATGAGCTTAGCAGAATCCATCTATTCAGGAACAATCGAACGTAAAAAATTTTTCGATTCTCAAGCAGCACGAATCATGAGGCAAGTCGAAGTTGAACGACATGCTGTTTATATACAAGCCAAGACTTTATTTGTACCTCACACACACCCAGACATCTACTTGAAGCTTCTGCCTGCTGCTTTAATTCATGTGATAAAATTAATCAAAAATATCCTAGTATTGGCTTCAGTGACTTTGTTATGCCTGCTTGCGCTTTTTAGCGATAGAGCAATTGCAGCAAAGTTATCTCTGGCAATGGCCATCGAAACCTTTTTGATTTTTGCAAACATTTCCAATATTATGCTGGCCGTAATTTCACCTGTCACAACTGGAGTTGCGAGCATTGCTGGCTTGTTTTCTAATCGGGACAACCCTGAAGCAAATCAGCTAAACCATGATAATGATTGCCTAAATGAAAAAAAGAGGCATCTTGTTTATGATGGATTTTTTACAAAAGCCGAAGACTCAGGCGCTCGAATGTACACATACACATTTGAAAGTTTATATAAGCCAAGTTATCTAACTTAAAGTTTTAAAGCATAAATTTCACTATCCCTTTTTACGGTAAATTTCATGCTGGTTTACCGTAAAAAGATTTTAGATTATTTTTTGCACCGCTTCAATCCAGTGTATACTATCATTCAAAGCCGGTATAAATGTAAACGTCTCGCCACCTAAGCTTATCCATTGTTCTTTTGCCCGTATGTTGATTTCTTCTAATGTCTCCAAGCAGTCTGTTACAAAGGAAGGACAAGAGATGGCTAAATGCTTGATGTTTTGTTGTATCAATTTAGGCAAAACTTCGTCTAAATATGGTTTAATCCAAGGTGCTCGACCGAGTCTAGATTGAAAGCAGGTGCTAAATCGATGTTCAGGTAGGTTTAAAGCTTCTGCCAGCGCACGAGAGGTTTCATAGCATTGTGCGCGATAGCATGCCCGATTTTTAGATGTTATTGTGATAGCTGGACATTCATCTTGATGACACACCGGTTTACAACCAATTGAACTCAGATGTTGCTCAGGAAGGCCATGGTAACTGAATAAAAGATAAGCGTCTGGTGGAAGATAAGCTTGAATTTGCTTTGTCTGTGCTTCGATGTAGGCCTGATGCTGATAAAAATCTCGTATAACCTTTATAGAAGGTAAAACTGTTTTTGCAGCCAACTGACAAAGAACGTCTTCTATTGCAGAGCCAGTGGCCGAAGACGCGTATTGAGGATAAAGCGGTAATATCGTGATATAATCGCAATCTTCCAACCGTTTCAAGGCGTCTGTGATGCTCGGTTGGCCATAACGCATGCCATAAGTGACAACCATGTCTTTGCCGAATTGTTGCTGAAGTTGGACACACAGCTTATCGCTATAATATCGCAGAGGAGATCCTTGCTCTGTCCAAATAGCTTGGTAAGCTTTTACTGTTTTTCGAGGACGTATAGGCAAAATAAAGCCGTAAAGCAATGCGTAACGTAAAACAGCGGGTAGCGTTATAACCCTTCGATCAGCGAGAAACTCGCGTAAATATTCCCGAACCGAACCTAAGTCAGGCTTATTAGGTGTACCTAAATTAATGAGCAACAACCCAGGTCGCATCTTCAAGTTCCTAGTACTCGTTAATTAGCGCAAAATCGCTTATCGTTATTTTATTCAGGGATTACGCTGGTACTTCTTCCTCAATGTTTAAAACAGTCACATTAATAGCATGCAAGCCTCTTTCGCCTTTTTGTAGATCAAAACTAACGGTTTGACCTGCGACTAATGTTTTGTAGCCTGTTCCATTGATTGCAGAAAAATGGACGAAAATGTCCTCACCATTACCGCCTTCTTGCGTAATGAATCCCCAACCCTTTGTGTTATTGAACCACTTCACTTCACCAGTAGCCATATCTCCTCCCTTAGTTTATCTGCCTGGTTATTACAACATACTCAAGATTGTTCGGATGCTCAATAGTTTTTTTAAAAAAAGCTTATTTTTCTTCGAAAAGCGGTTTAAATTCATTCATTTTGATGTGAATATCTCGCTGTGGGAAGGCAAATTGGATATTATGTTCGCGAAATAAACGCTCAATTTGAAAATGAATCGTACTTTTAATGTCTGATTTATGATTGCCGTCTTTGATTAAAAACCAAACTTGAAACACCAAACCATTTTCTCCAAAAGCGTTTAAAAATACTGTTGGTTTATGTCGCGCATTTTTAATAATCTCGTCATGTTTAGCGGCTTGAAGCAATAAATCATAGACAAGGCGTGGATCTGTGCCATATGCCACGGTAACAGTACAACCAATGGATAAATGCTTGTCACTGTACATGAAATTGGTGACAGGGCGTGTGATGAGGTCAGAATTTGGGATGATGACATCTTCACGCGCGGACGTCGTGATCTGGGTGGAGCGAACACGAATTTTTTTGACAATACCCTCAATGTTATCGACACGAATCCGGTCTCCTGGTTTAACTGGTTTTTCGATTAACAAGATAATGCCAGAAACAAAGTGATTGACGATACTTTGTAAACCCAATCCAATTCCCACAGATAATGCACCAGCGATGATGGCAAGTCCGGTAAAATTAAAACCAGCAACTAATAAGCCTGTGACCAACGCGATAGCAAATCCGATGTAGGATAAGATAGATACAATCGCTACTTGAGTTTCTTCTTCATCTTCAAATTGCTGTTGTTTTGTCAATTTTGTAGAAAGAGCACGACAGAACAGATACAGCACACAAAAAACAATGACTCCAGCAACGATTCTTGTTGGATAAAAGGTAAAGTTGCCGAAGTGAAAACCAAGAAGAAACTCGCGGTAGACGCTTTCAACATAATAATTTGCATACCCCCAAAAATGTGTGATCAGATACAGTGCTGAAGCTGCAATACAGAGTTCCAGTGCAATTTTAAGAATCAACAGCTCAGTTGGTGTTTGATGATTTTTATAGCCAAATATCGAATTAATTTTGTTATGCCATGCGCCAAAATGAGTCGATGCCATGTAAAGTTTATCGATGGCTTGATTTAAAAGCCAGGCGACAAATATAACAGCAAAGGTTGAAATAAATCCAAATGTTAAATGTTTTGCCAGTGAGTGATAACCCAGTGCGTCAATTGCTGCACACCCTATAAATAAAAGCGCGCTCAGATGGCGGATCAGACGGTGATGTGCCTTGATAAATGGAATATGTTTGTGTGAATTGCAGAAATAGTATACAAAATATATAGCAGTTGCCAAAACGGCCACTAAAAACATACTCATACCTAATTGCCAGTATAGCGGGTGAATACTGATTTGTTCGGCAAGAAACTTAGCTAAAAATGCCAGTGAGTAAAAGCTAAACAAAAAAATAGTTAATGATTTGAAAAAAGAATTATCCAAAGAATACCAGTAAAAAAAAGCTCTCACCCACTTTATGGTAAATACAAGGGTGATGATCAATAATCCCAAAGCATATAGCGATGTGATTGTCATGAAGTGCTCTGAAAGGGTGGTATTTGATTGGTTTTGTATCGCAAGAAGTTTTAGTTGCCCTGCTATAAAGCAGCATACTAAAAACACGGAGAAAATGATAAGTGTTGAGGTTTGAAACGAGCGAATTCGCATATAGCGAGTTATCCATTTTTGTCTGCGTAGTATCAACATACAAAAAGATGCAATCAAAAGACTTCCAAATACCACGATTGACCAACCCCATATCGAAAAAAGCTTTTCGGGCCAGGTCATATTGATCGAAACAAGTGGCGTTTCGGTAGATAGTGACCGTATCTCTTTCACAATCGATGACAAAGCAAGCCCTCTAGCAAAGGTTTCTTCGTGTTTCAATTTTGCAATCGCGTTGGTATAAGCATCGACTGCTTCTTTTGCGCGGATAGAAAACAGGCGACACTGTGAAAGCTGTGAGGCTAGTTTTTTTCGTTCGGTGGTTAGATAAATCAAATCTGCTTCAGATTTATTGACGTCAACAGTTGATGCAGCAGTAGGAGAGGGGGTTGGATGAATATTTGCGCCACTGCTGCTTACAGATTGTTGAATTTGCTCATCCAGGGTGCTGATGCGTTTTTCATTTGATTCTACGCAATCGCTAGCATTCGTTATTTGCTTGTTTAATATTTTTATTGCGGCAGAGAGTGTTTCTAAATTTAAATTTTGAGTCGAGAGTTTGATATTTAATTTGTCAAATTCCTTATTTGCTTCTTTGATATCGAATGTACTGGTTTGTTTGGATAAGGTGGGGACAGCTGGTGTAACCGAAGTCACTGGAGTCGCTGCAAAAACTGTATGGCACAGCATGAACAGGATACCATAAACAAGTGAACGCATAGGTGCTCCTCTAAAAAGTTTAAACATGCATAAAATAGTTAAAATAACGCGCTATAGTTTTCAGTTGTAATCGCTGAAGCTTGAGTCTTAGCGCAACAGCTTGACTGATGCGTATGTTATCACTAACCTGAATGAAAGGGCAGCTCTGTCATTTAAGGAAAAATATGCGACGCAGTATTTTATATGGGCTGATTTTTTTTATCCTGATACTTGGTATTTTTGCCGGATATCATCAATATTTACGACACGTAGAAAGTCAAGCGATGAAAGAATTTGAGTTGCCACCGAATCCTAAGCAACGAAATTTAATTCATAAAAATCGGCAAATTATTCGTATCCTGAGCATTGATGGCGGTGGCGTGTATGGTATTTTGCCTGCAAATGTATTGAATTATATTGAAGAAAAAACTGGGAAGCCTATTAGTGAATCGTTCGATTTTATTGTTGGAACATCGACCGGCGCTATTATATCTGTGGTATTAACAACCCCAAATGCTCAAGGAAAACCTAAATATACGACCAAACAATTGATTGATTTATACCATAATGATGTAAAATATGTCTTCTATTCGCCATGGTATCATCGCATCTTGACGCTAGATGGTCTATTGGGACCTCGATATCTAACCGGACCCCGATCCGATTTAGTGAAGCGTATATGTGGAAAAACTTATTTTCATCAACT
>VFQP010002110.1_pt1 | contig 23329 bp, 37 predicted proteins | sample 3512351 | NCBI WGS metagenome assembly VFQP01 (sample SAMN10412372, study PRJNA504923) | tailings metagenome | isolation source: Relicate 1 Philex TSF1 revegetated site | place: Philippines: Tuba, Benguet | collected 2017-08-29
TGTTGTTCCCCCATCTGTCGCCGCTGTGGGCAGCCATGCTGTGCGTGATGTGTCATCCAACACAACGTCCGGTGCATCCACACCTGCAGCAGGCCCATCAATACAAGCTCCGACACAAGAGGTACGCGGTCAACGTGTGGTATAACAAAACCACAAAATGATACATAACAGAGCTCATGCACATGATATATCCCAACAAAGATTCATGAGTTTGCCCTGTCATGAACACACCTATTACCCACACCCATTACGCACAAACAGGTGCCCACAGAACAGCAGCGCAAATCAAGCCTTATGAAACGCCTCAGCAAATCCCTCTCTCGCAGCAGCAAGAAGAAAAATGCAGTCATCGCAGGTGGGGTGGCAACTGCAGCAGTGGCAGGTATTGCTACTGGTGCTGCTGTTGCTGCTAGTGGATCTGCTGCCACCGCTGCTGGTACTGCTGCTGCTGCTAGTGGGACAACTACCACCACTGCTGGAGCTACCACCACTGCCGCCACCACTGCTGGAGCCACTGCAGCAACAACAAAATCCGTTGCACCAATCTCCAGCTTCAAACTGCAAAACCTCTCTGGCAGTGAAGCATCTTCTGGAGCATCTACCCCCACTGGTGTCCCTGCACCCCCTCCTACACGCCCCCCCCTGACACCATTGACAGAGTTTAACGATACCAGATTGACAGAGTTTCACGATGCCAGTGGCCAACCACCAAGTGGTGCAGCATCGTCTGCTGGGGATGGGTGGGTGGATGCCCCTGACACATTGGCCAGTGGGAAGAGTGTGGGTGGGAGTGTGGGTGGGGCGTCGAGTGGTGGGGAGGAGTGGATGGATGCTGGTGATGGTGTAGGGAGTGGTCGAGTGGTGGGAAGGGAGGTGGAACGTGACAGGGAAGGTGTCCCCTTGCAAAGCCATGTGGTAGGTGGTATTGCTGTGTTGGTTGTGGGAAAACGTACAGGGGATATCAACACCAATAATACCACAGACAAACAATACAAACATACACACCATCACAAACCAATCACACAAACTCATCACAACCACCACAGGTCACCATTGCAAGTGAAGCAAGCAGTGGAGCATCCACCCCAATTACCACTCCTGCTCCACAACAACCACCCACCACTGCAAGTCACCCCATCCCCATGTCAGACAGCATGTCACAGAGTGGCGCAAGCACCCCAGTGGGACTACCACCTGGTATTGCATTACAAGGACACCCACTGAGTGACACGGGGTCATTGTCAGGCAGTGGCACAAGCACACCAACAACACAAGGAGGCGTGCTTGTCTCAGCAGGACCGAGCGCTGTGCCAGGAGGACATGGAGCCTACACTGCAGGCATTATCATCCCCGCACAAAGAGCACAAAGGGGGGAGGTGCTGCCTGTCGTTGCTGAACGGGGGCTTGATGCAGCATCCCATCCACTCTCCATGGATGTAGCAAGCATGTCCAGTGGCGCAAGCACCCCAGTGGGACTACCACCTGGTATTGCACTGGAGGAACACCCACTGAGTGACACAGGTTCGTTGTCAGGCAGTGGCACAAGCACACCAGCAGGACCTGTGGCTCGTGCAACAAGGGGTGGAGCACCTGGAGCACCTCACATGCAACCACTATCCATCGTGGCAGAGCAAGGCGCCGATGCAGCCTCCCACCCTTTACACATAGACACCGCAAGCATGTCAAGTGGGGCAAGCACACCCGTGGTGGAAAAACCTCCGCCTTCACGAGGATGGTTGGCGGCAGGTGCTGCAGCATTGGGTGGCCTTGCTGCTGGTGCTGCTGCCATCGTCACGGGTGGGGCGGCTGTAGGTGGGGCGGCAGCCGTAGGTGGGGCGGCGGCTGTGGCATCCACCGCGGCAGTGGGCACGGGTGCTGTTGCTGCGGGGGCGGCGGCCCTGGCGGTGGGGGGTGCTGCTGCAGTGACATCATCGCGTGGTGTGCGTTCAACACCACCAGGAAAGGGGGGCCCAGGAACCATGCAAATGGACACTGCACAAAAACAGGGGGCCACCCAAGGGTACCAGAATGCATCAGGGGCCCCTGTTTCACCGCAGGGCCCTGTCACACCAGCAGCCACCTCTGCACGTCCCACAACAGCCCACAGTGCAACACCGTACAGTACAGCATCACGGCCTGGTGGAAAGATTAGTGCGTGGCTGCAAGGGGCAGAAGAGGTGCTGCCTGGGGAACATGTGGGTGGTGCCAAGGAGCGCAAGGCTGGGGCCAAGGCTGCGGCACATGCTGCTGTTTCGGTATGCATACATGCACATAACAACTGGTGTGGTTTTTGTTTGTTTGTTTTTTTCTTTTCGCCATGCACATCATGCGCACCCCCGATGCGCACACCACCCTCGATGCACACACCACACAGGCCCCTCCCAAGCATCGGCCCCCAGCGGGTGCCAAGGCTGCACGACAGCGCGGGCGCAAGCTCGCAGCGCAAGCATCAGCGGTTGCAACACGGGCACGCACGCTTTCAAAAGCAAAGCAGCAGCAGCAGCAGCGCCCCAAGCAGGGGTCTCTTGCGCGTGCTGGATCGAAAGAGGTGCCGGGGCCACGGGGGCCCATCAAGGTCCCCACCATGCGGGACCCTGCCCTCGACCGCCTCCTTACAGAGGCCATACAGGTGGGCAAGGTTGTTTGGTTGATGTAGGGGTTGAGGTGCTGTACGGGATGTTGATATACATTATTATACATCCATACGCACATCAGGGAGAGTATGAGTTGAACGACCAGCAAAGTATGGTTGCACACAAGCTGCTCCAGCGGGTCAAGACGGAAGATGGTGTGGCACAAGCGACACGCCCACCGCGCGGGGTGGCCAAGGTGAAAAAGGGGCTGGATAGGATGTGGATGAAAAAGGCAACAGGTCGGTCACGCAAATAAGAGTTGTGGTTTTTTCTAGTTGATGTGTATTTTCACACTCCACCATCTTTATTTCCGGGCTATTGATTGATGTACCAAACTATTGAGACACATGGGTGATCGTGAGATAAGTGCAAAGGACATAAAGCCACATCGATGCAATGACAGAGTCGAGGATTTCTTGCAGGTAGCGCTTGATGACGAATTTATGTAGCTTACACAGTGTAGTATATGTTTTATGTGTTTACAGGCGTTGATAACGTTGGAATGGAGTGCCAAGATTGTTCCATCCTTTACGATGCTCCGAGCCTGCTTTTCCTCAGAAGAAGGGTATGGGACGTGGTGTTGTGGGAGGTGGTGTTTTGACATGTGCTGGCATGTGCTTTTATGTACACACAGGCATGAGCCACAAGGAGGGCATGTGTGCATAACTGACCCAAGCGAGTACCTCGACCCTGCACGAGTGCTCAAGCCAAAAACATGACAGGGCAGTGTATCAGTGGGTGCAACAAGTATGCAACGGTCTTGCAAAACTATTTGAAGAGTCCTTTGTTCCAGCCTTGTTTGTCGGGGTGTGTTTGTTGCACAGGTCAACCCTGTATGTTTACAGTCAAGGTGGTGATGCTTGCTATGGTATTTGATTGATTGTGGGTGATGATTTGTGATGTGCATGTGGCAGCGAGTGTAACAACGTGTGCTTTTGTTGTTGGGCATCATGTTGGGCGTTTGATTGTTTTTTGTCACTGCCAATATTTTCCATCATTTTAGTTACTGCATGATTACATTGTTACAGCACATAATTACCCCTTGCAGCAGCAGCAAATTAGCGAAAAACAGCAAATCACACAGCTATTAGCACCAGATGCATCGAATAGCGTTGACCAAGCGTGTTGCCAGCAGCATATCAGGCTGCAGCACGTTCAGTATATTGCACGCACGTACATTCCCATGGCACACCGTACTCAACACGGCAAGCATCTCCTCAGAAGCATCTACTCCATCATCCCATCAATCACCCCATCAGCAACCCACCACTCCTGCTGATCCTTTCACGGCAGCCATGCAAAACAAAGTGGAAGCAGATGTTGCTCAACTGGGCAAGCTCGAGCCAAAAGCACAGCAAGATGATGCAGATGACAACGTTGAGGTATAGATGATTGAGAGCAATATGTGCTGCTGCTGCAGTGTTGTCCACACCACATGGTACTGCACAATGCTCTTTGATCGTTACATCATTACATGCGACACAGGTACACGTCAACCCAGCAACGGGTGAACAGGGGGGGCCACGGGGCCCTGAACCAACACGCTATGGTGATTGGGAACGTGCTGGACGATGTAGTGATTTTTAGTGTGTTTTGTGTGGTGTGTTTTATGTGGTGTTTCTTCTTGTAATGGTAGCCCTTGATTTGATTATACTCCATTGTTTTCATCCTATTCCTTTGCAACGCCATCAGTGTAACAAAATAATAATAATGATAATAAAATGTACCCCGAATGAAATTGCTCTCCACTTGCAGTACACGTGTGCAATGCGTCAACAATGCAATACTCTGTAAACAATATCCACACACTCTGCATACAACAAACGCAACAACATATTTCCCCCTCAAATGCAACCCTGTTAAAAACAGCTCCTTTCCGAGAAATTTCTCCAACAACAATTCTCATTTCTCGAACAACCACTTGCCCATTTTCCCAACCACTATCATCATTTCTCCAACAACCATGGTCTCGCCTTGAGTCGGTCCACCCGCCACTGCTGCATCTCACAGTTGCGAAAACTCTCCCCAGTCAACGCCATGATCACTGCCCAGTGTGCCACCAGCACCAAGCACCGCTCTGGTCGCTGCTCCAGCCACTGTCTCAACTGCTCCACACGGACCTGCAAATGCTCTGCGTTTTCAACACCATCAGGGTCCCCCGGGGGCCCCCACCACGGCGTGTCGGGGTCGGGCATGTGCGACCAGTCGTGTCCGGTGTATTCCTCTGCGAGCACGCCCCATGGACGCCCCCTGTCGGAGGAGAGGTAGCAGCGTTCGCGTGCCAGTGGGTGGACGATTCTGGGTGTGTTGGGAAAGGCGTCGGGTGGCAGGGCAAGCATGGCTGTGTCGAGGGCGCGAGCGAGTGGGGAGATGATGATGGCGTCGGGACGGAGGGTGCGTGTCGTTGTGGCCAGGCGTGTGGCCAGGCGTTGTGCTTGCGCGATGCCAGTTGGTGTGAGGCGTGTGTCGATGAGGATGGGATCTATGAATCCAGGTTGTCCAAACTGTGGGGTGCACTGGTGCAAGTGGACGTTCATCTCAGTTTGTCCATGGCGAATCAAGTGAATGACTTGCTGTTTGGGAGGGAGAAATGAACGAAGTAGTGATGCTGGAAACTGTGGTGATGTGGTTGAAGGAGTTTGTGCTGCATTGATGAGCAACATGTTTGGGGGTGTACAACACCAACACGAGTACACAAAATGCACATACACACAGATGCACACAATACACACAATTGCACACAATACAGTATACAAAAGGTGCAAAAACCAACAAGTTCAATGATGATGCCCAACGAGTTCACATCCGCCATGTGACCATCAGAGCTGGGATGTAGAGCCACCTCAACATACACACCTCAACAACCTCTCTCACACACAGCCTTCACAACCTTTGCGTCACCCACAAGTCACCCAGAAAGTTTTGCCACATGACCCGGGTAACCAGAGCTTGAAGCTGTTTTTCCTCTCTATCGACCATAAGCAAACCGTACATGGTACACACTCCATACGTGTACACTCCACATGTAGCAAACAATGTTTCCTATGTACACCAGGTTCCGTACAATTTCTACCGAGATGCATGGAACGAATAGCCACGCTTTCTCGTCCCCTCACACCATTATGATACACGATACCTAGCACTGTGGAATAAGACCCACCCCATGGCACGACATCACAGCAGGAGGTTGTGGTGCATCAGTTGGATTGCCATCTTCGTGGCAGTATTTATCACAGCCCCAGGAGCAGATGCTCAAGTGGGAGAACCCACAGAATGGATTGCTGAACAAGGTATGGTGTAACACTCCCCATGGTAACACTCCCCATGGTCACACTCCCCATGGTCACACTCCCCATGGCAACACTCCCCAAGTCATCACCGAGTCATCACCCATCCCCCCCACACAACAGGTTGCTTTGTGCGTGATGGGTGCCGAGTGCAACCAATCAGTGGCTCCTTTACAGACAATGTGACCACCAGCGATGCCATCAATTGCTGCCATCGATGTCGCAGCTTTTACCCACTCTACGGCAGCCTGCAGCTCACCAGCACTGCATGGTGTCTCGGCTGGAGTTACACACCCCGCACCAAAACATGCTCCATGCTGCGATACAACTGCTCCGCAGCAGGTGCCAACTGCACAGGCCCCAACCTCGCCAACGTGCTCTCTGCGGGCACCTTTGAACGCAGCAACAACAGCGTGTGTGGGTTTCCCATGGCGGGGGCGGTGGAGATTGGTGTACGCTTTGTGCCCAACAATGTCACAGCAGTGACACGCCCAGACATCACCTCCCCATACTTGTGCCAGTCGTCATGCAATGTGCAATCCACAGCGTGCGCAGCGTGGGTGTTTGATCTGGGTACGAGTAACTGCTCCTTGATACCTTGGAATGGGCAGGAGCGTAATAGTGAGGTGACGTTTACGACAGAAGAGGATGTGCTGTCCGGGTTTAGTAATACACTGCTGCCCCGGGCTGATGTTCCGGAAGCCGACCCTGGATGTATGGTGGTGGTTTTGGGGGGTGGGTGGGTGTGAGTGTGGGGGTGTTTGCTGGGTGTTTGTGCTGTGTGTATGTGCTGTGTGTATGTGCTGGGTATGTACAGATGTATACCCATGGGAAATGATGTGGGGCAATTTACAGGGTGGCATGTATAGGGTAGCATATATAGGGTAGCATGTATAGGGTAGCATGTATAGGGTAGCATGTATATGGTAGCATGTATATGGTAGCATGTATATGGTAGCATGTATAGGGTAGCATGTATATGGTAGCATGTATAGGGTAGCATGTATATGGTAGCATGTACAGGGTAGCATATACAGGGTAGCATATACAGGGTAGCATATACAGGGTAGCATATACAGGGTAGCATATATAGGGTAGCATATATAGGGTAACATGCACACAGTCTGTGTTCTTCAACATGCCCATACACACATATGCACACCACATTCCCCCTACATACACACACCCCACACACACATCACCTCCCCCCCCCACCTCACACAGACATAGTCAACAGCTACTGTGCACGCCGCACCACCCCCTATTTCCCAGACACCTATGTCAGCACCTCATATGCTCAGTCAGACCCCCCCCTGGATTACTGGTACACCCAAGCAGCTATGGACTCTGCTGCTGCATGTGCTATGCTGTGCAGTACCTACTGTCCCTTTGGTGATCCTAGTGATGGGATTAGCTTCACACCTATAAATAGCGCGTATGTGGGAGGGTTTTGAGGGGGGGGTGGGGGGTTGAGGGTGTGTCTTGCTTGTGTTGGGGAGGGTGGGGTGGGTGGGAGGAGTTTGGGGAGGAAGAGTGGGGGGGGATGTGTGGGACAAAGAGTGTGTATGCAAGAGGAAAAGGGAGTTGTGTAATGTGGTTGGAAACATAAAACACACACACACACAGGTGTGATTGGTGGACATACAACAGCAGCATATACACCTCCCCCCGCTGGCAGCGCAACCGCATACAAGAGTACAACTGTTTTATATACCAAGCAACACCTCGAGTCAGTTTTGATAGTCTATACAAACACTATGCACCTGGTGTGATCACAGGGCTTCGCCCAACAGGTAGCTGCATGCATGAGTGGGTGGGTGTGTTATGAGTGGGTGGGTGTGTTATGAGTGGGTGGGTGGGTGAGTGGATGTATGAGTGGGTGTATGAATGGGTTCATAAGTGGGTAGGTGGTGTGTGTATGAGTGCATGCATAGGTGGGTGTGTTGCTGTACAATGGGTAGCAATATGGGGGGAATATGCACACAACAGCATATGTACACAACAGCACATACAACATGCACAAACACACCCTTCACCACTCATGTTGCACATACACTCATTGTCTTGCAATGCAAAGTACACACTGTCTATCGTGGAGAGCCAACCCCTCTCATTTCACACACATGTGAGAGTAATCCCCTCTCATTTCACACACATGTGTGGAGAGCCAAGCCCTCTCTTTTCACACACACACAGCATATACACGCATTGCCTCCTAAAAACCCAACACCACCACCCTCCCCTCTGATTTCACACACACAGCTACAACGGTCAATGTGGTCCCCCTCAACATCACCACATCCTATGTCATACTTGATAACACCACCTCCTATGTAGCGCAGGGAGTGCTTTATTACTCATCCAATGATGATGAGTTCATGTATATATCTGATTACCTGCAAGCTGATACGAGGTTATTGCAAACACTGTTTCTTGGTATGGGTGTTTGTATCGGTGTGGGTGTGTGTGTGTGGATGTGTGTACGTGGGTGTATGTGGCCTTGTGTTGTACATACAGTATCACCCTCTGCATCCTCCATTCTCATGTGCACACGTTCACACGTACACATACACACTTACACACACTTGTATACACACACACAAATATACCTACTCTCTCTCTATATATATATACAATCTATATATACACAAAAAAAAACACAGGGGAAACAGTCTTCCCCCTTGATCTGGAGTGGTTCACGGATGATGCATTTGGCAGGGGTATACGTGCCCCCAGCATCCCAGTAGGGAGGATACCACTCGATGTGGAAAATTGGGCTGCGACTATTGCTAGTCAACAATCCAGTCAAACAGAGGTATGGTTGGTTTGTGTGTGTAGTATTTGTGGTTGGTTGGTGTGCGTGTAGTGTGTATGTGGTTAATGTATGTGTGGTCAATATGTGGTCAATACGTATATGGTCAATAAGTATATGGTCAATATGTACATGGTCAATATGTATATAGTCAATATGTATATAGTCAACATGTATATGGTCAATATGTATATGGTCAATATGTGTGTGGCCAACATATATACATTACATGCCCTTCACCATTGCACACCATGACACACCATTGCACACCAACACACACCAACACACACCAACACACACCATGGCACAACACCATGACACATAATTACACACCAATACACACACCAATACCACACAGACATTGCAGTTTTACACTCCGGTGCAGTTGAATCAAACTGGTGTGTGGAGTCGTACTAACGAACAAGTGTTTCGGTATGATGATGATCATTGTGTGTGTGTGTGTGTGATTATTGTGTGTGTGATGATGGTAATGATGATTGTGTGTGTGATGATGGTAATGATGATCATTGTGTGTGGGATGATGACACACACACACACATAGACACATATACACCACTGCACACACACACACCTGCACCCCCCCCCCCCACACACAAACACACAGCAACATGAGTGACATGATGCGCACAGCAGTAGGTATCCCCTTTCGTGGTCGTTTTGTGACTGCTATTGTCGCGTTTACTTTTTACGCTGATGTCAGCGACTGCCAAGAGGGGGCCTCCTCTGAGGCGCTGCGTGCTGACCTGGCTCAGGGGGGGTTTTGTGGACATGTGATTGATGTATGTTTATTTGTGGCAAGGGGGGTGAGGGGTGTGTGGGGGGGGAGTGGATGGTGTGGACATGTTGTTGATGTGTGTACAATGCATGCAGATATGTTTTGCAAAGATGTGTTTTTCTGTTTCTACACATACATGTGCATGTGTCAACAGTGCATGTGTACACACAAACACCAACACCAACACACACACAGTTGACGAGGAATACAATGAGGGTAGCTGTTGATGGGTGGTTGAGGTTTCAGTTGCCCATGGAAATACTTGAGGCTGGGAAACCATATGCTGGTATATCCACCAACATGTATGTACCATGGGTGTTGTAGTATCATGGATGCTGTGTTGTGTGTGTTTGTGTGTGTGCATGATAGTGTGTATCGTATGGTGCATATCAAATGCACATACCCCCAGGTCACACAACCCACTCACTCTCGCCACACATACTCCCACCCCCAACACCCATCCATACTCCTCCCACGCACACTCCTCTCCCCCCTCCCTCTCCTCTCACACACCCCACCCCACCCCACGCCCCACCCCGCCCCACCCCACCCCACCACACCACACCACACCCGCAGGTACCAGTGCTTGTGCAACCCCCAGTCCTCCTATGCTGATGGTAAACCCGTCACCCCCTATGGTCGGTGCACCGTAAACGACATGCCCAGCATGAAAATCATGCCAGGGACTGAGCGGTACTATGGGAGGGAGTATACGAATAATAATGAGTGGCAGTATAGGAGTAGGTTGAGGGCCGCTGGGGTGCCCTGGTGTCAGGTGGAACCGGAGTCGTGCAGCATGTAGGTGCTTGGGGGGGGGTGATTTGTTGTTGGTGGTGGTGGTGGTGATGGTGGTGGTGGTGGTGGTGGGTGGCATGCCGGTGTTGGTTGTGCATGAGTTGGGATTGTGTGTACGTATTCTCATACATATACACATACAAATCCACACATACACACACACACACACACACACACTCTCACACACTCGCTCTTACACTCGCTCTTACACCCTCACACTCCCTCTCACACACTCCCTCACAAACACTCACACACAGTCCCTCTTAAACACTCTATATCTCCCTCCCACACACTCTTACTCCCCCCTCCCCCCCCACAGTCCTGTCACTGACTGGGATGTGTGCCTGCGTCCCTCAGAGACAACCACTCGCTGCATTTGTCAGTCAGAATACAGCGTGTTTGACTCACAGGGGATTGAATACTACTCCTTTGGGGGGCCCCTCCGGACTCTGAGTGATGATGCAGCATGGTGTGTCGCGTCCCCCGAGTCGTGTGCAAATGCAAGTGTGCTGAATGTGTTGTCGTTGGGGCAGCCGACCAGGCTTAATGTTGCACGTGTGGTACCAAATGTATGTGTAGAGGGGGGGGGTATGGGGGTGGGGTATGTGTATGTAGGGATGGTGTGTGCAGGGATGGTGTCCATAGGGATGGTGTGTATAGTGGGGGAATGTGGTAATGGCTGTTACACACACACACACATACACACACACACACACACACACACACACACACAACACCACCACCACCAGGATTCCTACATAACGACTGTCGCGAGCACTGGTGACAACCCATACCGTGGATGCGAGGGTCTCCGCAACGTTTCCTTCCTCGGCCGCACCGTCCCCTTTGCGCTCGATACCGCCACCCCCGTGACAGTCAATGCCGCTGCGTGTTGTGGGTTGTGTCGCTCGTATGAAGATTGTCAGGGGTTTACGTATTATAGGGGGAATGGGTCGTGTTTGCTGTTGGCGAACATTACAAGTGTGGTGGGGGATATGCAGGCAGTGAGTGGGATCAATAACAATTACAATGGAAGTATGTGTGGAACAAGCCTAATTTGTAAATAGGGGGAGGGGATGATGGGAAGGTGTATGTGAAGGTGGTGGGGGAGGTGAAGTGCTGTGGTGTTTTTTGTGGGTTTGCGCAATGTACAACAATTGTTTTGGGTTTGTCACACATGACAAAGATCATATATAAAAATCTATATATACATACACACACACACACATTTGACTCTCTCTCTTTCTCTCTTTCTGTCTTTCTCTCTTTCTCTGTTTCTCTCTTTCTCTCACACACACACCTCTTTGCCTACATACAGCACATACAGACACCCTCACACCTCTTCACCTATACAATCCCCCACACACAGCTGGTCCTGATTGTCCCAATGTAGGCTACATTGCTGCAGGGCAACGCCTGTCTGACCTGGGTGATCAATTCTTTGCTGCTTCTGGTGGTGGCAGGTGTGTATGGGTGATATATACACCACAGATATGGGTGTTTATGTAATGAATGTATGGGTGTTTTGTGGGGGGTATGTGTGTATGGGTATGTATGGGTGTTCATGGTGTGTATGGGTATGTATGTGCGTATGGGTATGTATGTATGGGTGGTGGCATGGGAGGTTGTGTAGGTGTGCTACACTGTCACACACATGACCACACACATACTCTATCACTGTATACACATACCCCCACACTACATACACATACTCTTTCGTTGTATACACGTACCCACACACATTATGCCACCCATCCTCCTGTATACACTCACTACCACACACACATTCCCCCCCCCCCACAGTTGGCGAGAGGCATGTTGTTTCAATCAGCACATCACCAATTGCTTTAATGTTAGTCAACCTACAAGTTTTGTGGTGCCATGTGCCCAACTGTTCAATGTGTCAACGACTTGTCCCAGGGCAGTGCAATGTATGTGTGTTTTGTGTGTGTTTGGTGTTTGTTTTTTTTGTGTTGGTAGGGTGTGGGTGTTTCATGGGTGTATTTGGTGGGCGTATTCGGTGTTCCCCACAAGGGAGGGGTGTTGTATGGTTGTGATGTTGCATGATAAACCCACCATAGCCTTTGCGTTTCTCCCTCACACACACACATACACACCCACCCACTGCACAAAACACCATCCCCATACACCCAACTCTACACACACACACCAAACACACCTTTTTCTTTTTGCCCCCCTTCACACCGCACCTCGACTCAACCCCCCCACTCCCACACACACACACCAATCCCACACTTGCCCACTTGCACACCCACACAGCATCGGATTCCTCAGACAACATGGTGGCTATTCTCGTAGGCTCCATAGTGGGTGGGGTTGTCTTTTTACTTATAGTAGCGCTCGTAGGGTTTGCTATGTGGCGGCGTAGGCAGGCTCGTGCACTCCCTGACTTGCCTGCGCTCAAGGACATGGCAGTTGTGAAGCAGCTACAGGGATCTGGTGCATTTTTAGGTGAGGGTGTTTGGGTGGGGGTGCATTTTTAGGTGTGCGAGGGTGTGCGAGGGGGTGGGTGGGTGTGTAATGGGTATACAATGCATGCACAAGCGCCTCATCAACATAGCCATCAAATGTGTACCCTATACAATACAAGGCATCCCCTCCATTAATACCCACCAACACCTACATCACACACACCCTCTACACAACAACACCTACATCACACACACCCTCTACACCACAACATTATACACACCCTCCACACCACAACACCTCCTCCAGGTGAAAAATATGAGTGGACGTATGTGGTACCACGTGGCACAGAGCAATGTGTGGTGCTGTTGGGTGCGAGCAATCTCACAAACAAACCCGTTGCAGCCAAGTTTTACCGTCATGAACATGATTTTCTACATGAACGGGAGTTTTACCTGGGTGCTGAGGTGTGTGGTCGTTTGTGTGTGTGTGAGTGTAGAGCATAATAAATATAAATATAGAAAAATATATAGATAGATAGATAAATAAATATATATAACTTTGTAAACATGTAGTATTATATATGCTTATTTGTGTGAGCATGTATATGTGTCACTTTCACACTCACACACACACACACTCTCTCACACACTACCCCCCCCCCCAAACACACACACTCTCTTTCTCTTTCACACACACACTCACACTCACCCCCACCCACCCCCAACACACACACTCACTCACACTCGAACACTCACCCCCCCCCATCACAAACACAGGCTGGGTCAGCAGCAAAGGGTGCTCGTGGCAGTTACACATCAGAGGTGCTGGATGTGTTTCCTGCTAGGGATTCTACTATGTGGCCCTGTATAGTCTTTGAAAAGGGGGAGTTCAGTTTACAGACATACCTACAACGCAGGTGGGTGGGTGTGAGTGTGTGTGAATGTGCCGTGTGTGTGCGTGTGTGTGTGAGAGAGAGAGAGAGACAGAGAGAGAGTGTGTGTCAGAGAGAGAGTGTGTGTGTGTGTGATATTGTACATATTGTTCAAGCACGCATGTGTGCTACCGTACCCATACCATCATGTCCCCTCATCCATCCACACACCCACCACCCTCAACACACCCTCTCACCCCCCCCAACAACCCATCCTCTCAACAACACACCCAGGAGCGGCAAGCTCACCAACGACCAACAGAGGGGCATCATCCGGGAAATCGCAGAGTGTCTTCAAGCCCTACACCACCTAGGCTGTGTGCACGGGGACCTCTGCCCAGCCAACGTCATGTGGTTTAATGAGGGGCATGCATGGAAATTGATCGATTTTGGGTCATGGGCACGTACAGGAGAGCGTGTGAAACCCAGTTGCACGCTGCGCTATGCTGCACCAGAGATTGTGTCGAGTGGTGTGGATGATAGGACGTTGGTTGCGCATCCGAGTCAGGATATGTGGTCCCTGGGGGCCATTGCATGGTGCGAAATGAGAGGGGAGGTTGGGGGGGATGTGTGTAGGGGGATGTTGTTGTGCTGGTGGTGGGTGTGATGTGATGATGCACATGCATGTGCACACTTGCTGTTGTCATCACGTTGTTAATCAACCCTATTCTTTTCACCCGTTGCCCTTTCCTTTTCACCCACTCCCCTTTTCTTTTCACCTGTTGCCCTTTTCTTTTCACCACTCCCCTTTATTTCACCCCACGCTCCTCACAACTAATTACTCCTCATGATTGATGTACCCCTCACAACTACAACCACTCCTCACAACTACAACCACTCCTCACAACTACAACCACTGTATGTACATTATAGATATACATGTACATGATAGTTACTCCTCACAACTACAACCACAGGGAGGTATTGACAGGCACGCCCTTGTTACCAGAGTCACTGGATGAGGAGGCACTGGTGTCCATGCTGCTGGGTTTCAAGTCGTTCCCCTATGAAGAATCCCCTGCACAGTGGGGACTGATTAAGAACAGACAGGTACGTGGGTGTGTACTTTGTCTGCGCAGTACAGACAGGTGCAGGTGGTGGTGGTGGTGGTGGTGGTGGTTGGGTGTATAATGCATGTGGGTGTGCTTGTTGGTGTTTATTTGCTGGTATGTATGCACAAGCAAAACAAGCAGGGTTTGGTCAACAACACTCTCCAACATGCATTCCCTTACATTGTACCACATCACCTGTTCATCACACATATCCATCACACACATCCATCATACATATCCATCACACACACACATATATATAACATGTAGATAATACCCCCACCCACCCACCCCACACACACATCACAAGTATACACCCCCTCGCACAAATTCAATCACAGATGCGTGACCTGGTACAAGAGCTCCTCACAAGGGCAGCACCAAGTCGAACTGATGCATGGAGAACAGTGCTGGCATTAGATAGTGGCTCCTATACAAAGCAAATAGGACTGTTGGCGACGAAATTGGAGGATGTGCATACAGAACTCAAGGTGGGGTGATGTGGGTGTTGTGGTGTGGGTGGAGTGCTGTGGATGCGGTGTTGTGGGTGCGGTGTTGTGGGTGTGGTGTTGTGGGTGTGGTGTTGTGGGTGTGGTGTTGTTTGCATGTCATGGACAAACCTAACACACACAACACAACCAGCATCACACACCAAATACCCCCCATGACACACCCAATATCACACAACAAGCACACCCCATGACACACCCCTACATTTCACAACAATACACACCCCTCACAACAAACACCCTCTGCAGGAGGTTGGGTATGATGCAATGCAGTTCATGACTCAAAAGGCCCTCCTAGTATCCATTGAGATGGAGGCCATTGTGGATCAGCAAACACTGCAGCACACCACTGCTGCTGCTGCACATGTATTGGCAATAGAAGCACCACCTGATGGACCGGTCAACGCTTCGGTCAACGCCCCAGTCAACGGTGAGCATGCTGCGGTCAAAGCACATGACATGGCAGTGTATAGGGATGACACTGCTGCTGATCCTATGGTCAACGATGCTGTCAATGATGGGGTGAAAAATGAATCGCCATTGTTGCCACCGTTGACCAAGACACCTTCTGCGGCACCTTCTGTTGCTGCTTCAGAGAAAAACAAAGCATCATGGGCACAGTATAGCTGGTTGGCACGTTTTCAGTCGAAGAAGATTACCACCACACCAGGTACCCATTATGGGTTGCATGGTGGTGATGATGGGTGTGAGGATAAGTGTATGTATATTTAGGTTTCCCTGCTAAGGTAGACATATATATATACACAAACCATCCACACCCACACACAAACCATCCACACCCACACACAAACCATCCACACCCACACACAAACCACCCACACCCACACACAAACCACCCACACCCACACACAAACCACCCGCACCCACACACAAACCACACACACCCACACACAAACCACCCGCACCCACACACAAACCACCCACACCCACACACAAACCACCCGCACCCACACACAAACCACCCGCACCCACACACAAACCACACACAAACCACACACACCCACACACAAACCACCCGCACCCACACAGGCAGCAGCCAGCGTTTTGGCCGTCAAGAAAGCACAGCACGTGACACAGAAGCAGGCAGTGATTGTTATGACGACCCCTTTGCCAACACCCCCACCACCTCCTTTGCTGGGAGCACTCGCATGTCACGTTTAGCATCGTCGTATGCGCACAGGGCCCCAGGGGCTCGCCTTGGGGAAGAGGATGTTCCGGAGACGCTGACTCAGCGATTGTTGATGCAGTCACCACAGCGTTTGCAACAGTTGTACAGGTACTACAAGGGTGGGTGGGGTGGGTGGGTGGTTGTATGGGGGGCCGGTGGGGAGTTGAAGTGTGTATATGTGTGTGTGTGTGTGTTTACATGTAGAAGCAACAACAGTTTACATGCATAACAGCAACTCCATACATACAATAAATACACACATGATAACAAGCACCAGCACATGTTTTTCACGTGCACTCTTCATTCCTCATCCCTCACACACACCCAACCCGACACACCCTCCCCCACCCCTGCTCAGGCAATATCGTATGGGTTGTCTCCACACACAGCCAGTACCAATAAGCCTGGGCAGTAGTCTGACTGAGGTAGCCGCAAGCTTGCTGGACAGGCAATCCACACAGCTGCAACAACAGCAAGCAAGGGGGGGGGATGATAGGGTGTTGATTATTAGAATGGGGTCTGTGCTTGTTATACGGTAAGTGTGGGTGGGTGTGGGAGGGGTGGGTGTGTGAGAGGGAGGGTTGTGTGCTTGGTATACGGTAGGTGGTGAAGGGGGGGTGGGGGGGTGGGGGGTTGTTATACGGTATGTATATACGGGTGGGGGGTTTGTGTGGTTGGCATTTCACCACATCAACTGACATATCACCTACAAACACATCCACACACACACCCCACACACACACCCCACCCATACACCCCCCCCCCACCACCACACACACATACACCCCCTCCACACACACACACAGCCTATCTCTTGCATTTGGTCGTGAGGAGCCCCTCCCCCTCCCCTTCAGTGCAGTGCAAAACATAACCATATGCCCTACAACAGACCCTGATGATCAAGTTGTGTGCCCTGTGTGGGCCCTCACAGCACCCTGCCCTGGTTCTATGGCACTTGGTGACAATAATGCAGGTGTGTTTGGTGGTGTGTGTGTGTATGTGTGATGGTCTTGGTGGTGGTGGTGGTGTGTGTGTGTGTATGTGTGTGTGTGATGATGGTGGTGTAATGTATTTTGTAAAGTCAGTGATGCTTGGGGACTTGTCTCCATAGTGTTGAGTGTTTGTGTGTATATGTGTATTTGTGTGTGTATGTGTGTGTGTATCTGTGTAATTGTGTATCTGTGTATAAGATACATCACCCCACCAATACAAAGGTGCTCTAGGTCAGCATCAGCAGCAGGATGACGAGGAGGGTGAGGTAGGGGATACAGCACCCATGCTCCAGGGTGTGCAGGGTCATGGTGATGATGATGATGATGATCAAACGCCATTCAGTGGTAGGTGTTGGTGTATGAAATGTTATGCTGGTGGTATTCTCATGCTGTGAGTACACATGTTGTGCTTTTGTATGGGTGGTGGCGCACACATTATTCTACACACACACACATTTTCTTCCCTCCCCTCACATCTCCTCTCAATCCCCCCCCACCTTTTTCCCCCACAGTCACAGAGCACCCACTCCCCTATGATGAGTACACCTGGCAGGGCTTTGCACTCTGGGACACCGCCGCCCACACCCACCCTCGACTGCATGGCCGTCACCGGGGCTGTGTGGATGTTGACCTTTGCATGGAGCTGCGGTCAAAGATAGGGGGACACACAATATATGTCACCAAGGGGGTGCGTTTGGACGTGCAGGATGCTTCGAGTGACCTCAAGGTGCATACGTTGGCCAGTGGGCTGTTGGAACAGTGGCAGAATGCTCCGGAATGGGTGAGAGCAGGTGCCAAGGGGTTGTGCTTTTTTGCAAATTCGCCCGAGGTGGTGGGTGGGGTGGCGCAGGTGGCGGGGAATGTTGCCAGCGCGTTGTTCGGCTGAGAGTGTGGTGGTGTGATACGGTGTCATGCATGTGAAGATAGTAGTGAGTTTTATTTTGTTTTTCTTCTTGCGCACATCATTGCTCGTTTTGTGTACATGTTTGTTGTGTATATGTTGAGAGACTATATGCTTATTGGTGATGTGCGCGGTTACATAGGTGCACACAATAAAGGGTTGTTTATGGGTTGTTTTCTCCCCCTAGTATGTTGGGTGACAACCACCAACGTGAGAGAGAAACACACAGAATGCAGGGAAACAAAGAATGTCATCAGAAACACGAAAAAACAGCGTCATCCTGGAAAAACAAGTACACTCGGAAGACCCTAGTAAGACACAAAAACCATCGTACACAAAAACAGGAGCTACATAAAATGCACGCTGCTGGCAGTTGACCAACGTCATCCACACATTTGGTGTGAGAAAGAAAGAAAAAACAACCGGTTATTTTCCCCCTTGCTTTTCATGGGGGCAACTCCCCCTCTACTACCTGCTGCAACATGCGCAAGGCAACATGCGCCCCATCTTGCGCGTACACATCCAGCACCCCACCCACCAAACCCTGTAACACAGGTGCACCATCTGCTGCACTACGCAACACTGCAAAAAACGTGTGCAACTGCTGCGTGCTCTGCATATCGTCTGTTGGGGTATCTGGTGGGAATCGACGAGCCACCTCCTGCACCAGCCTACCCAGGAGCAACCACCCGGCTGCTGGTGGTGGTGCATGATCCGATGGGTGTTGTGGGGGGTTGTCGGGTGTGGTGTCGTTGGCAGTGGAGGGGGTGTTTGTCCATGCATGCACAATTTGGGTAACAAGTTGTTGTTCCCTGTCCCCCAACTGTTCCCTATCACCCAACTGTATTATTGCTTGCTGTAGTGGTGGTTGTTGTAGTGGTGCTGCTGCTGCTGCTGGTGCTGTATGTGACACTCGTGGTGGTGTGCCAGTACTCACATCATCATGCTGCTGCTGCTCCTGTTGTTGCTGCTCCTGTTGTTGTTGTATTGTGGGGCTGGTGTCATGTTGACCATCACCACATTCAGCTGCCACCACACTCAGCTGTTGAACGTGTTGAGTGACAAAGTCCCGAAGCAGGGCCCTGTCGGAAGAAGGGGCCCTGTCGGAAGGAGGGGCCTTGTCGGAAGGTGGGGCCCTGTCGGAAGAAGGCCCCCCCGAACCAGGAGGGGAGGGCGTTGGTGCGGAGCAGGGTGTGGGTCGTGATATTGGTGTGGTTGGGGATGGTTGTGGCGGTGAGGGAAGGGTGTGTTGTGTTGGAGTTGGTTGGGAGTGGTGGGTGGGTGGGTGGGGTGCAGGGGCTGTGTGTGGCGCTGCTGGTGGTGGTGTGGTATGGTTGGGTTGTGCATCTTCATGCTTGACAGTGGTCTTATCATTTCTGTGTGTGTTTGTTGTGTGGGTACATGATGATAACAACATGATGATGTAACATGGTGATGACAACATGATGATGTAACATGGAGGTATGATGGTGCTGCATGATAAAGTGTGTCTTGTGCATCATTTGTATCAAAACAGTCACTTTCAATACCCATGCTGACCCTTTCCACATACTCCCTCACACCACACACCACACACACCACACACACACATACGCATGCATAATGCTTCTCAACAGCAACCAAGCAGCAGCCTGTTCCACCTGTACCAATGCTGTGTGATACCGTTGATACAACCCCTCCCACTGCCCCTGCTGCTGTATGTCTGACATGCCCTGCTGAATGTCTGACAGCGCCTGTTTTCGCTGCTGAAGTCGGACTATGAGTTGTGGGAGGAGGAGCTGAGGGGAGTGCACACCCTGGAGCTGGGTGGCAGTGGTGGGTGGGGGTGGATGGGGGTTGGAGGTGGGTGGGTGGTGGGTGGGTTGTGGCTTGAGGGGGACCTGTGTGGGGAGGAGTGTGTGGGACAGTGGTGGTGGGCGTATTGTTGGGGGGGATGGGCATGATGAATATTTGAATATTATTCCACACATGAACACTAGGTACACAAAGATGATTTCACACACCATGCACACAGATACATTCACTCACACCAACATGCACATCAACACACAACAACATACATATGGTGGCGCAGATGCTCTCCCCTCCTTGTGTTGTGCATCATACACCACATCCATCACGCGCTGCCTCTTATGGGGGGGGAGGGGTGCCTCACTTGCTCGTGTCCCTGCTGCTTGTGCATGTTGTGCATTACTGGCTACCACTCCTTGTGTATTGCTAGTGACCACTCCTCGTTGTGTATTACTGGCTACTGCGTGTATACTACCAATAATCCCACCAGCACCCCCTCCAGGTGCTGTAGTATCCATACGACTACCTGTGAATGTGTGTGCAGGTGTGTATTTCATCACACGCATGTGCCACACCCACACCACCTCCCCAGGTGGTCAATGCATAATCCCATACACAACCCAGCATGGACACAACCCCCCAACCCCCCCCCCCTCATACCGTGGGGTGTGTACCATTGCTGGGTATCCATCCCACCACCCTGTTCTGATGGTGGTGAACACGCCCCCGCCACCATGCCATGCTCACCACCAGCATCGTCACTGGATGCCGGTATGCTGTAAAACAGATCCACGAGTGTTGCTGCTGCTTCATTTTGCTTTGCACTCATGGGGGAGATTGGTGGTTGGGGTGGCATGCCAAGCCCCAGCACACTCGCACGAGGGGGGCTGTGGGGGGGGCGGATCCAGTCATGGGACCCTGCGTAATTGGCATGGGCTGATGATGGCCGGGGTGGCGGCTCCCCTGCCAGGCGTGACGATTTGGGCTTGACAGATGGCAGTCTGCGGTGATGGTGTACAAAGTCGGCAGACACTGCGGGGGAATGGCTGCGCGCAACACGGGATGCCATGCCATGATGGTGGATTAATGTATGATCATCTTCTTCCTCAGAATCGCTATAGGGGAGCCCCTTGTTGCCTGCAAGCGCCTGGTAGTCCACTGGGCGTGTTGCCCGGCGGCTGCGCATCTGTGGGGGTAGGGTTTTGGTGTGGCGAACACGTGAGACCCCTTACAGCAAGACGGGGTGCATCTTTTCGTACCAGCACACACTCCCCAGGCTGCTATGCATACGCCTCAATACATCGACACAGGCATGCTCGATGTGTTGCTGTGGGTATACAAGGGTGTCTATGTGCACTACGTCAGGAGCGGAATCAACCCTGGATGCGTTGTGTGCTGCGTTGCGATACGCCCTTCATGGTACGCAATAAAGAAACAGCGACAATGCATTGTATACAATTGGATGCGTACGTCGTGCGATGATTTTGATACACACTAGGGGCGCTCTTCGGGGATGTCGTTCTTCTCGTTGTTGTTGACCACACTCTTCCGCGTCGTTTACACGCGACAAATCTATGGTATGGCAAAACCCTCAATGATGTGAGTTGATTTTCCCTGGTCTATGATTATGCCCGGTTTGGTGACCTGCAAAACCCTCAACCTTGATGCGAGTTGATTTTCCCTGGCATATCTTACACACCAAACCCAACACGCCGACGGGCATAATCATACACCACCCGACGCCGTGCAAGCAAATCACCACACAGAATCCCTGCCGTATACCGGCTCACATCAAGGCCCCTATTAGTTGCAAAAAAACATGAGACGTCTTGAAACCGAACGTTGCCACTGTCGACACTCAGTGTCGGTGTGTTCCCTCTCCCCAACCACAGAGTGTGCTGTGGTGTCTCGGGTCCATTGAGCAGCTCTACATAGGGTATACGGCCAGTGTGCACCCGCATGTTGTTGGCATCACCACCACCAACCCCCTGTGTGTGTGTGTGTGGCACAGAATGTATTGGGCGCGTTGTGCGTTACGTGTGTGCACATCATGCGCGCTCTCGCACACCCACACACACACCCGTAGCGTGCGTGCTGCATGTCCCTCCCCCTCAGGTGCCAAGAGGCCTAGTCTTTGTGCTACATGCTCATGCACAATGGCATCAGACCCCCCCGCACCACTGTCCAGCATGAACAACCCCACCCCCTCACTCCCATCTGCAGCAACCACGATCCGTTGTTCCACTGCATGTTGACCATTTGCATGTTGACCATTTGCATGTTGACCATCCGCATGGGTGTGTTGACCAGCAGAGACAACACCAGCGAGGTATGGGAGGTTGGATATCATGACACAGTGTAGCCACTGCAAGGAGGGATCATTAGTATACACAGTGTTGTCATGCATTGCGTTGTTATCAGTATACATAGTATTGTTGTCAGTATACACAGTGCTGCTATCATCATCATCACCACCACCACCATGCTGGCTGTTTGCATCACTGCTTTTTCCGTTGTCAATCACGTCTGATGCATGGTTGGGGTAGATGCGAATATCAACTTGCTGGTGGTGTGAGGTACGCAGCTGTGGCAAGGGGGGTATGTCAAACACCCCTCGTCGAATCATGTCATACCTGTGTGTAGTGAATATGTGGTGTGGTGTGAGTGGATGTGTACAGGTGCATGTAAATATGTGTGTGAATGGTGGTGTGTGGGTGTACATATTCATACCCCAATCACACACACACCCCAATCACACACACCCACATACCCCAATTACCCCCCCCAACACCCAACACACACACATACCCCCCCCTCACACACATACCCCAAAATCCCAATAACAGGCCCAGGTGGGTTTGGCACCAACCCCTGCACCGACATGACCATGAACATGGGCCCCTCCACACCAAGGGGCCCCACTTCCAGCCGCCCCCCCCTCGCATACGATGATTTCAACATACCACCCATTCCTACTACATGAAACACACCAAAGCGCTCCAGGGTGGGTAGTGCTGCAAGTGCACTGGGATCAAGCACCAACCCACTTGCGCCTGTGTCTACAATCATGTACCCTGCGTCTTGCCCATCAATGCGTGGTTTGACAAGGAGGTGTCCACTTGAGGTAAACCATGCAGGGGTGGTGGGGGAAAAGGGGGGGAAGGAGGTGGGGGGGATCCAGAAAACGGGAGAGTATTAGGGGGCGCAG
>VFQP010002111.1_pt1 | contig 23316 bp, 21 predicted proteins | sample 3512351 | NCBI WGS metagenome assembly VFQP01 (sample SAMN10412372, study PRJNA504923) | tailings metagenome | isolation source: Relicate 1 Philex TSF1 revegetated site | place: Philippines: Tuba, Benguet | collected 2017-08-29
TCGCTGGTCGACGGCATCCGCCGCGGCACCGACGTCATGATGTCGGGCAAGGTCGCGATGGTTGCGGGCTTCGGCGATGTCGGCAAGGGCTCGGCCGCTTCGCTGCGCCAGGCCGGCTGCCGCGTCATGGTCTCCGAGATCGATCCGATCTGCGCGCTGCAGGCGGCGATGGAAGGCTACGAAGTCGTGACCATGGAAGAGGCCGCGCCCAAGGCCGACATCTTCGTGACGGCGACCGGCAATGTCGACGTGCTGACGCTCGACCACATGAAGGCGATGAAGCACCGCGCCATCATCTGCAACATCGGCCACTTCGACAGCGAGATCCAGATCGCGAACCTGCGCAATTTCAAGTGGCACAACGTGAAGCCGCAGGTCGACGAGGTCGAGTTCCCCGACGGCAAGCGCATCATCGTGCTGTCGGAAGGCCGCCTCGTGAACCTCGGCAACGCGACCGGCCATCCCAGCTTCGTGATGTCGGCCTCGTTCTCCAACCAGACGCTGGCGCAGGTCGAGCTCTGGACCAACCCCGGCAAGTACGAGCGGCAGGTCTACACGCTGCCGAAGTTCCTCGACGAGAAGGTCGCGGCCCTGCACCTCGAGAAGGTCGGCGCCAAGCTGACCAAGCTCCGTCCGGACCAGGCCAAGTATATCGGCGTGCCGGAAGCCGGCCCGTTCAAGGGCGATCTCTACCGCTACTAGGCGACCCGCAACGGCCCACAGCGGCCCATGCTAAGAAGTCGGCATCGAAAGATGCCGACTTTTTCTTTGCCCCTGCCCGACGAGGCCGCGACCGAGCGGCTGGGCGCCGCGCTCGGCGCCCGCCTGCGGCCGCGTGACGTGGTGACGCTGGAAGGCGACCTCGGCGCGGGCAAGACCAGCCTCGCGCGTGCCATCCTGCGCGCCGCCGCCGGCGATCCCGGCCTCATCGTGCCGAGTCCGACCTTCACGCTGGTCGAGACCTACGACACGCCACGCGGCACCTTTTGGCATTTCGACCTCTACCGGCTGGAACAGCCGGAGCAGGTCTTCGAACTCGGCTGGGAGGAAGCCCGTGCCGACGGCATCGTGCTGGTCGAGTGGGCGGAGCGGCTCGGCCCCCTCCTCCCCCCGTCGCGCCTTTCGGTGGCGCTCGCCATCGATGGCCAGGGGCGGCGGGCAACCCTTGAAGGAGAACAGCGGCTTGTCGAAGTCTGAACGCGATCAACGCCGGGCCGAGTTCGTGCGCGCCGCCGGCTGGGGCAATGCCGGCGAACGCCTTCTCGCCGGCGACGCCTCGTTCCGCAAATATTTCAGGCTGATCCGGCCGCGCGAATCGGCCGTCGTGATGGACGCCCCGCCACCTCAGGAGGACGTGCGCCCCTTCGTCCGCATCGCGCAGCACCTGATCGCGCTCGGCCTCAGCGCCCCGCGGATTCTCGCGGAGGATACCGAGAACGGCTTCCTGCTGCTGGAGGATTTCGGCGACGACACGTTCGCACGCGTGCTGGCGGCCGGCGGCGACGAGGCCGAACTCTATGCCCGGGCCACCGACGTGCTCGTGCAGCTCTACGATGCGGGCGAGCGCAGCCTTCTGCCCGGCCTCGGCACCTATGGCGGCGACGCCTTGATCGAGGCTGCCCTGACGCTGCCCGAATGGTACGTCCCGGAGGCCACCGGCAGGCCGCTCCCGCCCGAGGACATGGCGCGCTATGTCGAGGCGTGGAAAGAGTGCCTCGCCGCGCTTCCCGACGGCACGGAGACGCTGTTGCTGCGCGACTACCACAAGGACAATCTCCTGTGGCTGCCCGACAGGCCCGGGGTGAAGGCCTGCGGCCTGCTCGACTTCCAGGACGCGCAACGCGGACATCCTTCCTACGATCTCGTGTCGCTGATCGAGGATGCACGGCGCGACGTGGCCCCTGCGGTGCACGCCGCCTGTCTCGAGCGTTACATTTCCACCGCCGGCATCGCCGACGCGGCCGGCTTCCGCACCGGCTTCGCGCTGATGGCCGCGCAGCGTCACGCCCGCATCATCGGCCTCTTCGTGCGGCTGCTGCGACGTGACGGCAAGCCGGACTACCTCAAGCACCTGCCGCGCGTGTGGCGCATGTTCGAGAACGCCCTGCAGCACGAAGCGCTGTCGCCGTTGCGGAGCTGGGTCGATCGCATCCTGCCGCCGCCGCTGCGCCACGTCGGGCCCCCGCGATGATCCGCAGCGCCATGATCCTGGCCGCCGGCCGTGGCGAGCGCATGCGGCCGCTGACCGACCAGACCCCGAAGCCGCTGATCCCCGTCGCCGGCCGCTCGATGCTGGAGCGCTCGATGGACCGGCTGCAGCGGCACGGCGTGCAGAACATCGTGGTCAACGTCCACCATCTCGGCCACCAGATCGCCGACCGCCTGCGCGGGCGGGCGCGCATAATCCATGAGGACCGCTTGCTGGAGACGGGCGGCAGCGTGCGCAACGCCCTCTCCCTGCTGGGCGACGGTCCGTTCTTCGTGCTGAACGGCGACGGGCTGTGGCGCGATGGCGCCGGCTCGATGCTGGGCCGGCTGGAAGCCGCTTGGGAGCCGCGTCGCATGGACGCCCTGCTGCTGCTTCATCCCACCGCCGCCGCCATCGGGCGCGAGGAGAAGGATCGCGGCGACTACTACCTCGAACCGGACGGGCGCGCCCGTCATCGCGGCAATGCCGGGACGGCGCCCTATCTCTTCGCCAGCGTGTCGATCTGCGACCGCCGCCTGTTCGACGGTGCGCCGGAAGGTCCCTTCTCGCTGCTGCGTCTGTGGAACCGCGCGGAACAGGCCGGCCGCCTGCACGCGATCGTCCATGACGGCGCCTGGTTCCATGTCGGCACGCCTCAGGCCCTGGCGGAGGCGGAGAGAATGCTGGGATGAACGGGATCTTCACCATCGGCATCGACCGTCGCTTCGCCGACGAGCTGGCACGCGGAGTCCTGGCCGCCTATGGCGGCGATCCTCTGGCGCTTGCCGATGTGCTGATCCTGCTGCCGACACGACGCTCTGTCCGGGCTTTGCGCGAGGCGTTCCTGCGCGCGTCAGGCGGACACCCCACCCTGCTGCCGCGCATCGCGCCGCTCGGCGACGTCGACGACGGTGAATGGGACATCGCAGCCGGCGATGCCGACGCCCTCGACCTGCCGCCAGCCATCGATCCGGCCGAGCGGGATGCCCTTCTGGCCCAACTCGTGGCGCTGTTTCCCGACGACCAGGGCAACCCGATCGCCACCTCGTCGGCCCAGGCGCTCAAGCTCGCGCGCGAGCTGGGCAGCCTGCTGGACGAGTTCGCGATCGAAGGCATCGCCTTCGACCGCCTCGACGGCCTTGTCGACGGCAACTTCGCCAGCCACTGGCAGCGCACGCTGCGGTTCCTGTCCATCGTCGGCGAACAGTGGCCGGAACTGCTGGCCCAGCATGGCCAGATCGATGCCATCGACCGGCGTACCCGCGCCATTCGCGCCCAGGCCGAGCGCTGGCGGACGGCGCCGCCGCAGACGCCCGTGATCGCGGCGGGCTCGACGGGCTCGCAACCCGCGACGCGCGCACTGCTGACGGCGGTCGCCAGCCTGCCGCTTGGGTCGGTCGTGCTGCCCGGCCTCGACCGCGAGATGGACGAGGAGAGCTGGTCGTCGCTCGAGCCTTCGCACCCCCAATATGGCCTGCGCGACCTCATGGCGGCGCTGGGCATCGACCGCGGCGATGTCGTCGACTGGCCGGGCGAGGCCGCCTCCTCGGCGCGCCACTTCCTGATCAGCGAGCTGATGCGGCCGGCGGAAACCAGCGAGTCGTGGCGCCAGCCGCCGGCGTCGTCGCTCGAGCATGTCACGCGCGCCGATTGCGCCACCTCGCAACAGGAAGCGGTCGTGATCGCGCTCGCGATGCGCGAGGTGCTGAAGGACGAAGGGCGCACGGCCGCGCTCGTGACGCCGGACCGCATGCTGGCGCGGCGCGTGACAGCGGAGCTGCAGCGCTGGGGCATCGAGATCGACGATTCCGCCGGCACGCCGCTTTCCGACTCGCCGCCGGCCTCGCTTCTGCGGACGATGATCGCGGCGGTGGATACGGGTTTCGCACCGGTCGAGTTGCTCGCTTTGCTGAAGCATCCGCTCTGCACCCTGGGGAGCGAGCGGGCGGCGATCCTTGATGCGACGCGCCGGCTCGACCGCAAATGCCTGCGCGGGCTGAAACCGGCCGCCGGGATGCAGGCGATCCGCGCCCTTGTCGTGAACACACAATTTGGAGACGCCGCAGACCGCGACGCGGTGCTCGCCCTGCTCGACAGGGTCGACGTAGCCACGGCGCCGCTCGCCGCCCTGATGGCAGCGGCCTCCGATCCGGAGGCATTGCTCGCGGCGACGGTCGCGGCAGGCGAAGCCGTCGCGTCGGCGGAGAGCCTGTGGGTCGGCGATGCCGGCGAGACGCTGTCCGGCGCGCTCGCGCGTCTGCGTCTTGCGTGGAGCGGCAAGCGCGCAGTGCCGCGCGGTGACTGGCCGGGACTCTTCTCGGCGATGATCGAGACGCTGACCCTGCGTCCCGCCTATGGCCGGCATCCGCGGCTGGCGATCTGGGGGCCGCTCGAAGCGCGCCTCCAGCGAGCCGACCTGCTGATCCTGGGCGGGCTCAACGAGGGCACGTGGCCGCCGGCCGTGGAGACCGGCCCGTGGCTCAACCGGCCGATGCGTGCGGCACTCGGCTTGCCGCAGCCCGAACGGCGCATCGGCCTCTCGGCGCACGACTTCGTTTCGGCCCTCGCGGCCGAGCGCGTGCTGATGACCCGCGCCGAACGCGAAGGCGGTGCGCCGACCGTGCCGTCGCGCTGGCTGGCCCGCCTCGACGCGCTGTTCGGCTACGATCCCGGTTCGGACGCCACGGTCCCGGAATACATCCAGCGCGGCCGCCGCAGCTACGTCGCCTGGGCCGATGCGCTCGACCGGCCGGAACGCTACGCGCCGTGGCCGCGCCCGGAACCGCGACCGCCGCTGGAGGCGCGCCCGACCCGCCTTTCGGTGTCGAGCGTCGAGCAGTGGCGGCGCGACCCCTATGGGCTCTACGCGCGCCGCATCCTCGGGCTGGAGGCGCTCGACCCGCTCGAAGCCGAGCTGGGCGCCGCCGACCGCGGCAACGCCCTGCACGACGCCCTCGACGAGTTCCTGCGTGCCCATCCCTCGGGCCTGCTGCCGTCCGACGCCGTCGCACGCTTCGAGGCGCTCGGGGCCAAACATCTCGCGGAGTTGCTCGCCGCCCCGGCCGAACGCGCCTTCTGGTGGCCGCGCTTCCAGCGCCTGGCGCGCTGGTTCGTCGCGACGGAGAACGAGCGGCGCACGAGCGGTGCGCGGCTCCTCGCCAGCGAGACCAACGGCGCGCTCACCGTCGGGCCGGCCGAACGCAAGCTGCGGATCGAGGCGCGCGCGGATCGCATCGACCAGATCGCTCCCGGCACCTGGGAGATCATCGACTACAAGACCGGCCGCGTGCCGACCAAAAAGGAGCTCGAAGCCCTGTTCGCGCCACAGCTGTTGCTGGAAGCCGCCATGGCGGAGCGCGGCGGCTTCGACGGGATCGACGGCCGGGCCGAAGGCGTGGTGCTGTCCTACTGGCAGGCCAACGGTCTCGGAGACGGCGGCCAAGTCTCCGAGATCAAGGCGGGCGACGAGCTGGTGCCGGCGATGCTCGAACTCGTCGAGCGGATGGCGGCGCATTTCGCCAATCCCGCGTCGCCCTACCCCGCCCTGCCCTTTCCGGCCTACTCGCCGCACTTCAACGACTACGCCCATCTCGAACGCGTCGCCGAATGGTCGACCACGGGCGGGGGCGAGGAATGAGCGGCGCCACCGACATCGATCCGGCGGACGTGCTGGGCCTCGCCACGCAGGCCCAGCGGCGCGCCACGACACCCGGCAATTCCGCCTGGGTCGAGGCCAATGCCGGTACCGGCAAGACGAAAGTGCTGACGGATCGCGTCACTCGCCTGCTGCTCGACGGCGTGAAGCCCGAGCGGATCCTCTGCCTCACCTTCACCAAGGCGGCAGCGGCGGAGATGCGCAACCGCCTCGCGACCCAGCTCGGCCGCTGGGCGCTTGCCGATCCGGCGAAGCTCGACGCCGAGATTGCCACGCTGATCGACCAGCCGCCCGACGCCGCCCAGCGCGTCATCGCGCGGCGCCTGTTCGCCCGCGTGCTGGACGCCCCGGGCGGCATCAACATCCTCACCATCCACGCCTTCTGCCAGGCATTGCTGAAGCGCTTCCCGCTAGAAGCAGGCGTCGCGCCCGGCTTCGAGGTGCTCGACGAGGCTGCGGCGCTTGCCATCCTGCGGCAGGCGCAGGACGACCAGATGGACGCCATTGCGCGCGACGAGGCGCCGGTCGCCCTCAAGGACGCGCTGGCCGCTGTCGCCGGCAAGGTTTCCATCGCCGAGTATGCGGAGCTGATGAGCAAGCTGCTGGGCGAACGCGCCTGGCTGCTCGCACGGATCGGCGACGAGGCCGGCCTCGACCGGTTGCGCGAGCGTCTCGCCGCCGCGATGGGCTGCGCGGTGGGCGACACCGTGGAGTCGTTGCGGCACGCGGCCTGCCTCGACACTTCCTTCGATGCAGCCGGCCTGCGTGCGGCGGCCGCGGCCCTCGCCTTGGGCGGCAAGACGGACAAGGCGCGGGCAGGCACGATCGCCGACTGGCTCGGCGCCGAAGACCGCGCCGGAACGATGGCCGGGTATGCGAGGGCCTTCTTCACCGCGAAGGGCGAGCCGCTGGCCCGTCTCGCCACCAAGGCCGCGATCCAGGCGATGCCCGGCATCGAGGACGTGCTGCGCGAGGAGGCCCGCCGCCTCTCCGACGTGCTCGACCGCATCAACGGCGCAGCTTTGGTCGAGCGGACCGTGGCGCTGCTGCGGCTCGGCCTCGACATCGCCGGCCGCTACACGCGCGGGAAGCGGCGCCGCGCCGCCCTCGACTACGACGACCTGATCGTCGGCACGCGACGCCTGCTCGAAGGCGCGGAGAGCGCGGCGTGGGTGCTCTACAAGCTCGATGGCGGCATCGATCACGTGCTGGTCGACGAGGCGCAGGACACCAATCCCGACCAATGGGAAGTCATCCGCCGCCTCACCGAGGAGTTCTTCACCGGCGAGGGCGCCGTCGATCGCAACCGCACGATCTTCGCGGTCGGCGACACCAAGCAGTCGATCTTCGGCTTCCAGCGCGCCGACCCGCGCAAGCTGAAGGAGATGCGCGAGTGGTTCGACGCACACAGTCGCAATGCCGGCAAGGCGTTCGTCCCGGTCGACCTGAATGTCTCGTTCCGCTCGACGCCTGCGGTGCTCGATGCCGTGGACTGGGTGTTCAGCGACCCTGACAGCGTGCGTGGCGTGGCCGATCCCGGCCACGTGCTCCACCTGCCGAGCCGCAGGAACGAGCCGGGGCGGGTCGAACTGTGGCCGCTGGTCGCCGCCGCAGAGGACGATAGCGACACGAGCGGACTGGACGGCCCCATGGGTGCGCTGAGCGAGCCGCACCAACGCCTGTCCGAGCTGATCGCCGCCCATGCAAGGAGCCTGATCGGCACGGAGCGCCGGTCGCGCGGCGGCGAGCTGCTGCACGCCGGCCACTTCATGGTGCTGGTCCGCCGCCGCAACGAGTTCGTGAACGCGCTGGTCCGTGCGCTGAAGAGGCAGGGCGTCGAGGTGGCCGGCGTCGACCGGCTGAACCTGGGCGAGGAACTGGCCATCCAGGACCTCCTGGCGATGGCGCGCTTCGCCCTGCTGCCGCAGGACGACCTCAACCTCGCCGCCCTGCTGAAGTCGCCCCTGGTCGGCCTCGACGAGGAGCAGCTGTTCGCGCTCGCCTGGAAACGGCCCGGGCATCTCTGGCGCGCGGTGCGCGAGCGGGCCCGCGACCCGGCCTATGCCGATGCTCATGCCCGGCTGGCCGGTTGGCTGCAGCGGGCGGATTTCGGCACGCCGTTCGATTTCTTCGCCCATGCGCTCGGCCCGGAAGGCGGCCGCACGAAGCTGCTGGAGCGGCTTGGCCGCGAGGCGGGCGACCCGATCGACGAGCTGCTGTCGCGGGCGCTGCAGTATCAGCAGCTCGAAGGCGGCACGCTGCAGGGGTTCCTGCGCTGGTTCGAGACGGGCGGCGGCGAGATCAAGCGCGACCTCGACCAGAACCGGCGGCGCGAGCTGCGCATCCTGACGGTCCATGCCTCCAAGGGCCTGCAGGCGCCGATCGTATACCTGCCGGACACGACGCGCGTCCCGCGCGACGCCGAGCGGCTGTTCAGCGGCGAGCAGGGCGAGTCGAAGCTCTGGCTGCCGCGCACCGACGATGCCAACGAGGCCGCGCGGAAGTGGCGTTCCGATGCGCGCGACCGGGCGCTGGAGGAACAGAACCGGCTGCTTTACGTCGCCATGACGCGCGCCGAAGACCGCCTCTATGTCGGCGGATGGATCGGTGCGCAGAAGCAGGACCGAGGCTGCTGGTACGACCGCATCGAGGCCGGCCTGCGCGCGAGCGCCGAGTCGGGCGACGGGCCGGGGCCTTTGCAGGGGCGCGCCCGTGCCACGCCAAGGCCGTTCGATTTCACCCCGCTCCTCGGGCCGGAAGGATGGGCGGGCGACGGCTACGAACTCGTCAACGAAGGCCGGATCGGCATTCCCGACCAGCCGGAGCTGCCCAGCCTCGACGAGGCGCCGCTGCCGCCCTGGCTGCGCCTGCCTGCCCCCGGCGAGCCCGACCCGCCGACGCCGCTCGCCCCCTCGCAACCGCTGCCCGACGAGGCGGCCGGGGCGCCGGCCTACAGTCCCCTGTCGCCCGACGATCCGAAGCGGTGGCAGCGCGGGGTGCTGCTGCACGAGCTGCTGCGGCATCTGCCCGGCCTGCCGCCGGAACGGCGCGCCGCCCAGGCGCGGCGGTTCCTCGCCCAGCCGGCGCACGCCCTCTCGGAATCGGACATCGAGGCGTGGGCCACGGAGGTGCTGGCCGTCCTTGCGGCGCCGGATCACGCCACCTTGTTCGCCGAGACCTCGCGCGCGGAAGTGCCGCTCATCGGTACCGTCCGCACGCCGCGCGGCACCTTCACGGTGAGCGGCCAGATCGACCGGCTGGCCGTGTCGGACAACGAGGTGCTGATCGTCGACTACAAGACCAACCGTCCGCCGCCCGAATCGCAGGCGGGCGTGGGCCTCGGCTACCGCCGCCAGCTGGCTCTCTATCGCAGCCTGCTGCAACAGCTCTACCCGGGCCGGCGGATACGCGCCTTCCTGCTCTGGACCGCGGCCCCGCGGCTGATGGAGATCGACGCAGAAACCCTAGATAAATCAATGCCTTATGCATCGGCATCTTGACTCGCACGGTCCACGTTCCTAGCTTTCGCCACAAGGGCGGCGCCGGTCCCTCGACCGGCCTGTAGTGTTTTTGGAGAACCCAAGATGACGGTCAAAGCAACCGATACCTCCTTCGAGCAGGAGGTCCTGAAGTCCGACGTCCCCGTCCTGGTCGACTTCTGGGCGGAATGGTGCGGCCCCTGCCGCATGATCGGCCCTTCGCTCGAGGACATCGCCAAGGAGATGGACGGCAAGCTCAAGGTCGTGAAGGTCAACATCGACGAGAACCCGATGGCGCCGTCGCGCTATGGCGTGCGCTCGATCCCGACCCTGCTGCTGTTCAAGAACGGCCAGGTCGCCGCCACCAAGATCGGCGCGGAGCCGAAGCAGAAGCTGGTGAGCTGGATCAACACGGTCGTCTGATCGAGACCGGTCTCAGCCGTTGCGGACGAGGACCTCGCCCGCAAGATAGAGCGAGCCGCAGATGAGGATGCGCATCGGCGCGGGCTGGGTGGCCAACAGGTCTTCCAGTGCCGCGCCGATGTCGTTTGCGGGGGTGCAGGCGAGTCCGACCTCGTCAGCTTTGGCGCAGGCTTCCCGCGGCGTGTACGCGGCATGCCCTTCGGGGAACGGCACGGCGCGCGCAGCGGTGGCGTAGCGCGCCAGTGGCCGCAGGAATCCCGACGCATCCTTGGTCGTCTGCATGGCGAAGACGAGATAGAGCGGCAGCGCGGCCGGCTCCTTCATCCACTGCGCGGCCATCCGGCCGAGCACGATGCCACAATCCTCGTTATGGCCGCCGTCCAGCCAGAGCTCGCAACCGGGCGGCAGCGATTCCGGCAACGGCCCCCTGGTGAGACGCTGCAGGCGCGCCGGCCATTCGACCGATGCCAGCCCTTTGCGGATGGCGGCATCGTCGATCTCCAGGCGCGCCGCGCGCAGGCGTTCGACGCAGGCGACGGCCGTCGCCGCATTGTCGATCTGGTGCGCGCCCATCAGGGCGGGGGCCGGAAGATCCAGCGCGAGGAGGTCGCTTTCGTAGCGGAAGCCCGCTTCGCCCGGCACGACCTGCCATTCGCGGCCCATGCGGAACAGCGGGGCGGCAAGCTTGGTGGCCTCGGTTTCGATGACCTGCGCGCTCACTTCGCGCTGGCGACCGATAACGGCGGGCGTTGCGCGCTTGAGGATTCCCGCCTTCTCCCAGGCGATGCCTTCGAGCTTGTCGCCCAGGAAACCGGTGTGGTCGTAGCCGACCGGCGTGATGGCCGACAGGATGGGATCGATCACGTTGGTACTGTCGAAACGCCCGCCCATGCCGACCTCGATGATGCCGAGGTCGGCCGGCGCGCGCGAGAAGGCCAGGAACGCCAGCGCCGTGGTGATGTCGAAGAACGAGATCGGCGTGTCGCCGTTCGCCTCCTCGCATTCGGTCAGCAGCTCGTCGAGTTCGTCGTCCTCGATCAGCCGGCCTGCGATCCGGATACGCTCGTTGAAGCGCACGAGATGCGGCGACGTGTAGACATGAACGCGATGGCCCGCTTCCTCCGCCATAGCGCGCAGGTAGGCGACCAGCGAGCCCTTGCCGTTGGTGCCGGCGACATGGACCAGGGGCGGCAGCTTCTTCTGCGGCGATCCGAGCCGCGTCAGCAGCCTCTCGATGCGTTCCAAACCGAGGGTGATGACCCTCGGATGGTGGCTCATGAGACGCTGAACGATCGGGTCGTTCGCGGTCACGTCAGCGGCCGGCCACCGCGAGGCCGCGGCTCTCCGCAACGAGCGGGTCCATGAACAGCGACACCATGCGGATCAGCGTCTCGCGCAGCTTGTGGCGGTGCACGACCGCGTCGACCATGCCGTGCTCCAGCAGATACTCCGAGCGCTGGAAGCCCGGGGGCAGCTCCTGCCGGATCGTGTCCTGGATCACGCGCGGGCCGGCGAAGCCGATCAGCGCGTCGGGTTCGGCGATATGGACGTCGCCCAGCATCGCGAAGGAGGCGGACACGCCGCCCGTCGTCGGATCTGTCAGCACGACGATGTAGGGCAAGCCGGCAGCCTTGACCTTGCGCACCGCGATGGTCGTGCGCGTGAGCTGCATGAGGGACAGGATGCCCTCCTGCATGCGCGCGCCGCCGGAGGCGGAGAAGACGATCAGGGGCGCCTTGCGCGCGACGGCAAGCTCTGCCGCCATCACCAGACCTTCGCCCACCGCGGTCCCCATCGAACCGCCCATGAAGCCGAAATCGAGCAGTGCGACGATGCTGAGGCGACTTCCCATCAGCCCGCTCGCCACCACCAGGGCGTCGCTCGAGCCCTGCGCGGAGGCCTGCGCCTCCTTGAGCTTCGCGTCGTAGCGCTTGGTATCGCGGAATTTCAGCGGATCGGCCGGCACCTTCGGCAGCGGATGCAGCTCGTACTTCCCCTCGTCGAACAGATGCGGCAGCCGCTTCAGCGGACGCAGCCGCATGTGATGGCCGCAATGGGTGCAGACTTCCTGGTTGGCTTCCCAGTCGCGCGTGAACAGCATCTGTTCACACTTCGGGCACTTCAGCCAGAGATTGTCCGGCGCCTCCTTGCGGGCGACGAGGGCGCGCAGCTTCGGTCGGACGAAGTTGGTGAGCCAGTTCATGGCCGCGGTATGGCACGAATGGACGGGAGGGCCAAGGTCACCGCCAGAACCCGCCGAAGGGCGCCGAAATCTCCGAAGGTTTCTTCACCTGGCAGAACAATTTCCGCGCCTGGTAATCGGCGCAGATCTTCTGCGCGGCGGCCGGCTCGAGATCGGCGATGATCGCGGCCTGCTTGGTCACCTTGTTCGACGTCACCGGCAGGATCCATTCCTTGCCGGGCCGCAGGCCGAGCGTGCCGAGCTTGGCCTGGCCGGCGTCGAACGCCTGCTTGGCCGTGCGCCAGTCGCCAAACGTGCCGAGCCAGGCGGCGTCGCCCGGCATGTCGTAGCGGATCGTCCCGCACTCGCCGTAGGGCAGGACGGTCGCGGGCCCGCCTTCGCCGTTGCGCAGCTGCCAGACCTTGGGGCGGTTGCCGCCGGTCTTGAGGGCGAACGCCTCGTCGAAGAGCCGCACCAGGAACTCGTCGCGCAGGTCGGCCCGGCGAAAGCCGAATGCCACGGCCACGAGACGCCTGCCATCGCGCACGGCGCTGCCGACGATATTGAAGCCGGAGGCGCAGATGAAGCCTGTCTTCAGACCGTCGGCATAGGGCGAATAGAGTTCGAGGAACTTCACGCCAGGACCGATCCGCTGGTTTCCGAGCATGAACTCGCGGGTCGAGAAGTAGGCGTAGTATTGCGGGAATTCCTTGATCAGCGCGAGGGCGAGGATCGCCATGTCGCGCGCCGTCGTGACCTGCGCCTGGTCGGGCAAGCCATTGGCATTGCGGAACTGAGTCGCGGTCATGCCGAGGCGCTGCGCGGTTTCCGTCATGCGCTGGCCGAAACCCGCTTCGGACCCCGCGATGCGCTCACCGAAAGCGGTGGCCACGTCGTTGGCCGATCGCGCGACGAGGGCCTGCAGCCCCTGCTCCACCGTGATCGACTGGCCGGCGGCCAGCACCAGCTTCGACGCGGGCTTGTTGCGTGCGTTCTCCGAGAACGGAAGCGCCGTCCCGAGCGTAAGGCGTCCCGCCTTCAGCTCCTCGAAGACGATGTAGATCGTCATCATCTTGGTGAGCGACGCGGGATACCAGAGCGTTCCCGCATTACGGTCGAGCAGGGCCTCGCCGGTGGCGACGTCGACCACCACGTACGGGCCGGCGGGCACCGGTCCAGAGGGCGACTCGACCATGGCGATCTGGGCCCGCGCAGTACCAGCCGAAAAGGCCAGGAGTCCGAGAAGGCAAAGCAGGAAACGCATTGTCTGGGGCATCGTCGGGCATCAGCGGGATGGAGGGGAGGCCGAGATCCGGCAGCATACGCCCTTCCACCAGCGGGCGGGAGGCATTAGATCGGACTCATGCTCAAGGTCATGATCGCCCCCGTCACCCCGTTTCAGCAGAACTGCTCCATCATCTGGTGCGACGAGACGATGGAAGGCACTGCCGTCGACCCTGGCGGCGATTTCGACATGCTGCAGCAGGCGATCGCCCAGCAGGGGATCAAGGTCACCAAGGTCCTGCTGACGCACGGCCATGTCGATCACGCCTCCGCCGCCGGCACGATGGCGGAGCATTACGGCGTCGAGGTCGAGGGGCCGCACGAGGACGACCTGTTCCTGATTGAGGGACTCCCCGACTCCGGCCGGAAGTACAATTTCCCCGTCTACAAGCCGTTCGTGCCGGACCGCTGGCTGACCAACGGCGAGACGGTGACGCTCGGCAACCTCACGCTCGACGTCGTGCACTGCCCCGGCCATACGCCTGGCCACGTCGTGTTCGTGCACAAGCCGTCGAAGGTGGCGTTCGTGGGCGACGTCCTGTTCCGCGGCTCGATCGGCCGCACCGATTTCCCGCGCGGCAACCACGACCAGTTGCTCGACTCGATCCGCCATCGCCTGTGGCCGCTCGGCGACGACATCACCTTCGTGCCCGGCCACGGCCAGACCTCGACGTTCGGTTGGGAACGGAAGACCAACCCGTTCGTCGCCGACCTCAATTTCGAGGATTAGCCTTTTCGGACGCCGCGTACGCCGTCGGCCAGGGCCTTGATATAGGCGAACACGCCCGGCACCAGGTCGGGCTTGGGCTTGCCGTTGTCGTCGAGGCCCGCCTTCACGCGATCGACGATGGCGGAGCCCACGACCGCCGCATCGGCGTGGCGCGCGATGGCGGCCGCCTGATCCGGAGTCCTGATGCCGAAGCCGACGCCGACCGGGAGCTGGGTGTGGCGCTTGATGCGCTCGACATGCGTGCGCACCGCCTCCTCGCTCGCCGACGTGGTGCCGGTGATGCCGAGCACGGAGACGAAATAGACGAAGCCCGATGCGTATTTCAGCACCGCCGGCAGCCGCACGTCGTCGGTCGTGGGCGCGGTGAGCATCACCGTATCGAGGCCGCTGGCCGCCGCATGCGGCTTCAGTTCGTCGGCCTCTTCCGGCGGCAGGTCTACCAGGATGAAGCCATCGATGCCGGCCGCGGCGGCATCCCTGCAGAATTTCTCCGGCCCGCGCTGATAGACGAGGTTGTAGTAGCCCATCAGAAGGATCGGCGTGTCGTTGTCGCCGGTTTCCTTGCGGAAGCGGCGGACCATGTCGAACGTCGCGTCGACCGTGATCCCGGCCTTGAGCGCGCGTTGTCCGGCAAGCTGGATCGACGGCCCGTCGGCCATCGGATCGGTGAACGGCATGCCGAGCTCGATGAGGTCGGCGCCGGCCGCCGGCAAGCCCTTCAGGATCTGGTAGCTGACGTCGATGTCGGGGTCGCCGGCGGTGACGTAGGTGACCAGTCCGGCGCGCTTGTCGGCCTTGAGTTGCGCGAAACGCTTGGCGATGCGGCTCATCAGATCTTGATCCCCAGCCGTTCGGCCATCTGCGGGACGTCCTTGTCGCCGCGGCCGGAAAGATTCATCACCAGCAGGTTGTCCTTCGGCAGGGTCGGCGCGAGCTTCATGACCTGCGCCACGGCGTGCGACGATTCGAGCGCGGGGATGATGCCTTCCAGCCGGCACAGGACCTGGAATGCTTCGACCGCCTCGTCGTCGGTCGCCGACACGTATTCGACCCGCCCGACTTCCTTGAGCCAGGAATGTTCGGGACCGATGCCGGGATAGTCCAGGCCGGCCGAGATCGAATGCGCCTCGGTGATCTGCCCTTCCTTGTCCTGCAGGAGATAGGTGCGATTTCCGTGCAGCACGCCCGGGCGGCCGCCGGTCAGCGAGGCGGCATGCTGCTCGGTGTCGAGGCCGCGGCCCGCCGCCTCGACGCCGACGATGCGGACCGACGGGTCGTCGAGGAACGGATAGAACAGGCCCATCGCGTTGGAGCCGCCGCCGATGCAGGCGACCAGCGTATCGGGCAGACGGCCCTCCGCCTCCATCATCTGCTTGCGCACCTCGTCGCCGATGACGCACTGGAAGTCGCGCACCATCGCCGGATAGGGATGCGGTCCCGCCACCGTGCCGATGCAGTAGAAGGTGGTCTCGCAGGTCGCGACCCAGTCGCGCAGCGCCTCGTTCATCGCGTCCTTGAGCGTCGCGGCGCCCGCCTTCACGGGACGGACCTCGGCGCCCAGCATCTTCATGCGCGCCACGTTCGGCGCCTGGCGGTCGACGTCGGTCGCGCCCATGAAGACCACGCAGGGTATATCGAACAGCGCGCAGGCGGTCGCCGTCGCCACGCCATGCTGCCCGGCGCCCGTTTCGGCGATGACCCGGGTCTTGCCCATGCGCTTGGCGAGCAGGACCTGGCCCAGCACGTTGTTGATCTTGTGGCTGCCCGTGTGGTTCAGCTCGTCGCGCTTGAAGTAAACCTTTGCGCCGCCGAGCTTCCTGGTGAAACGCTCGGCGAAATAGAGCGGGCTCGGACGTCCCGCATATTGCGTGAGCAGATACTTGAGCTCGCCCTGGAACTGAGGGTCCGCCTTGGCTTCGTTGTAGGCCTTCTCCAGCTCGAGGATGAGCGGCATCAGCGTCTCGGCGACATAGCGTCCGCCGAAAATGCCGTAATGGCCGCGCTCGTCCGGGCCGGTGCGAAAAGAGTTGGGCGTGGGCATGGCTCTTCCTGTCGGGAGCCGCGGACTTAGCAGTCCCGACAGGGGTCGGTCAAAAGCCCTAGATCTTCTTTTTCCGGGCCGCTTTTGCCTTGGCCTTCGGAGCGGCCTTTGCTTTGGGCGCAGGCTTCGACTTGGGCCTGGGAGCCTGTTTCGGCTGGGGCCGCGGTCCGGCCTTCACCTGGGGCCGGGACGCCGGCTTCCGCTTCGGCAGGGATCGGGACGCCGCACGCCCGGCACCCGCCGCCCGGTTGCCGGACGGTTCGTCCTCGACCTCGACGATCACCTCGATCTCGACCGGAATCCCCCGCGGCAGCGAGGCCATGCCGACCGCCGACCGGGCATGGCGGCCTCGCTCGCCGAACACGGTGACGAACAGGTCGGAGCAGCCGTTGATCACTTCCGGCTGGTGGCCGAACTCGGGAATGGCGTTGACCATGCCCAGCACCTTCACGATCCGCTTCACGCGATCGAGGGTGCCGAGTTCGGCCTGCATGGCGGAAAGGATGCTGAGGCCGGTCGAGCGGGCATGCTCGTAGGCCTGTTCCACCGTGAAGTCGCGCCCGACCTTGCCCACGGGGAGCGGATGCCCCGGCATGCCCGGCCCCTTGCCCGCCATGTAGAGCAGGTTGCCGGTGCGCACGGCATTCACGTAGCTGCCCATCGGCGTGGTCGCCTTGGGCAGCTCGATCCCGAGTTCCTTGAGATGCTTCTCGATCTTCATCGCCGTCCCCTTCAGAGCGCCTTCGCCGCGTCGAGGAAGGCCTTGATCAACTCGATGGATTTCACACCGCGACTGGATTCGACGCCAGAGGAAACGTCCACCGCGGGCGCGCCCGTGACGCGCACGGCTTCCGCGACATTGGCCGGCGTGAGGCCACCCGCCAGGAACCACGGCACGGGCATCGTGCGCCCGTCGAGAAAAGTCCAGTCGAATGCCTTGGCATTGCCGCCGGGCAAGGTGCCCTCGGCGGCATCGAACATCAGGCGGTCGACCACGCCGGCGTAGTCGGCGATACCGCGGTCGACGTCCTCGGGACGAGCAACCTTGATCGCCTTCATCACCGGCTTGCCGGTGCGCCGCTTCAGATCGGCGACGCGGGCCGGCGTTTCCGCGCCATGGAGCTGCAGCATGTCGATCGCCCCGGTCGCCAGGCGTTCGTCGACCAGCGTATCGTCGGGATCGACGAACAGGCCGACTCGCACGACCGACCCCGGCACGCGCGCGCCCAGCGCGCGCAGCAGGCCGAGTTCTTCGACGTGACGCGGCGAGCGCGGAAAAGTGACGAAGCCGACGAAACGCGCCCCCGCCGCGACGGCCGCATCCACCGTCTCCGGCGTCGAGAGGCCACAGATCTTGGCGTCGACGGCCATCGTCAGGCCGCGTCGAGTTCGCGCGCAATCGTGCGCGCGGCGTCGGCGGGGTCGGCCGCCTCGGTGATAGGACGGCCGATCACCAGATGGTTGGCTCCCAGCGCGACGGCCTGCCGCGGCGTCATCACGCGCTTCTGGTCGCCGGTCGCGGCGCCGGCGGGCCGGATACCCGGCACCATCAGCACGAATTCGTCGCCGCATTCCTTGCGCAGCGCGGCGATCTCATGCGGCGAACAGATCACGCCGTCGAGACCGCTGCGCCGGGCCAGGGCGCCGAGACGAAGCACCTGGTCGCCCGGATCGGCCTGGACGCCGGTCGCTTCGAGGTCGCCACGGTCGAGCGAGGTCAGCACGGTGACGCCGAGCAGCCGCGGCCTGCGGACGCCGAGGCGTTCCGCTTCCGCCGCCGCCGCGTCGGCTGCCGCCTTCATCATGGCCGGCCCGCCGGCGGTGTGGATGGTGATGAAGGTCGGTTCCAGCTCGACCACGGCCCGGATGCCGCCCGCGACCGTGTTGGGGATGTCGTGCAGCTTGAGGTCGAGGAAGAAGCCGACACCGGTCGCCCGGACCGGTGCCGGAAAGGCGTAGCGCACGCCCGGCGCGCCATGGGCGAGGAAGAATTCGAGGCCGAGCTTTATGCCGCCGACGGTCGGGCTTGCATCGCCCGCGATCGAGCGGATCAGACGCGCGGCATGGGGTAGGTCGACCGTGTCGACGGCGCAATAGACGGGGTTGGATCGGATGGCCATGGCGGGCGCACCTATAGCGCATCCGCGCGACCGGGAAACCGCCCGCGCTCGCACGCCGCGACAAAACGGGGAAAACCCGGGAAGCGACGTTCAGGAACTGCGCACGCGCCGCACGGCATCCTTCCAGCCGGCATAGCGACGGTCGCGCGAGGCTGCATCCTCGGCCGGCCGGAACGCCCGGTCGAGGGCCCAACTCTCGGAAAGAGCCTCCAGCGAGGGCCAGGTGCCGGCGGCGAGGCCGGCAAGGAAGGCGGCGCCCAGCGCAGTCGTTTCGGTCACTTTCGGCCGTTCGACCGGCGCCCCGACGGTGTCGGCCAGGCGCTGCATCAGGCCGTCGTTGACCACCATGCCGCCATCGACGCGCAGATCGTCGATCTGGGCGCCGTCGCCGCGCATCGCCTCGACCAGGTCGCGGGTCTGGTAGCAGACCGAATCGAGGGTCGCGGCGGCGATTTCGCCCGGCCCGGAATCGCGCGTGAGACCGAGGATGGCGCCGCGCGCATCGGCATCCCAGTAGGGCGCCCCGAGGCCGACGAAAGCGGGCACCATATAGACGCCGTGGCCCTCCTTGGCGGCACCGGCCAACGGCTCGACCTCTGCCGACTTCGAGATGAGACGGAGACCGTCCCGCAGCCACTGCACGGCCGCACCGGCCATGAAGATGCTGCCTTCCAGCGCGAAGGTCCGCCGTCCGCCAAGCTGGTAGGCGATGGTGGTGAGCAGGCGATTGCGCGAATGGACGGCGATGCTGCCGGTGTTGAGCAGGGCGAAGCAGCCCGTACCGTAGGTGGCCTTGACCATCCCCGGCCTCGTGCAGGCCTGCCCCACCGTCGCCGCCTGCTGGTCGCCCGCCATGCCCAGCACGGGGACCGGGGCGCCGAGGACATCGGAGGTCGTCACGCCGAGCTCGCCCGAGCAGTCGACCACCTTCGGCAGCAGCGACGTCGGAACCCGCAGCAGCTTTGCCAGCTCGGGGTCCCACTGGCCCTTGCGTATGTCGAGCAGCAGCGACCGGCTGGCGTTGGTGGCGTCGCTCGCGTGCACCCTGCCGCCGGTGAGGCGCCACAGGAGGAAGCATTCGATGGTGCCTGCCGCGAGCACGCCCTTGTCCGCGGCCGAGCGGGCGCCGGCGACGTTATCGAGGATCCACTCGATCTTGGTGCCCGAGAAATAGGGATCGAGCAGCAGGCCGGTGCGATCCGAGAAGAGTTTCTCGTGGCCGCCGGCCTTGAGTTCGCCGCAGCGGCCGGCGGTGCGGCGGTCCTGCCACACGATCGCATTGTGGATCGGCTTGCCGGTCGACCGGTCCCAGACCGCCGTGGTCTCGCGCTGGTTGGTGATGCCGATGCCTGCCAGCGCCTTCGCCTCGAGCCCGGCCTTTGCGAGCGCGCCGCGACAGACCTCGACGGTGGCCGACCAGATTTCCTCGAGATCGTGCTCGACCCAGCCTGGCCGCGGGAAGATCTGCGGCAATTCCTTCTGCGCCGTGGCGACGGGGCTGCCGGCCGAATCGAAGACGATGGCACGGGTGCTGGTGGTGCCCTGGTCGATGGCGAGGATATGCCTGGCAGCCATCGCGTCCCTCCCCTGTCTTTTGCTTTTGCGCCGCCTCAGTGCGCTCGATCGATCGCGAAGTCGACGGCTTCCAGCAGGGCGGCCTTGAGCGGCGAGGCGGGAAACAGGCCCAGCGCATCGCGGGCCATCGCCCCATAGTGGCGAGCCCGTTCGAGCGTGTCAGCCAGCGCACCGTGGCGCTCGATCAGCTCCTGCGCCTGCTCCAGGTCGCCGTCCCTCTGGTCGAGCTTCTCGATGGTGCGCTTCCAGAACTCGCGGTCGACGGAGCCGCCGCGCAGGAACGCGAGGATGACCGGCAGGGTGATCTTGCCTTCGCGGAAATCGTCGCCGACGCTCTTGCCCAGCTTGGCCTCGCGTCCCGAATAATCGAGCGCATCGTCCACGAGCTGGAACGCGATGCCGAGATTCATGCCGAAGCTTTCGAGCGCCACGCGCTCCGGGCCGTTGCGGCCGGCCACCATGGCGCCGACTTCGGCCGCCGCGGCGAAGAGCTTCGCGGTCTTGGCCTTGATGACTTCGAGATAGGTCGCCTCGGGCGTGCTGGTGTCGCGCTGGCTGACGAGCTGCAGCACCTCGCCTTCCGCGATGGTCGAGGACGCCTTGGAGAGGATACCCAGGATCTCGAGCGATCCCACCTCGACCATCAGCTCGAACGAGCGCGTGAACAGGAAATCGCCCACCAGGACCGACGCCTTGTCGCCCCACACCGAATTGGCGGACGGGCGGCCGCGGCGCAGCGCGCTGACATCCACGACGTCGTCGTGCAGCAGCGTCGCGGAATGGATGAACTCGACGCAGGTCGCGAGCTTGGTGTGGCGCCCGCCGGTCTCGGCGTAGCCGCAGAGCCGGGCCGCGGCGACCGTGAGGAGCGGCCGCATGCGCTTGCCGCCGGCGCCGACGAGATGGTTCGCGAGTTCCGGGATCAGCGCCACGGGCGAGCGCATACGGGACTCGATCTCGCGATCCACGGCCGTCATGTCGGTGGCACAAAGCGCCAGCAACGGCTCCAGGCTCGGTGCCTTGCGCTTGCCTTCGAGGGAGACCACGGTTGCCATGACGATCGCGAGTACCTGCCGATGCGAGTGAAGGATGTCCCGAGTACGTGCCCGGATGCCTAGCATGGAAATGCCGGTAACCGAAGACTCGTTGCTGGGCGGCCGCGTCAGAGTGTTGCAGCCAGCACGCGGGTATCGTGTCGCCGTCGATGCTGTCCTGCTCGCCGCATCGATCGATGCGACGGCCGGCGAGCGCGTCCTCGATCTCGGGACCGGCGTGGGCTCCGTAGGCCTCTGTCTCGCCGCCCGTGTCCCGGGATGCACGGTCGTGGGCATCGAACTACAGCCGGGCCTCGCCGGGCTCGCCGAACGCAACGTCGTGCTCAACGGCCTGCAGGACCGCATGAGCGTCGTCCTGCACGACATCGCCCGCCCGCCTCCGTCCGGCCTCGGCCTGTTCGACCAGGTTGCGACGAATCCGCCCTATCTCGCCGCCGCCGTGGCCGATCCCTCGCCCGATGCGAGCAAGGCGTTGGCCACGGTCGAATCGAGCGCCGACCTGCGGCGCTGGCTGCAGGTCGCGACTGGCGCGCTCCACGCCACCGGCACGCTCACCGTCGTCCATCGCAGCGACCGGCTGGAGGAGATCGCGACGCATCTCGCCGGACTGGGCTGGGGCGCCCTCGCGATCAAACGCCTGCCGCCCGCCGCCCGCGTGCTGGTCCGGGCACGGCGCAGCGACGAGCTGCTGCGGCTCGACACGCCGCCTCTCGTTCTCCACCCGCCGGGCGGCGGCTATACGGACGAGGCGGAGGCCATCCTGCGACACGCCGGCCCGCTTGCGTTCTAGGTCGCGCACCGCGACAGTGCCCGCATGCTCGAATGGATCAGGAACCGCTTCGATCGCGCACCCATCGTGCCGGTCGTCCGTCTTTCCGGCGTGATCGCGTCCGGGGGACTGCTCGGCAGCCGCGGCCTGTCGATCGACACCACGGCGCCGTTGCTCAAGCGCGCCTTCGACACGAAAGGCGCCAAGGCCGTCGCCCTCGCCATCAATTCGCCCGGAGGCTCGCCGGTCCAGTCGGCCCTGATCGCACAGCGCATCCGGCTGCATGCCGCCGAGAAGAACCTGCCCGTCATCGCCTTCGTCGAGGACGTCGCGGCCTCCGGTGGCTACTGGCTCGCCTGCGCCGCCGACGAGATCCTGGTCGACCCGTCCTCCATCATCGGATCGATCGGCGTCATCAGTTCCGGTTTCGGCTTCCAGGATCTCATCGCGCGCTTCGGCATCGAGCGGCGCGTGCACACCTCGGGGGAACGCAAGTCGATGCTCGACCCGTTCCGGCCGGAGAAGCCGGAAGACGTCGAGCGTCTCAAGAATCTTCAGGCCGAGATCCACGAGGATTTCAAGGCGTGGGTCCGCACGCGCCGCGGCGCCAAGCTGCAGGGCGACGACGCGATGCTTTTCAGCGGCGAGTTCTGGACCGGCCGCCGCGGCGTCGGATACGGGCTTGCGGACGGGTTCGGCGAATTGCGCGGCACCCTGCAGGCACGCTTCGGCGACAAGGTGCGGTTGCCCGTGATGGCGCCGCGGCGCCGCCTGCTGGCGCGGCTCGGACTCGGCATGCAGGCCGAGGAGATCGGTCGCGGCGCGCTTGCCGCCGTCGAGGAGCGCACCCACTGGCAGCGCTTCGGACTGTAGAACGGGAGATCGCGATGAATCTTCGTACGCCTGTCGACCCGGAAGACCTCGCCGCAGTCCGGCAGTGGTTCGACACGCTGTCGAAACACTGCCGCGCCGTCGACTACGAAGGCGCGCGCCCGATCTTCGCCGACGACATGATCGCCTTCGGCACCTTCACCGACTTCATGATCGGCCGCGACCTGGCGGAACAGAAACAGTGGCGCAACGTGTGGGGGACCATCCGCAACTTCCGCTACGAGCTCGACAAGGTGGAGGCCATCGTCGCCGCCGACCGGTTGACGGCAGTCGGCATGGCCGTGTGGCAATCGGATGGTTTCCATCCCAATGGCGACAGGTTCGACCGTCCGGGCCGCACGACCGTGGTGCTCGGTCGCCTCAAGATCGGCGATCCGTTCGTGGCGACGCATACGCACATGTCTCTGTTCCGCGGCACGCCCGACCAGAGCCACGGCAACTTCCAGAAGAGCGCCGTGGCCTGACCTTCGCGCTGCCTCATCAGCCGCTGGTGAGCTTCAACCCTGCGATGCCGAGGACGATCAGTGCGATCGACGCCAGGCGTGGCCAGTCCGTCCCGTCGCCGAACAGGAAGATGCCCAGGATCGCCGTGCCAACTGCCCCGATGCCCGTCCAGACCGCGTAGCCGGTGCCCACCGGCAGCGTCTTGAGCGCGATGCCGAGCAGGACCACGCTCACGATCATCGACAGCCCCGTCAGGACCGACGGCACGAGACGCGTGAAGCCGTCGGTGTATTTGAGGCCGATTGCCCAGCCGATCTCGCAGAAACCGGCAAGCAGCAGAATGAACCAAGCCATGGGAATGCCCCTTCGCAACAAGCCGGGTCGTCCCGACGCTTGCCCGATCCCAAGGGCGGGGTCGTCCCCGCCGGGCGCTCGTCACATAGGAAGAGTGCGTCCGGCCCGCAAGCCGTTACGCCTGCG
>VFQP010002112.1_pt1 | contig 23310 bp, 23 predicted proteins | sample 3512351 | NCBI WGS metagenome assembly VFQP01 (sample SAMN10412372, study PRJNA504923) | tailings metagenome | isolation source: Relicate 1 Philex TSF1 revegetated site | place: Philippines: Tuba, Benguet | collected 2017-08-29
AAGTGTTCTGCGTGTTACGCCGGGCAGGATTGCGTTTCCGGTCGGTCTGGTAATGAGCATTCCGGACTTGTCGACGATCCACGCATTGCTCGATGCGCCTTCAGTTACAAAGCCTTCGCTATCGACGAGCCAAGCCTCCTGTGCGCCTTCCGCAGCGGCCGCCTCCTTGGCCAGAACTGCAGGCAACAGCATGACGGTCTTAATGTCGCAGCGCCCCCATCGGATGTCCGGCATCGTCGTGACGGCCAATCCCGTCTCGGCCCGCGCCTCACGCTTGGCGCCATCGACACGCCGGGCGAGACAGACGACCGTCGGACTCAAGCCACCTGCGGGGAATGGAAAATCACGCGGAGCCGCGCCTCGCGTCACTTGCAAATAGACAAGCCCGGTCGCTACGCGATTGCGCCTGACCACTTCATGCATCACGCGACTGAGAGCCCGACGGGTCATGGGCAGCGGAATGCGGAGTTCGCCGAGCGAGCGTTCGAGCCGCTCCATGTGCCGCGTCTCATCCACGAGGCGGCCTTGGTTCACCTCGCAGACCTCATAGATCGCGTCGGCAAATTGGAACCCGCGATCCTCGACGTGCACTCCGGCTTCACGGTAGGGCAGATAGCGCCCGTTCACGTAGACGACGCGCGTCATGCCCTTTTCCTCTGCACGGTTCCTGCTCTGTCAGTCCCGGCGTCTAGCCGACCTTCAACTCGCTGCCGCGCTGGTCGGACGAAACGCCGAGGGCGCGCAGCTTGCGATGGAGGGCCGAGCGCTCCATTCCGACGAACTCGGCCGTACGCGAGATATTGCCGCCGAAACGATTGATCTGCGCGAGCAGGTACTCGCGTTCGAAAATCTCGCGCGCTTCGCGTAGCGGCAACGACATCAGGTGCTCTGCGCCGCCGTTGACGGGCAACGGCACGTTCGAGCCGATCTCGTCGGGGAGCATATCGGCCGTGATCACGGCGCCGGGATCGCCGCCGGCCAGGATCATCAGGCGCTCGATGTTGTTGCGCAGCTCGCGCACGTTGCCGGGCCAGTCGTGGGCCTGCAGCACGGCAATAGCGTCTTCGCCGATGCGGCGCGGCGACAGACCCGACGCCTGCGAGAGCTGATTGACGAAGTACTGGATGAGGTCTGGGATATCCTCCCGCCGTTCCGCCAGGCTCGGCACGCGCAACGGCACCACGTTGAGGCGGTGATAAAGGTCTTCGCGGAAGCGGCCTTCGCTCATATCGCGTTCGATGTCGCGGCTCGTCGAGGACACGATGCGCACGTCGACCGAAACCTTCTGCGCGCCGCCAAGGCGCTGGAACTTCTGCTCCACGAGAACGCGCAGAACCTTGCCCTGCGTTTCGAGCGGCATGTCCGCCACTTCGTCGATATAGAGCGTGCCGACGTGTGCTTCTTCGAGCGCACCGACTTTGCGCGGACCGCCGGAGCGGTCCTCGGTGCCGAACAGTTCTTCTTCCACCCGGTCGGGCGCCATCGAGGCGGCGTTGAGCACGATGAAAGGCCCATCGGCGCGGTGAGACTTCTGATGCAGCAGCCGCGCAGCAAGCTCCTTGCCGGCCCCCGAGGCACCGCGGATCAGGATGCGGCTGTTGGTCGGCGCGAGGCGGTCGACCGCGCTCTTGAGCTGGTTGATCGCGGGCGACTTGCCGATCATTTCCGCCGAGACCGTCGAACGCTCCTTGAGTTCCCGCACCTCGCGCTTCAACTGGGAAGCTTCGAGTGCACGCAGCGTCACGAGCACGAGGCGGTCCGCCTTGAATGGCTTTTCGATGTAGTCGTATGCACCGCGCTTGATGGCCGTCACAGCCGTTTCGACGTTGCCATGGCCGGAGATGATCACGACCGGCAGGTCCGGATAGGTCCGCTTGATGACCGACAGCACCTCGAGGCCATCGAGACGGCTGCCCTGCAGCCAGATGTCAAGAATGACAAGTTGCGGACGGCGCTCCTCGATAATGCGGAGCGCTTCGTCACTGTCGCGGGCAAGCCGCGTTCGATGCCCCTCGTCCTCGAGGATGCCCGCAATGAGCTCGCGAATATCCGCCTCGTCATCGACGATCAGAATGTCTGCAGCCATCTCTCAACTCCTCAAGGACGTGTGTCGGTTCTGTTCAAGTGTCGCGGCCACCGGCGGCGCGCTTCGGTTCGTTGTCCTGGTCGTCATCCGGAGCGAGTGTTTTCGCTGCCAGGATCGAGACCGGGAATGACAAGGTGACGCGCGCGCCGGACGTGCGGTTTGCCGTCTGCGGCGCGTCGTCGAGCAGAAGCTGTCCGCCATGCTGCTCGGTGATTTTTTGCACGATGGCAAGGCCGAGGCCGGTGCCTTTATGGCCCTTCGTCGTGACATAGGGCTCGAGGAGCCGAGAGCGGTTCTGCTTCGGAAGCCCAGGCCCATTGTCGATGACATCGACCGCGACTGCGGTATCGGTGACGCGAAGCTCCACATCCACGCGCCCCTGCCTCCCGGGCTCGCCCTCAGGCGCGCTCTCGACCGCCTCGGTCGCGTTCTTGACGAGGTTCGTCACCGCTTGCGTCAGTAGGCGGCGGTCGAACGAGGCTTTGACCGGTTGCTCCGGAAGGTGGAGAGCATAGACGACGCTGGCATGGCTTTCGCGGAACAGGATCACGGAATCCTGCACGGCTTCGCGCAGATCGTCGATCTCGATGACAGGCTTCGGGATGCGCGCGAACGACGCAAACTCGTCGACCATCGTCTTGATGTCGCCCGCCTGCCGCTCGATGGTCGCAGTCAACTTATCGAACGTCTCGCGGTCATCAACGATGACTTTGCCATACTTGCGGCGGATGCGCTCGGCCGAGAGGATGATCGGCGTCAGCGGATTCTTGATCTCGTGCGCGATGCGTCGCGCGACATCGGCCCAGGCCGACGTGCGCTGAGCGGACACCAGTTCGGTGATGTCGTCGAAGGTCATGACTGAGCCAACGTCGCCGGGCCCGGCCTTCTCCCGCGTGACGCGCACGGCGAAAGTCCGCTCCTCGTCGCCGACCATGACGGAAATCTCATGCGCTCCGCGCGACTTTGCACCAGGCTCTTCCCGCCGCTCGAGAGCAGGCGCCAGCACCGGTAGCACGTCGACGAGCTTTTTGCCGACGATGTCCTTCTCCGTCGTCGCGAGCAATTGCTCGGCGGCGCGTGAGACGAGCGTGATGCGATCCTGACTGTCGAGGCCAATGACGCCCGCCGACACGCCCGACAGCACGGCCTCCATGAAGCGGCGGCGATCCAGCAACTGCTCATTCGCGGTTACGAGGGCATCGCGCTGGTGCTTGAGTTCGCGCGTCATGGTGTTGAAGGTCGTCGACAGGCGCCGCAGGTCGCCCTCGCCGCGCCGTTCAGGCAGCTCCACCGCCAGATTGCCGCGCGACACATCCTGAGCCGCAGCGATGAGTCGCCTGATCGGCGCCACGAACCGGCTCGCAAACCAGAGGCCGACCCAGATAGCGGCCAGTAGAGCCGTCATCGAGATCATCGTGTAGATGAGGCCGTGCGCGACCTTGAGCCCGCCGCGCGCACGTCGAAGTCGATTGAATTCGTCGACGCTCTGAGCGGTCCGCTGCAAATGCCCCATGACCTTGGGATCGAGCAGCCGCGAGACGTAGAGGAAGCGATCCGGATAGCGGTTGAGCTTCGCCAGCGCCGAAACCTGAGACGCGCCCGTCGGCGTGAACAGCGCTACCTGTCCGAGATCGGCCTGCTTGAGATCGTAGGGCATCACCGGAGTGAACGGCAGCGCTTTGTCTTCGAGCGCCGCAACGACCGGGTCCCCCTTGCCATCCAGCACATAAGCGGCCGGGATGTCGCGGAGCGTCGCCTGGGCGATGATATGCTGCTTGAACTCGGGCGTGTCGGGCGCGATGTGATCCGCGGCGGAATCGATGTCGCGCACCATGTTCGCGATGTCCGTCCGCAAGAGCTGACCGTGCTCGACCACGTAGGCCTGCGCTACCTCGACCGAGTTGTTAATGATCTCGCGGGTGCGCGTCGAAAACCAGCCGTCGAGCGAGCGTGAGAACGTGGTCGTCGCAGCAACCGCAAGCAGGATCGCGGGAATGGCGGCGATGATCGAGAACAGCAGCACGATACGCACATGAAGGCGTGCGCCCGCCAGTTTCGCCCGCCAGGCCCGCCACATGCCGAAGCCTTGCCAGGCGATCACGCAGATCATCGCCGCGATCAGCACCACATTGATCGCCAGCGCGCCGAGCACGATGTCGTCGCGTGGCGCGATGGGGGTGAGGCCTGTCAGGATGAGGTATGTCGCCAGCGCCGAAATGATCGACAGCACGACGACGACAAGACCGATCCAGAAGGCGCGATCCGTCAGGTCCAGCAGCGGCGACGCCGCTCTATCCGACCACCCGGCTCCGCCTGGAGTGCCTTCAGCGCCGCCCATTCCACCTTCCGACCAAGAGTTCACTTGCTCGCGCAACTGTCACCTTCCGATCACGAACTTCGTGACCGCGTGGAAAAAACGACCCATTTGGGCAACTCCACGGCGTGCGCTGGGCGCAAGTGACACTCTAACTGTGACATTCTTGCGACGCAATCGGTGCGACAGAGCGTTTAAGCGCTGCAAAGTGGTCACGCGGGCGGGCCAGAATGTAACGCGGTCTCCCAGCCACACCAGCTCCGGATCATTACTCCGGGGGTTGCCGGACGAACGCTCTAGGGCATCGGCGTCCGGAACACCCGAATATCGAGGGCCTTGATCCGGCTCCTAAGAGTGTTTCTGTTGAGCCCCAGCAGCTCGGCCGCGCGGATCTGGTTGCCGCGCGTCGCGGCCAGGGCCGCCGACAGCAGCGGATGCTCCACTTGCCGGATCACCCGGTCATAGAGGCCGGGCGGCGGCAGGTCCTTGCCGAAGCTCGCAAAGTATTGCGCCAGGTGGCGCTCGACCAGCTCGGAGAAATCTTTCGGCTCACTTTCCGTCGTGGTGCCCCTCTTCGGGAGCACCTCGGCAAGTTCCTGCTCGATGATCTGCAGCGTCAGCGTGTCTTGCATATAGAGCGCGCCGACGCGGCGAACGAAATTCTCGAGTTCGCGCACGTTGCCCGGCCAGGGGTGCGCCTTGAGCCGCTCGATCGCAGCCGTCTCGATGGACTTCTGGCCAAGACCCTCACGGGCCGCCTGCCGCAGGAAGTGACGCACCAGATCGCCGATGTCCTCCGTGCGCTCGCGCAGCGGCGGCAGACGCAGGGGCACCACGTTTAAGCGGTAATAGAGGTCTTCCCGGAAAAGCCCCTGCTGGATCTGGCTGCGCAAGTCGCGATGCGTGGCTGCAATGATGCGCACGTTGGTTTTGATCGGCGTGCGTCCGCCGACCGTTGTGTACTCACCTTGCTGGAGCACGCGCAGGAGACGCGTCTGCGCCTCCAGCGGCATGTCGCCGATCTCATCGAGGAACAGCGTGCCGCCTTCGGCCTGCTCGAAGCGGCCCGGCGTACGCGTCTGCGCGCCCGTGAAGGCGCCCTTCTCGTGACCGAATAGCTCGCTCTCGATCAACTCGCGCGGAATGGCCGCCATGTTGATGGCGACGAATGGGCCCTGCCGGCGCTTGCCGTAGTCGTGCAGCACCCGCGCGACCAATTCCTTGCCGGTACCGCTCTCGCCCTGGATCATGACAGTGAGATCGGTCTGCGTCAGGCGGGCCAGCGCGCGATAGATCTCCTGCATGGCCGGCGAGCGGCCGATCAGCGGAAGCTCCTCGCTTTCCATTTCGGACGTCACGGCGCGCGGGCGGCGGCCCTGTCCGGCGAGAGCGCGGCTGACGACAGCGACGACCTCCGAAAGATCGAACGGCTTCGGCAGATATTCGTAGGCGCCCTTCTCGGCCGCCGTAAGCGCAGTCATCAGCGTGTTCTGCGCGCTCATGACGATGATCGGCAGTTCGGGACGCACCTTCTTGATGCGCGGAATGAGATCGAAGGCGTTTTCGTCCGGCATCACCACGTCGGTGATGACGACATCGCCCTCGCCTTGACTTACCCAGCGCCAGAGAGTCGCCGCGTTGCCGGTCGCCCTTGGTGCGTAACCCGCTCTGGCCAGAGCCTGGTTGAGCACTGTGCGAATGGCGGTGTCGTCGTCGGCAATGAGGATGGTGCCACGGGCCATTGGATCAGCTTCTCCTGTCATTGGCGAAAGCGGGCTGCGGCCCTTCCTTTCGGGAGCGGTCTTGCATCGGCAGGAGAACGCGGAACACGGTACGCTTGGCCTCGCTGTCGCACTCGATGATGCCGCCATGATCGCCGACGATCTTGGCGACGAGCGCGAGTCCGAGACCCGTGCCGTTATGCTTGGTGGTGACGAAGGGATCGAAGAGGTGCGGCTTGAGTTGGTCCGACACGCCCGAGCCATTGTCTTCGATCTGGATCATGAGGGGCAGACTGATGCGCGCGTCCACGCCCGGAACCGACAGCCGCACGCCGGGGCGGAACGAGGTCTGCATGATGATGCGCCCTTGTCCGTCGTCGTTGTCGCCGATCGCCTCGGTCGCGTTCTTTAAGAGGTTGAGGAAGGCTTGCACCAGCTTGTCGCGATTGCCGGGAACCGGCGGCAGCGAGGGATCGTAGTCCTCGGTGATGCGCACGCCGCGCGCAAACCCCGACTCGCCGAGCCGCCGCACATGGTTCAGCACGTCATGAATGTTGACCGGCTCCTTCTTGAGCGGTCGCTCGTCCCCGAAGACTTCCATGCGGTTGACGAGGTTGCGGATGCGCTCGGTCTCCGAGCAGATGAGCTGCGAGAGAACGCGGTCGTCGTCCGAAAGATTTTGCTCGAGCAGTTGCGCCGCGCCCTTGATCCCCGAAAGCGGATTCTTGATCTCATGCGCAAGCACAGCCGCCATGCCGGATACAGAGCGCGCGGCGGCGCGATGCGTAAGCTGGCGCTCGATCATCTGCGCCATCGTGCGCTGTTGGAGCATGATGACGATGAGTTGTCCGCCCTCGCCCATAGGCCCTGCGTAAACGTCGACAAGCTTCGGCGTGTTGAATTTCGGGCTCGCCATCTCGACGCCGTACTCATTGACGGTCGAGCCGCTGTCGCGCACCTGATCCACGAGCGCCAGCAGCGGACAGCCGAACGCGACCACGTCGTCGAGCCGGAAGCGCGTTAGCATCGTCGAACTGGTCGACAGAAAAGATTCAGCCGCCGTATTGCCGTAGACGATCCGGTTTTCGTCGCCGATGACGATGATAGGATGCGGCAAGACGCCGAGCAGGAGGTCGTACTCCACAACCGGCTTGCGAAACGGAATGGCGCGCTCGACAGCTCTCTTGCTCACGCGGCTTTCTCCAACACGTCAGACTCGGGCGCGTCCCCATAGAAGGCATCAATCAGCTCGAACACGCGACTGGGGTTCTCCTCGGTGCAGAGCATCTGGCGCCAGGCTTTGCGCTGGTCGACCCGATGCCCGCTGGACTCGATGTACCAGCCGATATGCTTGCGCGAGTTCCGGAGGCCGAGGAATTCGCCATAGTGCCCGAGCATCGCCGAAACGTGCTCGCGGACCACGCACCTCTGCTCATCCAACGCCGGCGCCTCGGCATCGGCATCGGCAGAACCAGCGAGGGCCTTTGCGACGCGCCCGAGCAGCCAGGGCGCTCCATAGGCGCCGCGACCGATCATCACGCCGTCGGCGCCCGACGCAGCGAGCGCCTCTCTTGCGTCTTCCACTGCCGTGATATCGCCGTTCACGATCACTGGAATCGCCACGGCCTCCTTGACCGCGCGCACGGCGGACCAATCGGCATTACCCTTGAAGAATTGCTGGCGCGTGCGACCATGAACTGTGATGAGCTGGATGCCTTCCGCTTCGGCCCGGCGCGCCAGCTCGGGAGCGTTCCGCGTGCGCTCGTCCCAGCCGAGACGCATCTTGAGCGTGACCGGGACCGACACGGCAGAAACGACGCCTTCGATCAGCGTCAGAGCATGGTCGAGATCGCGCATCAGCGCCGACCCGGAAGCCTTGCCGGTCACTTCGCGCGCTGGACAGCCCATATTGATGTCGACGATATCGGCGCCCTTGGCTTCGGCGATCCGTGCGCCCTCAGCCATCCATTTCGGCTCGCAGCCTACGAGTTGCATGACAAATGGCGAAAGGCCGGCACCCTCGGCGCGCTTGAGCACATCCGCGCGGTTGTGGACCAGCTCCGCACTTGCAACCATTTCGGAAACGACAAGCCCAGCGCCGAACCCGTGCGCAAGCTGGCGAAACGGCAGGTCGCTCACGCCCGTCATAGGGGCAAGAAACACATTGTTGGCAATGACTTGCGGGCCGATTTTAAGCTGCGTCAAAGGCGAGCTTCCCCTCAACTGCCTACTTCTTGAGCACATTTCTAGTGTGCCTTCGATTTAGGCACAATAGGATGTGCATTACGTTTGCGCAAGCGCGAAGCGCGCTCACCCGATTGCCCAATTGCCGCGCCACCGCTAAGGCGAGGCAGTGAAGCTCAAGCACCGGACCCTTTCGTGACAGCCGCCGTCCTGATAGTCGCCGCAGGCCGTGGAGCCCGCGCCAGCCGCGATGGCTCGGCGCCGAAGCAGTATGCCCAGCTGGGTGGCCGCTCGGTTCTCGCCCACGTGATCGCAGCCTTCGAAGCCTGCCCAGCCATTTCGCGGATTACCGTCGTCATCCATCCGGATGATGCGGCCCTTTATGCCGAGAGCATCCCGCTGTCGGACCGGCTGACACCTCCGGTTTTTGGCGGGGCGACGCGCCAGGACTCGGTCCGCCTCGGGTTGGAAGCCCTCGCCGCGTCACCGCCGGATCAGGTGCTGATTCACGATGCGGCGCGCCCCTTCGTGAGCCCCGACCTGGTCGCGCGCGTCCTGTCGGCACTCGCTACGCACGTGGGCGCGATCGCCGCGGAGCCTCTCGCAGATACCTTGAAGCGCGATCGGGGCGACGCCGTCATTGGCGAAACGGTATCCCGCGCGGGCTTATGGAAGGCGCAGACGCCGCAAGGCTTCCAGTTCGCTCCCGTCCTGGCCGCCCATCGCCGCGCCGCCGCCGAGGGACGATCCGACTTTACCGACGACGCCGCTCTGGCCGAGTGGGCCGGCGCGCCCGTTGCCCTGGTCGCCGGGTCATCCCGCAACTTCAAGCTCACCACGCACGAGGACATCGCCATGGCGGAGGCTTTGCTGGGCTCCGGCACATATGAAACGCGGGTCGGAAACGGCTTCGACGTCCACGCCTTCTGCGCGGGCGACCATGTCTGGCTCGCAGGCGTGCGCATCCCCCACGACCGCGGGCTAGAAGGCCACTCGGATGCGGACGCTCCACTTCATGCCCTGACGGACGCGCTGCTCGGGGCGATCGGCGACGGCGACATCGGCCAGCACTTTCCGCCCTCCGACCCTGCTTGGAAGGGTGCAGCGTCCCGCCTCTTCGTGGAAGACGCCGCCCGGCGCATTCGAGCACGTGGCGGCCGCGTGACCAACGTCGACCTCACGGTCCTCTGCGAAGAGCCGCGCATCGGACCCCATCGCGCCGCAATGCAAGCCGCGATAGCGGCCATGCTGGGCATCGATCCGTCGCGTGTTGCAATAAAAGCCACGACCACGGAGCGTCTCGGCTTTACGGGCCGGAAAGAGGGCCTCGCGGCTCTCGCTTCTGCGACGGTCCAGCTGCCGGCCTGAGCGCGCCCGGCTTATCCTCAATGGAGTACCCGGGCCTGCGTTGACCCCCCGAACAGAATCGCGGCATCACCGGAACAGGTGGTTGTATGACCAAAAGCGATTCGCGGGGGCCTAGTCCATGAACCTGATGACCCACACCATTGAGCGTCCTCAGACGGAGCAGTCCGGAGGCGGCGCGCACATCGCAGATATCGCCGAGACGACGGGGGCGACTTGCCTTGCAACGCGCGTGCGCCAGCTCTCGCGTATCATCACGCGGCTTTACCACGACGCGATGCGCCCGCTGGGCATCACGGCGAGCCAATACACACTTCTCGCCCAGCTTGCGTCGCGCGACGGCATCACGGCCGTGGAGATCGGTCACGAACTCGACATCGAGAAGTCGACGCTCTCGCGCAACTTGAAGCGCTTGCTCGCGCTGGGGATGATCATCATGGATCCTCCCGCCGGCCGCCGCGGACGCGGCCTGCATCTGACCCCGAAAGGCCAGGTCGTGCTCAAGGATGCTTACCCCGTTTGGCAGGCCGCGCAGGCCCGCTCCGTTGCCGTCATGGGCGTCGAAACGCGCGCCAAGTTGGACGACCTGTTGCGTCTGGCAGAGAAGCTGATCGCGGATTAGGCCGCCTCCTTGCCGGACTGCGCTGATATTGAATAAGCTCGCGAGGCGTGCCGATGGCGCGCCTCGTTTGCTATGCGGCACCAGATAACATGTTCTCGGCCGACTTGATCGACGAAGCCCGACGCCTGCTCGACGGGATGCGCGCGCGCTCCCTGCGGCTGGCCACGGCCGAAAGCTGCACCGGCGGGCTGATCGCTGCGCTTCTGACCGAAATCCCTGGGTCATCCGATGTCTTTGAGCGTGGGTTCGTCACGTACTCCAATGCCGCCAAGATCGGCGATCTCGGCGTGGATCTGGAAATTCTAATCCGGCATGGCGCCGTCAGCGCCGAGGTCGCCCGCGCCATGGCGGCAGGCGCCCTGCGCGCCTCGGCCGCCGACATCGCGCTGTCTGTGACGGGCGTGGCCGGCCCCGGCGGCGGCTCACCAGAAAAACCGGTCGGCCTCGTTCATATCGGCCTCGCAGCGCGAGGACGGCCGGTGGCGAGCCGCGAATTTCGCTTCGGCGATCTCGGCCGCTCGGAGGTGCGCCTGAGGACCGTCGCCGAGGCTATGCGGATGCTCGGCGGTCTTCTCGAGAATTAGGAACTTTTTCCCCCGCCAGCGCGGCTTGGATCCGGCGGCAGGGCTCATGCGTATAATGCCGAGTGGATATCGACGCGCACCGCGGCTAGTCTTGCCCTAACGCCTTTGACAGCAGCTATAAGGTCTCCAGTGGCTCAACGCCTTCGCCTTCCCCTCCTGGCTGCTCTCTGCATCGCAGCGGCGAGTTATTCGCATGCCGCCGATTTTACCGCCCGCCAAGTGACGGAGGAACTCTATCGTGCCTCCGAAACCGCCCCGCTCGATTTCAGCAATCGCGACTTGGCTGGTCTCGACCTAGCCGGGCTGAAGTTCAAGAAAGCCCGTCTGTCCCAAGCGAACCTGTTCGGAGCCGACCTGAGCGGAGCCGACCTCAGCGACTCCGACTTGAGCGCCGCCAAGCTGGACCGCATCAACGCCATCGGCGCACGCTTCGACCGCGCGAACATGGAAGGCGCGAGCCTGCTGCGCCCGACGACCGCGACCTCGTTCGAACGTACCGTTGGCGAAGCCCCGAGCTTCGTCGGGGCTAACCTGACCAAGGCGCGCCTGTTCGGAGTCTTCAGCGGCGGCAGTTTCGCCGGGGCGCGAATGTCCGGCGCGTCACTGGCGCCTTTCAACGACAGCGGCTTCATCGAGATGCTATGGCGCTCGAAGCTCGATTCAGCCGACATGAGCAACACCGATCTCTCGGGGGCCAATCTCACGCACGTGTCGCTGCGCTTCGCCAATCTCAAGGGCGCCAATCTTTCGCGCGCAATGATGAAGAATACCGACCTGTCTCACGCGGATCTCACCGGTGCAGATCTGACCGGGGCCGACCTCAGTCACGCCGATCTCGACAGCGCCGTGCTCACGGGCGTGAAAGGCCTCGACACTGCCACGGGCATGGCGACTGCGCGCAACCGCGATAAGGCGATCAACTAACCGGCTCAGGCTCCCGCACGAGACGCGTAGAGCGAACGCGCGCGTGCTTCGAAAGCATCCGTATAGCTGCGCACCGCCTTGTCGAACGCTGCCCCGACGATCAACTGCAGCATCGCCGAGCGGAACGCGTAGTCGATGGAGAAGTGGACGTCGCAACCCGCTCCGGCCGGCACGAACCGCCATTCGTTCTCGAGATGCGTAAACGGTCCGTCCAGATTTTTTACCCGGATGACCTGGTCGCCGGGCGAGAGCGTCACCCGCGTCGTGAAGCGTTCGGTGATGGCCTTATAACCGACCGTCATCGTTGCGGTGAGCTCGCTGCCGTTCTCGAGCGCCTTTCGCGCGGTGACGATCAGCCCCTCGCAGAGGGGCAGGAAATCGGGATAGCGCTCGACGTCGGCCACGACATCGAACATCTCGCGCGGCGTGAAGGAAACGTGCCGGACAGTGCGGAAACTCGGCAAGAGGGAAATCCTAGGGTGTTGCGGCGCGGGCGATTTCTTCGGCGCGCGCGGCTTTGAGGCGGCGGAAATCGTCGCCCGCGTGGTACGAGGAGCGGGTCATCGGACTGGCGGCTACGACCAGGAACCCCTTGGCCAGTGCCACGCGCTTGAGATCGGCAAACTCGTCGGGCGGCACGTAGCGCTTGACCTCTGCGTGCTTGGATGAGGGCGCCAAATACTGGCCGATCGTCAGGAAGTCGACATTCGCCGATCTGAGATCGTCCATAACCTGCAGGATCTCGTCGCGCGATTCGCCGAGCCCCACCATCAATCCGGACTTCGTGAACAGGGACGCGTCCATCTCCTTTGCCTGCTGCAAGAGACGGAGCGAGTGGAAGTAACGTGCGCCGGGACGGATACGAACATAGTGCGACGGCACAGTTTCGAGATTGTGGTTGAGCACGTCAGGCCGTGCCTCCACGACCTGATCAAGAGCGCCATGCTTCCTCAGAAAATCCGGGATCAGAACCTCGATGCTCGTATCCGGCGCCCGCGCCCGTATCTCTGAAATCGTCGCCGCGAAATGTGCCCCGCCGCCGTCGTCGAGATCGTCGCGATCCACCGAAGTGACAACCACGTGGTCCAGCCCGAGGGCCGCCACAGCACGCGCAACACGCTGCGGCTCATCCGTGTCGAGGGGCCGCGGCAAACCGGTCGCGACGTTGCAAAATGCGCAAGCGCGCGTGCAGACGTCGCCCATGATCATCATGGTGGCGTGCCGCTTCTCCCAGCACTCGCCAATGTTCGGGCAGCCCGCTTCTTCACAGACCGTAGCCAACCCGTTCTCACGTACGATCGCGCGGGTCGCCAGATAACCGCTTGAGGACGGCGCGCGCACGCGGATCCACGCCGGCTTGGCCGGCATCGGCTGATCGGGCCGATGCGCTTTCTCCGGATGCCGAGGCCGCTGCGTCTCGCCCGGATTTCGTCTATCGATGAGTGTGACCATGGCCTGCTCACGCTCGCGGGATTCGCGATTGCGTGAGCTTAACCCACGATCGGCGCCCGTCCTACCGCGTTAAGGGCGGAAAAACCGCCGCACAGGCTTGAGATAAGCAGGATCTCAGCGGCCGCCAAGGAAGCGGGCGATAATCACGACCAGCATGGCGCCTATCGTCGAAACTACGATCTGGTTGCCGTAGGGTACGTAGGCGTCGAAATCATAGGGCAGCGTCAAGAGGCCGGCCGCGACGAGGTAGCCGCCCACAACAGCGCCGATCAGGCCAACGAAGAGGTTACGGATCAGCCCTCCGCCGCCCAACAGCAAGCCTGCGAGCCAGCCGGCGATCAGGCCGTTGAGGACCATGACAATCCAGACCTGATTGTCCATTGCCCATTGCACGTAGTCCATCAGTCGCTCCCCTAGAGACACCACGCCGGGTCGTCCATGCGCCCGGGTTCTTCATGCGCAGTACGGAGAGATTATCGCGAACATATGACGCCCGGCTACGAGGCGCGGAACGTCAAACGTGGCAGCGCGCGCCGAGATAGTCGTTCAAAAGGCGGTTGTAGAGATCGGCGTCAGCCTTCTGTTGCGCGCTGATTTTCTTGCCGGCGGCCTGCGCCTGAACCGACGAGGGAACGCCCCTCGCGTCTAGCTTATTGAGTTGCTGCTTGATGGAGCCGCACGTTTCGCCGTTTGCGAGCGCCTTGCTCGTCGGCCCACCACCACCGTCCGAAGCACAACCGGAAACCGCGATGGCCGTTCCGACGGCACCAAGAATCGCAAATCGGAATACGCCGCCGCGCACCTTCGCAGTCATTGATCGGAAGCCCTCTCGAAGCACAATCGACGCAGCACGTTAGGAGTTTCGGGGGACCTATTGAACCCCTGGTCGCTCTTGGCAGCCCTTTCGCGCAAAAGTGTGGCCATCATGCAGCACACTGGCACATCACAAGAAATTCGGGCTTCCGTACGAAAACAGCTCGGCCCGGAAAAGCGCGCCGCATCCCGCGCTCCACCTGGGCCGAACAGAACCGAACACCGCCTCTATTACTGGCGCTGCTGAACCACCGGCGGCGCGATTGCGCCCGTTTTCGGCGTGTTCGCCGACACAACCTGAGCCGAGTTGGCGACAGGAGCAGCCCCCGGTGCGATCTGCGCCGTAGTTTGAGCCGGCCGAGGACCGAAAGCCGAGCACTTCGCCTGGAATTCGGCATTGGCCTTGTCGAGCTCTGCGGCCTGCGCCAGCGACGTACGCTTGACCGACACGTTCGACGTCTTGCCGACCGATGCCTTCTCTAGGCGCTCGGTGATGCCTTCCTTGCGCAGCGTCTCGATCTTCTGAGAGAGCGAGTAGCAAGCCGGATCGACTTTCGGCGTGGCCGCGACTTGCGTCGCGTTGGCGTTGGTGCCGATCGACTGCGTCGTGAGCGACGAGCCGAAGAGGCCGCTGTCAGAAGAGCATCCGGCCAGGAACGTGACGCCGAGTGCAACAGCGACGAGTGTTGCCGACGATTTCTTCATGATAGTCCCCCGTGACGTACTGTCCTTGGCAAGTGTTGCCTGTACGTATTCTTGGTCTACGTGCAAGTTCGAGCCGGCCACAAGCAGCCGCCCCCAAAATGCCCGTGCACTGGCCAAATTGACAGGGCCGAATCTGTGGAAACCAACCGCCCGTGGCGAGCAAGCCACAACAATACTGCGATGTGTTGCAGAGTGAACTTGGTGAATCCAAGCCGTCGAGGTTGAGAATTGCGAATCAGCGGCACACGGGCGTGCAGCCGCCCTGAGCTTAAGGTGCTCCGCTATCGCCAGAATTCGCTGTCAGGTGCCGCGCACCAGTGCGATTGCCGCGTGAACGATCCTCTCCGTCGTGGGCCTCGCGGCCGCTTGGAGTTCGGCGACATAAGGCATCGGGACGCCCGCCGCTGAAATACGGAGTGGCGCAGTCTTGAGATCCCGGAACGACCGGCTGGCGATCGAGGCTACGAGTTCGGAACCGATCCCCCCGTCCGCGCTGCCCTCCTCGACCGTCATCAACCGGCCGGTGCGCGAAACCGATGCGGCGACCGTTTCGCGATCGAGCGGCCGCACGCACATGAGGTCGATTACCTCGGCCTCGATCCCCTGCCGCGCGAGCGCGGTTGCTGCCGCAAGCGCCAGCACCAAAGCATGGCCCGCAGCGGCGATCGTGAGATCCGCGCCTTCGCGCGCAACGCGCGCGACGCCCAGATCCGCCACGCTTGCGTCGGCGCCCGCGTCGCACATGGGATAGAGTTGTTCGTCCTCCAGCACCGCGACCGGGCCGGGATCGCGGATGGCCGCCTGCAGCAGCGCCCTCGCCGAACAGGCCGTTGCCGGTTGCACGGCTTTGAGCCCAGGTATCCGCGCGAGATCGCTTGCGACGCAGCGCGCGTTCTCGCCGGTCATGCCGGGCGAGAAGCCATTTGCGCCACGAAACACGATCGGCACAGGCAACCTGCCACCGGACAAGTAAAAGGTCTCCGCGGCGCGGGCGAGATACGGCCCCACGATGTCCATCGACCGCCCCCACGAGCTAAGCTCGATTACGGGTTTGAGGCCGGAGAACGCGGCTCCCACAGCCAAGCCGACAACGGCTTCATCCACCGCCGGAACGGAAACGACGCGCTCCGGCCCGAACTCGTCGAGCAAGCCTTGCGCTACGCGCAGGGCACCGCGGTTCTGCGCCACATCGGTTCCGATGAGGAAGATGTCCGGGTCGCGCCGCATCTCGGCTGCCAGCGCGTCTCGCAGAGCTTCGCGGAAAGTCTGTCCCGCGAGAGGCGTTGAAATCGGGCGGCCGAGCGAAACTGATTTGTCGCGGGCCGGCGGCTCGACGACATCCATCGTGAGTGGCGCAACATGGGACGATCCCCGCGTTCCAGTCCCTGCAGCGCCGCCGAAGAGTACCGCAATGGGTGTGTTGACTTTGACGCCCTCGGTCCCTGCCGGCACGAGGATGCGCTCAACGCGGCCCTCGTTCTCCGCCTCGATATCGAGTGTCGCCGTCGATGTCGCGATCTCGACCAGAAGATCACCGGCCGCGACAGCCTGCCCTTCTGCCACGTGCCAACGCGACACCTTCCCGTCCTTCATCGACGGCGTCACCGAGGGCATGAGAATTTCGCGACGCATGATCGTTCTTAGGCCTCGACGTGCGTGTAGAGATCGGAAGCGGAAGGCGTGGGCGCAGCGCGCGCGGATGCAGCGGCCGCCGCCACGCGCTCTTTGACATCCTTTTCCAGCGCCTTCAAATCACGCTCGCTCATAAGCTGAGAAGCAAGAATGCGTGCGCGCGCCTTGGAGACGGGATCCGCATCTTCGATGCGCCGTTCCGCGAGACCCGCGCGCGCGGGCATGCCACCATGCCCGCGGTAGCGATAGGTGAGCATCTCGAGCACTGTCGGCCCCTCGCCGCGCCGCGCCCGCTCGATCGCACGTTGGCCGGCGAAACGCGCGCGCCTCACATCGATACCGTCCACCTGCTCGCCGGGAATCGCGAACGGTGTGCCGCCTTGCGAAATCGCCGACGGCACGGAGCCCAGCACGATGCTCGCGCCCGGCGCGGCCGTGTTGTTGTCGATGATGAATACGACCGGCAAAGCGAACTGCGCGGCGAGCCGATAGGCTTCGAACACGCGCCCGCGCTGCGCCGCGCCGTCCCCAAAAAAGCAGAGCGTGACAGCATCCGTCTTGCGATAGCGCGCCGCGAAGGCGAGGCCTCCCGCGAGCGTCGCACCGACACCCGCATTCCCGTGCCCGCCGTAGAATTGATGCTCGGGTGCGAACATCCGCACCGTTCCGCCCTTGCCTTGGGATAATCCGGTCGTGCGACCAAGCAGCTCGCCCATGACCACCCCCGGATCGACACCCCGCGCCAATAGCGCACCATGCGTGCGATAGCCCGTGATGACGGCATCGCTCGGTCGTGCGGCCAGCATCATGCCGACGATCGACGCCTCTTGGCCGATCGACAGCGGGCATACGCCATGGATCGACTGCAGAGCATAGAGCTGCCCCGCCTTCTCCTCAAACCGCCGGATAAGCAGCATGGTCCGATAGGCCGAAATTTCCTCCTCCGGCGAGAACATGATGTCCTCCGCTCCAGTCGGACCAAGGGGAATCTCGGTCATGTCTGCTCCGTCAAGACCTGGAAAATCGCCATAGCCGCGCGTGGTCTTAGTTGGCTCACGCGCACCCTGCCGAACGACCACGAAACTTACACGACGAGCCCGCGCCAAAGCCAGCGCGCTCCGTGCTGCGCTGCAGCGTGGCGGGTTTTGTGACGGGGAAGGTTCTGGACGAAGGCTGTGGCTGCTTGACGGCAGGCGAATGCCGAGGGCCTTATCCTTGAGGGCTTTGGTCCATCACGACCCGATCGCGGGGATTTGCAAAACCGAGGACCTCGCGCGCGATTTCCTCGACGAAATCCGGGTCCGGCAGATCGGGGCGGAGCAATGCCACATCACGCTCGAGTTTGGCGCGCACGGCCTCGAGGCTCTCGATCTCAAACTGCAGAGCGCTTTCGCGCTCGAGCAGCCTGTCTCGCGCCTCGAAGCCGTGGCGGCCTTTCAAGGTGTGATAGGCGAAGTAGGCCGTTAAACCTAGGCAGAGAAGCAACACCAGCGCCTGCCGCGGCCTGGCTCGCCGATCATATATGGACTGACGCAGCACGGGTGTTCGTCGTTACGCGTTATGAGAACCGGGAACCCATTGAGAATAAAACGCCGCTCATTAAGGCGAGGTAAAGCGCCGTCCCGTTTCCCCTCCGCCGAACCCGGCCCCGCCGGCCTTTAGACGGCGCGCGCACCGCGCAGGATGCTGCGGCCCGCGTACTCGGCCACGTCGCCCAGTTCGCCCTCGATGCGGATGAGCTGGTTGTACTTGGCAAGCCGGTCCGAGCGGCACAGAGAGCCGGTCTTGATCTGCCCGCAGTTGGTGGCAACCGCCAGGTCGGCGATCGTCGCGTCCTCGGTCTCGCCCGAACGATGCGACATGACGGCCGTATAGCCCGCACGCTGCGCCATGTTCACGGCATCGAGTGTTTCGGTCAGCGTTCCGATCTGGTTGACCTTGACCAGGATCGAGTTACCCGTGGCACCCTTGATGCCGCGCGAGAGCCGCTCGGTGTTCGTGACGAACAAGTCGTCGCCGACGAGTTGCACGTTCTTGCCGATCGCATCGGTCAGGAGCTTCCACCCCGCCCAGTCGTCCTCCGCCATGCCGTCCTCGATCGAGATGATCGGGAAGCGCGTCGCGAGATCCTCAAGGTAGCGGACCATGCCCGCGCTATCGAGCGTCTTGCCTTCGCCCTGAAGCTCGTACTTCGCGTCCTTGTAGAACTCGGTCGAGGCGCAATCGAGTGCGAGGAAGATGTCCTCGCCTGGCTTGTATCCGGCCTTCTCGATCGACTTCATGATGAAGCCGAGGGCTTCGTCGGCGCTCTTGAGGTTCGGAGCGAAGCCGCCCTCGTCGCCGATGCCCGTGTTGTGGCCGGCGTCCTTGAGGTTCTTCTTCAGCGTGTGGAAGATTTCAGCGCCCATGCGGATGGCGTCCGAGCAGGACTCCGCCGACACCGGCATGATCATGAATTCCTGGATGTCGATCGGGTTATCGGCGTGGGCGCCGCCGTTGATGATGTTCATCATCGGCACCGGCAGCACGTGCGCCGAGGTACCGCCGATGTAGCGATAGAGCGAAAGGCCCGACGCCTCCGCCGCGGCTTTCGCCGCCGCCATCGAAACGCCGAGGATGGCATTGGCTCCGAGGCGGCCTTTGTTCTTCGTTCCGTCGAGCGCGATCATCGCCGCGTCGAGGCCGCGCTGGTCCTCGGCGTCGAGGCCGATCAGCGCGTCCGAGATCTCGCCGTTGACGGCGTCCACGGCCTTCTGCACGCCCTTGCCGAGGTAGCGGCCCTTGTCGCCGTCGCGCAGTTCGATGGCTTCATGTGCCCCCGTCGAAGCGCCCGACGGCACCGCGGCCCGGCCCATCGAGCCATCCTCGAGCATCACGTCGACCTCAACGGTCGGATTGCCGCGGCTGTCGAGAATCTCGCGGGCAAGGATGTCGACGATGGCGGTCATGGGAATTTCCTTAGAAGTCTGATGGACAAATGCTTTTTGTCAGAGGAAGGTCGGCGAACAGGGCGAGCCGGAAAAGCTGTTGTCCGCCAAGGCAGGAGCGGGTTGTACCCGGGTTCGCAGGGCACGGAAAGACCCCACTGGGTAGCAGGCCCTACCCGCCCCATATGACGCCGCAATAACAGGAGGAACACGGCACCATGGCCGAAAAGACGACCTATCACGGATCCTGCCAATGCGGCGCCGTCAGCTACGAGGCCACGAGCACGCCGATCGAGGACGCTTTGAGTTGTAACTGCTCGATGTGCCGCCGCAAGGGCAGCCTGCTCACGTTCATTCCGGCGTCGGACTTCGATCTCAAATCTGGTGAGGAGGCCTTGAGCGACTACCAGTTCAACAAGCGCGTCATCCATCACCTTTTCTGCAAGACGTGCGGCGTCACAAGCTTTGTCCGCGGCCAGATGCCAGACGGCACCCCGATGATCGCCCTCAACGTGCGTTGCCTCGATGAAATCGATCCCAAGGCCCTCCGGATCAATCACGTCGACGGAAAGAACTTCTGATGTCCTCGGACGGCGCGCTCGTTCTTTTTTCCGGCGGCCAGGACAGCACCGTGTGCCTCGCCTGGGCGCTTGACCGATACGGGCGCGTCGAGACGCTCGGCATCGCGTACGGTCAGCGCCACGCGGTCGAGCTCACCCAGCGGCGCATCGTGCTGGATCGCATGCAAACTGCCTTTCCGAAGTGGGCCGGAAAGCTAGGACCCGATCACGAGATCGCGCTTCCCGAGCTTGGCCGGATCAGCGAAACGGCGCTCACGCGCGATGCCGAGATCGAGATGACGGCCGCCGGCCTGCCGTCGACGTTCGTTCCCGGCCGCAATCTGCTGTTCCTCGTCTACGCCGCCGCGGTGGCTTACAGGCGCGGAATTACGACGCTGGTCGCGGGAATGTGCGAGACGGATTATTCGGGCTACCCGGATTGCCGTAACGACACCATCCGCGCTCAGGAACAGGCCATCGCACTTGGCCTCGACAAGCCGTTCAGCGTCAAAACTCCGCTCATGTTTGTCGACAAGGCCGGCACCTGGGCCTTGGGAGAGGAACTCGGCGGCACGGCGCTGACCGAGATCATCCGCGATGATACGCATACCTGCTACTTGGGCGACCGCACGCATCGGCACGAGTGGGGATGGGGCTGCGGCACGTGCCCCGCGTGCGAACTGCGCGCCAAAGGCTGGGACAGCTGGCAGTTATCGAAGTCGCGCTGACGGGTTGCCTACCGGCGCTACTGTCTTCATAGTCGCGACGCCATGAAGAGTGCTTTCAAGATCGCAGCGACCTTCTTCCGAGGCTGACCGTCTCGCCCTACGCGGGCTCGAAGGCGGATGCCTCCGCATCCGAAGGTCCCACGAGAGACGCCGCCCCCAATGCACGGGCGTGCGCTCGCGATCAATCACGAGAGCAATTCAATGAAAACCAGTGGCGACACTCCGCGCGCGCTCAGCGCCGCGCAAATCGAACACTTCATTCACGACGGCTTCGTCAAGATCGAGCACGCGTTTCCAAGAGAGATGGCCGCAGATGCGCGGCACGTCCTCTGGCGGGACACGGGCTGCGATCCCGAGGATCTGTCAACGTGGACCCGCCCGGTCATCCGGCTCGGCATGTACACGCAGCGTCCCTTTGTCGAAGCTGCCAACACACCGATTCTGCATCGCGCCTTCGATCAACTGGCGGGCCAAGGGCGCTGGTTACCGTGCATGAGCATGGGCACGTTTCCCGTGCGCTTTCCCTCGCCCGACGATCCGGGCGATGCCGGCTGGCATATCGATGCGAGCTTTGGCTTCGACGATCCCGACTTCATGAACTGGCGTGCGAACGTCCGGTCCAAAGGCCGATTGCTGCTTATGTTGTTTCTCTTCTCGGACATAGGCGATGACGACGCGCCAACGCGCATTCGCGCTGGATCGCATCTCGATATCGCAAGGAAGCTGGCCCCGGCTGGAGAAGCAGGCCTGACGCTGCGCGACTTGGCGGCTTCGGGCTTCGTTGAAACTTCGCACTGCCCCGAAGTGCTGGCAACGGGCGAAGCTGGGGCGGTTTATCTTTGCCATCCGTTTCTGGTGCATTCCGCCCAGCCCCATCGCGGCACGAGGCCCCGCTTTTTGGCGCAGCCGCCTTTGCTTCCGCGCGAACCTGCGATGAGCGCCGGAACTCCGGGCGGCCGGACGCCGGTGGAAGAGGCTATCCACATGACCCTTCGCTAGCCGCGCGTTAACCGTGAGCCGGGCGCAGCAAGCCTGGCTCACGAACGACGATCTGGGTGCTTCCCTTCCTTCCGTCCGGTTCCTACCTTAGGAGCGGCACCCCCGCCGTATCTGATGGAGTCCCCCGATGGCAGAAGCGAAGGCTGACTTGAAAAAAGCTGCCGAGCGCCGCAAGGCCCCGCTCGCGACCCCCAGCGACCTCGGCGACAACGCCGTGCGCGATCTTTCAGGCGCCCTCAACGAGCTCCTGGCGGATGTGTTCGCCGTCTATCTCAAGACCAAGAATTTCCATTGGCACATGAGTGGCCCGCATTTCCGCGATTACCACCTCATGCTCGACGAACAATCGGATCAGATCTTCGCCATGACGGACCCGATCGCTGAGCGCGTGCGCAAGATCGGCGGCACGACCATTCGTTCGGTCGGCAATATCGCCAAGCTGCAACGCGTGAAGGACAACGATGCGGATTACGTCGATGCTCTAGATATGCTTGCGGAGCTGCGTGACGACAACAAGGATCTCATCACGCGCCTGCGCACTGTGCATGACCTTGCCGACGAGCATAACGACGTTGCGACCGCGAGCCTGCTCGAAGTTTGGATCGACGAGACCGAGCGGCGCCACTGGTTCCTGTTCGAAACCAGCCGCAACGAACTGGAAGGGCACTGAGACATCGGGGGCGGCAGGCAACGGTCGCGTGTGCCTGTCGCCGCGCAGTCAGAGGCTCGCAGGCGTAATGGTCGGACGGTTATGCCCTCCGGCCGCACCCTTGGCCTTGTCGAGCACGGCGACGCGGGCATCGTAATCCATGCGCAGGAAGTCGTTCAGCGCACCGTCCGCCACCTGGTATTCCCCGCACCGCTTGCAGCGAACGACGAGACCGTCGAAATCGCCCGAGCTGAGGTCTTCGGCTTCAGCGCCGCAGACTGAACATTGCATGCTGATCCTCGGAACTATTGAAAATCCTTACTGCAGATACCCCTTACGCGGCGTTCAGTTCCCTACCGGACGCTCGAGGGCGACCCCGTGCCGCTTGACAGGGGACCCCGACGATCTAGGGATCTGCGCATGTACTCCGTAAAAGAGATCTTTTACACGCTACAGGGCGAGGGCGCGAACGCCGGTCGCGCCGCCGTGTTCTGCCGTTTCGCCGGCTGCAATCTCTGGTCTGGCCGCGAGGTCGACCGCGCGACCGCAGCGTGCACGTTCTGCGACACGGATTTCGTGGGAACCGACGGCGATGGCGGCGGCAAATTTCGCGAGGCCACCGATCTGGCGGAGGCCGTATCGGCGGCTTGGCAGGGCGGCGGCGGCGAGCGTTTCGTGGTCCTGACGGGGGGCGAACCAGCCCTGCAGGTGGACGCTCCGCTGATCGATGCGTTGCATGGGCACGGCTTTACTATAGCGGTCGAGACCAACGGCACGCTCCCGTTGCCGCCGGGTCTCGACTGGATTTGCGTCAGCCCGAAGGCCGGCAACGAGATCCGCCAGACGTCGGGACACGAGCTGAAGCTCGTCTATCCGCAAGCCGGTCTCGCGCCCGAGAGCCTGCTCGGCCTCGACTTCCCGCGCCGGTTTCTGAGCCCCATGGACGGCCCGGACCTCGCGGCCAACACGGCCGCGGCCGTTAGCTACGTCAAGGCACACCCGGTATGGCGGCTCTCGGTCCAGACGCACAAGCGGATCGGTATTC